>Ga0335069_10011354_pt1 | contig 12576 bp, 7 predicted proteins | sample Lox_Sample_11_FD_206714 | JGI IMG/M metagenome (GOLD analysis project Ga0335069, IMG submission 206714) | Soil microbial communities from Loxahatchee National Wildlife Refuge, Florida, United States - Lox_Sample_1.1 | ecosystem: Environmental > Terrestrial > Soil > Wetlands | place: USA: Florida...
CCGACGCCCGCGCCTAGGCCGGTGACTCCATCGAGGAGCATCTCGAGCCAGCCGCACTCCTCGGGTATGTCATCGCCGCACTCGAGCGGCATGTCGTCGGGGTCGCACGCCAGCGTTAGTCCCAGCAGGCCGTCGAAGAACTGAAATCAAAAGGAAACACGGAGAACGCTCCTCCGTGTTTTCTTGACTTCCTGCAAGCCTCCTGCAGCCTCGCGTTCTAATTTCAGGAACTCTGTTCCCGTCACGGTGTCTGTACCCCGTGACGATCTATCATCTCCGCCGGTTACTTCTTCAGGAGGCTCCATGCGAATCCTCGCCCTTCTGTTTGCCCTGTCGTTCACCCTGTCTGCCCAGACCAAGCCCGCCGCCGAATCCACGAGCGACACCTCCGGCCACCTGCCGGTCAAGCGCGTCGTGCTCTACAAGAATGGCGTCGGTTATTTCGAGCACACCGGACGCGTGCGCGGGAACCAGGAAGTCGACATCGACTTCACCACCGCACAGCTCAACGACGTGCTGAAGTCGCTGACCGTGGTCGATCTCGGCGAAGGGCGGGTTACGGGTGTGCGGTACAACTCGATAGCACCGCTCGATGAGCGGCTTCGCGGACTACGGCTTCCGTTAGGAGCAAAGCCAACGCGTGAAGATCTGCTGAACGCCTTGCTCGGGGCGCGCGTCGAAGTCCGCAGTGGCGCGGCATCCGCGACAGGGAAGATACTCAGCGTCGAAACACAGAAGAAAGAGAACTCGCGGACGGACGAGACCGTTGATGTCAGCTTTCTCTCCATCGTCACCGACGCGGGTGAACTGCGGACTTTTGAACTGAACCCGCAGACCTCTGTGCGGATCGCCGAAAAAGATCTCAGCCAGGAACTTAATCGTTACTTTGGCATGGTCGGTTCCAGCCGCGCTAAAGACGTGCGTCGCATGACCATCGCCACCGCTGGCTCTGGCGACCGCGACATGCTGGTCAGCTACGTCAGCGAGGTGCCCGTGTGGAAGACGACCTATCGTATCGTGATTCCCAATGACCCCAAGCGCCAGCCGCTGCTGCAGGGCTGGGCGATCGTCGACAACACTATCGGCGAAGACTGGAAGGACGTAAAGCTGTCGTTAGTCGCCGGCGCCCCACAGTCGTTCATACAGCAGATCTCGATGCCTCTCTACGCGAGACGACCGGTAGTCGCGTTGCCGGAGACGGCGCAATTGTCGCCGCAGACGCATGAGGCGGCGTTGGAAGAGGGAGATGGCGGCGGTGGTGACAAGGACACGCTCGCGTCCCCGGTCGGTCCACCGCCCCCACCCCCTTTCCCACCACCGGCGAAAGGAGGGCCAGAGAACCTGCCCCTGAATGGAAGGAACTTCTCACAGTTAATACAGCTCTCTCCGGGTGCTGCGCGAGGTAGTGACATCGGTTCGGGGAGTGGCGGCGGCATGGGGTACGGGACTGCTGGGGGCGTCGGAAGAAATTTCTACATGGAACAACAGTTCCAAGCCGCCTCGGGTCGCGAGGCTGGCGAGCCCGCGGGCCGCGAGATCGGCGAACTCTTCTCCTACGACATCAAGCAGCCCATTACCATCGGCAAAGACCAATCCGCGCTCGTCCCCATCGTGCAGGCGCGCGTTGAATCCGAGAAGGTCACCATCTGGAACGCCAACGATATCCCACGCCGCGCGCTGTGGATGAAGAACACCAGCGGTGCCACGCTCGACTCCGGCAGCTTCTCTATTATTGAAGGCGACAGCTTTGCCGGAGAAGGCCTGCTCGACCCCATCAAGCCCAATGAGCGCCGCCTGCTCTCCTACGCGGCCGACCAGTCCGTTCACGTCGCTTCCGAGGACGAGTTCAAGGATCAGCCCATCACACACGTGCGCATCGTGCGCGGCATGATGACCGTCACGCACCAGACGCAGAGCAAACGCACCTACGAAATCCGCAACGTCGATAAGGAGGAGCGCCACGTCGTCATCGAGCACCCCGCCCGCGCCGGGTGGAAACTCGCCGACGGACTCAAGCCGCAGGAGACTACTGCGTCGCTACACCGCTTTCTCGTTGACGTGAAACCGAACGACACCGCCAAGCTGGTGGTCGAGGAGATGCACCCAGAATTCTCCAACATCATGCTCAGCAACCTGACCAGCGACATGATCCTGCTCTACTCGTCGCAGCGTGTGCTGAAGCCCGAGACCGAACAGGCATTCCGCAGAATCCTCGACCAGAAAAACGAAATCGCCGGCTTCGACGCGCAGATCAGCCAGCGCCAGGACGAAGTGAAGACCATCTCCAACGACCAGGCGCGCGTCCGCGAAAACATGAAAGCCCTGAAGGGAAGCGCCGAGGAGAAGGCGCTCGTCCAGCGCTACGCCTCGCAAATGAATTCGCAGGAAGACCGCTTGGCGACGCTACGTACAGAAATCGCTTCACTGCAGGAAAAGCGCCAGGGTGCGAGTCAACAACTCGACAAGATGTTGATGGAGGTCGATGTAGACGAAGCGTTCGGCCAGTAGTGTTGTTGAGTTTTTGAAAAGATGATGGGTGCCCCACTCAACCCTCAGTTGGTTGAGTGGGGTAGTTATTCGTCCAAATTGCCGTGAACGTCCTAATCTGAATGCCGCTTTTCAAGAACCGGATCGTGGCCTCAATCGCGAGGCGGTTCTTCTCGCGCTTAACAGCGCGCTCTCTTTCCTCTCTCCACTTAGTGGCTACCTGATCTTTTCGCTTCGTCACGATTATGAAAGACGGTATCTACGTTATTCCGCCCGCCAAGTTCGAAGACGTCACAGCACGAAGCGGAACCCCGCCACTATCTTGTCGAATAGACCCTTATTTTGGGAGAGTACTTCCGATGTGGTCGCCCTCATGGCAACTTGATAAACGGCCGGAGATCGATCGCCCTGACGGCTAACTGTTAGAACGAGAAGTTCTTTGTAGGCGTCCCCGTCCACACCAGCAGGGCACGAAAACCGCAGCGCGATAGCCGGTCGGTTACCCAGCTTGGTACTTCGTCTTTCTTCAACGTGACAACCTGAACTCTGGTTCTTCGCTTCCTCGGCCGCCGATAAGGAGTCGGTATACGAAGCATCGACCCACAGTTCCCCTCGACCCTGCAGCGCGAGTCCGAAGCCGTGGTCAGGATTTGGTGGGACCGTCCACGTATACGTTACATCGGGAGGAAGCTTAACCTTAAACCCATACGCATGGTTCTCATAGAGAGGCTGATCCGAAGACTTGATGCTGGCTTGAGCAGCCGCATTGCACGAAAATAACCCAAATACTGCAAAGAGCATCGCAATCACGGTCACGAAAAAGTAATGCCGCATTTCCGCTCCCACGACCCGCTCTTCTGGCTACTTCCCGCCCAGCGCCAGATCAATCACCGTCTTCTGCTCCATCTCGTGCGCCTTCGCCGATCCCGTCGAGGGGCTCGCGCTGGCCGAGCGCTTCACCGTGAGCACCGGACGTTCCTTGGCAATCCGTTTTAAGCGCGGCACCATGAACGATAATGCCCCCATATTGGCCGGCTCCTCCTGCACCCACAAGATCTCGTGGGCGTTTGGATGCGCGTTTAACGCCGCTGCTAGCTCCTGCTCGGGGAATGGATAAAGCTGTTCCATGAAGACGACTGCCGTTTCGGTGTTCTTCCGCTTCTTACGTTCCATGCGGATCTCGCGTCCGATTTTGCCCGTACACACCACGATGCGCTTTGCATCCTGGATTTCGGTTTCCGGCAGAACCGGGAAGAAATGTCCCCCGGTGATGTCGCTGATCGGCGAACTCGCGTCCGGATGTCGCAGCATCGATTTCGGAGTGAAGCAGATGAGCGGCTTGCGCCACGTGCGCAGCACCTGGCGGCGCATCAGGTGGAAGTACTGCGCGGCATTCGAGGGTTGGCACGCTTGCACGTTGTCGCGCGCGCACAGCTGCAGGTAGCGCTCGATGCGCGCGCTGGAGTGCTCTGGGCCCTGTCCCTCGTAGCCGTGCGGCAGCAGCATTACCAGTCCGCTCAACAGCCCCCACTTGTCTTCTCCCGCCATCACGAACTGATCAATGATGATCTGTGCGCCGTTGGCGAAGTCGCCGAACTGTGCCTCCCAGCCGACAAAGGCCTCGGGGAAGTCGCGGCTGTAGCCGTATTCGAAGCCGAGCACAGCGATCTCGGAGAGCGTTGAGTTGTACACCTCGAACTTGCCCTGGTCCGGGGTTAGGTGCTGGAGCGGGAAGTACTCCTGCTCGGTGTTGATGTCCACCAGCACGTCGTGCCGATGGTTGAACGTGCCACGTTGCGTGTCCTGCCCGCTCAGTCGCACGTGGATGCCCTGCATCAGCATTGCGCCGAAGGCGAGCGCCTCGGCCATGCCGTAATCCACCGGGCGCTTGCCCTGCGCCATCTCGAGACGCTGCTCCAGCAGTTTCTGGATTTTCGGATGTACCGCGAAATTCTCTGGCGTCGACGAGATCGTCTTCGCCACGTGCGCGACCACTTCGTTCGAGATCGCCGTTGGAACCTCGTACTCCGGTTTGTACGCACCGCCCTGGTAGCGTTCCCAGTAGGTCGGATGTGTCGCGAATACCGGCATCTTCTTCATCGATTTCGCGCGGCGCTGCGCGTCGGAGTATTCCGCCTTCGCCTTTTCCGCCAGCGGAGCGATATCCGCGCCAATCTGCTGGGCGTAGATCTGCGACAGCGGCGCGTGATCCTTGATCTTCGCGTAGCGCACCGGCTGCGTGATGGTCGGATCGTCCACTTCGGAATGCCCATGGCGGCGATATCCAATCAAGTCAACCACAACATCGTTGTGGAACCGGTAGCGGTAATCGATCGCCAGTTTCGCAATGCGAACCACCGCGTCGGGATCCTCGGCATTCACATGGAAAATTGGAACGTCGAGCCGCTTCGCCAGGTCCGTCGTGAAGCGCGAGCTGTTGTACTCGAACGGCTCGGTGGTGAAGCCGATCAGGTTGTTGGCGATGATGTGGATCGTTCCACCAACCGCGTACGCTTTCACATTGGCAAACCCTAGAGTCTCCGCAACAACCCCTTGTCCGGCGAAGGCGGAGTCTCCATGGATCAGCACCGGGAAGACTTTGTCGACGCCCTCTTTGCCGAAGCCAAAATGATTTTGCTTCGCGCGCGTGCGCCCGACCGCCACCGGATCGACCACCTCCAGGTGACTGGGATTCGATACCAGGTGCATCTTCACCTGCTTGCCGTTGTGTCCGGTGAACATGCCGGTGGCGCCGATGTGGTACTTCACGTCGCCGCCGCCCAGCACCGAGCGCGGGTCCACATCCTCGAACTTCGCAAAAATTTCCGACGGGTCTCGCTGCATGATGTTAACGATCACGTTCAGGCGCCCGCGATGGCTCATGGCCAGCACCACCTGCTTGGCTTCGCGGTCGGCGGCGCAGTTCATGAGCTCGTCGAGGAAGGGAATCAGCGACGTGAGGCCTTCCGACGAGAAGCGCTTGGTGCCGAGATAGCGCGACTGGATGACGTTCTCGAACTCGTCGGCCTTGACCAGCAGATCGAGCGTGCGCTGCCGGTTGACGGGTGTAGGGTCGCCTTCGAGGCGCTCCTGAAGAAAGCGACGCTTCTCGGGATCGAGGATATGCATGAACTCGGCGGCGACCGTGCCGGCGTAAACCTGCCGAGCCTCGTCGGCGTAGGGGCCAGTCAGCTCGTCGAGCTCGGGTAGCCGCACCGGCTTCAATGCGTAGCCGATGGGGTCGAGGCTGGCCTGAAGGTATCCCCAGCGCCGGAAGGCGTCGAAGATGCGTTCACGTTCGGGATTGGTTCCGTTTTGTAATTCGGTGGATGAGAGTTCCTGCGTTTGCGAAGCCATATAGTGAGTTTGATTCGGGCGAGAGTCCGTCGATTCCGCCGATGTGGCTGAAAACCAAAGACTTGAAGTTACCACGCGGGGCGCCGTGGGATCGCCGAACTTCTAGTTTATCGAATAAAGGGGACGGGAGGGAATATCACTCTGAGTTGTGACTGAAATCACAGGTAGTTTCACCCTTGGGGTCGCACTATGGAGTTGAACATCCGTAGGTCAACAAGTGATCACCGTTACATCACAATACGCATTGCGCGCCCTCACGCAACTGGCCAAACAGGGCGAACAAGGGTCCATGCTTGGCAAGGAACTGGCGCAAAAAGCCCAGATTCCCGCCAATTATCTCGCCAAAATCCTGCTCTCGCTGAAAAACGCCGGCCTTCTCAACACCGCCCGAGGCAGCAAAGGCGGCTACTGGCTGGCGCGAGAGCCCAAGTCCATCCGGCTCATTGAAATCGTCAAGATCTTCGAGCAGAGCGCCACGCCGACCCCGTGCATCCTGGGCGCCGACCTCTGTTCGGAGGAGCAACCCTGCTCGGCACACGACAAATGGCACGCCATCCGCCGGGCCTACACGGAGTTCCTGGAAGCCACAACCATTGCCGACCTGACCAGCGACGATCAGCGCGCCCTGGCCCAGGCGGCTGCAACAACTTCCGCGCCCAGAACGCACGCCTGATCGCAACTTTGCATCGGCTGGGCCCACTTCGGAGTCTCTAAATTACGCGGGCGTGCGATGCGGCTCACGTTTCGGGGTGATGGGAATCATGGCAACAAAGCGGTCTGGCCGTAGAAAGTATTAGGTTTGGAATCTTCATAGGAGTGAGGCTTTCATAATGGCAACAACACTGAAGAACCCATCTGCAAAATTCCTCGGCAAGCAACTTACAATTGACCCCGCGCACGACCTGCTGCGCGCCGAGCGTCACCGTCTCGACGACATCTTCAACCCGCGCTCGGTAGCGGTCGTCGGCGCCTCCGAGCGCGAAGGCAGCGTCGGCCGCTCCGTGCTGTGGAACCTCCTCAGCACGCCGTTTGGCGGCACCGTTTACCCCGTCAACCCGAAGCGCCCGAGCATCCTTGGCGTGAAGGCCTATAAAGACGTCGCGTCCCTGCCAGAAGTTCCCGATGTCGTCGTCATGACCACCCCGGCGCCGTCCATCCCTGCGCTGATCCAGGAAAGCGTCGACGTCGGCGTTCCTTCGGCGATCGTCATCTCCGCTGGCTTTAAGGAGCACGGCGAAGAAGGGAAGGCACTCGAGCGTCAGATAGCCGACATCATCGCCGGCGGCAAGATGCGCATCATCGGCCCCAACTGCCTCGGCGTCATGAACCCGATCACGGGCTTCAACGCCACGTTCGCGCGTCACGCGGCTCGGCCCGGCAACGTGGCGTTCATCTCGCAATCCGGCGCGCTCTGCACCGCCATCCTCGACTGGAGCCTGCGCGAGAATGTCGGATTCAGCGCGTTCGTCTCCACCGGCTCCATGCTCGACATAGGCTGGGGTGACCTCATCGACTATTTCGGCGACGACCCGCGCACGAAATCCATCATCATCTACATGGAATCGGTGGGCGACGCCCGGTCGTTCCTCTCCGCCGCGCGCGAAATCTCGCTCTCCAAGCCGATCCTCGTCATCAAGCCAGGACGCACCGCAGCCGCCGCCAAGGCCGCCGCTTCCCACACTGGGTCGCTGACCGGCTCCGACGAAGTCCTCGACGCTGCTTTCCGCCGGAGCGGCGTGTTGCGCGTGCAGAACATCTCCGACCTCTTCTATATGTCGGAAGTTCTCGCCCGCCAGCCGCTGCCACAAGGACCGCGGCTCTGCATGGTGACCAACGCCGGAGGCCCCGGCGTTCTGGCGACCGATGCGCTCGTCACCGGCGACGGTCAGGTTGCCGATCTCTCCGACGCGACCATGAAGGCCTTCGACGACTTCCTGCCCCCGCACTGGAGCCACAACAACCCGGTGGACATTCTCGGCGACGCCGAACCCGAGCGTTACGCGCACTCGCTCGAAATCGCCGCGAAAGATCCCAGCATCGACGGCATGTTGGTCATCCTCACCCCGCAGGGCATGACCAACCCGACGCAGATCGCCGAGAAGTTGAAGCCCTACTCGCAGTCACTGGGCAAGCCGGTGCTGGCGAGCTGGATGGGTGGCGCGGAAGTTGCGACCGGCGAGGAAATCCTGAACCAAGCCGGAATTCCGACGTTCGCTTTCCCCGACACCGCCGCGCGCATGTTCAACTACATGTGGAAGTACAGCTATAACCTGCGCGGCATCTACGAAACCCCGGAAATGCGTCCCGATACCGACGCTGCCGCTCCCGACCGCTCTCGCGCTCGCGAGATCATCGAGGCGGTAAAGAAGTCAGGCCGCACCATCCTGACTGAGTTCGAGTCGAAGGAACTGCTTTCGTCGTACGGAATCCCAACCGTTCCCACGCAGATCGCAAAGAGCGAAGACGACGCGGTGAAGATCGCCGACAACTTCGGCTTCCCGATCGTGCTCAAGCTCTACTCCGAAACCATCACCCACAAGACCGACGTGGGCGGCGTGCAGCTCAACCTGCGCAACGCCGATGCGGTTCGCGCGGCCTTCCAGGCGATCCAGAAATCCGTCACCGAAAAGGTCGGCGCGCAGCACTTCCAGGGCGTGACCGTGCAGCCGATGATCAAGCTCGATGGCTACGAAGTCATCATCGGCAGCAGCATGGATCCGCAGTTCGGACCGGTCCTGCTATTCGGCACCGGCGGCCAGTTGGTCGAGGTCTTCAAGGACCGCGCACTGGCCCTGCCTCCGCTGAACACCACTCTCGCTCGCCGCATGATGGAACAGACCAAGATCTTCACCGCGCTGAAGGGCGTGCGCGGACGCAAGCCGGTAGACATTGGCGAGCTTTCCGACCTGCTGGTTCGCTTCAGCCAGCTCGTAGTCGAGCAGCCGTGGATCAAGGAAATCGATATCAATCCGCTGCTGGCTTCGCACGAGCGGCTGATCGCGCTCGACGCGCGTGTCGTCATCCACGACCCGAAGACGAAGGAATCGGCGCTACCGAAACCGGCGATCCGTCCGTATCCGATTCAGTACGTGTCGAATTGGACAATGAAGAACGGCATGCCGGTCACCATTCGCCCAATCCGCCCCGAAGACGAGCCGACGGTGATCAGGTTCCATGAGAAGCTGTCGGACCGCACCGTGTACATGCGCTACTTCACTCCACTGAAGCTAACGCAACGCACCGCTCACGAGCGGCTGACGCGCATCTGCTTCGTGGACTATGACCGCGAAATGGCGTTAGTGGCCGAACAGCCACATCCGGCAACCGGCGTGAACGAAATCCTCGCCGTCAGCCGCTTGCACCACCTGCACGGAACGGAAGACTTCGAAGTCACCGTGGTCGTGATTGACGAAGCGCAGCACCTCGGTATCGGCTCCGAGCTCATCAAGCGCTCGGTCGAAATCGCGAAAAAAGAAGGCGGGAAGCGAGTGGTCGCGACCGTCCTGAAAGAAAACGAAGACATGCAGGCAATCTTCCGCAAGCTGAAGTTCGACCTCGAACCGGTTGAGGGAAGAGACGACCTGGTCCGCGCCGAACTGGAGTTCTAGGTACTTGGTTTTGTGTGGGGACGGGCTTCCAAGCCCGTCCGGCGGAGCGAAGCTCCGCTATGAATTGGGTGCCCCATTCAACCATCTTTTGGTTGAGTGGGGCTTTTTGTTTTCCTCTGGTTCTCCGCGATCTTTGTGTTGCCTGGAAACGGCCGCCTGCACCACCAAACGTTGAAGATTAAGATACTGCCTCGTATCGCGGTCTAGATGCAAGTCAGTCACGAACGGCACAGCGCCGAAACCACCGACTCAGCAAACAGTACATAACCCGACTCGTGAGAGTCGGGGACAGATAAAAGAATCACTTCACCGGGCGCATCACTTCTTCTTCCTCACCACCGGCTTGGCCGCAACAGCCCCACCCGCCCCGAATACCACTCGCGCCACCTGCTTCCGTTCCAACTTCGTCACCTTCCCCTTGACACTCATCGTCACGCCTGAACCCGTCACCGACGTGACATTCCCCAGCAACACCGTCCCATCCCGCAACACCACGGTATCCTGCGTTAACGGGCTCAGGTCCACGTTCAAACTTCCCGGCGGCGCATTCTCCGCGACTTCCAGCGGCGCGCTGACCGGCGCGTAACCCTCCCTGCTAAGCTCCACCGTGTGCTTGCCCGGAGCAACCGATAGTAACTTTGGCGTTACACCCGACTCCTGCGCATCGAGCTTAATGCTGGCCCCGGCAGGCACCGAAGTGATGCTCATCTTGATCTTCATCGGCTCGTCGGTCGGCAGATGCTGCGGCTGCAACTCCATCCGCACATACGCTCCCATGGCGTGAACGCTGACGGGAACCTTGGCCTGCTGCCCCGCCGCCAGGTTGTCGACCTCGATGTACCCCTCGCCTACCCGCTTGCCATTTTTGTCGAGCAGGTAGAGATAAAACGAAGCAGAAGGAATCGCTTTGCTGCTGAGGTTCTCCGCCAGCGCATCGCCGAGGTAATCGGTCTGACCGGAGACAGAGCTGACCTGCTTCAGCTTGCTGATGGTGAACCGCAACACGGCATCCTTACCGCTGTCTCCGGCAGGCCAGGTGAGAACGGTGTCAGCCGCGAAAACAGTGCCAGCAGCAAGAAGAAGGGCAGGAAGAATGAATAGTGACCTGCGCATAATGTCCTTTATGTTGCAAGTGGGTCCGCAAGTCGCACAACGACAAATCTTGCAAACACGACTTACGAACGATCAGCGACCAGGGCCGACTTTAATCGCTGCGCCTGCACCAGTCCTGCAGCATATGCCCCCGCGAGCGTCAGCAGGCAAAGATGACCCACAGTTCGGTAGTTGTTGATCAACGTGTAAGTTGACCAGCCGTAGACCAGGTTCAGCACGCGCATGTCGCTGGGCAGTCCGCGCTCGTCGGTGTCTTCGAGGAATTGCGCAATGTTCTCGAATCCGCCTGCCCAGCGCGAGTAAACGCTCCAGAACGCGATCGCGCCGAGTATAAGAAATCCCCAGCGCACCTGGCTGCGCGTGATCGGAGCATCGGGACGAGCATAGAAAGCGAGCATGAGAATGGTGGAAAGCACGTAAGCTCCTCCTTCGCCCCAAAAAGTGAAGAGCAGCTTGGCATGAGCTTCCGGTTGCAGGTTGCCGAGAACAAACAGCACGAGCACGCCAGCGCTTACGGCGACCCAGAACCACCGCTCGAGGCGGAACGCAAAATATCCGCCGGTCGCAACCGCTGCGCCGAGCACGATGCTGATCCACCGTCCGCGCTCTTCGGGAATCAGGGTGATCCACGCGGTCGGAAACGCAGCATAGCCGCAGAACCAGGCCGTGATCGCGTGCCCGCTCTCATGCAGCCACATGGCGAGCATATGGGTCAAAAGAGGCATCGCCCAATTCATCGCCCAGCCGAGCAGCAGCGCGCCTGGAAGCGCAAAAATCCGGCAAAAAAGTTCGTTTCTCGCCTTCCGTTGGGCCTCGGAAGATTCGGGAGCCGAACGTTCGGGAGCGACCGGACGAACATTGTCGACCGCTTCCTGAAATTGGAGATACTTCGCGAACACGATGCCGCATTTCAGGCATTCGGTCGTCTGTTGCGGGTGATCGAAATGACACTTCGGGCATTCCATGGCTGCGCGATTCTGAACATCTTAGGATCACTCAGCCATGTTTGCCGATTGCCAGATTGGGTTCGCTATTCGTAGCGCAACGCTTCGATCGGATCGAGACGCGATGCCCGAATCGCCGGAATCATTCCGCTGACCAAGCCAACCAGCGCGAGGATGATGGTCGAAACCAGCACTGTTACCGGCGAAATGATCAGGCGAATGTCGCCCATATCGCCATGCTTGGCGAGCGCACTGTAGAACGTGAGGTTCCCGACGGAGAAGGAAATGATGTAGGAGAGAAGAATTCCGAACAGTCCGCCGACGAACGTAATCGCCAGCGCCTCGCAAAGGAACTGAATCAGGATGTCGAAGCGGCGCGCGCCAAGAGCTTTCTCGACGCCGATCTCGCGCGTGCGTTGCGTGACGCTGACCAGCATGATGTTCATCAGGCCAACGCCACCAATGCCGAGCGTGAGTGCTCCGATGAACGCCAGCAGCACCTGTAACGCCACGGTGATGATGCGGAATTGCGTGAGCTGCTCCATCAAGGTGAAGACCTGCACCGCGCGCTTGTCGTCGGGCCGGAAATTATGCTGTTCGGCCAAGGTTTTGCGCACCGACGTTTCGACGGCGCCGTAATCGTAGCCGAGGAAGTCGAGCCAGATCATGTCAATGTAGCGCGTGTCGCGGAAGTCGCTCAGCGTCGGAAATGGAATGTAGACAACGCGATTGATGGGATTGTCGCCCTCTTGCGGACGCGGTTTCAGCACGCCTATGACTTCGTAAGGAATGCCGTTGATGCGAAGCTTTTCGCCCAACGCGAAGCGACCGGAGAACAGCTTCTCCTTCGACTCCGATCCGATCACGCAAACTCGCGCGCGCAGCTGCATGTCTTCGGCGCTGTAGAAGCGTCCCTGCTCGATCTGGAGGTTCTGGATCTCCTGCAGGTTGGGATTGCCGCCGTGAACGTCCCAGCTATAAGAGCGGCCTTCGTAGCTCACGGGAGCGTTATAGAACGACTCCGGAGTGATTCGAATTACCTGCGGAACATTGGTCACGACGCGCTC
>Ga0335069_10011358_pt1 | contig 12573 bp, 9 predicted proteins | sample Lox_Sample_11_FD_206714 | JGI IMG/M metagenome (GOLD analysis project Ga0335069, IMG submission 206714) | Soil microbial communities from Loxahatchee National Wildlife Refuge, Florida, United States - Lox_Sample_1.1 | ecosystem: Environmental > Terrestrial > Soil > Wetlands | place: USA: Florida...
GGTTTTATGCCAGTCACCGGAATCCCTTTACCGTTAATGAGTTACGGTGGGTCGTCGGTGTTGTTTACGTTCCTGGCGCTTGGCGTTGTCATGAATGTGCGCATGCGCCGCTTCGTAAACTGAGATGATCCGGCAACATTGCCGGAGGCAAGATCAGCAGGGCTTCAACTCTTGCGGCCAACCGGAGCCGTCCGGAGCACAAGAGAAAATTTTTCAGTGATTTACGGCATCACAAGAGATGCTGCAATCGGTGAGTTCCTGCCGGGTTCAGTCGCCCCCCAGCCTTTGCGGCGGATTCGGATTCGAAAGCACTGAATACAGCAGTCCTCAAGATGCAAAAGCCGGCCAGGTCCCGTTGGGCCGCGCGCCAGGCAGGATTGGGTTCATGAGCACGCAGAGACGGGTAAGCCGTACACAGCGGGTCCATAGCACGAGTCGCGAAGCGATGAAGGGGCTGACGGGCCCTGATTTCGGAATGCGATTCGGACTTGCGATCGCGAACGGCACAACGGCCCCCCTCATGTCGATCATGTGGATAGCATGGGCTTGGCTCCTTCAGGGCGGCGCAGAAGCGTCGCGTGGAGCCCAGGCCGGGGTGGCCACAAGCTCTCTGCCATCGGATTACCGTTTCAAAACGATCGCTCGGCTCGCGAGCCGCTGCGGGGCTCCGACATCGGGTGCGGCAGGCTTCAGCGGAGATTTGGTAACACGAGCGAATCATTGGTCATCCACGCTGCACATCCCCCAACACTCCTCCCGCGCGCGTTTCCATCAGACCTTGCCGCATGCCCCAGCAGGCTAAAGCCGCTGGGCGGAAAGGTACGATGGCAAAGGAAATCTGCATATCCAGCACGCCGCATGAGACGCGGCTTGCAATTCTAGAAGACGATCAGCTCGCGGAAATTTATTACGAACGCGAAAACGAGTACACCCTTGCGGGTTCCATCTACAACGGGCGCGTAACGCGGGTGTTGCCGGGAATGCAGTCGGCGTTTGTCGATATTGGCCTGGAGCGCGACGCGTTTCTCTATGTCACTGATTTTCTCGAACTGGAAGATCAGGAAGAATCCGACGAACTGGAAAAGGCTGCCAGCACCGGGAGCCAGGCACCGCGTGAAGTGCGCCACGGAAATGGGAATGAGCGCGGACAGCGGCCGGGCAGACAGGAGCGCCCGGACCGTGACGAGCAGGAGCGCAAAGCGACGGTGGCGGGCGCGGTTGAGCCCGACGAAGCAGAACCCTCCGCACCGGGCTTGAGCGAATCTGTCGAGACGACTGAGGAATTCACGGGCGAGCCAGGCGCAAAGCGCTGGCGGGGCCGCCGCCGCCGCCGTGGCGGACGAGGCGCCGTGTCGGGGACTCCGGCCGAGAGCCGGGGATCCTCAGAGGAAGGCGCCACTGAGGCGCCCGAGTCCCAAACTGAAGTTGCGAGCAAAATCCATGCCGAGGCAGCCCCGGCGCGGTCACCGCGTAGCGAGCGCGAGAGCAAGGCTTTCGTGCTGCCGGGAGAGTCGCTCTCAAAGTACGGCGGAACAGCAGCGGAGACTGAGCGCAAGGCTGCGCCGGAAGCGCAGGCTCCCGTGCGGCCTGCTTCGACATTCAAGCCTTCCACGCTGATCGAGACTCCGATCAAATGGGATGGGAGCGGCTTGCTTCCCGGCGAATCGCTTTCACGTCGCCGCAACCGCGACGCAGAGCCGGGGTTTCCGACGGGAGGCGCTGAGACACTTGGGATGGAAAGCGCTTCGCCCGATGAGATCGAGGAAGAGCAGTTCGTCGAAGAGACGATTCACGATGGCTCTCATGCCGATGCTGAGCACGCCCAGGCGCATTGGGGCAACGAAGCTTCCGACCCTCTTGAAGAGGAATACACCGAGGTGACGATCGAAGCAGCGCCCGAAGGGCAGGTTCTCGAGACGCCGGGAGATCTGGACATCAGCGCTCTCGCGGACGCACCTGCAACCGATGCTCCACTGGACGAAGAAGCGTCCCTCGCAGCCGGGCATGATGAGTCCGCAGAGGTCGAGGCTGATCGAAGCGCTTCGCATCATGTTGATCCTTTGCCGCCGGCCGGATTCAGGCTTTTCGGTTTTGGCGGGAAGAAGAGAGGCTCCGACGAGGAACCTCCGCTCCAGCCTCCCGCTGTCGAAGAGACGCATCCTGCAGCCGCTCCCCCTGCATCCGCTTTTTCGCCCGGTACGGGACTGATTGAAGAGGAAGTGATCGAAGGAGAGGAATTCGAGGCTCCCCATCATCACAAGATCGATGAGCATGACCTCGACGAGTACGAAGAAGAGGAGAAACTGCATACGCAGATTCGCTCAGGAGAATTGGGCGAGATGCTTCAGGAAGCTCACCTCGATCATCGCATCCAGCTGAACTTCGACGAGAAGAATGGCGACGAGGAAGGGGAAGAGGCCTTTGAAGGCGAGGAGGAGGAAGAGGAAGCAGTCGCAGCCGAAGGTCAGCCGGCCGATGAAGCGCAGAGCCGCCAGCGGAGAGAACGTGGCGGGCGCGGTCGGCGCGGCCGCGGCGGGCAGGGGAACCGGCGCGGGGCCTCACGGCGATCGATGCAGACCTCCGATCTTCCTGTCATCAGCGATTTGCTGAAACCGGGCCAGGAGATTCTGGTTCAGATTGCGAAGGAGCCCATCGCCAAGAAGGGCGCGCGGATCACCAGCCACATCGCTCTCCCCGGCAGATTCCTTGTCTTCATGCCGACGGTTTCTCACGTCGGTGTGAGCCGCAAGATTGCATCGGATGAAGAGCGCCAGCGGCTGAAGCGCGTTCTGGTCCACGAGCGCGGCAGCGCCTCGGGTGGATTTATCGTTCGCACCGCGGCGAATGGCGCCTCAGAGGAAGAACTGCGTGCGGACCTTCGCTTCCTGATTCATCTCTGGGACGAAATCAAGCAGCGCTCCGACAATTCGAAGTCGCCCGCGCTCATCTATCACGACCTGTCGCTCATCGAGCGCATCCTGCGCGACCAGGTGAGCAGCAATTTCTCATCGATATGGGTGGACTCGGAAGCAGACTATGAGCGGATTGTGCGGTTCCTCAATCGCTTTTCGCCCTCGCTTGTGCGGCGCGTAAAGCTGTACACAAAAGAGACCCCTCTGTTCGAGCACTTCGGGGTCCAGGATGAAATCTCCAAGGCTCTGCGGTCGAAGGTCTGGCTGAAGAGCGGGGGATCGATCGTGATCAACCAGACCGAAGCGCTGGTGGCAATCGATATCAACACCGGGAAGTATGTCGGTAAGACCGCGCGCCTCGAGGATACGATTCTCAAGACCAACCTGGATGCGATCCCTGAAATCGTCCGGCAGATTCGCCTGCGCGATCTCGGCGGCATTATCGTGATCGACTTCATCGACATGGATGAGCGGAAGAACCGCTTCAAAGTGATGGCGGCCCTTGAAGAGGCTCTGAAGAACGATCGCGCTCCAACAAAGGTCTTGCAGTTTAACGATTTCGGCTTGGTCGCCATCACGCGCAAGCGAGTGAAGCAGTCACTCGAACGGACACTCTCTGTTCCCTGCCCGACATGCCAGGCGACCGGAATGGTCAAGAGCCCGACAACCGTGTGCAATGAGATCTACATCGAGTTGCGCAAGATGAAGAGGCACCTCGAGAGTCCGGATGTCGTGCTTCGCGTCAATCCAGAAACTGTCAAGGTCCTGAAAGCGAACAATGCAGCCTGGATCACTGAATTCGAGGATCTGATCAGCAAGAACATACTGATCAAGAGCGATCCGAGTCTGCATCCCGAGCAGTTTGATATTCAGGGTTAGGCAGCAACTGCTTTGCGCCGGCAGGCGAAGGGCCGGAGCGGAACTCCGGCTCTTCGCCTGTCTGGACAGAGCAACTTCCGTCTGAAAACGGAGTTTATAGCGTGAGGGGGAGAGAGCGGCTTCAGGGTCTCCGTGGCCTTTGCGGCATCAGGGAAGGTGGCATTCTCTTGAGGAAAATGCCACTTGAGACCATCGCCCCGGGGATACGGCAACTCTGAAACCGCTATAACGCTCCCGGGAATACATCGATTGACGAGGTTCGAAGATGTTCTTTAGCCGCTGTGTGTGGGCAGTGCAGAACACAATATTTCTGGCATCGGCATTACTTCTACCGACGGGCTCCGCGAGCGCTCAGTCTTCATCTTCCCACGATTCCTCAAGCTCCTTCGCACTTGCGGCGAACGAATCCAGCTCAAATGATTTGAGGTTCGAAGGTGACAGCAGCCTGCCTGAGGCTCCGGCGTTGCATGCACTATCGGGAGCGGATGGGTCTGGCGGCGGCCAATACGATAACCGGCCCATGCGCGAGCCGCTCACCAGCCGCCTGGCGTTCGAAGCCGGCGGGGGCTTCAACTCTCCGGCGCCCGACTCACCCGACATCACCTGGGGCGGCAACGTCACGCTGGGCGCCGGATACCGCTTCAATCCGATGTTCAGTACGTTGATCGAGTACCAGTTCATCAGCAACAAGCTCCCGGGGTCGTTGATCGCCGAGGCAGGTTCCGATGGCGGAAACGCGCACATCTGGTCATTCACCGTTGCCCCCGTTGTCGATCTCTTTCCCAAGGGACGGTTTGACGCCTATGTGACCGGCGGAGGCGGCTTCTACCGGAAGGTCACCAACTTCACCAATCCGCAACCATTCATCTACTGCAACTACTTTTACTGCGGCATCTACACCCAGGACGTGGTTGTCGGACATTTTTCGAGCAATCAGGGCGGATGGAATGTCGGCATGGGAATCGCACACAGGTTTGGCGGCAACATGAAGTTGTTTGCAGAAGCCCGCTACCTTGACGTTCTGACGCCCGCGGTTACAACCGAGCCGAATGGATTAGGCACCACCACGGTGGAGGCTGGAACGCGGCTTCTTCCTGTCACCATCGGCGTTCGCTGGTAGCTGGATAGAGAGATTCGTATTCAGAGAGACAGAATGGCCGCTTTCTCTATCGATGCAAGGAGCTGCCATTCCTTTTTTCGGCGGGGGGAATCGAGGCCGAGCTACAGGACCCCGATCGCACGGAGCCTCACGAGTCCCCCGGCCAGCACTCCGATAGGCGCCAAAGCGAGCAGGGCCAGGGAGTATCCAATGGGCAGCTTGCCGCGCTGCTGCAGAGCACTGAGAGCGCCCAGAGCGAGCACCACGAGCGCTAACGCCAGTACGTGGACTAACGGATTGGCCTGGGAGGCCCATGCGGTCACATAGCCTCCGGCCGCGGCAGCCAGAAATGAAGATCCGAGATTCACAAACATGTAGCCTGCCTGAGGCCGTCCTTGAGATTCAACCCAGCCCGGGGTGAGCTTTGAGAGCGCGACAGTCAAGATCGCAACCAGCAACGAAATGGTTGCGAATCCGGCGAGAAGCGCAAGAAAAGCTCGGAGGATCACCACAGCTTGCGCTCCTCTTCCTTTGGCGTTCCCACGTCGCCTCGCTCAATCCTGGCAAGAAAGTCCCGTGCGAGACGAGGCTCGCCTGGATGGTGCTCGCCGTGAATCGAGCACAGCTCCAGAAACTCGTCGCAAAGCGCGTTGCGTTGTTCCTGCTGCGCAAAGACCTGCTGGAGCGCCAGAGCCAGTTCTCGAAGGCGCGAAGCCTCGGGCCATGCGTCGTTTTCTTCGCCGCAAGACACGTAGTCGGAGAAGAGTCCCTTGCGGCCTCGTGCGCATTCCTCGAGACACGCAAGAAGCTGATCAGCGAAGACACAGCTAAGTGGGTCAAGTTGCGAAGACTCCATTACACGACTCCAGACGATGCGGTTCGGCAGTTATGCGCCAACATTACTTTCCCTGCATTGCTGCTTCGACATCCTCCGCGGTGTGCGGAAGATCGGCAGTCAGATCGATCAGTTTGCCGTCGGCGCCGACGAGAAACACACATTCAATGCGCACGCCGAGCTTTTCTTCCGGAATGTAGACGCCGGGTTCGATGGTGAAAACCATTCCGGGTTTGAGCAACGCAGGATAGACCTCGGCAGCGTCGTGGACGTCGATGCCAACGGTGTGTCCGAGGCCGTGCAGCCAGTACTTTCCGAGGGAATCACCGTGGAGGTCTTTGCCATGCGTGTTGATGAAGTTGTAAGCGGCATTGTCCAGTGAATCGGGATCGCTTCGATCACGATCGTTGATCTTTGACTTGCCAGCAACAAACACATCCACAGCGGCTTTTTGTGCGCCCAGCACGATATTGTAGATTTCGCGCTGACGTGGTGTGAAGTGCCCGCTCGCCGGTACGGTGCGCGTGATATCGGAGGCATACATCGAGTATTCGCAGGCTGCATCGACTACGACCACGTCTCCATCCTCGATGGTGCGCGAATTCTCGGAATAGTGGAGGATCGTGGAGTTGATTCCGGAGGCGACGATAGGCGCATAAGCAGGCCGTTCGCAGCCCTGTTCAAGCCATGCGGCCGTCATTTTGCCTGCGACCGTGCGTTCGGTCACGCCGGGCTTCACGGCCTGCATCATCGCTCTCTGACCCACAATGGATGCTGCAGAGGCCTTTTTGAGAAGATCGATCTCGCCCGCGTCCTTCACGAGGCGAAGGGAGTTTATGGCGGTGGATACGTCTCGCACGGGAGGTGAATCAACGCCGAGCGTGGCGGCGGTGAAAGCGATAAGCGCATTCGCAGGCTTCACATCGGGTTGCGTCCAGATGTTGCGGGCCAGGCGGCGATCAGCAGCGATCAGCTTGTTCAGCACACCGGGAAGCGCTGTCATATCCAGAACTTCGTCGACGCCGGTTGCCTTTGTGGCGTTGGGCGTTGCCGCATCGAGCTTGACCCCTGTGTACTTCTCCGTGCGCAGATCGCGCGTGGGAAGAAAGAGCGTTTCCCTGTAGCCGCTCTTTTGGCCCTGCACCAGGAGCGCCGCGCCCGGTTCATTCCAGCCGGTCAGGTAATAGAAATTTGAATCCTGACGATAGGCGTCGAAGTCAAGCAGAGGTTCTTCGGCGGCGAAGAGCACCGCGACGCCTCCCTGCAGCCTGGCGGCAAACGCGACACGGCGCGCACGGTAGTCTGCAGCGGCCTGCTTTTCAAGGGCCTTGACCGAAGATGTGAACAGAACCGCAACGCAGAAAAGGAGGACAGGGCCCCTGGAGGCTTTCATGCTGTTATTGTCGCTTGTCGCTCCACGTCAGGCAACGACGGGGGCGCCTTCGGGCACCCGCGCGGCCTCTTCAAGGCTGCGCAGATGGGTCTCTTCATCGTCAAGCATCTGAAGAAACTGGCGCGCAGATACAGGCCGTCCATAGAGCCATCCCTGCGCGTGGATATTCTGGTTCCTGGCGGCGAAGTATTTCGCTTGCGCCCTGCTTTCAATGCCCTCCACGACGACCCTGAGATTGAGTTTCTCGGCCATCGTGAGAATCTGCGGCAAGATGGACACCGTCACGGCGTCGGTCCCGATGGCCTGGGTGAAGGCCTTGTCGATCTTGATCGCGTCCACCGACAGATCGTGCAGATAGGCGAGGCTTGAATAGCCAGTGCCGAAGTCGTCGATGTGGACGAAATGGCCCATGCGGCGCAGTCGCAGGATTGTCTCCTTCGCGAGTTGCTGTCGAGCCGTGTAGGTTTCGGTGATCTCGATTCCCAGGCTCTGCGGTGCGATCTCGGCATTTTCGAGTTCTCGCTGAAGCATGGGCAGAAACGCCGGATCGGCGAGATCTGCCGCAGCGATGTTCACGTTGACGCGAAAATCGGGACGCGAGCGCATGGTCGATCCCAAGTCGCGCAGCGCGTGGCGGATCACGAGGCGGGTGATTTTTCCCACGAACCCGCGCTCCTCCGCGATTTTCACGAACACGTCAGGGCTCACCGGGTTCTTGTACTCATCGGTCCAGCGCACGAGGGCTTCTGCTTCCACGATTCTCCCTGAAGCGAGGTCGACAATCGGCTGATAAACCACCGTGAGCGAATCAGCGTCGAGGGCACGTATTAGTTGATGCTCGACGCTCTTGTTCTGTCTGTAGAGAACTGGGCACATTAATCCGAGAAGGGTGCCGAAGGTGCCTCCAAAAAGAATGAAAACGGCGCAGAATCCACGATTGCCACGCAGGGCGTCAGAAGCTGCAATATACGTTGTCAGGCAGGTTCCGATCTCGAGGGAACAGCGCGTGGCGAGGAGATTCCCGCCCTCCCGAGCCATGCCGTCGGTCGGGGAAAGAGAGCCTCTCTCGAGGGGCAGATCGCCAAGGACGACATTTCCGGCTTGATGGCTGGAGGTGTCAATGGCGGTAAGCACGTAGCGCATCGGAAGAGCGGTCAGAAGATTGAAGTTGTATGGGTTGTAGACAACGAACGACTCTTCGGACTGGACCGCAATCATGGTCTGATTGTCGAGGCGGAATTGGGGAAGATCCCTGTAGAGGCGGGTACCGTCCTGTCGCGTAAATGCAGGACTGAACTGTGGCTGCAACTCTGCGGCACGTCCGGACGTTGTGGAGCACTCGACCCTGCCGCCCCGCATCCGGCCAGCAGCCTTGAGAAACTGAGACGAAAAGATGATCTCCCGGAAATAAGCGACCTCGGTCTCGGAGCAATAAGGGTAAGGAGATTTGTTCATCTTCGCCAGCACGGTGCGGGACTCCGCAGTCGAGGCAGCAGCATCGGAGAGAATCCGGCTTGCGTACTGATCGAGCCGAGTTTCAACCTGGCGAAGTACGATGGAGCGGCCCAGGAAGTACCCACCGAGGACTCCCACCCCCGCGAGAACTACGGTAGAGGCCGCAGTTACCACCGTACGCTGAAGCAATGTACCCATGATGAGGCCTTCCTATTATTCCTTTCTTTGCGTGCATCGGATGCCCCCCAGAAAGTGGTACCGCGGTGCCGCTCAGGTGTCATGAACTCAAGTAACTGATCCAGCAGAGCATGAGAGGTCGGAATGTCTGCCCCTGGAACCCTCGCCTGCTCCGGCTCCAGGGCGATCCAGGGACATGCGGCGGCGAACACCGTCGAGTTTCAGTCACGGGACCGCAGAGGCTGAGGTCGAGCGGGACGGCATCGCTTTCTGTTCCAGCCTTTTCGCTCCGGCAGATTGAATTTCCTAGGAAAAGGCCGTATCCTAACAATGCAAACGCGTTTGTCCGCTTGCATCGCCGTGGGTTCCCGGCTGGCGGAGAGATGAGTGGGCTGACAGCCCACTTTTTGTTTGGAGTAAAGTCCAGCCAAAGGCCGGTTGCTGGGCGGCCCGTGGGTCCAGCATGGGATTCCACCAGGCAAGTGGTTGACTAATAAGGGCTTCGCTGTCCATCAACTTTGACAGTGGAATCGCGGTATCGGGAACGATGGCAGTGGATCTGGAAGCAATTCGCGCGGCAGCAGAAAGGGTGGCGGCATCGCACGGCCTAGACGTTGTGGGCGTTGAGATGGCCGGACCATCCAAAGAGCGCGTACTGCGGATCTACCTCGAGAAGAATGCCGAGGGGCGCGCGCGTCTGAAGTCGGAAATCGAAGCGGGAGGCGAGGGGCTTCCCGGGCGACTGGTTGAGGGCAAGTTGAGTGTCGAGCAGCTCTCCGGAGTCACGCACGAGGATTGCGAAGCTTTCAGCCGGGATTTTGGGGTGCTTTTGGATGTCGAGGACCTGGTCCAGGGCGGCGAATACACGTTGGAGGCTAGTTCTCCTGGTCTTGATCGCAGGTTGAGCAAGCTTGAGGATTTTCAGCGGTTTGCAGGTTGTCTTGTCAAAGTTCAGACCTTTGAGCCGATTCGGAACAACCGTCATTGGCGGGGACGATTACAGCCGGGGGCCGGCGAGACAATCGGGCTCGATCTCGGTGCACTGCATCAGAACAGCAAGAGTCGGAAGGCCGGGATAGACACGGTTGAGATTGCTCTGGGCAACATCGAAAAGGCGGAACTCATTCCAGAGATCTAGTCGCGAAGCAACAGACGCAGAGCGGTTCGTTGCGCAGAGTTCAGGCCCGGTCTCGGACCGAGCCTTCCCAACAACAACTTCTTTCGGCGGTAGACCTGTTCGGTGAAGCCGCTGGAACAAACCAAGAGAGTACGAACAGTATGTCCAGCGCTTTGTATCAGAGCATTGAAGTCCTGAGTCGTGAAAAAGGCATCGAGCCCGAAATTGTGGTCGGAGCCGTGGAAGAGGCCATCGCGCTCGCCACGCGCAAGTACTACAAGACCCAGGAAAACATGCGCGGGGAATTGAACAAGGACACGGGAGAAATCACCGCTTACATCTACAAGACGGTCGTGTCGGATGAAAACGAGATTGAGGATCCCGTCAACCAGATCACGCTGGCGGAAGCGAGCGAACTGGCGCCCGGGGTCGAAATCGGCAGTGAGATTCGACTTTATCGCGACACGAGTCCCCTGGGCCGTATTGCTGCGCAGCTGGCAAAACAGGTGATCTTCCAGAAGGTTCGTGAGGCCGAGCGCGACACGGTCTTCAATGAATATGCTCACCGTGAAAAGGAAGTCCTGACCGCGACCGTGAAGCGCATCGAGGGACAGGACATCATCTTTGACCTGGGCAAAGCGGAGGCACGCTGCCCCAAGCGCGAGCAGTCGCGTCTCGAGCAGTTCTCAGTCGGCGAGCGGGTTCGCGTGGTTCTGCTGAAAGTGGATCGGGCGGCGAAGGGACCGCAGGTGATCGTATCTCGCGCAGCACCTGAGCTGGTTCAGAGTCTTTTCCAGTCCGAGGTGCCGGAGATCTACGACAATACGGTAGTGATTCGCGCAATCGCACGCGAAGCCGGTGAGCGCACCAAGATCGCCGTGCAAAGCCGCGACAAAGATGTCGATCCTGTTGGCGCGTGCGTCGGCATGAAGGGCATGCGCGTCCAGTCGATCATTCGCGAGCTTCGTGGAGAGAAGATCGACATCATCGAGTTCAGTGAGGAGATCACAACGTTCGCAGAAAAGGCGTTGCAGCCCGCGAAGGTGAGCCGCGTCTCCATTTCCGATCTTTCGGAAAAGCAGCTTGAGGTCATCGTCGACGATTCGCAACTCTCGCTTGCCATCGGTAAGAAGGGCCAGAACGTCCGGCTGGCAGCCAAGCTACTGGGGTGGAAGATCGACATCAAGAGCGAGGAAGAAAAGCGCCAGGAAGTGGAGCAGCAGATGCAAGCTCTCACTGGCGGCCCTTCCACGCCGATCGAACAAGTCACGGAACTTGGCGAAGCCATTATTCAGAAGCTGATTGCGGCCGGAATCACGACGGTGGAAGCCCTGGCGGACATGACGCCAGAGCAGCTCGAGGAGATCCCCGGCATCGGCGAGAAGACCCTGGAACGCATCAGCGTTGCCGTGCGTCACTACTTCGGCCATTTTGAAGAGGGCGAAGAAGGACCGGCCGCCGCTGAAGGGGCCACTGAGCTTGAGACTCCCGAGGCAGCTGCAGGCACGGCTGAAGCGGAAGCCGAAAATGCGCAAGTGGTTCTGGAAGAAGCGGAGAGCGCCGCAGGCACAACGCCAGCAGAGTTAGCAGTGGAAGATGCTGCGGCGGCGGAAGATTTCGAGCAGAATCAGATTGGCGAGAGCAAAGAAAACGAAGAGGGCGGCGCGTAAGATGCGCCGCGCCTTTCAATGTACTTCAAGTCATAATGGTAAGAACACAACTTTCCAATGCCATGAGGTAGCTATGAGCGACTAAAGGCTTTGGGGGCACTTCTGAAAAGAGGCGGATGAGCAAGGTTCGAATCAACGATCTCGCGCGCGAGATGGAAGTCAAGAGCCGGCAGATTCTTGACGTATTGGCAGAACTCGGCCTGGGTGAGGGCAAGACCCACTCCAGCTCGATCGAGGAGCATGAGGCCGAAAAGGTTCGTGCGCACTTTGAGCGGGGCGCCAAGTCAGGGTCGCACGCGACTGCGTCTTCGCGCGCTGCGCAGGCGATCACCCCGAAAATCGATCTCTCGCACGTTTCCAAGCCCGGCGACGTGATGAAGGCCATTCTGGCGAAGAAACAGGAGCAGGAAGCGGAGGCTCGCAAGAGCCAGGCGCCGGCACGTGCATCTGCGCCGGCCGCAGCGCCCAAGGCGCCTGCGAAGCCCGCGCCCCCTGTTGTCGCAGTCGCTGCATCGCCGGCTGCTGCGGTCAAGCCTGAGCCACGCAGAGTTGTGCCTCAGCCGCGCCCAGCCCCGGCCATCATTCCACCGGCAGCCCCGGCCATCGCTTCCAAGCCGCCTGCCGGAGCCGTTGTTGCGAAGGCGCCCGCACCGGTCATTGGCGCGCGTCCCGCGGTTGCGGTTGTTCCGCCGACGGCGGTGGTCAAGCCGTCTGTTGCTGCTGTTCCTCCGAAATCACCTGCTCCCGAACCACCCGCAGCGCCTGCGAAGCCTGCTGCGACGAAGGCGCCAGCACCACCGCCCGCTCCTGCGCCGGCGCCACCAGCTCCTGAGGTTATCGAACCGGAACCGCCGGAGCCTGTTTTGCAGGCCACACCTCCTCCTGTTGCCGAGGCTCCGGGAGTTTCGCCTCCCCCCGCCGTCGTCGCACCGCAGACGGAGCCTTCCGGTCTGGCGCCAGCGACCAGCCCGACTCCGCCAAGTGCTGAGGAACCGCCGCCTGCGCCGACTCAACCAATTCGACGCGTTGTAATGCC
>Ga0335069_10011360_pt1 | contig 12571 bp, 17 predicted proteins | sample Lox_Sample_11_FD_206714 | JGI IMG/M metagenome (GOLD analysis project Ga0335069, IMG submission 206714) | Soil microbial communities from Loxahatchee National Wildlife Refuge, Florida, United States - Lox_Sample_1.1 | ecosystem: Environmental > Terrestrial > Soil > Wetlands | place: USA...
TAGTAACCCCCCCAGTTGCGGTCACCCCCCCTGCTGTTTTGCCGCCTGGATTGTTAAGCAAGTCAGAGCTTGAGCGAAAGATGGCTCAATACAGGGCATTATCGGTGCCTACTGAGAGTCTCATGGCATCGCAAATGAGACGTGTTGAGCTCTTATCTCCTGAACAAAAATTACTTTGGGAGAAAACATGAAGAGTTGTCTCATCAAGATCAAATCTTTATGTTATTATTGCCCCAAGGCAAAAGCGATAACAGAGAGAAGGAAGTAGTGATGACATGTTACGCAAAGTTTGTGGATTCAAAGAAGTCTAAACAATACAAATATGTCTTAATGGGTTCTCCGGTTCCATTGGCACGACCACGATTTGCTCGCGGCCATGTTTGGGATTCTCAAGGGGTTATAAAGCAAAACTTTATGGATGAGATCCGTTATCAACATGGCAAATTACCGATGCTGAGTGGTCCAATACACGCAGATGTAACATTTTTTATGGCTATCTCTTCTACGGCATCATGCAAACGTCGTGAGCGTATGCGAGGAACGCCCCACATTTACCGACCCGACTTCTCTAACATGTTAAAATTTATTGAAGATGTGTGTCACGGAATTGTATACAAAGATGATTGTATAATTTCTTCTATTTGTGGTTCTAAAATATACGAAGAAGATCCCAGAACAGAAATCATATTCAGTGAGATAATCTATGACGAGTAAAGATCAAAATACTACCAAGCGGAAAATTAAGCCAAAAAGAAAGAGCCCCGAAGAAAAACAAGATCTAGCTCTAGCTTTTAAGGCGATACCTGTTTCAAAGTCAATGGTAGAGCAGATGATTGAAGAGTTGCCTGATTGGCCTAAGAGAAATCCTGAGAACAAGACGATTACGGAGTATTACCTGTCTAAAGGTCTTGTTAATTCGACGTATTATAACTTGTTGAATAAATATCCTGCTTTGAAAGAGGCTCATCAAATAGCTCTGCGAAGAATTGGTGAGAGATTATGGGGAAATGCGGTTGATCGCAAAGCAGATTGGGCGTCTACTAAATGGAATTTGCACAATTATGCTGAAGAGTTTAAAGAGAATAATGCGTATCATGCACGCTTGGCGAATGAAGAATCTGATAAAAATGGACCAGCGTTTGTGGTAATTGAAAAGATGCCTGAGACGTCAGTAGTTAAATCTAAAAGAAAGGCTGAAGATTAATGATTCAAGAATTAGATGACTATATGGTTTTTGTGAAAGAACAAACTGTAAATAAAATAAGTGATTACTTTAAAATAAGAGAAGCTGCACGTTTTCTTGGTGTTAGCGCTAATACTCTACGTAACTGGGAAAAAGATAAAAAGATTGTAGTATACCGCAATCCACAAAATTCATATCGGCTCTACAAAAAGGAAGATCTTCAAGAATTGCTCAATGATATAAAGATTTCATGAAAAATATTTCAGTCCGTGACATTTTGTCACGACTTCAAACGTCAGTAGTTAAAGTTAAAAAGACAAAGGAAGCAGAATGAAGAAAATACATTTTTTAAAGTTGAATTGTTGTAAAGAAGATAATAAATGTGAGACCTGTCCACCAGAATGGACGCTGAGATATATTATCGAGCTTGATGATGAAAAAGCTGGACTTGATCGCTATGAGGTTTATTTCCCGTTAATGGGATTTGATGATACGATGCGCAAAAATATTAAATACTTTAATCCATTCGTTATGCGTGATGGGATATGGTATTTGAAGGAAAGCGATGCGGTGAAGATATACAGAAAGACAGAGCAGGGTGAAAAGATTGGTGCGAATGTCTATGCGTTGAAGCAAATGTGCGCTGAAATGGAAGAAAAGGCAGCAAAAGAATCACCAAAAGAAGAATAATGATGAATATTGAAGAGCAAATACACTTAAATAAGTTCCAAGCACGTGATTACCAATTGCCTATTTTTGATGCAATTGAAAACAAAGACTATCGGAAAGTAGTCTGCATATTACCTCGTCGGGCTGGTAAAGATATTTGCGCCTTCAATATTGTAGTTCGTTATGCCCTGAGACACATCTGTGTTTGTTACTATATATTTCCAACCTACTCGCAAGGTCGCAAGGTAATCTTTGACTCTATCACGTCCTCTGGAGAGAGAATACTTGATTACATACCAAAGAGTCTGATAGCTGCCGTTAACTCACAAGAAATGAAGATACGCTTAACAAATGGTTCATTGATACAAGTGGTTGGCTCAGATAATTATGATTCTCTTATGGGAACTAATCCACGTTTTGTGGTGTTTTCTGAGTATGCATTACAAGATCCTCGTGCGTATCAGTTTATACGGCCAATTCTTGCGGCTAATGGAGGTTATGCTTTATTTTTAAGCACGCCTCGTGGAAAGAATCATCTTTATTCGCTTTATGAAATGGCGCGCAATTCTGATCAATGGTTTGCATATAAATTAACTTTGGATGATACCAAACACATTCCCTATTCTGAGATTGAACAAGATAGGCGTGATGGTTTGATATCTGAAGATTTGATTATGCAAGAGTATTACACCTCGTTTGAATGTGGCGTTGAAGGCGCGTATTACGCTAAGTATTTAGATCGTATGAAGGTGAATCAACAGATTGGTGTGGTTCCGTGGGAGCCTGGATTTAAAGTCAATACGGCGTGGGATCTTGGAATTCGTGATTCTACTTGTATTATATGGTTCCAGATTATTGGTGCTCAGGTAAGACTTATAGATTGTTACGAGAAAAATAAGGAGGGACTTGAGCATTATGTTAATATTATTAATAACAAGCCTTATACTTACGGGCGCCATATTGCGCCGTTTGATATATCAGTCAAAGAGTTCGGTTCAGGAATGACCCGAATTGAAAAAGCACGTCAATTGGGGCTTAAGTTTACCATTGCGCCCAATATTGGCATTGAAGATGGAATTGAATCAGTTCGTTCAGCTTTTGGAAAGATATGGATCGATGAAAATTCATGCAAACCGCTCATTAAGGCTCTCGAAAACTATCGACAAGAATTTGACTCAAAACGCCAAGTGTACAAGTCTCAGCCATTGCACGATATCAATTCTCATTTTGCTGATTGTATGCGTTATTTGTGTGTATCTTTACCGAAGATAAGAGATGGATTGAGTCCAGAAGATTTGGAGCGTAGGTACCAAGAGGCGGTGTATGGGGATAACAGTAGAATGCCGTCAGTATTTAGGGATGATTTGCCACCGTATTAATAGTTTAAGGAGAGAATATGTTGTTTTTGATAATTGCATCTCTATTCTTTTTTACCTCTCATGCAGGGATATTAGATGTAGAAAAAATTTATGAACTGAATCGTGAGATCTCTGTTTTTAATGGCACATCCTACACTGGCTCATATATTCTAGATCTTACGAATAAAGAGCTCGATAGTCTTTCTGGTATATCTAAGATAAAGGTTAAGTATAAAGATTTTGTTGTTCCTGTGGTTACCGTCAAGAGATTATATCTGAAGGTTTCTCATAACAAATTAAAAGAACTGCCCGAAGAAATAACAAAGTTACAGTTAGTAGCAATTGAATTGATAAATAACAAAGATATAACGATCAGTTACAAGATTAAGAAATCTATGGAAAAGTGTTATTTTTATCTTAAGCAAGAAGATTTATTTAATTAAATAAGAAGGATAGTAATGGAACAAGAGCAAATGAAATTCGCGCATAACGCATCGAAGTTAATACAATATATTAACGACTCTGGATACCATTGCACCTTTGGTGAAGCGTATCGCACCCCTGAACAAGCGGCGATAGATGCGAGAAAGTGTATTGGTATAAAAAACAGCCTTCATTGTCATCGCCTGGCGATAGATATTAATCTTTTTGATAAAGATGGTCATTATCTTCCGGAAACGAAGTCTTACGAGAAATTTGGAGTTTTCTGGGAGTCCTTACACGAAGGCAATCGGTGGGGTGGTAGATTTCAACACCGTGCTGATGGTAATCACTTTGAGTGTCATACGATCCACACGCCTGAGCAAATATTAGTTCCAAAGCTCTACTATGACTATAAACTTCCTGTTGTTTGTGGCATCCTCTTTCTTGTCTTTATTGGCATCATGCTAACGATTGCGACTTTTAACCGTGATTAAACTTATTATTGTTATGATTTTTCTATCATTTACCAGTTCAACTGAGCATACCAATCATGAAAATTGTATATGTACTTATGAATGTGATGAATACACTCTTCTTGCACAAGATTTCATCCTGAGAGTAACCGATCCAGAGATTATTTTGGTGGATATTCAATAGTTATTGACAGAGTTATAATTATATGACAATATAGTAGCAACTCGTCGGAATGATAGTAAATCCCGTCTTGTTTTTCCCGCCGTCTTATTAAAATAGTGGTTTAGTAATAAAGCAATTTAATAACCATCTGTTTAACAATATTCATTCAAGAAGGAAGAATATGAATATTTCCAATCTCATTTTCACGTCCGTTTTATTATTTTCATCAGTTTCTTATTCAGGTATCGACTCTGATATGTTTGTCGAAACGATTGAAGGTCGAAAAAGAGTAGCTTTACTTAAGGTTGGTTCCGAGCTTATTTGTCGCGATCAAAATAATAAAAGAGTATCAAGCAAGATTAAAAAGTTCGATGGACAAGAAGTAGATAAATTTCTTAAAGTTACGCTTTATGGCGGAGAGGAAATAGATACTTTTCCTGATCAGAAAGTATTTGTAGAGGGCTATAATTACTATGACGAGAAATCTGATTCAATCAAAATGAAGAAGATTGATAAATGGATGACGATCGGTGACCTTGTTCCTGGTCATGTAATTGCGTCAGCTCGAGTGATAAAGGACTTTATGTTTGAAGGTTCACAGAGTAATGAAGTATTGGCCATAGAAAAAAAATATGGAAGAAAGATACTGAATTATATTGAACTTGAGAAATATCATAATTACTTTTCCGACGAAAATGGCATCCTCATGCATAATGGCCCCCTTCTTGCCCTTACTGGATATTATATCACGAAGGGTGTTTGCTATTTGGGTCTCGGGGCTGCAGTTTCAGGAGCAGTAACTGCGGGTGCAATAGCATCTACGAGTGCATCTCCGGTTGTCGCTTCTATAGGTGTAGTAAGTAGCACTTATGTGGGAAGTGGTGTTGCGTCAATTACTGCTATGACCAATGGATCTGTGGCTCTCTGTGGTGTTGCCACTACTATTGGTGGAGTAAATGGAGCTGCTGCAGTTGGAGCTGCAACGGGATCTGCAGTTATAGGTTCTGTATCTGCGGGAACGACAGCGGCGGCCGTGGTAGTAGCTGCAAAGATAGAAGCTGCTTCCTGGACCGTATTTAATTTCTTAAACTGGTTACCTACGTGGTAGAATTTATAGGTTTTTTAATTTAGGGATCTTTGCATGAAAAATATCATTCCTCCATTTGGGGTTAATTTAATAATCCTCTCTGTACTTATGTTTTTATTGGTTACTAATACGGCCAGTTCATTTCATAACTTCATCATAGGATTAATCGGAATGCATGTGTATATACTATGTCTGCATCTATGGAATTTTAACGATAATAAATAAGGTATCATCACGACACCGCTGTTAATTGATACACTAATTCGTTAATTTTGGTATATACTATACGTCACTATCATTCTTTCCCTTGTCAGTTTTAGTTAACTCCTTTTTCTGACAGGGGATCTTTTTTTGAATCTGCTTTATAATGAGTTGATATACAATCACATTATAAGGAGTAGTGCATGATTCGTAGACCTAATAAAACTTCTGTTCATATGAATATAGATAAAGAAATTCTTTCTAAAGCTCGCGATATGATCTATTGGATGCCGGGTGTTCTCATTGGTGACTTTGTTGAAGATCTTCTGGCAAAATCTATCGCCGAATACGAAGAAAAGCATGGAGAAATAGATAGACAAGAAGATCTCTATTTTAAGGTTCCAAAGAAGTCATAAAACTTGCATTATTCATGGTCTTCCTTCTACCGTTGTTATAAAAGTTATAATGCGTAGCAAGGAGATATATGCATGTTGTTTCCCGAACTTGGTCCTCAATATTATGACGACAAGCATAAGGCTATATTGTCGCGTATGGAAGCATTTTATGCCGAATCTATCACGATAAATCAATCTTTTTGGGGCGAAGCTGATACTGATTTGAGATTTTATACTGGTGATCAAACAGTGTGGACTGACCTTTATGGAAATCTTCCAGCCAATCGTCGTCGTCAATTTAGTTTTAACCGGATAATGCCCATTATTAACATGGTTGGCGGTTATCAAAAACGTAATCGTAAATCTACCATCGTGGTGCCGGTTGAGAATGGAGACGCTGAAACTGCCGATCAATTTACTAAAGTTCTTATGTGGATTAATAATCAAGAAAGCGTTCTTGATACCATTTCTGAAGCGTTCCATGGAGCTCTTACTCAAGGGATGAATTTATTGCAGGTCTGGGTCGATTACCGTTCTGATCCAATATCAGGCAATATAAAAGTTGATCGCTGCGCTTATAACAGCTTTTTAATAGATCCCTATTTTAGAAAACGCGATCTGTCCGATTGTAATGGCCTTTGGAAGAGAACGTTCTTAACAAAGCGTGAATGTATATCTTTAATGCCTGATCACGCGGACGAGATTCTCGGACTGATTGGTAATGACTCGGGAACCGGCCGTGATGGCAAGTTTCAGTTCATGCCAGAGTCTTACCATTATGGTCACAAGAATCTTCTGACTTATGATGAATTTTATTATCGTGATTTTAGATTACAAAAGTTACTCGTCGACACAGAAACGGGAGAGACTCAAGAATGGCGTAATCAGGACAACAAAGAAGCTCTTGATGCTTTTCTTGAACAATACCCACAAATCACTGTGGTCGAACAAGAAATTCCAACGGTTAATTTGGCCATTGTAATCCAGGGCAAAGTCTTTTACAACGGCCCAAATCCGTTGGGTATAGATCAATATCCATTTGTACCGGTATGGGCATATTACCATCCAGAAATGCCTTACTTCCCGCAACGAATTCAGTCTATGGTGCGAAACCTTCGTGACAGCCAATATTTATATAATCGTCGCAAGGTTATAGAGCTCGATATATTGGAAAGTCAGATTAATTCCGGCTTCAAGTATAAAGAAAATGCTCTCGTTAATCCGAAAGATATTTTCTTGTCTGGGCAGGGACGTGGGTTAGCTCTTAAAGAAGATGCGCAGATGTCTGATGTTGAGCAGATTATTGCTCCGGCTATTCCAGCATCTATGATTCAACTTTCTGAGATATTAGCTAAAGAAATTCAACAAATATCCGGCGTTAATGAGGAGTTGCTTGGCTCGAATAATACGGATGTTGCGGGTATTTTAAGTGCACTTCGTCAAGGCTCTGGACTTACAACTCTTCAGGGATTATTTGATGGACTCGATTACTCTCAAAAGCTTCTTGGTAAGCTTATGATCGATCTCATTCAAACTACATTTACGCCCGGTAAGGTTATGAAAATCCTAGAAGCCGAGCCTTCACCACAATTTTACAATAAGGCATTTGGTCGGTACGATGCGGTCATTGAAGAGGGTATTAACACTTCAACCCAAAAACAGATGCAGTTTGCTCAGTTATTGCAATTGCGTGAAGTTGGAGTTCAAATACCTGATGATGTGTTACTTGATGCATGTACCGTTCAAGAGAAGAAAAAATTGGTTGACGCCATACGTAAAAACCAAGAACAACAACAACAAGCTCAACAAAAACAATCTGAGATTGAGATGCAAATGCGACAAGCTGAGATTGAACTTGCCAGAGCACGTACTGTTGCTGATCAAGGTCTTGGAATGGAACGCGCATCTCGCGTAGAAGAAAATAAAGCATTAGCCATTGAGCGCATTGCACAAGCGCATAAAGACGAAGACATGGCGCTTCTTAATTTGGTTAAGGCTCTTAAAGAGATAGATTCTGTTGATTTGGATCATATACAAAAATTACTTGCTCTTGAGGCGATTTCGAAGCAAAAACACTTAAATGAAGATGTCGAATCATCGCCCGAGAAGCAAGTATTAAACCAGGGAGTGTAATATGGAATTTTTGAAGTTAATCGAAGCAATTGCCTCACACATAAATATTGCTGAAGATCTTGAACAAATTGATTCAGTACTTAACAGTCTTGTTGAGATAGGGCACTTAGCAAATATATCACAACAAAAACCGTTACAACCTGTATCAAATAGCGCAACAACTATTACGCAAAATACACCAGTTGTGAGTTAGTGAATAAACCTTCTCATTAAAGCTTTCGATGAAGAAGGACGTAGTTAGAGGAAGCAAAACCTTGCTTTAAAGCTGTGACATTTTGTCACGACTTGAAGCAGTTTCTACAAAGGAGCCGTCATGGCAGAATCAAAAAAACGTTATTACGATGAACAGAGTAGTTACTCTGGTCAAGATGCACGACGTACACAAGAAATGCAAGATGGTGGTATGATCCGTGAAGATCGTTCTGCAGTTGCAAACTTGCCACAAAACGTTATGTATAAACCTTATCCAAAAAACCATGATTATCTTCCAGAAGATTTGGATGATACCATTCGTGGAATTGATCATCAAATTGAAACTCTTGATGGTAAAAAACGTGATAAGCACTTTATGCCTAAAAAGTATTAAACATAACATATTCATTTGCGGCCCGCTTCGGGCCGCCAGTGATTTGGAGAATCTATGAAAAACGTAGAGATATTCTCAGAAGAAATGATGATGCGCAACATGTTCTACAATAATGTGGATCCACGCCGCAAACAAGAATTAGCCGATGCGCGAATGATACAAGAAGATCAGAGCAAAGTAGCTAACTTGTCGGAAACGTTCTTAAATCATACTTTTGATGCGAATCAATACCCAGAACGATTAGCAATGTTTAATCAAAGCCAAGGTCGAAGATCAAGGGGTGCATAATGCCAGCCATGCCGCGCTGCCAGAAAAAGGCCACCAAGATCGCTTATAAAATTCTCGGTAAGCCTTTAAATTTGCAGCCAAATAAACAAGATGAGAAGCAAAAAGAGATCAGAAAACGACTTATTTACGAAGAAACTTGGAGAGTACGTTAATGAAACATAAATGTTCTAAGTGTGAAAAACTTGGTCACAAAAAAGATCATCATAAACACACCAAAAAAGAGAAAAAAATTGAAAAAGTGATGCATGAATTTAAAGAAGGTAAGCTTCACAGTGGTTCCAAGAAAGGACCCGAAGTTACGAAACCTAAGCAGGCTATAGCTATAGCTCTTTCTGAAGCTCGTAAGAGTAAAAAGAAATAAAAAATCTCACTTCATTACTCTGATTTCCCCTGAGCACCGCCTCCTTCGCTCAGGGGTTTTGACTTTTTAGCGGTTCTCTTGTTAGCGTAGCGTTGAAGGAGAATTATGAATAAAAAAACTACCGTAGGACAGCTTGTTTACGACAACCTTGTGTCATCAGGGGACCAGGGGCCAGTGAGTGTCGTTGAACTTGAACATGCCATGCAAGCAGATTATCTAAAAAATCTATTAGATCGCATTGATAAAGACCACGACCGCTATTCGGGAGACTTTTATGTGGTTGTTTTAACAAAAAAAGAGAAAATTCTCGATAGTACTTTTAGAAACTATTTCTTCACGCGAAATAGCTGCCCAACACCTTTTTTTGATCAGTCAGTTTTTAAATACAATAAGAAGGCGGGACGTGTCGAATATTTATGGACTCTACCCGACAAGAAAGTATGTGCTCATTTTGCACAACATCATGCCGATGTTCCTGCTGAAGAACAGATGCTTTTAGGCTTTGTGATGAACTATTATAATGGAACTCTTCTAAAACTTGCGCAAAAACTTAATAATGAAACGCAAGAACAAGGCATTTTATATATAAAAGAAACCAAGGAGTAATAATGTTTGAAGTAAAATATGATACACAAGGGAATGTAATCAGCTCAGCCCCTTCATTTCAAGAAGCGCCTGTCATATCCGAAAAGCCCCAACCAGAGACTACAACAGAGGAATCTGTGCAAATTGGGAATTCAATTACCGATCTAGAGCAAAATGATGCAATTCATGAACCAGAGCAGTCTTCTGAACCAGTACAAGAAGTTCAAGAGACGAATCGTGAACGTAATACTCGTGCTTTAAGGGAATTGAAAGAGAAAGCGGAAAAAGAACGGGACGAAGCAATCCGTCGTGCACGCGATCTTGAAGAACGCTACTCAAAACCACAACAAAAAGTTGATAATGATGATGTAGATTTTAACATCGGTGAAGACGATTTGGTTGAAGGTAAGCATGTAAAACCATTGCTTAAGGAAATCAAGAATCTCAAAAAGGAAATTGAGGCTTCACGAAATCATTATAAAGTTCAGAGTCTTCAAGATAGATTGCGTTATGAATATCCCGACTTTGATAAAGTAGTAAATGCCGAAAACATAGAACTATTAAAGCATTTAAAGCCACGCCAAGCGCAGTTGCTGGACAGCTCTACCGACATGTATGCAACTGCTGCTTCGGCTTATGAAATGATTAAAGAGTATGGTATCTATCAAGATCCAGTTAAACAATCTTCAAGTCGTGATCGTGAATTGGTACAGAAGAATATTGCAAAGCCAAGGCCAGTAAATTCACTCTCTCCTCAACGCGGAGACAGTCCATTAAGTAAAGCAAATGAATTTTCTAACGGATGGTCCCGAGATTCTGATGTGGCAAAGGCATACCACAAAGAGATGATCGAGGCTATGAGAAACAGATAACACGCATTGACTAAATCGGCTCCTTGTTGTTACCATGCAAGTAACGCAAGGAGCATCGTTAACTCCAGTCTAAATAACCCATGACGTAAGAAGCCTCGTCACCTTCAGACGCAACAAGCCTCGTCACCTTGAATTGTTGATAGACCCTCACGGGAAAGTTTAATTCAAAGTAAGGAGAAGCTATGTCAATTACGACTACTTCAACATTACCGGCCCCAGTGCAACAAAGCTTTAGTTATAAGCTTTTGTCTGTTCCTGTGCCAAATATGATCCATAAGATCCCTGCTATGAAAAAGCAGATGCCTCGCAATGGTGGTACAACTTTGCGTATGAGACGTTATAATCCGTTGAATACAGCAATGGTTCCCCTTGGAAATGGCGGTGTTACACCTCCACCACAGAATCTAACATCTGTTGATATTGATGCGAAGATCTCATTTTATGGTACCTATGTACAAATCAATGAGCAGGTTACTTTACAAAATCAGGACCCTGTTCTTAATGAATGTGCTGCTCGTCTTGGTGTTTCTCTTCGTCAAACCGAAGATCAATTGACAAGAGATATGCTTGCAGCAACTGCATCATTTATAAACTGTACAGGTGGCGTTAATGGCGACAATCCAACAGAATTGACACGTTCAGATGTTGATGAAGTGGTTACTACATTGTTGTCCAACAATGCATACACCATTATGGATAACATTGAAGGTGAAGATAAGTTTGGTACAGCACCAGTTCGTGATGCGTATTTTGCTTTATGCTCAACTGATTTAATTGGCAACATGGATAACGTTGCTGGTTTTATCCAAAAGAACCAATATCCATCTCCAATGAATGCATTGCGTTCAGAATGGGGAGCAATTGGTAACCTTCGTTTCTTAGTGAGCTCAATTGGTAGCCAAACACCTAACTCATCTGCAATGGGCAACAACGTTTACAATATTTTTTGCGTTGGTATGGAAGCTTATGCATGTATTGAGCAAGATGGCTATTCAGCAAGCTTTATTTATAGACCACCAATATATGATGGACCATTAGCTCTCAATGCTTCAGTTGGTTACAAATTCGCTGAAGTTCCGCGTATTACCAACGATCTATGGGTCATTAATTTACGCTGCACATTAGCGGTATAAGGAGATAACATGGATGGAACTATATTAGGTCAAGGTACGTTTATAGCTAATTCTATTGGCTTAACTAACCCAAACCCAGGTAACGCTGAAGTTGCTCAAGCAAATCCTGCGTTAATTCAAATACCGTCAGGATGTGATTGGATTCGCGTTATAAACTATACACGCAAATCAACTGCTGGTACTAACGCTGCTTATTTTAACGGCGTCGCTGGTGCTTTTGTTGGTAATGAATTTTACTGGCAATATGGCATGCCGGCTGGCTCAGCAACTTTACAATATTATGCAAACGGAACTGCAGTCGTTAATGGCGATAGCTTCTTTGGTAATGATGGCGGATTCACTGTTTATGATCCTTCAGGTCAATCAAGTGGTGCATTACCATTACTATCTTCCCCTATTGTTACAACGGCTATTACCAATGCTACTCGACCAGTAGTGAGTACGGCGAATACGTCTGGCATATCCGTTGGTTCAGTTGTTCGCATTTCCACACAAACAGGAGATACTCAGACTGCAGCTGCGGTTACTGGTGTCGATTTTGTGGTTGGTGCGGTTACTGCTGGCGTTAACTTTACGTTACTTACTGCCTCAAATGCGTTGGCTAATTTAGTTGGAATTGTGACAGGAACTGGTCATTACAGAGTTGTTAATTACAATCCTT
>Ga0335069_10011361_pt1 | contig 12571 bp, 9 predicted proteins | sample Lox_Sample_11_FD_206714 | JGI IMG/M metagenome (GOLD analysis project Ga0335069, IMG submission 206714) | Soil microbial communities from Loxahatchee National Wildlife Refuge, Florida, United States - Lox_Sample_1.1 | ecosystem: Environmental > Terrestrial > Soil > Wetlands | place: USA: Florida...
GGGTCGGGTGTGTGTTTGTAAATTTTTGGAAACAGTACGCCGCCCTGATCGGCAACGACACCGGTTTCAAAAGTCTTGTGGATGACGTCGGCCGTGTGCGGCATAAACGGCACCAGCAGGTCGGCAATTTGCATGAGCGTGCCGACCGCGGTCGCTAAAATCTCAGACAGATGTTCGGCGGCGTCCTTGTCCTTTTCGCGGTGTTTGGCGACTTCCCATGGTTTCACACTCTCGAGATATTGGTTCAAGTTGCGGACACTTGCCCAGACGTGATCAAGCGCTTCATTGAATTTCAAACCTTCCATCGCTTCGCGGTACGGTTGCATATCGTGCTCGGCCTGCGGCGCATCACCGATAACGCCCGCCTGGTAGCGGGTGATCATGGCGGCGACACGCTGGACGAGGTTGCCCAGGTCGTTACCGAGTTCGGTGTTGTAAGCCGTTTCGAACTTTTCCCAGGTAAAGTCACCGTCATCAAGCGTCGGGATGTGACGCGAGAAAAAATAGCGGAAGGCATCAAGTCCATATTCGTCGATCACTAGGCTTGGATCAACGACGTTTCCGACTGACTTGCTCATTTTTGCACCACCTACGTTGACATGACCGTGTACCAGTAATGTTTTGGGCAGCGGCAATCCCAGCCCCAGCAGCATTGGCGGCCATATCCCGGCATGAAACCGCAGAATATCCTTACCAATCACCTGAACGTCGGCTGGCCAATAGTCCTGCCATTCGGGATGATCAGGGAAGCCGAGAACGGTGATGTAGTTCGGCAGCGCATCAATCCACACATAAATAACTTGCTCTGGATCGCCGGGTACCGGTATACCCCAACTCTGCGTCTTGCGCGGCCGGGAAATACTGACGTCTTTCAGGCCGTCTTTCATGAGTTCCAAGAATTCATTTTTACGGAATTCCGGCACGATGCGCATTTTGTTTTTTTCGATCGCTTCACGCACTTGATCGGTAAAGGCACTTGCTTTTAAATAGTAGTTTTCTTCGCTAATGCGCTCGAATGGTTTTTGATGATCGGGACAAATGCCGTTCATCGCCTGAACTTCTTTGTCGGTAAAGAACGCTTCATGCCCGGTACAATACCAGCCCTCGTACTTACCCTTGTAGATATACGGCGTCAGCTTTTGCCAAATCCATTGCACCACAGCCACGTGATGCGCGTCCGTCGTCCGGACGTAATCCGTATACTCGACGCCTAATTTCTTGATGAAATTCTGAAAAACGAGGGATACTTTGTCGGTGTATTGCTGTGGTTGCAGCCCTTCTTCGGCTGCTTTGACCGCAATTTTGTTACCATGCTCGTCCGTTCCCGCCTGGAAACGTACCGGATGGCCATTCTGTTTCTGATAGCGCGTCCAAACATCAGCAATCAGATAATCGACGGCATGTCCGACGTGGGGCATGCCATTTACATATGGGATGGCGGTGGTGATATATAAGCGCTTACCCATCACTCTCCCTTCCGGCCCAGCCGGCACCAATTCTGCCTGCGACAGCTTTTCATTCTCTCAATATGGTCACCGCCACACCTCGAGAACTCAAAACCGTCTCGGCTAGAATTGCTAGCCGCCTGTCTCGAAACGAGAGTGTGGGCAAACGCTGAATTTTTTCCCATTGCGGTTAATTATAACAGATAGGATCTGATACGGTTAGAGGAGTCAGTCGCACCACTGACTAAGCATAGATCGAAGCTCTTCGCGCCTTTCGACGAGAACATCGAAATGTTCGAGTGGATATAGTCGCGCTCCTTTATGGACGATTAAGATGTCCGTCCTTTGCTTCTTTGGGATCTCGCTTGCATCATCTTTCATGGATTGCAGGCCAAGTCTCTGTCGCAACATTGCCCTTCTTGAAACTTTCTTATGCTCCCCATCCGGCGCATTATCATTCTCGCGCAACATAGTTAAGTCATAGATCTGTTCATTCATATTATGATAATACACAAACTTTTCTTAACTATATAGTATACCCCCAATAGACATCCATTACATCGAAATCATATTCTTCAATATGTTCCAATGATCAATCGATAAGTCTTCGGCACGGGCGTTTGGAGAAATCCCTGCTTCGTCCAGGAGTAACTCGGCATCTGCCTTGGTGATGCCAAGTCCGCCGGATAGCGACGAGCGGAGTTTTTTGCGCTTGGCCGAAAAGCCGGCTTTGACCATGCGAAAGAAGGCTTTTTCTTCATCGGGGTTCACCAGCGCTTGCTGGCGTGTCGACAGGATGACCACCTGGCTGTCGACTTTTGGCGGTGGCGTAAAGAGTTCGGCTGGGACGGCGTCGCCTAGACTTACTTCGGCGAAGACTTGTGCGCTGATAGCCAGGATGCTCATGTCACCAGGGCTGGCGGCGAGTCGCTCGGCAACTTCCTTTTGGACCAGCAACACGGCACACGCAGGCTTGTTCTCTGCTGTCATGAGTTTCTGGACGATTTTGCTGGTGATGTAATACGGCACGTTGGCAACGACCTTGTAACCAGTTGGAAGTTTCGAGAGGTCAAAGGACAGGATATCCTCTTGCACGACTTCCAGATTCTTTCCTGGAAATTGACCAGGCAACTTACGCGCCAGGTCAGGGTCAAACTCAACAGCAATTACTTTGTTCGCTCGGCGTAACAGCTCAGACGTCAGCGTGCCGAGGCCAGGACCGATTTCCAGCACCGTGTCGTCTGTCGCAATTTCAGCTGAGTCAGCAATGTGCGCCAGGACCTCACGGTCTTGTAGCCAGTGCTGTCCGAGTGATTTTTTTGGTCCAGTCATTGCTCTCTATGATACAGGAAATGCGCCCTACCAGTTATGATGGGTGATCCAGTACGAATACGCCGCGCTCCAGCTGCCATATCGGCCCACCGCATAACTCGTCGCCCACTTCAACTGCGCGATGGGGTTCGTTCGCCAATCAGCGCCAGCCGAGACCATCTTGTCGCCAGGGGTTGCCTGGACCAGACCGTAGCCCAGCGAGCCACTGTACGAACAGTTGATGGATCCACCCTGCACCTTGCACGGATCCCAGCTGCCGTTTTCGTGATCGACGATGTAGGACACGAAGCCAAAGTCACTAGCCGCAATACCGGCCTGAGCCATCCAATCCTGGTGCGAGCCCGGAGGCGGTCCGATGCCGATGACCACGACTTGTTCTTTCGGTGCGGTGATAATGACACTCTGGATTTCCTTGCGGCTGATCACCTGGCCGTCCTGCATGACGACTTCGTAGGTGACGCTCCGCTTGCCGGGTGCGCCCGGGTCTTGAACCTGGTGGTACCCCATTGGGTGGTCAACGTCTTGCACCTGGCGGACCGGTGCAGGAATCTCCTCATCGACGGTCGATGTCTGGACGCCGTTGCGCCAAATGGCCACGGTCATGCCTGCGGTCAACGGGGTATTAGGGTTCACTGCCAGAACGTCGCTCGGACCAAAGTGAATACCCTTTTCCTTGAGCATCTCACCGACTGTCGCCGCCTGGCTGTAGGCCGTAACGGGTGAGCCGTACATACTGAGCGTGAACTGCTTGGCGCGGTCAATCGTCAGGATTTCCCCGGCGCCATCAGCAATAATATTACTGCTTGCGGACAGCGTCGTCTTGTCCTCGTCGTGCAGTGTCAAGCCGGCGTCTTTCGTGATGCCCTCCGGCGTCTGCGCCGCGGTCAGGATTTTCAAGCGGACAGCGCCATCAACGACAATCACGGGACGCGCCCGATAAATATTGACGGTGTAGTCGGTCGCAACCAGCGACTCATCAAGGGAAGGTTCGACCTTGTCCTCGTTAACGACCGAGATGTTCGCGTCATTCAGCGCGTCGCGGATCGTCTGTGCACGGGTCAAAATGACCTTTGTTTGGCCGCGGTCGTGGAAGGTCACGAGACGGCCGCCATGGACGGGGTCGGTTGAGGCGGCACCAGCGGATCCGATCAGTAAACTACTGAGAACGCCAAAACAAACGCCAACTAAAATAAATTTTTTTCTAACAGTGTTGAAAGCTGTATGCATGGATAAAACCCCCTCGCAAAAGGGCTTCTCCATTTTATCGAAGTTGTGGGGCTAGAGCAATGTTAATTAACTCACTTTAAGCCGCTTCAAACATCGAATTCATTGAGGACAAAATCGATCAGCTTCGTGCGCTCAAGGGGGAGCTTATCTGGACGAAACCAAGCGATTTCAGCCACTTCGATTGGGTTATAAAGTGCTTTTGGCAAGTTATTTTTTACAACTTTTATATGAAAAACCGGCACCTCGAACGACAGTCCCAGGTCGGATTTTGCAATGGTGCGGATATAGCTAAACTCGCGCAGCGGTTTGTCGATGCCGGTCTCCTCGTGCAGCTCTCTGCGCGCGGCGGCCTGAGGCGACTCGTGACGATTCACGCCGCCGCCAGGTAATGACCACTTGCGGCCGCGTGATAGAACACCGCGCATCAGTAGGACTTCCCTTTTTTCGTTCGTCACGAGCACCCGCACACGCGGTCGCCCGGTGATGAGTGAGTACAAATTCAGACCCATGATAGCGAAGGGGCCTGCCAGTCGTCCGAGTAACAGGTAGGTCCGGCGCCTCACAGCTTTTCCAGCCGCGCGTATTCGGCATTGAGTTTTTTGACGCCGCCACGGTCGAAACGGATGGTAACTGCTAGGCCATCAATCTCGACGATCTCACCCTCACCAAAGGCCGCCGCCCGTACGCGGTCGCCCAATTCAAAGGGCAATTCATCACTCATAAAGTCGTCGTCCGCATGGTCGATGCCGTAGACCGGCTGATCGATGGCGGCCACCTGGTTGCCCATGTCGGCGATAAACCGCGACACCTCGTTGTAAGTGCGCTGACCGAATTGCAGGCGGGCGCGGGCATAGGTGAGGTGCAATTCCTCACGAGCGCGCGTCATGCCAACGTAGCACAGCCGCCGCTCCTCCTCGAGCTCGGCCGGGCCGGCTTCGTAGATGCGCCCGTGCGGAAAAATACCCTCCTCGAGCCCGACCATGAACACGACCGGAAATTCCAGTCCCTTGGCCGTGTGCAGTGTCATCAGCGTCACCTTGTCGCCACCCGCCGCGTCGTCGGCGCTGGAAATCAAGGCCGTTTCCTCCAGGAACTCCGGCAAATCAGCAAAGACTTTGACGTCCGAAATCAACGAGCCGATATTTTCCTCGCGCTCCTCCGCCTGCGGCGTACCGTCGCGCAGGTAGTCGCGGTAATTCGTGATTTTGATAAGCCGCTCAATAATTTCCGCCGGCGCCGCCTCGTCGGCCAACATACCCTGCAGATCACGCAGTTTGGTGCCGAGCGCGCCGAGCGTGGTCTTGGCCTTAGGCGTCAACCCGTCCGCCTCGTGCACATGGGCCAGTGCCTCGACCACATTCATGCCGGTCATGCCCTGCCAAGTCAGGAATCGTTCCAGACTGGTTGCCCCGATGCCGCGCGTCGGCACGTTGACGATGCGGCTGAAACTGAGGCGATCGCTGGGCTGATAAATCAAGCGCAGATAGGCGATGATATCCTTGATTTCCTTGCGGTCGTAGAAGCGCACGCCGCCGACCAGCTGATAGGGAATGCGGTGCAGTCGTAGGGCTCGCTCCAGCGGCGCCGACTGCGCGTTCATGCGGTAGAGCACGGCAAAATCACCATATTTTCGCGCTTTCATGCCCACCTGCGTCGCGACGCGCCCGGCCACCAGACTCGCCTCCTCGGTCTCGTCATAGGTGGCGTGAACTTCGACCGGCGCGCCCTCGCCCTTATCCGTCCAGAGCTTTTTGTCCGTGCGCACCTTATTCTTGCTGATGACCGCCTGCGCCGCTTCCAGAATGGCGTTGGTCGACCGATAGTTTTGCTCCAATTTAATCACCGTCGCACTTGGGTAATCACGTTCGAAATTCAAAATGTTCGTAAAGTCAGCCCCGCGCCAGCTGTAAATCGACTGCCAGTCGTCGCCGACAACGCAGATATTCTGATCATCGTTGACCAGATATTTCACGATGGCGTACTGCGCGGCGTTGGTGTCCTGGTACTCGTCGATGAAAATGTGTTTGAAGTTCTGCTGCCACTTCGCGCGAATGTCCGGGTGGTCGCGCAGCAGGCGGACGGTCTCGATCAGCAGGTCATCAAAGTCCAACGCGCCGGCGGCCTTACGCAGCTTTTCGTAACGCGCGTATACTTTAGCGATATTTTTCAGGTGCGGATAAGTAGCACTCGCCTCCATGTCCGCCGGTGTCTTGAGTTCGTTTTTGGCGTTGCTGATTATGCTGCTGGCCGCGCGCGGCTTGAGCTGCTGCGAGTCGATCGACAGCTCTTTCATGGCCGCTTTGATCAGAATCTGGCGGTCGTCCTCATCATAAATCACGTAGTTCGGCGCGACACTGATGGCAGCGCCATCTTGGCGCAGCAACCGGACGCAGATACCGTGAAACGTACCCATCCACGGCATAAAGCTGCGCGGCACATTTGCAGGAGGGGGCAACCCCTCCGCTTGCGACTTGGAAGTGAATTCCAAGTCGCGCTCCTCCCCCTGAAGGCGGCGCGATGCACCGCTGCCTTCGGCGTGAGTAAGGCGCCAGACACGCTCACGCAATTCGCGGGCCGCCTTGTTGGTAAAAGTCACCGCCAGAATTTCGTTCGGCCAGACCGACTCCTGCTGCATCAAATAGGCGATGCGGTGCGCCAACGTTTTGGTCTTACCGCTCCCCGCGCCCGCCAAAATCAACAGCGGACCGGACGTCTGGCGCACAGCGGTAGCCTGCGTTTCATTAAGACCCTCAAGACTATTCATTAGTATCAGTATACAGGATTAGGGCTTGACAATGACGAAGTATGCCGCGCCGGCAAGCGCTGCAGCGATCACAATAATAAGCACGATAGTGACAATCACGCCCCAGCCGGACTTTTTCTTGGCCGGATGGTCAAGCGGCTTGTGGTACTCCTTGGTGTCATAAATTGCACCCGAAGCCTCGCCGCCCGCGTCATCCGCTTTTTCCGCACCGCCGTTCGATAAGTGCTCCGTATCCGCCGATTCAATTTCGCTGATTAAGGCATAGCTCGGTTCTTCTGCCACTTCGGACTCAATCGACGCCAGTTGGCGTTCCTGTTTGTCGACCTCTGCGTCGAAACCGGTTGCATCAATCGGTCGCTGATCGTCGCCCGTACCATCGTCAACTTGCTTGCCCTCGACGCTGACAGTTTCTATGACGTCAACTCTGTCGTCCATTTTCGGTTCAAGTACAAGTTTTTCTGTCTCGGCTGCTTTTGACGGTTCTGCCTCAGCCGCATCATCCGCCGGCGATTCCCCGCCGAGCGGTCGCTTTTCAACCTTGGCATCCTGGATAAACGGCGAAGGACCTGGTACCGGACCAGTCGTAGAGTGCGTATGTAACGGTGCTGACGCAGGGCTCATTGTTTCAGACATTGCACGACCATGATGACCGACGACAACAGCCGCGGATCGCGGCGCCGCTGCCGTAGCAGGCCGCATATTTGCCGATGGGTGCACCATATCAAGGAAACGCCCGCCGCTCGGACGCCTCGTTGCCGGGGGTCGGGATGGCATCTCAGACGGTTTTTCTGCAGCCGCTGTGGCGTCAGCTTTATTAACAATGTCAACGTGAGGTTTTGTCCCCACTGCTAACACTGGGTGCTTCGACGGATCGGCCAGATCCTGTTTCAGCGTATCTAACTCAGTAATATGCGGGTCGGAGTCTTTTATCGGCTCCGCGGACCAATTTTCAACGAGTGTTAATTCCTTCACTGTCTCGATGGCCGTATCGCCGATTTTCTCAGCAACCTTGCCTAGCGCGTCGTACTTAGGCTCTTCGCCTTTTTCGAGCGTCGTATTGACCGTCAGCGTTTTCGTCACAGCCTTGGTATCTTCCAGCGTCTGGTCGCCGACCTTGCCCATTAAGCTGTTGACGGCTTTATCGAGTTCATCGAAATCAAGATCGGTCATTACTCGTCTACTCCGTGGGCTGCCGCTACAATTGCACCAAAACCAGGCACCGACAAACTGGCGCCACCGACCAACAACCCATCGATACCCTCGGTATTCAGAAAGGTCTTTGCATTGTCAACCGACACACTGCCGCCGTAAAGCACGCGGACATCATTTGCAGCCTTTTCGCCGTATAAATGCGCAATCTGGCGTCGAATCGCCCGGACAGCCTTTTTGGCGTCGTCCGGCAAGGCGTTTTTGCCCGTACCGATGGCCCAGACCGGTTCGTATGCAATCGTCACTTGGTCCATCTCTTCGCTGGTCACATTCGCCAGTCCGCCGAGCAGCTGATCATGAATCACGTCCAGCGTTTCACCAACCGCCCGTTCATGAGCCGTTTCACCGACACACAGGATCGGTCGAATATAATTACGCAGCGCTGCCTGGACCTTAGAGCGAATGTCTTTGTCGTGCTCACGAAAAATATGCCGGCGCTCGCTGTGACCAATAATGGCGTACTCAACCAGGCCGCACAGCTGTGCAGCCGAGACTTCACCGGTAAACGCGCCGTGGTCGCGCCAATACAAATTCTGCGCCGCCAGCTTGAACTGACGCCGATCGACTTGCAAGCTCAAGGGCTGCAACGCCAGCATCGTTGGCGCCAAGACCACCTCGACATCTCGGTGGACGTCGACGCTTTTGGCTAACTGATGCACGAACAAACTGGCCTCGTGGATACCCATGTTCATTTTCCAATTCGCGACAATCAATTTCTTCTTCGGATTAGTTCCTGACATTTCGCTTACGCTTTCTACTCGCTAGTTTATAGCAATCTCCTCATGAATTCCAGCTTCTACCGCTGCCGGCTGTCCCGCGTCGAGCAGACTTTCCACGCCAGGCAACTTGTTGCCGGCCATCAGGTCCAAGCTGGCGCCGCCGCCAGTCGACACGTGCGTAAAGCTGCCGCCCTTTTTAGAGTCCCATTTGAGGACGAAATCAGCCGTATCGCCGCCGCCCACAATCGAAGTGATGTGCGGGTGCGTCGCCAGCGCGAGTGCCATGCGGGCCGAGCCATGCGCGAATTCACGCAGCTCGCTCATACCGAGCGGCCCGTTCCAAATCACGGTCTTGGCCTCGACAACGATAGAGGTAAAATGCTCGATACTGTCGTCACCAATATCGAGCGCCATTTCGTCGGTTTTAATCCGGTCAAGCGCTTGATTTTGGCGCTTGGCCGATTCGTCGACCTTGGTCGCCACCGCCACATCGGACGGCAGGACGACAAACTCATCAACTTTATCGCCGACTTTTTCCTTAGCCGCGGCATAAATCCCGTCCAGAGTTTCCTGCTGACCCTCTTCGACCTTGCTGGCACCGACATGCACGCCCTTGTACGCCAAAAACGTGTTCGCCATCGCACCACCGACCAGAACGATGTCAGAAATTTTCACAAAGCGCTCGACTACCTTGATCTTGTCGCTCACCTTGGCGCCGCCCAGGACCGCCACCAGCGGACGAGCCGGATTTTCCATAGCCTCGGTAATTGTCACATATTCCTTTTCCAGCAGCAGACCGGACACGCTCGGCAGCAACAACGTAATCGCGTGCGTGCTGGCATGCGCCCGGTGCACGACGCCAAAGCCGTCCTGAACGAAGTAGTCAGCCTGCGCAACATGCGCGATACCCTTGGCGAACTCCTCGTCGTCCTCTTCCTCGCGCTTATCAAACCGCAGATTCTGCAGCATGACGATGCTCTTTGGGGGCGCGTTTTTAACCGCCTGATAAGCAGCGTCGCCGATCGTATCATCAACAAAGGTAACTTCTTGGCCGATCAGCTCACTCAGACGCACCGCAGCCGGTTCCAGGCTGAACTGCAAATCGTGGCCCTCGGGACGCCCTAGGTGGCTGATCAGCACCAGCGAACAGCCCCTTTCTAATAAATACCTTAGTGTAGGCAAGCCGGCGCGGATCCGCAAGTCGTCGCTGACCTTGCCGTCTTTTAGCGGTACATTGTAATCAACTCGAACCAAAACCCGCCTACCATCCAGAGGAATGTCATGGATTGTTTGCTTGAAAAATCCCACCCTTTTATCCATAAGCTTTATTCTAACACACGTACACGAATTGTATCAGTGCCGCCGATGAGTCCTGGCTGACGACCGCTGACAATCACAACCGTGACCGGAGAGACTTCGCCAAAGAAGCCCACGGCTTTCAGTTCCCGTGCCAGATCCAGTCCGGCTTTTTCACCGTCGGGTCGGACGAACGATTTATTCGCATAGCTGAGCCCCAGTTGCTGAGCAGAGCGGGGTTCGCTGGTCACGCTGATAATCGGTAGGTTCGGCCGGTGGGCGGCAATGCTGGCCGCCGTCGCGCCTGATTTCGTTTCGGCGACGATCACGGACGCGCCCAGCTCTTCGGCCAGGGTAACCGCGGCCGTGCTGATCGCATCACGCTGGGATTTGACGCCGGAAATATAATCACTGATAGTCGCGACCGAGCTGTGTTCCTGCGTGTACAAGATCACTTTTTTCATCGCCTTGACCGTTTCGATAGGATAGCGGCCGTTCGCCGTTTCGTCGCTCAGCATCACGGCGTCGGTACCCAGAATCACCGCCGTCGACACGTCGCTCACCTCGGCGCGCGTCGGTTCCGGCGCGTCAACCATGCTCGCCATCATCTGCGTGGCCACGATCGACAATTTGCCGTACTTGCGACACAAGGCGATGATTTTGCGCTGCACGATCGGCACGATTTCAGTGCCCGCCTCGACGGCGAGGTCGCCGCGGGCCACCATGACACCGTCACTGACTTTGACGATTTCCTCGAGTACATCCTCGCGGACGGCCGCCTTAGTCTCGACCTTGGCAATAATATGTGCCGTCGAGCCATGGCCCAGCAGTATCTGCCGCAGGTTGTTAATATCGTCCGCCGACTGCACAAAACTCAGCGCGACATAATCGATATCCTTGGTCGCGCCGTATTCGATATCTTGCAGATCCTTAGGCGTCAAAATATCACCGCCGAAATCCGTCTCGGGCAGATTGATGCCCTTGCGGCTCATCAAGACGCCGTCATTTTCCACCTTGACCACGATTGAAATATCATCCTTGATTCTGACCACCGTCGTGCGGACTTTGCCGTCGAACAAATATAGCGGCTGGCCCTCTTGGACCTTTTCGGCCAAATTGTACTGCACCGGCAGCAGCAGGCCGCCGTCATGCTCGACGCCGTACTGTAGTGTCAGTTCGTCGCCCTGTTTTACCTCGACATCATGCTGCAAATTACCCAACCGAATCTTGGGCCCTTGCAGATCCTGCAGAATCGCCACCGGCTTGCCACCGCGCGCACGGATCCATTCGATTTGCTGGTCCCGCTCCTCGTAGCTGCCGTGGCTAAAGTTCAGTCGAAAGCCATTGACGCCCGCCAACACCAGTTTGTCGATCATGTCAGGACTATTCGTTGCCGGACCGATAGTGGCCAGAATTTTCGTTCGTTTAAAGAGGATGCTCATGTGGGTCGATTATAGCACGCGACATCTGTTAATAACAGGGCGCCGCCTCTAGCGAGCAACGCGCAGTACGATTTTCATCGTCCCATGTTAAAAAATGGGACGAGCCACGGTGTATGGCTCGATCCAATCGTCCCGAAAAAAGCTACTAGATCAATGGCGTAGCTGGCGGTGAGCCGGCATCGCGCTTTTGCACGTCAGCTTCTTTCCTTTGCGCCGCAGCCTCTTTTATCCGCGCATTGGCAGCCTGAGTAGAAAAGTTGGCCCCCTGTTGACGCAAGTCTAGCACTTTCCTATTCAAATTATCTGCCTCCTGATATTTTTGATTTGCTTGTTTTTGTAGGTCCTCCGAACTTGCCATTGTCGCCCCCTTATTTCATTAATACCATTGCCTTGTATTCAGATTGTACCGATACCACATATGATAAGCTATGGGATTCTTAACAAAAGCACGAGGTCACTGCGCCACCGGCTCTCGGTATTTACCAACAAAACCGCCGTTGAGCCGAGTAGACGGCTAAAACGGCGTATTTACCTCGGCCACAGATTTGCGGCCAGGTGTTTCCAGACCTTTTTTAACTGTTCGATTAATTCCCCGTTCTGTGTCTCGAAATCAAAGCCCCGGACATGCACCAGTTCAATCGCCAACACATACGTCGCCAGGCCGATCCCGTGCTCCCGTTTATCTTCCCGAATTTCAATGCCATCAAAGTGAGCAAATTTAATTCTGCCGCGGTTTTTCGTAATAAAATCGCACGTTCCGACGGGCTCGTTACCCTCAAAGATAGAGATTAAATCGAGGGTTTCATTGTCAAACTCGTAGACGGGCTGTACCTGTATACGTACCCCAGGAAGCGTCGATTCGAATCAAGTTGCTCGCGGATTGAACTCATTAGAAATATTTTACCATAAATATGATTAAAATGCAATATTAACACCATGCAGCACCAACATTCCATGGGTGAACTCCTTCGGAGTTCGGTTTTCTGCGAAAACCTACCATATCCAAGGTGGAACCCCTTGTACGATAGCTTGCGGTTGATGTATGTCAAATTACGCGATCTGGGCTGGGATGATATTGATGGCGAGATTATTCTTCCAGAAAGCGAGGATGATAATGCGCAACATATTCCGTAGACC
>Ga0335069_10011362_pt1 | contig 12571 bp, 13 predicted proteins | sample Lox_Sample_11_FD_206714 | JGI IMG/M metagenome (GOLD analysis project Ga0335069, IMG submission 206714) | Soil microbial communities from Loxahatchee National Wildlife Refuge, Florida, United States - Lox_Sample_1.1 | ecosystem: Environmental > Terrestrial > Soil > Wetlands | place: USA...
TTGCGCGAAACGGATGCTATGCGTTTCTTGCCCATGCTTCGAGGTGATGCTGGAGGACAACCATTTGCTCGTCCGTGCCGACGCTGATGCGGAGGAAGGATGAGGTCAAGGCGTGGCTCCCGAAGTGCCGGACGAGCACGTGCCGGGCGAACAGCCAGTCGTAGAGATCGCGGGCGACTTCTGGCCCCGCGCGCCCCGCACGGTTCCGCGGTTCCGTGAAGAGGAAGTTGGCCTGGGACGGATAGGTGAACCAGCCCAGCGCCGAGGTCCAGCGCTCGCGGGCGCGGTCGCGCGTCGCCTTGATCTTCCTTACCATGCCGGCGTAGTAGGCCTCGTCCTGGAGCGCGGCGAGCGCGGCGGCCTGGGCCAGGCGGCTGACATTGTAGCTGTCCTTGACGCGGTCGAGCAGGCCGATCACGCCCGGCTGGGCCAGGGCATATCCGATGCGCATGCCGGCGAGGCAGTGCGATTTCGAGAAGGTGCGGACCACGCACAGGTTGGGATGTCCGGCCACGAGGTCCGCGACATTCTCCCCGGCGAACGCCGCGTAGGTCTCGTCGACGACGAGCAGCCCCCGGAACCGGCCCAAGACCGCCGCGATCTCGGCGGCGGCGAAGCCGACGCCGGTCGGCGCATTGGGCGAGGTCAGGAGGAAGAGCCGGGCGGCGGAGCCGGCGATGGCCTCCACCGGCAGGCGCATCGACCGGTCGAAGGGCAGCGCCTGAGCCTGGCCGTCCTGGACCGCGATCAGCACGGGGTAGAGCGAGTAGCTCGGCAGGGTGAAGCCGCCGGCGGCCGCCGGAGCGCAGAAGCACCGGACCAGCAGGTTGAGCACGTCGTCGGCGCCGTTGCCGACGAAGACGTGGTCCGCGGGCAGGCGGTGCCGGGCGGCCAGGGCGCCGCGCAAGGGCGCGCTGGTCGGGTTGGGATAAAGGCGCAGCGAGCCGCCATCCTCGCCGATCTCGCGTCGCAGGGCCTCGGCGACACGGGGGCTGGGCGGATACGGGCTCTCGTTGGTGTTGAGCTTGATCCAGCCGGGGCCGTCGGGCTGCAGGCCCGGCGTGTAGGGCTGGAGCGCGGCCACGTGCGCCAGCGCCAGCCCCTCAATTTGCGTTTTCTGATTTTCCTTTTTCGCCACGGGAATCCGGAAGCCTGCGGGAGGGGACGCGCGGTCGTCAACGGCCGTTTCGTCCGGGCGGAGCGCCGGCGCGGCCCCCGCCCCATCGCCGCCGGGCCGGTCACCGCCGCAGGCGGAGCTCCACGGACCGGCCATGCGCGTCCAGCCGTTCCATCGCGGCGAAGGCCGCCACCACCGGCGCGGCGCGGCGCAGGCTGGCGGGGCCGTAGCGCACGAGGCTGGTGCGGCGCATGAAGTCAGCCACCCGCAGGCCGCTGCCGAAGCGCCCGCTCCCGCCGGTGGGCAGGACATGGCTGGGCCCGGCGGTGAAATCCCCCAGCGCCGTCGGCGTGTCGTTGCCGATCATGATGGCGCCGGCCGTGGTGATCCGCGCGCACAACCGGCCGACCGCGCGCTCCGCGACGAGCAGCTCGAGGTGCTCCGGGGCGACCTGGTTGGCCACGGCGGCGGCCTGGTCGAGCGTGTCCACGTCGACGGCGAGGAATCCCTCCGCCAGCACCCGGCGAATGGGCCCCGCCCGGCCGGCCGCGGACAGCTGCGTCTGGATCGCGGCCAGGATCGCCGCGCGCACGCGCGGCGCCGGGGTCACGAGGTAGATCTTCTCGCGCCCCGAACCGTGCTCGGCCTGGGCCAGCAGGTCGGCCGCGGCGAAGGCGGGCCGCGCCGTCGCGTCGGCGATGACCATGAGTTCGCTGGGGCCGGGCAGCCCGGCGACGCCGACCGTGCCGAACACCTGGCGCATCGCCTCGCAGACGTAGGCGTTGCTCGGGCCGAAGATCTTGTCGACGGCCGGGATCGTGGCGGTGCCGTAGGCCATCGCCCCCACGCCATAGACCCCGCCGATCCGGTAGATCTCGGTGACGCCGCAAAGGTGCAGCGCCGCGAGCAGGCGGTCCGCCACCCTCCCCTCGCGATTGCAGGGCGTGAAGACCGCGATCTCCGGCACGCCCGCGATCTGGGCGAGCGTCACGGTCATGACGATGGTCGAGACCAGCGGCACCTGGCCGCCGGGGATGTTGACGCCCACCCGCCGGACGGGATCGAACTTCTCCCCGATCTGCGCGTGCTGACGGTTGCGCCCCATCCAGTCGGCCGGCCGCGTCCGGCGGTTGCCGGCGAGCACGTTGGCGCGCGCCACGAGGATGGCGGCGCGCTCCAGCACCGAAAGCGATCCGGCGGCGCGGGCGATCTCCGACGCGCGGACCCGGAAGCCCCCGGGGGTCAGCCTCGCGCCATCGATGCGGGCGGCGTGCCGGACGATCGCGGCGTCCCCCTCGGCGCGCACATCGGCCAGGATGGCCGCCACCGCCGCCTGGATCGCCGGCGACGGCGCGGCCCCGCGGCCAAATGCCGCCAGGCGGGCCGAGAAACCCCGGGAATCGTAGCGAAGCGTGCGCATGAAGGGACAACGGCTAGGGGGTCGCCACCGCCGCGTCAAAACGATTGGGGGCGGAGGTCCGCCGGGGGCCCTGCGCGGCCGGAGCCGCGGGCCGTCACGGCGCGACAGGCGGTGGCGCGGGCGCGGACGGGAGGGCGGGAGGCGTCTCGACGGCAGGCGCCGGGGCGGCCGGCGGGGGCGACTCCGGGACCATCGGCATCTCGAATTCGCTGTCGGCAAACGTTTCGTTGATCGTGATCCGTTCGAAGGAAATGACCGTCACGGTGCCCGCCTTGGCCCCGGTGTCGTTGCCGCCACCGGCCGAAGTCACCTTCTGCGGGAAGCGCACGCCGCTCGCCATCAGCTCGCCCTCCTCCCGGATACGATCGCCGCGATCGGTCTCGGTCAGGACCAGCCGGCCGGTGGCCTGGTCGAAGTACCGGGTGAAACTGATGCCCGGTTCGTGCTCGAAGACCACTTTCACCGCGGCGACGCCGTCCACCATGGCGGGCCCGATCACCCGGACGCTGCCGCCGCGTTTCTCGATGCCCAGGTAGAAATTGAGGTTCTCCCAGGTGTTGGCCCGCAGCTTCTTGATCATTTCGGGCTGCAGGAGCGCCAGGCGCCAGCGACCCGGCGCTGCCCGTTCCTGGACCTGCTGCCAGCCGTCGTAATCATCCAGCCCCGTGACCTGGACGGTCGCCTCGGTGGTCAGGGCGATGCGCTGCTGGTAGGGCTTCTGAAAGATAATCTCGATCGGAGATTTCACCTTCCGGGGCCCCTGCGGCGACGCTTCCTCCATTTCCATCGTGCCGACAAAATGAACCGATCGCACGGCAGCGAGCGCGCTCTCGCTGCCCAGATAGCTGCGGGCCTTGGCGATGATCTGGTCGGCGGTCGCGGACGGAGCGGCGCCGGCGACCCCCGCCAATCCGATCGCGGCCAACAGGATCGGAACCGATTTCGCGGTCATGGTCATGGAATGTCGAGTCAGGCGGTGAGACTTGCCGGCGAGAGAAAGGTTCGCAACGGCAAAATCCCTCACTCCCACTCGATCGTCGCCGGCGGCTTGGAGCTCACGTCCAGGACGACGCGGCTGACCCCGCGGACCTCGTTGGTGATGCGGCTGGAGATCCGCTGGACGAGATCGTAAGGCACCCGGGCCCAGTCCGCCGTCATCGCGTCGATGCTCTGGACTATCCGCAGGGCGATCACCCAGGCGTAGTTGCGCTCGTCGCCCACGACGCCGACCGACTTCACCGGCAGGAAGACGCAGAAGGACTGCCAGACCTTCCAGTACCACCCCGACCGCATCATCTCCTCCTGCACGATGGCGTCCGCCCCCCGGAGCACCTCGAGCTTGTCGCGCGTGACCTCGCCAAGGACGCGCACCCCCAGGCCGGGGCCGGGGAACGGCTGGCGCCAGACGACCGCCCGCGGCAGCCCGAGCCTGGCGCCGACCGTCCGCACCTCGTCCTTGAACAGCTCGCGCAACGGCTCGAGCAGCCGGAGGCGCATGCGGGCGGGCAGGCCGCCGACATTGTGGTGGCTCTTGATCAGCGCGGCGGGATTGTTGCCGATGGCGACGCTCTCGATCACGTCGGGATAGAGGGTCCCCTGGGCGAGGAAGTCGGCGTGGCCGATCGACTTCAGCGAAGCCTCGAACACCTCGATGAACGTCCGCCCGATGATCTTGCGCTTTTCCTCGGGGTCGGTCACCCCGCGCAGGCGGCGGAGGAATCGCGCGGAGGCGTCGACCACCCGCAGATCGATATGAAAGTGCTTGCCGTAAAGCGCCGCGACCGCCTCGCGCTCGCCCCGCCGGAGCAGGCCGTTGTCGACGAACACGCAGGTGAGCTGCCGCCCGATCGCCCGGTGAATCAGGGCCGCGGCCACGGACGAATCGACGCCGCCGCTCAGGCCGAGGATGACCCGGCCCGGGCCCACCGCGGCCCGGATCTGCTGGACGGTCCGGGAAATGAACTGCCTCATCGACCAGTCCTGCCGCGCGCCGCAGATTCCGACGAGAAAGTTGCGGAGGATATCGGTGCCGCGCTCGGTGTGGAAGACCTCCGGGTGGAACTGGATGCCGTAGAGGCTGCGCCGGCGATCCTCGATTGCCGCGAAGGGCGAGTTCTCGGTCACCCCGATGGCGCGGAATCCGGGCGGCAGGCGCATGACCCGGTCGCCGTGGGAGTTCCAGACGCGCAGCCTCCGGGGCAGGCCGGCGAACAGGCGGCCGGAGGCGCGGATGACGAGGGTGCCGTGACCGTATTCGCGGTGATCGCTCCGGGCGGTGCGCCCCCCGAGGAGGTGGCCGAACAGCTGGAGGCCGTAACAGATGCCGAGCACCGGCACGCCGAGCTCAAAGATGGCGCGGTCGGGCAGCGGCGCCGTCCGCGAGAAAACGCTGCTCGGCCCGCCCGAAAGGATGATGCCGATGACGCCGTCCTCCCGCAGGCGCTCCGCCGGCGTCGTGTAATGATAGATCTTGGAGAAGACCTGGCATTCCCGCACCCGCCGCGCGATCACCTGGGTGTACTGGGAGCCGAAATCGATGACGGCGATCGTCTGTGCCATGCGGAAGAAAGGCGGACTTCGATGGGCAGATCAACAGGAATTCGCGCCGGCGGACGCGGCCGAAGCCAGACGGCAAGCCGCCGCCCCGGTCGCCAGGCAGAGACCGCCGGCAGCCATCAGGAGCCACCAGCCGGCGGCGATCCGCGGCGCGAAGCGCGACAGCGGTCCGGCCCGGCCGTCCGCGGTCAGGCTCGGCGCCAGGCAGGGACGCATCCCCGGATCCAACAGCAAGTCGACGGCGAGCTGGAGGTGGGGAAAGCGTGCACGGACGGACGGATCCGCGGACAGGGCGGCCGGATCGCGGGTCCGCATCAGGCGGCCGATCGCGGCGGCCTGTCGCTCCGCCCCTTCGCGGTGCGTGGCCAGCTGGGGTCCCACCTCGGCAGGCCGGTTCATGCCGTAGAGGGACGATCCCACCGCGACGATCCACGCCACCGCCAAACCGCCGGCGAGCTGCCGCCCCAGCCGCGGGGCGCCCGCCACCAGCCGCATCAGGGCGAGCCCGTTGACGTAGACTCCGAGCAACGCGATGTCGAAGTAGCGAACGGCGATCTCCGAAGGATGGGCCCCGCGTCCGAAGGCGATGGCGGAAATGATCAGCACGACCCACCCTCCGACGGCGAGGAGCAGCTCCGCAGCCGGGTCGGGCTGACTGCGGCGCAGCGCCCACGCGGCGGTGGCGGCCAGGGGAAGGTACCCGAGCACGGCCCACCACGGCCCGGCCATCGGCCAACCGAGCAGATAGCCCGACGCCGAGATCCAGTCTCCGATCGAAGCGGCGCGGCTCGCCGAGGGGCCCACGTGCCCGGTGAGGAGCCAGAGCCCGGCTGCGGTCAGCGCCACGTTGACCGCGAGCGTGGCCCAGGCGCGCGGCGTCCGGCGTCCGCGCGCGATCTGCCAGGCCGCCCAGCCCGCCAGCAGGACCGCCGACGAGGCACCGGCGGCGATGGAGAACAAACCGGCCAGCCCGGCGCACTGGGCGCCCGCCCAGCGCCAGCCGAGCCGCGGAGCCCGCAGGGTGCCGGCCACGTGCGCGAACCCGCACAAGAGCAGGAACAGGAACTGGGACTGAAAACCCCAAAGGAAGTTCTCGCGGTTGGCCGGCAGCGCGAACAGGACGGCGGCGGCGAGCGCCGCGGCCACCCGCCACCAGCCGCCCGCGACGCGCGCCGTCATCCAGGCCACGAACCCGAGGTAGGCGGCGTAGACAACGAGATTGGCCACGAGCTCGACGCGATCATCCCACTGCCGGTCGTCCGCCAGGAACAGTCCGTAGGCAAGCACCCGGGTCAACGCCGGGTGATGCTCCCCGTGCGGCATGAAGAAGTTCTCGAGGTGGAGCCGCCCGTACAGTCGGGCGCGAAACAGGGTGGCGCCTTCCCCGGCCCACTGGTCCGCATACGGCTGGTCGCCGCCGTAGCCATGGACGAGCCCCAGCTTGCCGCCGACGGCGAAAAGGACGATGCCCGCGGCCAGCAGAGCGGCCGCGGCGGATGAGAGCTTGCCGGCGAGGCGGGTCATGGCGCCATCGCCTTCAGAACTTCAGCCGGGCGTTGGTGGCGCCGCACCGGGGGCAGGCCGCGGTCTCGGATCGGGCCCCGGCGCTGTAGAGGTGCCCGCAGCGGATGCAGTGGAAGGTGACCTTGCGCCGCTCCGAGTCGTAGATCGCGTGGTCGCGGCGGTCGTAGTAGATCCAGACCCCAAAGAAGAACAGGAGCACCAGCAGGCAGTAGGCGACGACTCCGAAAGTCAGATCCATAAATCCGTATCAGAGGACAGAGGACGGTGGTCAGAGGCCAGTGACGGTCGGGCGGCGAATGGCGGAAAAGGAGTCAGGCACCGGCCGCCCGGCGAGGGGAGTCTCCCCCAACGGGGCCGGCCCGCCAAGGCGGAAACGCAAGGGGAGCACCCGGTCCCGGACCGGCGGCATTCGCCGGTCGCCGGCCTGCGCACCGATGCCGGTCCGGCGATTCGGGTGGCGGGGGTCTCCCGCCCCAGGGAATCCGCAGGTCATGGGTCGGGAGACCCCTGCCGCAGGCGGACGGATGATCGAGCGCCGTTCTGCCCGGCCGGCGCCGGGCCGGGCGGGCGCTCAGGCCGACGGGGCCCCGGGGGCTTCGGGGGCCGGGGCTTCGGCCGCGGCCGGCGCCGGCTCGGCGGCGGGCGCCGCCCCCTTGGCCGCCTTCCGGGCGGAGCCGCGCCGGGCGCGCTTCTGGTACCCGGGATCCTCGGCGCCGACGAATTCGATCAGGGCCATCTCGGCGGCGTCGCTGATGCGGCGCGGGGCGAGCTTGTAGATGCGGGTGTAGCCGCCGGACCGCTTGGCAAACTGGGCCGCCTTTTCGTTGAAAAGGAGGGTGATGGCGTCCTCGTCGCGCACGCGGCGGAGCGCGGTGCGCCGGAGGTGGATCGCGTCCTTCCGCTCGGCGGCCGCCGCGGCCCGCTTGGCCTTGGTGATGATCTTCTCGATGAAGGGGCGCAGCGCCCGGGCCTTCGTGAGCGTGGTCTCGATGCGGCCGTGGCGGATCAGCGCGGCCGCCAGGTTTGACAGCATGGCGGCGCGGTGCTCGCGGGTGACGCCGAGGGAGTGGCGGTGTTTCAGGTGGCGCATTGCTGGGAAAAAGCTCCAAACCCCAAGGTCCAAATCCCAAACCAACCAGTCAGGATCACGGGAATCGGGATGGTGGCGGGATGCTGGAGTGGTTGTTGGAAACTGGCGTTTGGATGGTTGGCGTCTGCCGCGCAGCGGCTCAGATTTCCTTCTTGGTCTCGAGGAGGCGCTCGTCGAACTTCATGCCGAGCGAGAGGCCGAGGGCCTCGAGCTTCTCCTTGATCTCGTTGAGGGACTTCTTGCCGAAATTGCGGTACTTGAGCATCTCCTGCTCGGTCTTCATGGAGAGCTCGCCGACCGTCGTGATGTTGGCGTTGTTGAGGCAGTTGGCGGCGCGGACCGACAGCTCGATCTCGTTCACCGACATGTTGAGCAGCTTGCGGAGCTTGTTCTCCTCCTCGCTGACGGTGCTCTGCTGGCTCTCGAACTCGAAGTGCTCCTCGCTGACGCGGTCGAAGACGTCGAGGTGGTGCTTGAGGATCGAGGCGGCCTGCTTGAGAGCGTCGTCCGGCGTGATGCGGCCGTCGCTCCAGATCTCGAGGATGAGCTTGTCGTAGTCGGTGATCTGGCCGACGCGGGTGTTATCGACGGTGTAGCGGACGAGGCGGACCGGGCTGAAGAGGGAGTCGATGGCGATGACGCCGATCGGCTGGTCTTCCTTCTTGTTGTTCTCGCCGGGGCAGTAGCCGCGGCCGGTCTTGATCTCGATCTCGGCCTCGAAGGTGCGCTTGGTGTCGAGCGTGCAGATCACCTGGTCGGGGTTGACGATCTGGATGTTCGCGTCGGGCTGGATGTCGGCGGCCGTCACGGCGCCGGCCTTCGTCACCTTGATCGTCAGCGAGATGGTCTCGCGCTTGTGCGAGACGATCAGAATCTTCTTCAGGTTGAGCACGATCTCGGTGACGTCCTCGACGACCCCGTCGATGCTCTGGAACTCGTGGTTCACGCCCTCGATCTTGATCGAGGAGATGGCCGCGCCCTCGATCGAGCTGAGGAGCACGCGGCGCAGCGAGTTGCCGACGGTGTGGCCGTAGCCCGCTTCAAAGGGCTCGGCGATGAATTTTGCATAGGTCGGCGTTGCGCCGTCCTCGACCTTCGTCAGTTTTGAGGGGAGTTCGAATTTTCCGAGGCGTTTTGGCATGGCGTGAACTCGTTGTTGAGTTGGGAGTGGTGGTTTTGGAATTCGGCCTAGAAGCGCGAGTAGAACTCGACGATCAGCTGCTCGTTGATGTTCTGGTCCATCTCGTCGCGCTTCGGCAGGCGGACGACCCCGGCCTTGAACTGCTCGGCGTTGAGCGAGAGCCAGCCCGGAACGGTGCGGATGCGATTCTCCTCCAGGTTGCGCGTCGCCATCTGCCGGGAGGCGGGGGCGTTGCGCACGTCGATCTCGTCGCCCGCCTGGACATTGTAGCTGGCGATGTCCACCTTGCGCCCGTTGACCCGGATGTGGCCGTGGTTCACAAACTGGCGGGCCGCCGCGCGGCTCTTGGCCAGGCCGAGCAGGTAGATGACGCTGTCGAGGCGCGTCTCAAGGAGCTGCAGGAAGCGCTCGCCGGTGACGCCGCGCTCCCGCTTGGCGATCTCGAACATGCGGCGGAACTGCCTCTCGAGGAGCCCGTAGGTGTAGCGCAGCTTCTGCTTCTCGTTCAGGCCGACCGAGTACTCGGACGACTTGCGGCGCGACTTCGGGCCGTGCTGGCCCGGCGGGTAGTTGCGGCGCTCGAGCGCCTTTCCGGAGCCGAAGCGGCGGCTGATGCGGGTAGAGGGACCTGTGTAGCGAGCCATTGTCTTATGGTGAAGAGGGTTGGGCTAAGGGAGGGGTCCTAGACGCGGCGGCGCTTGCGCGGCCTGCATCCGTTGTGGGGAATGGGCGTCACGTCGACGATGGACGTGATCTCGAGGCCGATAGCCTGGAGCGCGCGGATCGCGCTGTCGCGGCCGAGCCCCGGTCCGGACACGCGGATCACGACGTCCTTCAGGCCGTGCGACATCGCGTTGCGGGCGGCGTCCTGGGCGACGATCTGCGCGGCGTAGGCCGTCGACTTTCTCGAGCCGCGGAAGTTGCACTTGCCGGCGCTTGACCACGCGATCACCTGGCCCTTCGGGTCCGTGATGGAGACGATCGTGTTGTTGAACGAGGCCAGCACGTTGGCGAAGCCCGACGTGACATTCTTCGAGCCCTTGGCCTTGCGGACCTTGACCGCGCCGAGTTCCTCCTTGAGGAGGTCCTCCGCCGTCGGCTGCTTCGCGACGCCGCCGATGAGCTCGACGGGCTTTGCCTCGGGGCCGGGCGCGGCGTGGGCGGCCGGCGCCGGGTGGGCGGCGGGACCGGCGGCGGGCGCCGCGGCGGGCGCCGCGCCCTCGGGCGCGTCTGCGGGCTTTCCGGCCTTGGGGGCCTTCGGCGCCTTTTCTTTCTTGGGAGCGGACTTTTCTTCGGCCATGGCGTGGAGAGGTTATTCTTTGACTTTGGTGACGCCGATCGTCTTGCGGGGGCCCTTGCGCGTGCGGGCGTTCGTGCTGGTGCGCTGGCCGCGGACCGGGAGGCCCTTGCGGTGGCGGACGCCGCGGTAGCAGTTGATGGCCTGCAGCCGCTTCAGGTTGCCGGCGATGTCGCGGCGCAGGTCGCCCTCGACCACCCACTTGTGCTCGGTGATGATGTGGAGGATCTTGTTGAGCTGCTCCTCCGACAGGTCCTGGGCGCGCATGTCGGCCTTGAGGCCGGCCTCCTTGACGACCTGGTCGGCGCGGGTGGGGCCCACGCCGTAAATGTAACGGAGCGAGTAGGCGACTTTCTTCTTCGCTGGGATTTCTACACCGAGGAGACGAGGCATTGTGTGTGGGTTGTGGAGAGTTGTGGTTTGGTAGATTCTGCTGGGGTTCAGGCCGACTTGGCCGGGACCAGTCCGGGCACCGTGAGGATCTCCGGACCTTTCTCTGTCGTGAGCACCGTGTGTTCGAAATGAGCCGAGGGGGAACCGTCGGCCGAGACGACCGTCCAGCCGTCGGGCAGGATCCGCGTCGCGTAGCCGCCCAGGTTGACCATCGGCTCTATGGCCAGGGTCATCCCCGGCTTGATCCGGTCGCCCGAGCCGCGCCTGCCGAAATTCGGGATCTCGGGGGGCTCGTGCATCTCGACGCCGACGCCGTGGCCGACCATGTCGCGGACGACGCTGAATCCGTTTCCCTCGACGTAGGCCTGAATCGTGTGCGAGATGTCCCCTATCCGGTTGCCGACCTCGGCGGCGCGTATGCCAAGGTCGAGCGCCTCCCGCGTGACGCGCAGGAGCTTCTGCACCCTGTCCGGGACGGGCAGCACGGGCACCGTGAACGCATTGTCACCGATGTAGCCGTTGTATTCGAGGACGATGTCGAGCGACACGATGTCCCCTTCCCGCAGGATGCGCCTGATCGAGGGTATCCCGTGCACCACCTCGTCGTTGACCGAGATGCAGGTGTGCGCCGGGTATCGGCGCGATCCATGCTCGTACCCGTAGCAGGCGCTACGCGCTCCCAGGCGCGCGATCTCCGCGCGGCCCGCCTCCTCCAAGTCCATTGTCGTGATTCCCGGCCGCACGAGGGGCTTGAGCGCCTCAAGCACCGTCGCGGCCATCGCGCACGCCTCGCGCATCCGGATGATGCCCTCCCTGTTCTTGATCGGGATCATCGGGCGGCGCCGGCCTCCTCCAGGAGCAGGCCGTGCGTGCGGTAGTGTTCCACGACCGGCCCGCTGGCGCCGGAACCGGCGACCGCCGCGTCGATCTTCTCGCCGCGGACCTCGAGCCATTCGTCGAACACCCTTGCTTGGAGCAGCGTAGCCGGGAAGTCCGTGAGGACGAATCCCGCATCAGGTTTGCGCGCGAAGAACCAGCGGCGCAGGAGCGCCAGGATGGAGGCTTCGTCCCCGGCGGCAGGGCCGCGGGGCCGCGAAATCCCCCGCTGCATGAGGCCGGCGGGAGAGACGTGCTCAATCTGCAAAGAACGTGCCCGGTTCATCAATTCTTCCGTGCGAAAGTCAATCGGACCGAGCAGAAGGAGTTTCGTTTGGGCGGGAGCGCCTAAATGGGAAAAGAGGTTAACTGTCGCCGGTATTCGAATCGTTGTAAAGCCCAAAGGGAGATCATTTTCCGCCCCAGCGGCGTGCGGCCCAGATCACGAGTCCGAATAGAAAGAGCGACCCGACCGCGAGGCAGAGCTTCCCGACCGCCTTCAGGTCGAGGGCGTCGCCAAGGGCCCCGGGCCGGCCGTCCGTGGACCGGGCCCGGATCCGGCCCTTCTTGAGGAAGCCGTCGTAGTGGCGCTGGAGCAGGAAGGTCTCGATCTGGCGCATCGTGTCGAGAATGACGCCCACCGTGATCAGCATCCCCGTGCCGCCGAAGAAGTAGGCGATCCGCGACGGGACGTTGAGCTCGAAGAGCAGGACGTCCGGCATGACGGCGATGATCGTCAGGAAGATCGCGCCGGCCAGGGTCAGCCGCGTCATGATGAAGTCCAGGAACTGGGCCGTCGGCTCGCCGGGCCTCACCCCGGGGATGTAGCCGCCGTACTTCTTCAGGTCGTCGGCGATCTGGATGGGCTTGAACATGACCGAGACCCAGAAGTAGCTGAAGAACAGGATGAGAACGGCGTTGCCCGTGTAATACGTCCAGTGCCCGCGCAGGAGATTCTGCGAGAACTCGCTCAGGAAGCGCAGGTTGAAGGCGGCGCCCAGCTGCGACATGATCTGCTGCGGGAAGAGCAGGATCGCCTGCGCAAAGATGACGGGCATGACGCCGGAGTAGTTCACCTTGAGGGGCAGGAAGGAGCTCTGGCCCCCCATGACCTTGTTGCCGACAACCCGTTTCGCGTACTGGACGGGAATCTTCCT
>Ga0335069_10011364_pt1 | contig 12570 bp, 13 predicted proteins | sample Lox_Sample_11_FD_206714 | JGI IMG/M metagenome (GOLD analysis project Ga0335069, IMG submission 206714) | Soil microbial communities from Loxahatchee National Wildlife Refuge, Florida, United States - Lox_Sample_1.1 | ecosystem: Environmental > Terrestrial > Soil > Wetlands | place: USA...
CCTCGATCGTCGACACGCCACCGGGCAGCAGCCCGGTGAGTCCGAGCGCCTCCCGTTCGGCCAGCGTGAACGCGGTACCCCGGTTCAGCACCGGCGACGAGAGCACGGAAGTTCCGCGCAACCGGACCCGGGCCACTATGCCCTCGGGTGTCCAGGCGAGCTCAAACGAACGGTCTGACATCACACCACCTCGAGTCCTGGCCAACGTGCGTGAGCCAAGAAGTAACACACGAGAGATCTCTTGTGCAGCCAACGGGCCGTAGTCTGCTAGGCAAGGCGAGTCGAGGGAGCCGACGGTGACCCAGCTGAGAGCGCGCACGGCCGGGGACGGCGTGGTGCCGTCCGTTCGGCCCCTGCGGTGGCAGCGCCTGTGCCTGTCGTCGTTCCTCGTGGCCGGGCTGACCGGCCTGATCCTCCTGGTCGCGGTCGACGCGCTGCTCAGGCAGGGCCGCCTCGGCACCGTGCTGGCGGCCGGCCGGGCCGAGCTGGCCGCGCCGCTGCTGGTGGCGCTGGTGGTCGCGACGGGGATCTGCGAGCGGATCTGGCCGGCCGAACGGCGTCCCGTCCTGGCCCGCGGCCACGTGCAGGACGGGTTGTTCCTGGCCCTGCACGCCATCGTGGTGATCCCGCTGATGACGCTGCTCAGCGTCGGGGCGGCGACGCTGATCGGCGAGCACGCGGGCTGGATCGAGCTGAGGTCCACGCAGAGCTGGCCCGGCTGGCTGCTCATCCCGCTCACGGTCGTGGCCATGGACGGTGCCAACTGGCTGGCCCACCTCGCCGACCACAAGCTCGATGCGCTGTGGCGCTTTCACGCCCTGCACCACAGCCAGGAGGAGCTGAGCGTCCTGACCTCGTTCCGGGCCCATCCGCTCATGCACACGACCGGGTTCCTGCTGGCGACCATCCCGGTGGTGGTGCTGATGCCGACGCGGCCGATCGCCCCGGTGATCATCACCGTTTACGTGTGCATCGGCACCCTTCAGCACGCCAACATCCGGTGGGATTTCGGGCCGGCCGGCCGGGTCCTGGTCAGCCCGGCGTACCACCGGTTCCACCACGCCCGCGACGACCAGGCCGTCAACCTGGGGGTCGTGCTGACGATCTGGGACGTGCTGGCCGGCTACGCCAGGTTCCCGGCCCGCGGCGACAGCCTGACGGGCACCGGGCTTGACGGCCGGCCGGTGCCGGTCGAGCAGGACGGTTCGGCCCGGCCGGTGCTGCTGCTCATGGCCGGGCAGCTCGCCGAGCCGTTCCAGGCCCAGGGCTGACCCGTCTAGGTCGTCGTGCTCTCGCCCGGCGCCAGCAGCCGCAGTTGCCGGCCGGCGCCGTGGCGGGCGAAGGCCGGGGCGATGGTCTCCGGGCCCTGGGTGAAGTGCTTCCAGCCTTCGGTGTGCACCGGGATGACCACCCTGGCATCCAGGATCCGCGCCGCCCGCGCGGCCTGGTCGCTGGTCAAGGTCAGGTAGGCGTCCAGCAGGGGAGTCCGGGCCGCGCCGGCGAACAGCAGCGCCACGTCGATCGGCCCGAGGTGCTCGGCCACCGCCAGCACGACGCCCAGCGAGGCGTTGTCGCCGCTGAGATATACGGTCGGCAGTCCCTCGCCGGACAGCACGAAGCCGATGACCTCGCCGGTAATGGCCGCCGTGCCGTCGGGGCCGTGCTGCGCGGGGACGCCGGTCACCCGCAGCTCGCCGCCGGCCGGCCGCAGCAGCATCATGCGCCGCCATGGCTCCAGGGCCTTCGCGGTGCCGCCGAGCCGGTCGGCGGCGCTGCCTGTGGTCAGCACGACCGGGACGGCATCCAGCAGGCGGCGCCCGGCCTCGTCCAGGTTGTCGGGGTGCTGGTCGTGGGACAGCAGTACGGCGTCGACCGGGCCGAGGTCGTCCGCGGCGACGGCCGGGCCACGGGTCTTGACCAGCACCCGGTTGCCGACAGGGTGGTCGCCCGGCGGGTCGAAGGTCGGGTCGGTCAGCAACCGCAGGCCGCCCATCTCGATCAGCACGGTGGGTCCGCCGACCAGGCGTATCCCGACGCTGCCCGGCAGGAAGGATGTGCCCGTTGAGGTCATGGACACGATCCTGCCGCGAAGCAGGTCCGTTCGGCGGCAATCAGTCGAAGGACGGCTTGCGGTCCCGGCTCCGCTTGAGCTCGAAGAAGCCGTCCGTCGCGGTCACCAGCGCCACTCCGTCCCAGAGCAGGCCGGCGGCCTCGCCGCGGGGCGCGGGCGTGACGACCGGACCGAAGATGGCGTGACCGCGGATGCGGATGACCGGGGTACCGACGTCCAGGCCCACGTCATCGAAGGCCTCGTTGTGCGAGTCCTTGATGACCTGGTCCAGTTCGGTGCTCTCCGCGGCGTCGGCCAGATCGGCCGGCAGCCCCACCTCGGCCAGGGCCTCCGGGATCGACCGGGGGTCCTCCCGGCGGCCCTGCACGTGGTACCGGGTCCCGATGGCGGTGTAGAGCGGCCCGAGGATGCCGGGGCCGCTCTGGTGAGCGGCGGCCGCGACGACCCGGATCGGCCCCCACGCCCTGCTCATCCGTTCCAGGTATTCCTCGCTGAGGCCCTTGCCCTCGTGCTGGACCAGGTTCAGGTAGGCCAGCGACATGATCCGCCAGTCGGTGCGCACCGGCCGGACCTTTTCCACCTCCAGCATCCACCGGGAAGTGATCCAGGCCCAGGGGCACAGCGGATCGAACCAGAACTGCACGTCTTCTTGCGGCTGTTCCGTCACGCCCGCGGCAACAGCGGCGCACCGGCGGGTATTCCCCGTTCCGGCCGCCGGTCGGGGGGAAAAGCGCGGCGGCGCGCGGCGGCCACCGCGGCCAGTGCCGCGACGGTGAACGACAGCGTGACCCAGGGGAGGCCGGCCGGCCCGGCGCTGCCCAGGGCCAGGCTGCCGGCCAGTGACCCGGCGGCGATGCCGACGTTGTACGCCGTGGTCTGCAGGGCGGTGGCCATGTCCGCGCTGGCCGGGCCCGAGGCGTCGACCAGCGCGGTCTGCAGCAGCGTCGGCGCCCCGCCGAACGCCGCGCCCCACAGCGCTGCCGCGGCCAGCAGCGCCGTCGGCTCGCGGGCCGCCAGGCTCAGGATGAGCATGGCCACGGCGATCAGGGTCAGGGAGGTCAGCAGGACCGGCCTGAGGTGGGAGTCGGCGACGATGCCGGTGATCCAGATCCCGGCCACCGTGGCGCCGCCGAAGACGAGCAGGACGAGGCCGGTGCGGCCCGGGGCCAACGGCGCCACGTAGGTGTACATCGCCTGGTGCCCGGTGAGCAGCAGCAGGGTGACGGCCAGGACGGCGGGGACGCCGGGCAGGCGTGCGACCCGCCGCACCGGGTCGCGCATGGCGGCGGGCTGCCGGTTCTCCCTCACCGGTCGCGCCGTTTCGGCCCGGGTGACGTGCATCCCGCCAAGAGCCCGCCCAGGACGAGGACCGCCCGGTCGCTGGTGGACGCGGCCGCGTGGATGCACACCGACCGCGGCGCCGAGGCGGTGCTGGCGGCGGGCGTCCAGCAGCGGCTGGTGCGCCCGGCAGACCTGGTCGCGGTCGTGGCCGGCCACCCGCGGCTGCACCGCCGGACGATCATCCTCAGCACGCTCGGCGACATCATGGGAGGCGCCGAGGCCCTTTCCGAGATCGACTTCACCCGCCTGGTGATCCGTGCCTTCGGCCTGCCCGAACCCACCAGGCAGACGGTCCGGTATGACTCCCGTAACCGGCGCCGCTGGCTGGATGCCGTGTGGGAGGAGGCCCGGATCATCGTGGAGATCGACGGCATCCATCACATGGACGCCGCCTAGTGGTGGGACGATATGGACCGGGAGAACGGCATCAAGCTCGATGGGTACCTGGTGCTGCGATTCACGGCCTTCGTCGTCCGGTACCGCCCCGGCTACATCGCTGCCCAGATCCGTGATGCCTTCCGCGCGGCCGGCCACGCACTTATCACGTTACCCGGCGGTGTCCTCGGGCCCTTGCGCCCAGCTGGCCCTGCGCCCGGTCGGCCCTGCTCGGCTGGCGCGGCACGCGGGCCATTCATCCGTTAGAGCACCGCGCTGGCCAGCAGTCCGATCTGATCGGGTGCCGCGGTGGTCGGGACGAAGATGAGCTCGTCGCAGCCGGCCGACGCGAACGCGGCGGCGTAGCTCTTGACCATCTCGGTGCTGACGGCGGCGCCCGCCGCGATCTGCCGGGCCACGTCGCCGAGCCAGCCGTAGTAGTGCAGCAGGTAGTTGTCCGCCTGGTTGCGGGCGTTGGGTCCCAGGGCGAAGTAGGCGAGCGACAGCTTGCGCGGCTTGCCGGGACGGCCCGCCTCCGCCCAGGCCTTGTCGACCCCGGCGGCGGCCTCGGCGAACATGTCCGGTCCGCCGCCGCCGCTGATCCATCCGTCGCCGAGCAACGCCACCCGGCGGAAGCTGGCCTCGGCCGCGCCGCCCAGGATGAGCTCGGGTCCGCCGCGCCGCACCGGCTCGGGCCCGATCGCGCCGGCGTAGCCATAGCGCTCGCCGGACCAGATCCGCTTCATCTCGGTCAGCTGCTGGTCCAGACGGCGTCCTTTGCCGGCGGCGGGCAGTGCGCTGGCCGCGAAGTCGTCCTCGCGTCCGCCCAGCCCGAGGCCGAGCACTAGGCGTCCGCCGGAGAGCCGGTCGAGGGAGGCGGCCTGCTTGGCGAACAGCGCGGTGTTGGCGTACAGCGGGGCCAGCAGCACGCTGGTGGTCAGCCGGATCCGGCTGGTGACCGCCGCGGCCGCGGACAGCGCGATCAGCTCTTCGTAGTTCGGGTACACCAGGCGGCCGATCGTCCCCAGGGTGCTGAAGCCGGCCTCTTCAGCGTTCTTGGCCCAGTCGACGAGCCTCCTGCCCTCGGTCCCAGGCACCGTGTTGGGCAGGCCGATTCCGATGTCCACGCACTACCTCCGCTGGCGTCATCGTCGGATGGACATGTCAGGTTTCCGTCCAATCCAAGCACGCTGACCCAGGGCGGCCGGGGACGGGGCTAGGAGCCGGCGGCGGACCAGCGGCTGACCGTCAGCCGGGAGAACCCGGAGGTGGCGTCGATGTCGAAACGGGAGGTGGCGGCGGCCCAGCCGGGCGGTGTCAGCACCGTCCCGCCCGCGATCCCGGTCAGGTTCTGGTCATCGACCGACACGAGGGACGCGCCGCCGCCCACCGTCACCTGGGCCGGCACGCCGCCGGGCAGGCTGAGCCTGAACAAGCTCACCCCGCCGGCCAGCAGGAAGGGCACCGTCCCCGCGGGTCGCGGCAGGCTCACGTCAAGCTCGGCCGAGCCCGCCATCACGGCGACCCCCGCCACCTTGCCGCCGCGCAGGTCGGCCTCGGTGCGCTGGGTCCCGCCCGCCAGGTCCAGGCTCCACGTGACGGCCGAGTTGAGCACCACCGTCACCACGTACCCGGAACCCCCGGAGCCAGCGGAGCCGTGCGGGGCGCTGGCGCCGGCCAGTGAGAGCACGATCAGGCCGGAGCCGGAGCCGGAGCCGGAGCCGGACAGGACGGGCCGGACCGGTGCGTCGTCCGGCGTCGAGACGCGCAGCAGGGTGCCGCCGAGCTTGCCCGTGCTGACGTCAAGGAACGGCGTTCCCGTGGTTACCTTCAGCGCAGCGCGGGTCAGGTCGCCCCGGGACATCGACACGGCGTGGGCCGTGGCGGACATGGTGAGGGCGAGCGCCGTGCCGCCGGCCCCCGCCGCCACGGCCGAGGCGGCCGCAATCGCCACGACGAGCCGGCGCCGGGTGAGAACGCGGGATATACCACGCACACTCGCACCCTATGGTGCCCGGCGGGACGGGAACGGCCACGACAGAGAAAGTTCAGATGTTGCCGCGGACCATGCCGATCAGGCGGTCCAGCACGGCCCCGTCGCTGACCCGCAGGCCGTCGTGCTCGTACTCGCTGGTCACCCAGGTCTGCAGGCAGCGGATGGCCGCGGCGGTCTGCATCGAGAACTCGCGGTCCACGTACATGTCGTTGTAGTAGACCGCGGCGGCCGCCGGCACCTCGTTCACGGCCAGCCGGGCCGGGTCATACAGAGGCGGCCAGTCGGCCCGTTCGGCCAGGATGTCGGCGGCCTGCCGCAGCGGGCGCAGGACCGGGTCGGCGTCGATCATCCACGGGTAGATCATCTCGCCGGTGAAGTACAGCGGGGCCGACGCCGGATCGAACTCGGCGAACTCGGCCCTGATTCGCTCCGCGGCCCACCGGGTCGCGCAGCCCTGGGCGTAGCACGCCTCGTGCAGCAGCGCGTAGAGCGGCCCGCGGGAGAAGCTGAGCTGGTCCATCATCGCGTACCGGAACGAGTCGGACAGTTCGTCGCCGGCGAACGGGTCCTCCAGCAGGTAGTGCAGAGCGTGGCTGCCGTCGGACTGGCCGAGCACGCCCCCCGCCGACTGGAACGCCTGCACGGTCAGCGGCGCGCCGTCGGGCCGCCGGACCTCGTGCTCGTCCAGGTAGTCGGCTACCAGCCGGGCCTGGTCCGCGTCCCGCGGGTACCGCTCGTAGTGCGCGGCGTTCCTGGCCGCGACGGTGCGGTAGGTGTGCCGGTAGACCTCGTCGGCGGTCGCGGTCAGCGCGGGCAGGCCACCGGTGATGAAGGCTTCCCTGAGGCCATGCGGCGCGAACGACAGGTAGGTGACGGCGCACATGCCGCCGAAGCTCTGCCCGAGCACGCTCCATGGATCGCCGGTCAGCTCGCGCCTGATCAGCTCGGCGTCCAGCACGATGCTGTCGGCGCGGAAGCAGGCCAGGTACTCGGCCTGAGCCTGCGGGGATCCGAGCCGGGCCAGGGTCGTCCGGTTCGCCGGGGAGGACCGGCCGGTGCCGCGCGGGTCGAGCAGCAGGACCCGGTAGTCGTCCAGCGCCCGGTTCAGCCAGGACTCCCTGCCTACCGGCCGCTGCGCGCCGAACCCCGGGCCACCCTGCAGGAACAGCAGCCAGGGCAGGTCCGCGTCGGCCTTGGCGGCCGCGACGACCTCGCGCGCGAACACCTCGATCTGCTCGCCGTCCGGCCGCTGGTGGTCGAGCGGGACGGCGAAGAACCGGTCGGTCAGCACGGTGCCTGGGTGGCGGAAGCTCGTCACGGTCCCGACGTTACCGTGCCGGCCAGTAAGGGTCGGCTCGTTGAGTAGGGTCGTCGCATGGGAAGCGGCATCCGGCCGGTCAGCCTGGCCGAGCGGCGGGCGCGGCTGGCGGTCCGGCACCGCCTCGCCCCGCGAGCCGGCACCGTGGCCGGCGCGGCGGCGGACATCATCGGGTTGCACGGGACCGACCCGGCATCGGTCTACATGGCCGCCCGGGCGCGCACGGGAGCCGGCCGGGCGGCCATCGAGCACGCACTGTACGGTGCGGGCACCCTGGTGCGGATGCTCGGGATGCGGCGGACGGTGTTCGTGGTCCCCGTCGGCCTGATGCCGGTGGTCCAGGCCGCCTGCACCGACCAGATCGCCGAGCGGATGCGGCGGGACCTGGCCCGGCGGGTGGCGGAATCCGGCATCGCCGCGGACGGGGGGAGCTGGCTCAAGGAGGTGGGCGAGGCCACGGTGCACGCGCTCGCCGCCCGGGGCAGCGCGACCGGTGCCGAACTCGCCCGGGACGAGCCGCGGCTGCGCGCCCAGCTCGTCTACGCCGCGGACAAGAGCTACGGCGGCCCGGTGAACGTCACCACCAGGCTGCTCACGCTGCTGTCGGCCGAGGGTCTCATCGTGCGCGGCCGCCCGCGCGGAGGATGGACCTCCAGCCAGTTCACCTGGTCCCTGCCCATGGCCGGCCCCCCGGACCAGCCCCGGCCGCCGGCCGCCCTGCCCATTCCCGCCGCCCGGGCCGAACTGGCGCGCCGCTGGCTGCACGCGTTCGGCCCGGCTCCGCACGCCGACCTGCAGTGGTGGACCGGCTGGACGGCCGGGCAGGTCAAGCAGGCGCTGGGTCAGCTGGAGATAGCCGAAGTCGATCTCGGCGGGATCCCGGGGGTCATGCTGGCGGCCGACGAGGACGCGCCGCCGGCCGCCGAACCGTGGGCGGCGTTGCTGCCCGCCCTGGACCCCACCGCGATGGGCTGGCGTGACCGGGCCTGGTACGTCGGCGAGCACGCCCCCGCGCTGTTCGACCGGTCCGGGAACATCGGCCCGACGGCCTGGTGGGACGGCCGGATCGTCGGCGGATGGGCGCAGCGCACGGACGGCGAGATCGCGGTCCGGCTGCTCGAGGACGCCGGGTCCGAGGCCTCGGCGGCCATCGACGCCGAAGCGCAGCGACTCCGCGAGTGGATCGGCGAGAACACCCGGGTCACCCCGCGCTTCCGCACCCCGCTCGAGCGCGAACTAGCGAGCTAGCGAGCTAGCGAGCTAGCCGCCGGAACACCGGCGACGGCGCCGGCAGCCGCCCGTCGCGAGGCGTGCACTGCCGGGTGATCCGCGCCGCCGCATCCGGCAGGAACGGCGCCAGCTCCCGGCCGGCCGCCGAGCAGGCCCGCGCGAGCAGGTACAGCACGGCATCGAGCCGTCCCCCGGAATCCGCCCTGGCCAGGTCCCACGGCCGGGTCCGGTTGATGAACCGGTTCGCCTCGTCCGCGATGGCCCAGACCGCCGCCGTGGCCTGGCGGAAGTCGAAGTCGGCCAGCGCGGTGCCGACCTGGTCGCCGGCCAGCCGGATGGCCGCGTCGAGGTCCTCGCCACCCGGCGGCACCGGGGCCGGGGACGGGATCTGCCCGTCGCGGTAGCGGTGGACCATGGCGACCACCCGGTTGACCAGGTTGCCCAGGCCGTTGGCGAGCTCGTCGTCGGCCCGGGCGATGAGCCGCTCGACGGTGAAATCGGCGTCGCCCACCCGCGGTACCTCGCGGAGCAGCCACCAGCGCACCGCGTCGGCGCCGTACTCCGCGGCCAGCGCGGCCGGCTCTGGGCGGTCCGCGCCCGCCGCGGACTTGCTGATCTTCCGGCCGCCCTCGGTCAGGTAGTCGTGCACGAAGATGACGGTCGGCAGCGGCTGCCCGGACGCCAGCAGCATGGCCGGCCAGTAGACGGCGTGGAACCGCAGCACGCCCTTGCCGAGCAGCTGAATGCGGTTTCCCTGGTCGGCCCACCATCGCTGGTAGGGCTCGTCGTGCGCCTCGTCCCGCTGGCCGTAGCCCAGTGCCGTCACGTAGTTGCACAGGGCGTCGAACCAGACGTAGATGACCTGCCCGGGGTCGCCGGGCACCGGGATGCCCCACCCGCCGGCCCGCTCGGCAGGCCGTGACACCGAGAAGTCGGCCAGGCCGCCGTCGATGAGCGCGAGCACCTCGTGACGGCGCCCGGCGGGCTCGATGCGCAGCCGCCCGGTGCTGATCGCCTCGCGCAGCGGCGTCGCGTACCGGGACAGCCGGAAGAACCAGTTCTCCTCGCTGACCTGCTCCGGCTCGGTTCCGTGCTCGGGGCAGCGGCCCTGGAGTAGCTCGGCCGGGGTGTAGAACTGCTCGCAGCCGGTGCAGTACAGGCCGACGTACCGCTGCCGGTACAGGTCACCGGCGCAGGCCCGCCAGAACGCCTCGACGCCCGGCCGGTGCCGCCGGTCGCGGCTGGTGCGGATGAAGTCGTCGACGGTCAGCGACAGCGCGCCGCCGAGCGCTGCGAACGCCTCGGCGTTGCGGTCGACGAACTCCCGCACCCCGACTCCGGCGGCCTCGGCGGCGAGCACGTTCTTCAGCGAGTTGTCGTCGGTGCCGGCCTGGAACCGGACGGCGTCGCCGCGCCCGCGGTGGTAGCGGGCCAGCACGTCGGCCTGCACGAGCTCGAGCGCGTGCCCGATGTGCGGGCGCGCGTTCACGTAGGGAAGGGTGGTGGTGATGTAGGTCGCGGTCATCGCAGCCTCCTATTCATGGGGCTCCGAGCGCGCATGAAACACATCGAGGCCCCGTCGCAAGGGCCTCGGAACGAACATCCGGACGCGTCAGCGGCCCCGCGCGCGGGGCATCATCACCTGCTGTCCGTAACTGTTCACGCATTCGAGTCTACCGCCCCCCGGTCCGCGCGCCAGCATGATTAATCGATAGGTTGAGCCGGTGCGGCTAGGCGTGAACGTCCCGAACTTCGGCCCGGGCACGAATCCGGACGTGCTGCGGCGCTGGGCGCTGACCGTGGAGGGCCTCGGTTTCGACCTGCTGATGGTGTCCGACCACATCGCGGTGACGCCCGACGTGGCGGAGCAGTACCCCGCGCCGTTCTACGAGCCGTTCACCACGCTGTCCTGGCTGGCCGGCCTCACCCGCGGGATCCGGCTGGGTACTACGGTGCTCATCGTGCCCTACCGGCATCCGCTGCTGATCGCCAGGATGGCCGCCAACCTCAACGACCTCAGCGGCGGCCGCCTGGTCCTGGGGGTGGGCGTCGGCTGGGCCCGGGAGGAGTTCGGCGCGCTCGGGGTGCCGTTCCGCGAGCGCGGCCGGCTGACCGACGAGCACCTGCTGGCGATCCGGGCCGCCTGGCAGGACGACGCGGACTACCGCAGCGGGCACATCCCGGTCTGGATCGGCGGCAACAGCGACGCCGCGCTGGGCCGGGCCGTCCGGCTGGGTGACGCCTGGCATCCGCTGCGGTTCACCCCCGGCTGGCTGGCCGGGGCGCTCGGCCGGCTGACCGCCTGCGCCGCGGATCAGGGGCGGCCGCAGCCCGCGTTCATGCCGCGGATCGCGCTGCGGCTGACCGACGCGCCGGTCACCGGCGACAGCCGGCTGGCCGGCCACGGCACCATCGACCAGATCGCCGCGGACCTCGGCCAGCTGCGCTCGCTCGGCGCGGACACCGTGGTGCTCGACCCGTTCAACGGCGACCACCGGGAGACGGCTCATCCGGAGACGGCGTGGCGGACGCTGGCCACCGTGGCCGAGCGCTGGGACCGGGCCGGATCACAGGATTTCGATACCGAACGGAGCTGAGGTGACTCGTACTTCGCACGCTGACGGCGACCCTGGCCGCATCGCCCCGGACGACCTGCCGCACCTGCGCCGCTGCGTGGAACTGGCGGCCGAAGCCGTGGACGCCGGGGACCATCCCTTCGGCTCGGTGCTCGTCGCGGCCGACGGCCGGGTCCTGGCCGAGGACCGCAACCGCGAGAACAGCATGGCCGACGCGACCAGGCACCCGGAGTTCGAGCTGGCCCGCTGGGCCGCGGCGAACATGACCGCGGCCGACCGGGCCGCCGCCACCGTCTTCACCTCGGGGGAGCACTGCCCGATGTGCGCGGCCGCGCACGCCTGGGTCGGGCTCGGCCGCATCGTGTACGTGAGCTCGTCCGAGCAGCTGACGGCGTGGCTGGCTGAGCTCGGCGTGCCGCCGTCCCCGGTGCGCGCGCTGGCCGTCCGCGAGGTCGCTCCGGGCCTGACGGTGCAGGGACCGGTGCCGGAACTTGACGAGCAGGTACGCGAGCTGCACCGCCGTTTCCGCTGCTGATGCCGCGCGGATCCGGCTATTCTGGCGCCTATCAGCGTGTCGTTTTGCCTGGGTATCACACTTGTGATCATCGTAAGAGCGACGTAACCAACGATTCTCTCTCCCGGCACAACAGTGAGCAGGCACACTGGAAGGCGAAAGGGGGGCACCCCGGACCATGGGCGAGGGTAGCGTGACCTGGGCGGATCCCGTCACGGACCCGCACGGTATGTCGGCCTCATGGCCGTTGTCGACGTCCCTGCCGTTGGGTGCCCTGCCCGGCGCCACCCCGTGCGCCCGCCTGCACACCCGGGCCGTGCTGACCGAATGGGGCCTGGGCGAACTGGCCGAGGCGGCCGAGCTCATCGTCAGCGAACTGGTCACCAATGCCGTCCGGGCCTCGACCGCCCCCGACGGCCACCCCCGGTACGACGGGGCCGGGATGCCAGTCGTGGTGCTGCAGATGGCCAGCGACGGCATCAAGCTACTGATCGAGGTGTGGGACGTCATCCCGGGCGCGCCGGCCGCCGCGCACCCGGGGCCTGAGGACGAGAGCGGGCGCGGCCTGATGCTCGTCGCGGCGCAGTGCGACCGCTGGTCCTGGCAGACCGTCCCGGGCTGGCCCGGCAAGGTCGTCTGGGCCGAACTGCACAGCTAGGGGTCTAGCCGGACGAGGTCGCCGGCGCGGATCCTGCCGGGGTGCAGCACCTCGGCATAGACTCCGGCGCACGGCTCGGGATCGAGGTCGGGCAGCGGCCTGACCCGGTTGTGCCGGGCGACGACGCGGAGGGCTTCGGCGTCGCGCGGCAGGTCGCCGTGGGCCAGGGTGGGTATGGCGCACCGGGGGGTCCTGGCGATTACCCGCAGCACCAGGTCGTCGCCGACGCGCAGGTCCCGGCCGAGCCAGTCGTTCTCGGTGAAGCCGTCGTCGCCGGTCCGGATGACCACGTTGGGCCGGTAGCGCTCCAGGCGGGCGCGCCGGTACGGGCTGAGTTCGGCGATGCGGTCCAGCGTCGCGGTGGTGATCAGATGCAGCGGCGCGAAATCCACGAAGGTACCCGGCGGGGCGGCCGCGCCGATCTCGATCAGCGTGGCCGGAACCTCGGCCCTGATCCCGTCGCGGAGCACGGCATCCGGCACCGCGCGGTC
>Ga0335069_10011365_pt1 | contig 12570 bp, 8 predicted proteins | sample Lox_Sample_11_FD_206714 | JGI IMG/M metagenome (GOLD analysis project Ga0335069, IMG submission 206714) | Soil microbial communities from Loxahatchee National Wildlife Refuge, Florida, United States - Lox_Sample_1.1 | ecosystem: Environmental > Terrestrial > Soil > Wetlands | place: USA: Florida...
GATGCGGGCGGGTGACGCGGGTGCCGGATCCCCACCGGCCGAGGCAGCGGGTGCAGGGTGTGAGGGCGTAGGGTGTGAAGGCTGCGGCGCGGCGATTCCCCGGGTCGGGGTCGTCGCGGGCGTGCCCACCACGCCGAGCCGCTCGGCGGCGCTGCGGATCTTGCGGACGTCGGCGACGAAGGCGCGCTCCTCGTCGTCCAGCAGCGAGGCGGTGGCGCGCAGGATGCGCTCGCGCGGCAGGCGCAGGGTGTCGCTCAGCGTTTCGGCTTCGGCGGGGCGGATGTCGCTGCGGCCGGACGGGAGCGCGTGGTCGATCGTGGTGAGCGCGTCGCGGACGGCGGCGAGCGCCTCCTCGAGCGCGGCCTGCCGCGCCGCGTGCGCGCCGCCGGCGGCGTCCTCGAGCAGCATCTCGCAGTAGCCGACGATCTGGTTGATGGGCGTGCGCAGCTCGTGGCGCAGCTCCGAGAGCGCCTGCGAGGTGAGCGTGTCGGACGCCGGTCCCGTCATGCCTGGTGGTTCCGGTCGAGCAGCGTCTGGATCTTGCCGAGCAGCCGCTCGAGCTCGATGGGCTTGGTGTCGTAGTCGTCGCACCCGGCCTCGAGCGCCTTGTCGCGATCGCCGGCCATCGCGTGCGCGGTCAGCGCGATGATGGGCACGCGCTGCGTGGCGGGCGCCGCGCGCAGCTGGCGCGTGGCCTCCCAGCCGTCGATCTCCGGCAGGCTCATGTCCATGAGGATGAGGTCGTACGGCGCGGCCTGCGCCATCGCCACGCCCTCGCGGCCGTCGGTGGCCATCGCCACCTCGAAGCCCTTGCGCTGCAGCCGGCGCGAGAGCATGTCGCGGTTCATCTCGTTGTCCTCGACCAGCAGGATCTTCGCCATCGTTCCCCTCGGTGCGCGTCCGTGCCCCTGTGCGTCTGTGCGTCTGTGCGTCCGTGCGTCCGTCACTCCTCCAGCGCCGCCGGCAGCCGAACCGTGAACGTGGAGCCCTTGCCCGGCTCGCTCGCCACCATCACGTCGCCGCCCATCATCTGGCAGAAGCGCCGCGTGATGGCGAGGCCGAGCCCGGTGCCGCCGAACCGCCGGGCGGTGGACGCGTCGGCCTGGGCGAATGCCTGGAACAGCTTCGCCATCTGCTCGGGCGTCATGCCGATCCCGGAGTCGGCCACCGTGAAGACCATCCACTCGTGGCCGTCGCCGTTGCGCTCGCGGTCGGCCGTCAGGGTGATGGTGCCGTGGTCCGTGAACTTGGAGGCGTTGGACAGCAGGTTGAGCAGCGCCTGGCGGACCTTCACCAGGTCGGAGCGCATGGTGCCCAGGTCGCCCGCGCAGCGCAGCTCGAGGCGGTTGGCGTTCTTCTCGACCAGCGGCCGCACGGTGGACGTGACCTCGTCCACGACCTGCCGCACGTCGAACGCCTCCACGTACAGCTCGAGCTTGCCGGCCTCGATCTTCGAGAGGTCGAGGATGTCGTTGATCAGCGCCAGGAGGTGGCGGCCCGCGGAGCGGATCTTCTGGAGGTCGGGCGCCAGCTCCTGGTGGCCGATGTCGGCGACCTCCTCCTCGACCATCTCGCTGTAGCCGATGATGGCGTTGAGCGGCGTGCGCAGCTCGTGGCTCATGTGGGCGAGGAACTGGCTCTTGGCGCGGTTGGCGGCCTCGGCGTCCTGGCGCGCCTTGAGCAGCTCCGTGATGTCGTGGTAGAGGCCCATGAGGCCGACCAGCTCGCCGTCCACCACCACCGGCACGCCCAGGATCTCCACGTCCACCAGGCTCCCGTCGCGGCGGCGGCGCCGGCCCATGCCGTGGACCGGGCCCTGCTCGAGCACGTGCTGCGTGTAGCCCACCGCCTCGGCGCGGGTGGACTCGGTGCTGATCAGGTCGTCGAGGTCGCGCCCCATCGCCTCGCGCTGCGGGTACCCGAACAGCGTCTCGAACGCGGGATTGCACGAGACGATGCGGTGCTCGCGGTCGAGGACCACGATCGCCACCGGGTTGTTGAGCACGAGGTCTTCGAAGTACTGCTTCTGGCGTTGGGCGGCGGTGTAGAGCCGGGCGTTCTCGATGGCGACGGCGGCCTGGGGCGCGAAGATGTTGAGCCGGCGCAGGTCGTCGGGGCCGAAGTGCCGCGTGGGGTCGGCGTGCACGGTGGCCATGGCGCCCACCAGGCGCGTGCCGATCAGCAGCGGCGCGGCCATCACCGCGAAGCTGATCGCGCCGGAGTACTGCGGCGAGCGGCCGTCCCACTCGCCGTAGCTCGGGATGATCAGCGGCTGGTGGGTCTGCGCCACCCGGCCCATCGCGCCCTCGCCCAGCCGCATCCGCGTGCCGGTCGAGTCGGTGCCGATGTTGAGGCTCGCGACCACGACCAGCTCCTGCGACGCTTCGTCCAGGATCGCCAGCTCGCCGCCGCTCACGCCCAGCAGCGACGTCGCGCGCTCCAGGATGGCCTGGAGCAGCTTGGACAGCTCCAGCTCGCCGGAGAGGTCGGCCATCGTGGCGAGCAGCGCCCGCTGCTCGTCGGCGCGCCGGCGCTCGGTCTCCAGCAGCCGCGCCCGGGCGATGGCGACCGCGGCCTGCGGCGCGAACATGTTGAGCAGGCGGAGGTCCGCCGGCCCGAACTTGCGCGCCGGGTCGGCGTGGACCGCGGCGATCGCGCCCACCAGCCGGCTGCCCACGAGGAGCGGCGCCACCATCACCGAGTGGACGGTCAGGTCCGCGTACTGGCCGGAACGGCCCAGCCACTCGGCGTACTCGGGGATCAGCAGCGGCTCGTGGGTCTGCGCCACGCGCCCCATCGCGCCCTCGCCGAGCTTCAGCCGCGTGCCGGTGGAGTCCCTGCCGATGCTGTGGCTGGCGACCACCTCCAGCTCCTGGCGATCCTCGTCGAAGATCGCCAGCTCGCCGCCGGTGACCCCGAGCAGCGTCACGGCGCGCTGCAGCGTGGCCTGGAGCAGCTTCGACAGCTCGAGCTCCGCGGAGAGGTCCGCCATCGTGGCCAGGAGCGCCTCGTGCTCGTCGGCGCGCCGCCGCTCGGCGTCGAGCAGCCGCACGCGCGCGAGGGCGAGCGCCGCCTGGTTCGCCGCCGCGGTCAGGATCTCGAAGTCGTCCTGGTCGAACGCGTCGGCCAGGCTGCTCTCCACCACCAGCACGCCGATGGTGCGGCCGTCCACCACCACGGGCACGTCCACCTCGGAGCCGTGGTTGGGCGTCGGCACGTAGCGCACGAGGCCCGCCACGCGGGCGGTGTAGTGCAGGGCGCCGTTCTGGAGCGGCAGCTCGCTGAGCCCGCGCCCGGGCGGCAGGCGGAAGTCGGGCGGCGCGTCGGGCCAGCCCACGCTCGCCATGAGCACGCGGTCGCCGCTCGCGTCGTCCACCAGGAACAGGCCGAGGAAGTCGTAGCCCAGGCCCTCGTGCAGGCCCATCACCACGCTGCGGCAGATGGCCGTGACGTCGGGGGCCGCGCCGAGCTCGACGCTCAGCCGGAGCAGCGCCGCCAGGCGGCGCGCCATCTCCCCCTTCTCGCGCCCGGGCTGGCGGGGCGCGGCGGGGCGCTTGGCCCGGCGGGTGGCGGCGCGCTTCACGCGGCCGGCGTCCGCGCGGCGGCGAGCGACCGCACCTCGCTCACCAGCGCGTCGGGCGAGCGGTACTTCTTCAGCACGGCCACCAGGCGCTGGCGCTCGATCGGCTTGGTGAGGAAGTCGGAGGCGCCGAGCGCGAAGCCGATGTGCTTCTCGTCCACCACGCTCAGCATGACCACCGGGATGTCCGCGGTGGCGGGGTCGGCCTTGAGGGCCGTGAGCACCGCCCAGCCGTCCATCCCGGGCATCAGCACGTCGAGGGTGATCACGTCGGGCCGCGAGGTGCGGGCGCGATGCAGGGCCGTGTCGCCGTCCGGCGCCTCCTCGACGCGGAAGCCCTCGCGGCCGAGGAAGCGGGAGAGGAGGTTGCGCGCCGCGGGGTCGTCGTCCACCACGAGCACGGTGCCGGCCTGGCCCGAGCCCGTCGCGACCGGCTCGGCGGCCGCCGGCTCGGCCGGCGCGACCGCCACCGTGGCCGGCACCCGCACCGTGAAGGTGGAGCCGCGCCCCGGCTCGCTCGCGACGGTGATGTCGCCGCCCATCATCTGGCAGAAGCGGCGCGAGATGGCGAGCCCGAGCCCCGTGCCGCCGTAGCGGCGCGTAGTGGACGCCTCCGCCTGCGCGAACGCCTCGAACAGCTTCGCCATCTGCGGCGGCGTCATGCCGATCCCCGAGTCGGTGACCCGGAACACCAGCCAGTCGCCCTCGCCGTCGCGGCACTCGCGACCGGCCGCCAGGGTGACCGTGCCGTGCTCGGTGAACTTGCAGGCGTTGGACAGCAGGTTGAGCAGCACCTGCCGCATCTTCGTCAGGTCGCCGTGCATCGCGCCCAGCTCGGCACCGCCCTCGAGCACGAGCGTGTTGGCGTTCTTCTCGACCAGGGGCCGCACGGTCGTGGTCACCTCGTCGAGCATCTGCCGCACCGCGAAGTCCTCGAGGTACAGCTCCGTCTTGCCGGCCTCGATCTTTGACAGGTCGAGGATGTCGTTGATCAGGGCCAGCAGGTGGCGGCCCGCGGTGTGGATCTTCTCGAGGTCGGGCGCCAGGCTCGCCTGCCCCAGGTCGGCCACCTCCTCCTGCAGCATCTCGCTGTAGCCGATGATGGCGTTGAGCGGCGTGCGCAGCTCGTGGCTCATGCTGGCGAGGAAGTGGCTCTTCGCGGTGCTCGCGGCCTCCGCCTGGCGCCGCGCGGCCAGGAGCTCGGTGATGTCGTGGTAGAGCGCCATCAGGCCGACGCGCTTGCCGCCCACGATCACCGGCACGCCGAGCACCTCCACGTCCACCAGCGCGCCGTCCTTGCGGCGGCGCTGGCTGATGACCTTCACCGGCCGCTGCTCCAGCGCCTGGGCCGTGTAGCCCACGGCCTCCGAGCGGTTGGCCTCCGTGGTGATCAACTCGTCGAGGTTGCGCCCGAGCACCTCCGCCTGCGTGTACCCGTACAGCTGCTCGAAGGCCGGGTTGCACGCGACGACGTTGTGGCCCGTGTCGAGCGTGACGATGGCCACCGGGTTGTTCTTGACCAGGTCCTCGAAGTACTGCTTCTGGTGCTGCGCCGTCGTGAACAGCCGCGCGTTGTCGATCGCGACCGCGGCCTGCGAGGCGAACAGCTGCAGCAGGCGTTGCTCGTCGGCGCCGAAGCGCCGCGCCGGGTTCTTGTCCATGATGGCGATCGCGCCCAGCAGGCGCCGGCCGATCAGCAGCGGCACGACCATCACCGCGTGGAATTCCACCTGCGCGTATTGCCGCGACTGGCCCGACCAGCGCCGGTAGTCGTCGATGTTGAGCGGCTCCAGCGTGCGCGCCACGTGGCCCATCGCGCCCTCGCCCACCTTCATGCGCGTGCCGGTCGTGTCGCGCTTGCCCACGTTGTGGCTGGCGACGATCTCCAGCTCCTCCCGGGCGGCGTCGTAGCTGGCCAGCTCGCCGTGGCTCACGCCGAGCAGCGCCACCGCGCGCTCGAGCACGGCCTGGAGCAGCGTGGTGAGCTCGAGCTGGGCCGAGAGGTCGCCGATGGTGGCGCGCAGGGCTTCCTGCTCGTCGGCCCGCTGCCGCTCGGCGGACAGCAGCCGCGCGCGGCCGATGGCGATGCCGGCCTGGTTGGCGGCGGCCGTGAGGATCTCGAGGTCGTCGGGCGTGAAGGCGTTGGCGCGGTTGCTCTCGACCACCAGCACGCCCACCAGCTTGCGGTTGATCTGCAGCGGCACGTCCACCTCGGAGCCGGTGTTCCGGGTGGGGAGGTAGCGCGTGTCGCGCGTGACCTCGGCGGTGTAGTGCAGCCGGCCGTCGAGCAGGGGCCGCTCGCTCAGGCCCTCGCCGGGCCGCACCCGGAGGTCGGCGGGCAGCTCGGCGGCGCCGGCGGTGGCCACGAGCACGCGGTCGCCCGTGAGCTCGTCCACGAGCAGCAGCGCCACGAAGTCGTAGCCCAGCGCCTCGTCGTGGAGGCCGCTGGCCACGGCGCGGCAGATCTCGACCTCGCCCTCCGCGGCGGCGATCTCGGTGCTGAGCCGGAGCAGCGCCGCCTGGCGGCGGCCCTGGTCGCCCGCGGGCTGGCGCCGGGCCGCGGCCGGCTTCGCGGCGGAGCCCGGGCGGCGGCGCGGCGCGCTCACGCGTCCTGCCCCCGCGCGACCACCAGCTCGCGCACCTCCTTCACCAGGGCCTCCGGGCTCTTGTACTTCTCCAGCACGCGGATCAGCCGGTCGCGGTCGATCGGCTTGGTGAGGTACTCCGCCGCGCCGAGCGCGAAGCCGAGGTGCTCCTCGTCCACGATCGTGGCCAGGATCACCGGGATGCCGGCCAGCTCGGGATCGCCCTTGAGCGCGCCGAGCACCGCCCAGCCGTCCATGCCCGGCATCAGCACGTCGAGCGTGATGGCGTCGGGCCGGAGCTCCCGGGCGCGGCGCAGGCCGGTCTCGCCGTCGGCGGCCTCCTCGATGCGGAAGCCCTCCTTGCCGAGGAAGCGGCGCATCAGGGCGCGGGCCTCCGGGTCGTCGTCGATCACCAGCAAGGTGCCGGAGGCCGTGCCGGCGGCGGGCGCGGGCTCGGCCGGCTGAGCGGGAACGGGCACGGCGGCGCGCGGCTCGACGACGTTCGCGGGCAGGCGCACGGTGAAGGTCGAGCCGCGGCCCGCCTCGCTCTCCACCGTGACGTCGCCGCCCATCATCCGGCTGAATCGCCGCGTGATGGCCAGCCCGAGGCCCGTGCCGCCGTAGTGCCGCGAGGTGGAGGCGTCGGCCTGCGAGAACGCCTCGAACAGCTTCGCCATCTGCTCGGCCGTCATCCCGATGCCGGAGTCCGACACGCGGAGCACGACCCACTCGGCACCGTCGGCGGCGCGCTCGCGCTCGGCCGAAAGGCCGATCGTGCCGTGCTGCGTGAACTTGCACGCGTTCGACAGGAGGTTGAGGAGGATCTGGCGGGTGCGGGTGAGGTCCGAGTGCATGTGGCCGAGGTCGGCGGCGCAGCGGACCTCCAGGCGGTTGGCGTTCTTCTCCACCAGGGGCGCGACCGTGGTGGCCACTTCGCCGACGGTGCTCCGGAGATCGAACGTCTCGAGGAACAGCTCGAGCTTGCCGGCCTCGATCTTCGACAGGTCGAGGATGTCGTTGATCAGCGCCAGCAGGTGCCGGCCCGCCGCGCGGATCTTCTGGAGGTCCGGCACGAAGCCGTCCTGGCCCGTGTCCTGCGCCTCCTCCTCCAGCATCTCGCTGTAGCCGATGATGGCGTTGAGCGGCGTGCGCAGCTCGTGGCTCATGCTCGCGAGGAACTGGCTCTTGGCGCTGTTGGCGGCCTCCGCCTCGCGGCGGGCCAGCAGCAGCTCGGTGATGTCGTGGTAGAGGCCCATCACCCCCACGCGCTCACCGCCGACGGTCACCGGCACCGCCAGCACCTCGACGTCCACCAGCGTCCCGTCGCGCCGCAGCCGCTGGCGCACCGCCTTCACCGCGTGGTGGTCGGCGGCCTGCCGGGTGTACGACACCGCCTCGCGGCGCATCTCCTCGGTGGTGATGAGCGCGTCGAGGTTCTTGCCCACCACCTCGGCCTCGGCGTAGCCGAACAGCTTCTCGAACATCGGATTGCAGGAGACGATGTTGTCGTCGGTGTCGAGCGCCACGACCGCCACCGGGCTGTTCTTGACCAGCTCCTCGAAGTACTGCTTCTGGTGCTGCGCGGCCGAGAACAGGCGGGCGTTCTCGATGGCGATGGCCGCCTGCGGCGCGAACAGGTTGATCAGCCGGAGGTCGCCCGCCCCGAACTGCTTGCGCGGGTCGGCGTGCCAGACGCTGAGCGCGCCCACGAGGCGGCCGCGGATCAGGAGCGGCACGACCGCCACGGCGTGCGCCTCCACCTGCGCGTACTGCGCCGAGCGGCCGGCCCAGGTGTGATAGTCGGGGATGATCAGCGGCTCCAGCGTGCGCGCGACGTGCCCCATCGCACCCTCGCCCACCTTGAGCCGCGTGCCGGTCGAGACGGTGCCCGTGTTGTGGTTGGCGATGATCACGAGCTCCTGCTTCGCGTCGTCGAAGATCGCCAGCTCGCCGCCCGCGACGCCGAGCAGCGTCGCGGCGCGCTCGAGCACCGCCTGGAACAGCTTCGACAGCTCCAGCTCGGCCGACAGGTCCGTGAGCGTGTCGAGCAGCGCCTGCTGCTCGTCGGCGCGCCGCCGCTCCGCCTCCAGCAGCTGGGCCTGGCTCACCAGCAGCCGGGCCCGCGCGATCGCGATGCTCGCCTGCTCGGCGGCCGCCGTGAGGATCTCGAAATCGTGGGTCCCGAAGGCGTTGGGTTCCGTGCTCTCGACCGCCAGCACGCCGATGGGCCTGCCCTCGATCAGGAGCGGCAGGTCCACCTCGGAGCCGCTGTTCAGGGCCGGCAGGTAATGGGCGTCGCGGGTGACCTCGGGCGTGTAGTGCAGCTGACCGTCGAGCAGCGGGCGCTCGCTGATGCCGTGGCCGGGCGGGATCCTGAGGCTCGCCGGCACGTCGGGCCAGCCCACGCTGGCGCGGAGCACGCGCTCACCCGTCGCGGGGTCCACGAGGAACACGCCGAGGAAGTCGTAGCCGAGCGCTTCGTCGTGCAGCCCGCTCACCACGGAGCGGCAGACGTCATACTCGTCGGCCGCGGCGGCGATCTGCGCGCTGAGGCGCAGCAGCGCCGACTGACGGCGCGCCGTCACGCCGGCCACACGGGGACGCCCACGACGTGGCTTCCGGGCCATACGCGCGCACTTCCACTAATGAGTGGGGGAATTACTAGACTACAATACTCGGAAATGCGGTCACCGGCAACGGCTTAGGTTGAGCCGGGCCTGTCGGGTAACACCCTACAGCTTGCCGACGTTCCAGACCGTGCCCGCGTAGACGGCGCGAGGCTGGGGGCCGCGGATCGGAACGATCACGCCGGCGTCGAACGCCAGCCAGTCCCGCGCCAGCAGGGTCGGACCCGCGAGCAGCGCGACGATCGGCGCCTGGCCCGCAGGGCCCGATGTGCCGGGGTAGCCGTACACCTCGGCCACCCAGCCCATCCGCCGGAAAGCCGACCCGCCGAACGAGGCGGTCCAGAGCGTCGCGCTGCGTGGCGCGAGCGCACCGCTCCCGCTGCGCTGCGTGTAGCCCACGTTGAAGTCCGCCGAGACCGGCCCCCACGCGTGGCTGGAGATGAGGAGTATCGCAACGTCGGTCGTGCCGGTGCCGAGCCCCGACGCCGACGGCGCCGTGGGGAGCTTGACGCTCGGTTGCACGGAGAGGTCCCCCAGCACGGGCGCCCCCTCGAGCAGGTGCCACTTGAGCGCCAACGCCAGGTCACCGATGCCGGTGGCGCTCCCCTGCGGGGGATGCAGCAGCGCGCCCACCAGGTCCAGCTGGAGGCCGCGCGCGACGCCGACCTTCACCACGACGGGCGCCACCGTGCCGGGTGAGCCCGCGGGATAGCCGTCACGCTCCGCGCCGGCCTCGATCTCGACCCATCCGGGGGCCACGGTGAAGGCGTGGGTGGCCACGGTCGGTCGCTCGGGCTGGACGGCGTGCGGGTCGCGCGGCGCCTCCTGCCCGCGGGCGGCGCACGCGCACAGGCAGAGCAGCACGGAGAGCATCGCCGTCCGGAGAGCCATCGCCGGTGTAGCTACACCGCCGTTCGGTATTTCGCAAGGCCAATCTTGCACTTTCGTCTAGACTAAATTATTCTCGCGCCATGGCCGAAGCGGCGGTGCGGCAGGACGGCGAGGGGGAGGGGAACCAGGCGGGCGGGCCGGGCTTCCGGCGCGCCCGGCTGGCGCCGAGCCTGGCCGAGGTCTACCGCTCGATCCCGGTCGGCGGACGGGGCTGGTGGCGCAAGGCGCTCGCGTTCGCCGGCCCGGGGTACCTGGTGGCGGTGGGGTACATGGACCCGGGCAACTGGGCCACCAGCCTCGCCGGCGGCTCGGCCTTCGGCTACACGCTGCTCAGCGTGATCATGATCTCGAACCTGCTCGCCATCCTGCTGCAGGCGCTGGCGGCCAAGCTCGGGATCGCGACGGGGCGCGACCTCGCGCAGTGCGTGCGCGACCACTACTCCCGGCCGGTGGTGCTGTTCCACTGGGTGATCTGCGAGATCGCCATCGCCGCCTGCGACCTGGCCGAGGTTATCGGCTCGGCCATCGCGCTGCAGCTGCTGTTCCATATCCCGCTGGCGCTGGGCGTGCTGCTCACGGGCCTGGACGTGCTGCTCGTGCTGCTGCTCCAGCACCGCGGCTTCCGGCTGCTCGAGATCCTGGTCGTCACCCTGATCGCGACGATCGCCGCGAGCTTCCTGTTCGAGCTGATTCTCTCGCGGCCGGACATGGGCGCGACGCTGCGCGGCTTCCTGCCGTCGCCCGAGATCGCCAGGAACCGCGACATGCTCTACATCGCGATCGGCATCCTGGGCGCGACGGTGATGCCGCACAACCTCTACCTGCACTCCTCGATCGTGCAGACGCGCAAGTACGAGGAGACGAGCGCGGGCAAGCGGGAGGCCATCCGGTTCGCGATCCTCGACTCGACCTTCGCGCTGATGATGGCGCTGTTCATCAACGGGGCGATCCTGGTGGTAGCGGCCGCGGTGTTCTTCCGCACCGGGCACCACGAGGTGGCGGAGATCCAGGACGCGTACAAGCTGCTGACGCCGCTCCTGGGCGTGGGCGGGGCGAGCACCGTGTTCGCCCTGGCGCTGCTCGCGTCGGGCCAGAACTCGACGCTCACGGGCACGCTGGCGGGCCAGATCACGATGGAGGGGTTCCTCGACATCCGGCTCCGGCCCTGGCTCCGGCGGCTGATCACGCGCGCGCTGGCCATCGCGCCGGCGATCGTCGTGGTGGCGCTCTACGGGCAGAGCGGGACCGCCAAGCTCATCATCCTGAGCCAGGTGGTGCTCAGCATGCAGCTCTCCTTCGCGGTCTTCCCGCTGGTGATGTTCACGTCGGAGAAGGCCAAGATGGGGGAGTTCGTCAACGCCCGGTGGCTCAAGTGGTTGGCGTACGGCGTTGCGTACTTCATCGCCGGGCTGAATGTTTGGTTGCTGGTGCAGATCTTCCGTGGCTGAGCGCGCCGGCCCGCGAAAGGGAGGCATGTACTCCCGGATCCTCGTCACCCTCGAGCACTCGAAGTCGGACGCCGCGATTCTCGCGCACGTGCGCCGGCTCGCCCATGCCTGCGGGGCGTCGCTGGTGCTGATTCACGTCGCGGACGGCTGGGCGGCGCGGAACGTGAACGCGCTGACGCTGCGCGAGTCGGAGGAGATCCGGGGCGATCGCGAGTACATCGAGCGCTGCCGGGCGGAGCTGGAGGCCGACGGGCTCAAGGTGGAGGCGGTGCTGGCGTCGGGCAACCCGTCGGAGGAGATCGTGGCGGCGGCCGAGCGGGAGGGCGCGGACCTGATCGCGATGGCCACGCACGGGCACCGCTTCTGGAACGACCTGGTCCGCGGCACGGTGGCCAACGAGGTGCGGCACCGGAGCTTCGTGCCCGTGCTGATGGTGCGCACGCGCCCGCAGGGCGCGGCGTGAACGCGGTGCGCGCGAAGCGGGCGGTGGCGCGCGACCTCACCGCGCCGGTCGAGGACTACCTCAAGGCCGTCTACGAGCTGGAGCGGGCGGGCGAGCCCGCGGCGACCACGGACCTTGCCTCCCGCCTCCGCGTGGCCCCGGCGTCCGTGACCGGCATGGTGCGCCGGCTCGCGGGCCAGGGGCTGCTCACGCACCAGCGCTATCGCGGGGTGCGGCTGACCGCGTCGGGCCGCCAGGCGGCGCTGCGCACGATCCGCCGCCATCGCGTCATCGAGGCCTACCTGGTGCGCGCGCTGGGCTACCGCTGGGACGAGGTGGACGCCGAGGCCGAGCGGCTGGAGCACGCCGTGTCGGACCGGTTCGTGGACCGCATGGCGCGGGCCATCGGGGAGCCGACGGTGGATCCGCACGGCGCGCCGATCCCGAGCCGCGAGGGCGCCGTCGCCGAAGCCTGGTACCGGTCCCTGGCCGAGCTCGAAGCCGGACTGAGCGCGGACGTGATGCAGGTCTCGGACGACGACCCGTCGCTGCTCCGCTACCTCGACGACCTCGCCATCCGGCTGGGCAGCACGGTGCGGGTCGTGGAGCGCGCGCCGTTCGGCGGCCCCATCACGATCGAGATCGGGCGGGCGACGCGCGTGGTGGGTCCCGCGCTCGCCGAGCGGATCCTGGTGCGGCCGCGCGGCGGCAGCCGGCAGGAGCGGCGCGCCAGGGAGTCGTGACGCAGGTCACGCGCCGGATCCGGCGGTACTTGCCCGCGCCCGGCGCGGCACCTACCCTTCGCCGTCCGTCGCGCGTTCGACACTTCGCGGAGTCCCCATGCCCCAGCTGTCCCGTCGCACCGGGCTGATCCTCGGCGCGCTCGCGCTGCCGTTCGCCGTCGTCACGTGCGGCAAGAGCGGCACGGCGCCGAAGACGTCGGCCGCCAACACGACGTTGACGATCCTGGCGGGCAACAACCTGCCGGGGCTCGTGG
>Ga0335069_10011366_pt1 | contig 12568 bp, 9 predicted proteins | sample Lox_Sample_11_FD_206714 | JGI IMG/M metagenome (GOLD analysis project Ga0335069, IMG submission 206714) | Soil microbial communities from Loxahatchee National Wildlife Refuge, Florida, United States - Lox_Sample_1.1 | ecosystem: Environmental > Terrestrial > Soil > Wetlands | place: USA: Florida...
GGCAGGATTGTTCACGCAGCAGTAGGAAACGCCGTAGTGGGAGGATGCGCGCGGCACTTCATACCGGAACACCGCGGCAAAGCCGCCGCGTGTCTGCTCCCAGTGGCTGAAGGTGGCGGGCTGGGTAGCCATATCGGCCAGCACCACGGAGAGGGCCGGTCCGAATTCGCCCCAGCTGCGCAGGCCCACTTCGTTCGCAGCAGGCTTGCCGCCGGGGGCTGCGTCTTCCACTTCGCGCCCCTCGCTGAAGGTGACTCTGCGGGCTGAGGCGCCCACCTTGTGCAGCCCGGTGCGCACCGGCCAATCGCCGGGACGCACCGCCTGCGGCGTGTCGTCAAAGCGGGTGGTTGTCCGCGTGACAAAAAAATTCGGGAGCTGGCCCCAGTTGGCCACCGCATAGCCGCGCGCTGCGGCGAGAATGCGCTGCTGCTCGGCCGTGTCGGGTGGTGCCGTGGCCGGCTGCTCGCCAACGGGCGGAGTCAGAAAGGCCGACTGGTCGGCCAGTAGTTTCAGCGCCAGGGCGGTGCGGGGTTCCAGCTTGAGAGTGGCGGCAAAGCGGTCGAGTGTCGCGTCGGTCAGCCGTTCGGTTAGTTCCAAATCGGCGAGTTGGAGGGCCGTATCGGCGTCGCCGTGGTGGGCTGCCAGGCTGGCGGAAAGGGTCTGTTCGAGCTGTGCCACGGTCACGCGGCGCACAGCAACTGCGGGATTGGCCAAGGCCATGACCAGCGCGAGAAGGAACAGCTTCCGCATCTCAACCCACCCGTTTTTGCAGGTTTCCTTCATATGGGACGGAATACACCCTCAGACGGCCGACACGAGTGCAAGAAAAATCGTTTTCGCAGAGGCTTCCAGCGCCTCGCAGCGTGCGATCAAAGAGCAGGAATCGCGCACAGGACACTCTACACACGCCGTATCGGCTTCGACAATCGCTTTCCCGGGCCAGCCGGGCGCGTCGGAGCGGCGACCTTCTACCCGTCTGCTATGGTGAGACTGCCGGCGTGCTCGCCTTCCGGGGCCACTTCCGGAGCAGTGCAGCAGTCAATGATGGTGAAGTTCAGTTTGTTTGGTAAGCCTGCGGCTCGCCCGAAGCCGCTCGATGGAGACGCTGTGTTTGCATTGCTTTCGCCGTTTCGCATTGAACCCCGTTTCGTTGCACGCGTTTGGGGTTCCCGTGATCTCCGCCCCTGGTTTGACCGGACTGCCGATGGCGACCCGGTGGGTGAAGTCTGGCTCACCGGCGACGAGTGCATAGTAGCCACCGGCGCCCACGCCGGTAAGACGCTTGGCGCGCTGTTTGTCGAGGCTCCCGAGTTGCTGCTGGGCGAGGGAGAGCCAGCCTGCGGCTCGCCGCTGCTGCTGAAAGTGATTTTTGCCCGCGAAAAGCTCAGCGTGCAGGTGCACCCGGACGACGCTCTGGCGCGAAAGCACGGCCAGCCGCGCGGCAAGAACGAGTGCTGGTACGCATTGGCCGCCGATGAGGGCGCACAGGTAGCCGCCGGGCTCAAGCCGGGCGTCACGCTGGACCAGGTGCGTGCCGGCATCCATGACGGAACCCTGGAGCAGAGCCTGCAGGTCCTCGATGTTGCCGCTGGCGACATGATCTACGTGGACGCGGGCACGGTGCATGCCATCTGGCCCGGCTCGGTGCTGCTGGAAACCCAGCAGAATAGCGACATCACCTACCGCATGTACGACTACGGGCGCCCGCGCGAGCTGCATATTGAGAAGTCACTCGAAGCAATGCGGCTGACCACGCGCGCCGGCAAGGTTGTTCCGCGTGCGCTGGCCGACCGCACGATTCTGGTGGAAGATGGATACTTTTGCGTGGAGCGCATTCCGGTCGAGTTCACGCGCTCCAGCTCTACGCTGCCGGGGCCGGGCCAAGCTGTGCCGGGACTGTCCTACCTGTTTGCCGCCGCCGGTTCGGCCCGGCTCACCAGCCCCAGCTTTAGCGAAGTCGAGCTGCCCGCGCGCGGCGTGGTGGCCGTTCCAGCCGTCTCGCCGGTTTTCGCGATTCAGGATCTGGGCGAGCTCGATCTGATCCGTATTTCGCCGCGCTGACCGTAGACTTTCGTGCCTGGCCTGCAACGTCTCAGGGCCGGGCGCGGCGTGTCTGCACCGTAAACGGTGCAGACACGCACAATTGTGCGCGCCATCATTTTCAGAACCCCCTCCCTTTGAGGCACAATCAATACCGATATGAGCTTCCGATTCGTAGTTTCCTCCGATCTTCGCGGCGCCGTGGATGCGGCCACCGCCGACTGGCAATCGAACGACAAAGTCGCACGCTTCTGGAAAAAAGACTCCACGCTGTGGACCCAGGATGGCGAAGAGAAATGGCTCGGCTGGATCGACATTGTCGAGCGCCAGCAGAAGGATCAAGCGGCGTTTGATGCGCTCGCCGCGGACGTGAAGGCTGCGGGCTTCAAATCAGTGCTGCTGCTCGGCATGGGCGGATCGAGCCTTTGCCCCGAGGTGCTGGCGGTGACCTTCGGAACGCAGGCTGGTTTTCCCGCGCCCCACATTGTGGACTCGACCGACCCGGCGCAGGTGAAGGCCGCGCGCGACAAGGTGAACCTGGCAGAGACGCTGGTCGTCGTCGCCTCCAAGTCCGGCTCCACGCTCGAGCCCAACGTGTTGAAGCAGTACTTCTTTGAGGAGATGAAGAAGGCGGTGGGCGCGGACAAGGCCGGCAGCCACTTCATCGCCATCACCGACCCCGGCTCGAAGATGGAGCAGGTGGCCAAGGCCGACGGGTTCTGGAAGATCTTCTATGGCGACCCGCAGATTGGCGGCCGCTATTCGGCGCTGTCGAACTTCGGCGTGGTAGCTGCGACCGTGTCTGGTCTGAACACGGCAAAGCTGCTGGCTGAAGCCGCGAAGGCCGTGGCTTCGGCCAAGAACGCGCCTGCGGCGAACCCCGCAGTGCAGCTCGGCCTGGTGATGGGACTGGCGCATAACACGGGCCGTGACAAGATCACCATCTTCACCTCGCCGGAAATCTACGACCTTGGCGCGTGGATGGAGCAGCTGATCGCCGAATCGACCGGCAAGCTGGGCAAGGGCATTACGCCGGTGGATCGTGAAGCGATTGCGCCAGTGGCGACCTACGGCAAGGACCGCCTGTTTGCCTACGTGCGCTACGCGGGCACGACCGACAAGGACCTGGATGCTAAGGTGGCGGCGATTGAAGCCGCTGGACACCCGGTCATTTACTTCGAGATTGCCGACCTCTACGAGATCTTCGGCCAGTTCTTCACGTGGGAAGTGGCAACGGCTGTGGCTGGTGCGGTGATGGGTATCAACCCCTTCAACCAGCCGGACGTGGAGTCGGCCAAGATCGAGACGCGGCAGCTCACCTCAGCCTACGAGGAGACGGGCAAGCTGCCGGAGCGCACCGCGTTCCTCAACGAGGGCGGTATCGAGTTGTACGCCACCGACGCCTACGCGGCCAAGATCAAGGGCGCCACGCTCATCGACACGCTGCGCGCGCACTTTGCGCAGATTAACGCGGGCGACTACTTCGCCGCGCTGGCCTTCCTGCCCATGTTCACAGAACACGAGGCCGTGATTCAGAAGCTGCGCCACAAGGTGCGCGACACGAAGAAGGTGGCCACATGCCTCGGCTTCGGACCGCGCTTCCTGCACTCCACCGGCCAGGATTACAAGGGCGGACCGAACACCGGCGTGTTTCTGCAGATCACCGCGGAGCACGCAGTCGATGTGGCGATTCCGGACCAGAAGTACAGCTTTGGCATCGTCATCGCAGCGCAGGCTGCCGGCGATCTGGCGGTGCTGGAAGCGCGCGGCCGCCGTGCCCTGCGCGTGCATCTGGGCAAGGACGTAGCCGCCGGGCTGAAGACGCTGGCTGCTGCGGTGGATGCGGCGCTGGCGTAAGGGGGACGAACCAAGTCGTCAGTGAACGGGGGAGCGACTCGCTCCCCCGTTGCTGTCAGAGGCGGAAGTAGAACACCGGAGCCATGGCGCTGAGCACGGCGATGAGTTGCAGAGCCAGTACTTCAAGCGCAGGGCGAGGTGCGCGCGGCACCCAGCGGATGGAGAAGAAGAGCAGGAGCGGGAGTTGACCGGCCATCAGCAATTGCCAGGTGTGCGCCGCTGCGCCCTCGTCGGCCTCGCGAACCGTTCCGACGAGCGCGAAATGGCCCAGCACGACGGCGAGGGCAACGAGGGACATCGCGACCGGCAGAAGGGCGCTTGGCTTGCGCGCAACCATTCCAAATGAGTAGTGTTCCTGATTCATTGGACCTCCCCGGTTGAAGGTTCGCGTTCGGTGCGGCTTGGCGCTTGTCATTTTCGCAACGGAGTCAGAACTTGCGGAGGCTGAGATTATGGCATCGGCCGTTCGTGGATGACCATCCACAAGATGCCGAATCTGTCGCGGAGTTGGGCGTAGCGGGTGGCGAAGAAGGTTTCCTGAATGGGAGTGTGGGCGTTGCCGCCGTCGGCCAGCGCGGCGTAGATGCGCTCGGCTTCGGCGTCGCTGTCCACGCTCAGCGTCAGGTAGGTGCCTTCCATCGTCTTGAAAAGACCGGGGGCGGCGTCGCTGGCCATGAGCACGTTGTCTCCCAACTCGAGGCGCGCATGGAGCACGGCCTTGGCCTGTTCCGGCGGCATCTCGGGCGCGTTGGGGGCCTGACTGTACGTCATCAGGCCCGTGATCTTGGCGCCCAGATGGTACTCGTAGTAGTGGAAGGCCTCGGCGCAGTTGGCGTCGAAGAGCAGATAGGTGTGCATCTTCATGTTCGTCTCCTTCAATAGGCCGCTATGAACCGGGCAAACAGCGAGGCGGAGTTGGGATCGGCAAGGCGGCGCCAAGCGCTGGTCACAACTTTAGCGCACCGGCGCGCTTCTTCCCCCGGTGGTAGCATCAAAGGTGACCAATGCATACGAAAAAACTAAAAATCATTCCCCTCGGCGGGCTGGGCGAGTTCGGCATGAACTGCATGGCGATCCGCTGGGAAGACGACATTATTGTCATTGACGCGGGTCTCATGTTCCCGGAGTCGGAACTGCTGGGTGTGGATGTGGTTGTGCCCGACATTTCCTATCTGGTTGAGAACAAAGAGCACGTTCGCGGCATCATTCTCACCCATGGCCACCAGGATCACATCGGCGGACTGTCCTGGATCCTGAACGAGATCAAGGTTCCGGTTTACGCGACTGAGTTCACGTTGGCGTACGTGGAGGGCAACCTCGAAGAGAACCAGCTGCTGGACGAGACCGAGCTGATTGAGATTGCGCCCAAAGAGAAGTTCACCATCGGGCCGTTCACCATCGAGCCGATCCGCGTCACCCATTCTTTGGTGGATTGCGTGGCGCTGGCCATCGACACGCCCGTGGGCGTGATCATCCACACGGGCGACTTCAAGATCGACCTCTCGCCGCTGGATGACAAGCCGTTTGACCTGCACACCTTTGCCGAGTACGGCAAGCGCGGCGTGCTGGCCCTGCTGCAGGACTCGACCAACGTGGAACGTTCCGGCTACACGCCAAGCGAAGCGGCCGTGAAGCCGCGGCTGGACGAGATTTTTGCGCGCACCAAGAAGAAGCTCTTCTTCAGTTGCTTCTCATCGTCCATCTATCGCATCCGCATTGCCATGGAACTGGCGCGCAAGCACGGGCGCAAGGTGGCAGTGATGGGCCGCTCGATGATGGAGAGCTCGGAGATTGCGCAGGATCTGGGCTATCTGGACCTTCCGCCGGGGTTGATTATCAATCCGGGGCAGATGCGCGACTTTCCGCCAGAGCAGCTGATGTTGCTGATGAGCGGCACGCAGGGCGAGCCGATGAGCGCGCTGAGCCGCGCCGCCGTGGACAACCACAAGCATGCGCACATTGACGCGGGCGACACGGTGGTGCTGAGCTCGCGCATCATTCCGGGCAACGAAAAGGGTATCTTCCGTGTCATCGATCACCTGTTCCGCCGCGATGCGAACGTGATCTACGACGACGGCCAGCACGGGCTTATCCACGTGAGCGGCCACGGCAGCCAGGAGGAGATGCGCCTGCTTATCAATCTCGTCCGGCCGAAGTTCTTCATCCCCGTGCACGGCGACTACCGCTACCTGCGCCGCCACGCGCAGATCGCGATGGAGACCGGAGCAGTGGAGCACGCCATGGTCATTGAAGATGGCGACGTGCTGGAACTGGACAAGAACGACGCGCGCAAGAAGGACAAGGTCACGGCAGGGCGCGTGCTCATCGATTCCGGCTCGTCGATCGATGTGGTCGAAGACCTCGTCATTCGCGACCGGCGCATCCTGAGCGAAGACGGCATTGTGCTCGCCGTTGTGGCCATCAACAAGCGCACCGGCAAGATGGAGTTGGCTCCGGAACTGGTAGTGCGCGGCTTTGGCGGCGCGGACATTACCGATGAGGGCAGCGCCGTGGTGGTGAAGACGCTCGACAGCCTGACGCAGGAAGAGAAGGCCGACTACGGACTGGTGAAGGAGAAGGTGCGCGTGGAACTGAAGCGCCTGATTCAAAAGACTACCGGGCGGCGGCCTATGATTATGCCGGTGATTCTGGAGATCTGAGAGACCGGCTCTCGCTTTGCCGCATGAACTTCGCTCGGGAGGTTAAACCGATGCGCCGATTTGTGCTTTGTCTCGCGCTTCTTGCACTTGTGGCCATGCCCGCTCTGCACGCACAGGCAACGGAGAAGACTCAAACCGCGCAGCCCGCGTGTCTGCCTTCCACCACACTTGACGAACTCACGAGGGCGCTCGACGACGCAGTGAGCGGTCCCGGGGACAAGGACCGCACCTGCCTGCGCCAGCTGATGCTTCCCGAGGCGCGGCTTTCGCCCATCGTCCACGCGCAGGACGGCAGCTTTGCCCCGCGCATGTTGACGGTCGACGACTGGATCAACGCAGTGGCCAGGCGCGGCAGCGCGGCCTTCTACGAGGTGCAGGTCAAGGTGAAGGCGGAGAGTTACGGCCACTTCGCACACCTGTGGAGCACCTACGAAATTCGTCCTTCGCTCGACGGCAAACCCACAACCATCGGCATCAACAGCGTGCAAGCCATCTTTGATGGCACCCGCTGGCATGTGCTTTCCGTGCTGTGGGAGCCCGACTCCATCGCTGGCCCGATTCCGGAGAAGTATCTGCCATGACTGTTGCTGCTGAAGCACTTGTTTCTCTCGACACTATTCGCGCCGCCGCGCATCGCATTGCGGGCGTTGCCATCAGAACACCGCTGCTGCGCGCGCCGTTCGCAGGCGTGGCGGGAGAGGTGTGGCTGAAGGCCGAAAGTCTGCAGCCCATCGGCGCGTTCAAAATTCGCGGCGCGGCGAACAAGATTCTGCAGCTCTCGGCCGAGGAGATCGCGCGCGGCGTCATAACGTACTCGAGCGGCAACCATGCGCAGGGCGTGGCGTATGCGGCGCGGGCAGTGGGCGCGAAGGCGGTGATCGTGATGCCGTCGAATGCGCCGAAGATCAAGCGCGACGCGACGCTGGCGCTGGGTGCGGAAGTGGTGGATGTAGGCGTGGCGTCGAGCGAGCGGCTGGCGAAGGCCGAAGAGCTGGTGCGCGCACACGGGTACGTTGTTGTGCCGCCGTACGATGACGAGGCGATCATTGCGGGGCAGGCCACTTGCGGCCTCGAGATTGTCGAGGAATTGCCGGACGTCGATCTAGTCCTGTCGCCCGTCTCCGGCGGCGGCCTGCTGAGCGGCGTTGCCGCAGCGGTGAAGCAGCTCAAGCCGGATGCAAAGGTCATTGGCGTGGAGCCGGAGCTTGCGGGCGATACGGCAGAGAGCTTTCGTGCAGGCAAGATTGTCGAGTGGCCTGCGGAACTGACCAGCCGCACGATTGCAGACGGGCTGCGCACGCAGAGCGTGGGCGTGCGCAACTTTGCGCACATCCAGGCGTTTGTCGACGGCATCGTGACGGTGACCGAGGCAGAGATCCGCGCTGCCATGCGCGCCATTGTGGCCGCTACGCGGCTAGTGCCGGAGCCGAGCGGCGCGGTGGCTGCGGCAGCGTTGCTGTTCCATTCAGGCGAACTGCCAGCGTATCGCAAGGCCGCGGCGATTGTGAGCGGCGGCAATGTGGCCCCGGCGCTGCTGGCCGAGGTGCTTACGGAAACCGCGTTGTAACGTCGTTGGACTATGATTCTTCCTGGGATGAGACTTCGCGCTCTCACGATCTGTGCTTTGGTTGCGTGCCTGGTTGCATGCGCAGCCCTGAGCGCACGCGCCGCCGACAAGAAGCAGCCGCAACTGGTGAAGCCGATGGCGGGTCCGCGCGCCACAGCGCTGCGCGTCACGTGGCTCTACATCGGGCCGGACAAGGGTGCGCAGAAGGTGGATCGCGTGCAGCCCGGCCGCGAGATGGTGGTGGCCGAAAAGAGTGGCCCGTGGATTCGCGTCTACGCCAACACCGACATTGAGGAAGAACACACGAGCGACCAGCCGGTTTTTGGCGCGGCGGAGACACCGCCACCCATCTCCGGTTGGATGGAGGCCAAGGGTGTGGTGGTGGAGAGCACGGCCAACGGGGACCTGATCCTGATGGGTGCAGCCGCCGATATGGAGGCCCAGGCCAGCGATCCGCGCGGTCCGGCCAACGCCGCGCGCAGTGCGCATCTGCTCTACCGGCGGCTGGTGGAGATGTATCCCAACTCGCCAATGGCGGCCGAAGCCGCGTGGCGAGCCGCCGACATCCTTTGGCAGATACAGAAGAGCGACCTGGCCGCGCTGCCCTCGGCCAAGGAGCGCGCCCCCTACATGCGCGAGCAGATGGACGAGGATGGGCTGAAGAAGGTCATCAAGTACTATCCGCACACGCGGCAGGCAGATCTGGCGGAGTTCGACCTGATTGACAACAAGCTCTGCGGCGACTGGCAGGGAAACACCAAGTGCCCGGCGAAGGAATCGGAGCTATACGAAAAATATGCTGAAGAGCACTCAGAAAGCCCGCGCGCCGCGCGAGCCCTGTTTGAGGCCGTATATCGCCAGGCAGTGCTCAGCGACATGTACGCTGCCGATGAGGACGAGCACAAGCAGGAAGAGGCACATAACCATGCGCGAGATCTTGCGGCGAAGTTGAAGGATAAGTTTCCCCAGTCGGAATACACATGGCGCGCTGCGTCGCTCGTGTTCAAATTGGATCAGGGCGTACCGGTCTACGGCATCGACCGGCCTTGAGCGCTGCTATCCCATTCATATCCTTGTACGGCGGCTAACGCACCGGAGGCGTTTTGAACGTATACATGCAGTCTGTTTTGCTGGGCATTGTTGAAGGTCTGACCGAATTTTTGCCGGTCAGCTCCACGGCGCATCTGCGCATTACCGAGGCGCTGATGCATTTGCCGTTGGAGGATGCCTACTGGAAGATGTACACGATCGTGATTCAGGCTGGAGCCATCCTGGCGCTCCTGCTGCTTTATCTTGCCCGCATCGTGGAGTTCCTGCATTCGTTTCCCCGCGGCGAGAGCGGCGACCGCAACTGGTTTAACCACCCGATCTCGATGACGTTCTTCGCCTTTGTGTGCACGTCGATTCCGGCGCTGGCGCTGAAGAAGTGGTCCGACCGCAACCTGGGCAGCCTGACGGTGATCGCGCTGGCGCTGCTTATCGGCGGCATCGCCATGTGGGCTATCGACGCCTGGGCATCGCGCTTTGAGCCGAACACCACGCATGTAGAGGAGATGGGGCTGGGCCAGGCCATCTGGATCGGTCTCTGCCAGTCGCTTTCGGCCATCTTTCCGGGCGCCTCGCGTTCAATGACGACCATCGCCGCCGGGCAGTTGGCGGGTCTCGACCGGCCGTCTGCGCTCGAATTCAGCTTCCTGCTTTCGATTCCCACCATGCTGGCCGCCACCGGCTACGACCTGGTCAAGGAGATCCACCCGGGCAAGGCCGCGCTGGCTGCCGGAGCCACCGCTGCCCACGTGACCATGACCGGCGAGCGCTGGATTGTGCTGGGCATCGGTTTTGCCGTTTCGTTCATCGTGGCCCTTGGCGTGGTGGAATGGTTCCTGGCCTGGGTGCGCAAGCACGGTTTCACCATCTTTGCCATCTACCGCATCGTCGTCGGCATCCTGCTGCTGGCACTGGGTAGCCGCTTCATCGCCGGGTAATGCCGCAGGTTCCTCCCGCGGGGATTTGCCGGGAATCGGACCCGGGGCCCCCGATAATAGGAACTGCTCTGGGATTCATCCATCCGTTCTAGCGGCACGCGCGCACCCCCTTGCGCGCGCACCCGGTATTGCGGAGACATCCCTCACATGAAGCCGATTCCTATTGCCCTGTCGCCGACGCGCAGCCGAGCCATGAACCTGTTTCTGGGGCTCGTGCTGGCGCTCGTGTCGCTCCTCCTTTTCCTCTCGCTTGCCACCTATCACCCGGTGGACCCCTCTCTGAACACCGCGACCGATGCGGCGCTGCCTCGCGCCGTGCACAACTGGGTGGGAATCTTCGGCGCCTCGCTGAGCGACCTGATGCTGCAAACACTGGGGCTGACAGCGTTTCTGCTGCCGCTGTGGCTCGGCGGCCTGGGCTGGGGCTGGATGCGCGCGCGCTCTGGCGGCTCTGTGTGGCTGCGGTTGGTGGGCTGTTTGCTGGCACTGATCTTTGTGCCGGCAGTCTTCGGCCTGCTGCCGTGGCACTGGCATTGGCTGCACGCGGTTCCCGTGGAAGGCGCGACCGGGCAGCTTGTGGCTGGAGCTCTGGTGCTCTATCTCAACATGCAGGGCGCGTGGGTGGTGGCCGGCGTTTTGGCCGCTGCTGGCCTGTACTTTGCTTCGGCTGTCAGCTTTTGGGCCGTTAAGCGGGCCATTGAAGATCGCTGGGTGCATGTGATTGCGCTCAACGACCGCTGGCGCAACTGGCGCGAAGAGCGCGCCGAGCGGAAGGCCGAGGCGGAAGCTGTCCGCGCTGAGCAGGCGGCTCCCGGGCCGGACCAGCGGCTGTTCGGCAGCACCATGAACGAGGCCGCAATGGCGGAGCCGCCCGTGAAGCGTCACTTCAGCCTTGCGTCGTTGTTCCGCCGCAAAGACCGCGTGAGCGAACTGGACCCGGTCGACGATATTCCCGCCTTCCAGCGCGTGGCCGCCGAAGAGAAGGCCGAAGCACCGGTTCCCGTTGCCGCACCGCCGGTGCGACGCAGCATCTGGGAGCGCACTGAGCCCGCGGCCTCGCCTGCATCGCTGGGTCCCGTGCCTGTGCCTGCGCCGGCTGCGCAACACGTTTCTCAGTCCGTTGCGCCCCCCATTGAAATTCGTCCGCTTCGGACCGAGCCTGTACCCATGCCCGCTGCCGCACCTCCGGCTCCTGCCGGAGGCATTGCCATCCACGAGCGTGCAGACGCCGACGTGCGCACGGTGACCGTTGCGCCCAAGCATGTCAGCGGCTTCAAGCTGCCCGCCAGCACCCTGCTTAACGCAGGCAGCGGTCCGCAGGCCGTGCGCGAGGACGATCTTCGCGACGAGGCCCGCGTTCTAGTGGAGAAATGCGGCGAGTTTGACGTACGCGGCCAGGTGGTGCAGATCAACCCCGGCCCCATGGTCACCACTTACGAGTTCAAGCCTGAGGCGGGTGTCAAGTACAGCCGTGTGACGGGCCTTGCCGAAGACCTGTGCCTGGCGATGCGCGCGGAGAGCATTCTGATCGAGCGCATGGCGGGCAAGAGCACCGTGGGAATTCAGGTTCCCAACCACGATCGCGAGACGATCCACCTGCGGGACGTGATGGAGTCCGAGACCTTCTCCAAGGCGAAGTCGCGGCTTACGCTGGCCATGGGCAAGGACATCAACGGTCGCATCGTGACAGCCGATCTGGCGTCGATGCCCCATGTGCTCATCGCCGGATCGACCGGCTCGGGCAAATCTGTCGCCATCAACGCGATGATCATGAGCCTGCTGTTCCGGACGACACCCAGCCAGGTTCGGCTCATTCTCGTCGATCCGAAGCGCGTGGAACTGGGCATGTACGAAGGGATTCCGCACCTGTTCACGCCCATCATCACCGAGCCCAAACTTGCGGCCAACGCGTTGCGCAACGCTGTGCGCGAGATGGAGCGCCGCCTGAAGCTGCTGGCCAGCCGCAGCGTGCGCAACATCGACCAGTACAACAAACTGTTCGAGGGCTCGATGCCGTCGCTCTTCGACGACGGTGAGCAGGAAGAGCCGCTGCCCTACATTGTGATCATCATCGACGAGTTGGCCGACCTGATGATGCTGGACCGGGCGAACGTGGAAGAGTCGATTACGCGGCTGGCGCAGATGGCGCGTGCCGTCGGCATTCACCTGATTCTAGCGACGCAGCGGCCCAGCGTAGACGTGATCACCGGCCTCATTAAGGCCAACGTGCCCACGCGCATCAGCTTTCGTCTGGCGACGAAGGTGGATTCTCGGACTATTCTTGACACCAACGGAGCCGAGGCGCTGCTGGGCCGCGGCGACATGCTGTTCCTGCCCCCGGGTACCAGCCGCCTGATGCGCCTGCACGCGCCTTACGTGAGCGAAAAGGAAACGGCCGCGGTGGTGTCCTTCTGGAAGGAGCAGGGAGCCGCCGAGTACGCCGAGGGCTTCCTCGAGTC
>Ga0335069_10011367_pt1 | contig 12567 bp, 6 predicted proteins | sample Lox_Sample_11_FD_206714 | JGI IMG/M metagenome (GOLD analysis project Ga0335069, IMG submission 206714) | Soil microbial communities from Loxahatchee National Wildlife Refuge, Florida, United States - Lox_Sample_1.1 | ecosystem: Environmental > Terrestrial > Soil > Wetlands | place: USA: Florida...
GCGTTCTGAGCTCCACCGCTGACGAACGCTGCGCAAGTCCATGCTGTCGTTGCCACCCCACCGCAGGTGGCGGGGGTATTCAGCACGCCGTTAATATCGTAGTTGGTTGTAAGGTGAATGCCGCGATTGCCGACATAGCCCACCGACAGGACAGTGTCCTTGGCGAAGCTGTGCTCAACCGAAGCGTTCCACTGCCACGAATTCGGCGTGTTGCTGTCAGGCGAGCGCCCGCCGCTGGGAGACGCCGATCCGCTCAGGGTTGCCGGTGTCGGTGTATCCAGGGCCTTGTTCATGCTCGCGTTGATAACGAAAGGCGAGTTGTTGGTGATCGAGTAGTAGGGTCCGCTCACGCGCTCGCGTTGGAAGAACTGACCAATGCCTGCACGTAAGGCCCAGTCACCATTGCCCCAAGGATCCCAAGAAATACCGATGCGGGGAGCAAACTGGTGGTAGTTCTGGTTGACCAGGTACTTGTTCGGACCATAAGCGGCCTTGCTGAAGGTGGTGCCAAACTTCGAATTGGCAGCTCCGCAAGGATCGGTGCCCGGAACGGTCCAAAGGCCGTTGCAGGCGTCCGAGGCCGGCTTCGTCGGATCGTACAGCCACGGTTGGAAGCTCGTGGCTTGGTCGCTCGAGTTGTAAGGTGTCAGCAGCATCGACCACCGTAAACCTAGTTCAACCGTCAGGTTGCGGCGGACCTTCCACGTATCGTCACCGTAGAATTCCAGATCGCGCCAGCTCAGGTGGTCGGTGATATTGATGGAGGGCTCGGACATGCTCCAGAGAGCGCCTGGCATCATGATGTTGGCCAACTGGTTGCCGGTCGGAATGCTGGTCGCCCAGTCAGCGGTACCGAAGTTCGGGCGCTCGTTGCTGGCGGGTCCGTTGTCTTCGAACTTGCCGGACCGGTCATACAAGAAGCCGAACTTCAAAGTGTGGTTACCGGTAACCTTCGACAGGTCATCGCGGTAGGAGTAGATGTCCAGGCCGTTATGCCAGGGGGCAATCGCCCAGTAGTTCTGGTAATTGCCGTACTGAGCAAAACCGCCCCACAGTGTCGGGATACCGGCCGGTGAATTCTTTAACGAATTCGGCCACAGCGACGGCACCGCGGTGCTGATCGCCTGTTGCAGTCCTGGATCGGTACCACCGACGGCGATGTCAATGCGGTTGTTCGAATAAGAGAACTCCGCATTGTTCACCATGCTGGTGCCAATCTGCGACGTCCACTTGCCGATGATCATCTTCGACGGCTGCGACCAGTTGCTGTTCAGAGCCGGGAAGTTGTCATCGCCCCACAGTGAGTTCGGGTGCGGAGACGGGTCCGTCCACGAATCCTGCGTGTAGCGGAACATCAACGCGTTGCCCTTGGTCAAGTTGAAGTCAGCGCGAACGTTCTCTTCGCGGAACTTCACCAGGCTGCCCGCAGACTGTGTCCAGTTGTTGCCGCCCGTCAATGCCTGGTTTGGCAGTGGGTACTTGCTGTACATCAGCAACCCGCCAGGTGACGGATTGACGATTTTGCCTCCGGTCATGGTGCCATTGGCGTTGAGCGTGCCTCCGGTTACCAGACCTGCGGCTACCGCGCTGGCAGGAAACACCGGCGCCGGAGCTCCGCACTGGTCATTACCCCCGCCAGGGAAGTCCTTGCTGAAATCGCCAGCGGCTTCGGCAGGCGTGGCAACACAGTTACTGACCGTCTGTCCGCGCTTGTCGTGGTTGTATTCTTCGCTGTAGAACACGAAGAGTTTGTCCTTCTTTATCGGACCGCCAATGGAAGCGCCGAGGTCGTTGATCTGCGTCAACGGCTTCTGCGGATTCGCTACCTTGTATTTGGCGAAATAGTCATAGGCGTTCAACGCGCTGTTGCGGCCCGCGTACACCGCGCTGCCGTGCCAGTCGTTGGTTCCGCTCTTGGTCACCAGGCTGATGACTGCGCCCGAAGCCTGTCCGTATTCCGCGCTGTAGCTGTTGCGCAGCATCTTGAATTCGGCAATGGCTTCGATCGAAGGATAGAGCAGGATCGTACGGTTCGAACCAGTATCGTTGTTGTTCGCGCCGTCGATCAGGAACAGGTTGTTGGTGGTCGGGTTGCCGTTGACGGCGAAGTCCACGCCCGACAGCAGACCTTTGTTCTTGCTGTCGTAGTTGTTCGCCCCCGATACGCCGGGAGCCAACTGCGTCAACTGCACGAAGCTGCGTCCGTTCAGCGGCAGCTCTTTCACCTGGGTTTCGTCGATGACTTCGCCCAGCGCCGCGCTGTCGGTCTGTACCTGGACGGCGTTGGCGTTGACTTCCATGACTTCCGTCGCGCCACCGACTTCCAGCTTGGTGTTGAGGATAGTCGTACTTGACGTGTGCACGACCACGTCGCTATACACAGCTTCCTTGAAATTGGCGGCTTTCACCGTGACCTTATAGGTGCCCGGTGCCAGCTCGGTGATGGTGAATTCGCCAGAGCCTGTGCTCGTGGCGGCACGGGATGCACCCGTAGCAGTATCTACAGCAGTGATAGAGGCATTTGCTACGACAGCGCCGGACGGGTCAGTCACCGAACCACTGATGGTTCCCGTGATCTTCTGACCGTACATCGGGGCTAATAGCAAAACCACACAGGCGATCGGCAGTAACCATCTGCGTAGTTGTTTCAAGTTCCCCCCTTAAAGGCAACGATTCAAATTGTGTTCGCGTAAAGCAAAGCCAGACCCGCGGTCCTCAAGGCCCCATGCCGACACTAATCCGCTGACGGGATGCCAAACCGATTTTGTAATCCTATCGGCCGTAATCCAATCTGCTGCGGATTTTTGACGAATCACTGGTGGATTCCTTAAGTGAACCGGTTTTGCTTGTTCAGCTAACTATAAAATCTGTTGCTGAATCGGTTTTTTAGTAGGAAGATAGCACGCGCCCAAGTTCGGTAGACATTAAGAAGTATCCGGCGGCGTTTGTCAACGGAAAATTTGTAAAAAATCGGTTTTGGACAGAGCGCTGTCAATAATCAAAATTCATTATTTCCGAACTAGTATTTTTTTTCACGATGACGGCAAAACGTTCGGAACCTCGGCTTGGTTGCTATAAATATCCTATTTACAAAGGTTTAACGGCTGTCATCAGAGAGTTAGACATTTCATGGCGGAGCGCGCAGGCGGCAAGAAAACAAACGACGGCACGATAACCCTGGCAGAACTGGCCACACTGCTGAAATTGACCAAGGGAACGGTCTCGGCGGTCCTCAACGACTCGCCCTATGCCCGTTCCATACCGCAGCACACCAAGGATCGCATCAAGGCTGCAGCCCAGGAATTCAACTACCAGCCCAACTTTTTCGCCCGCACCCTCCGCAAGAAGCGCACCTTCACCATCGGCGTTATCGCGGAAGAGATTGGCGACCCGTACGGCGGAATGGTCATCAGCGGCATCGAGAAGACCCTCAGCCTGCACAAGTACTTCTTTCTGACGGGCATTCACCGCCACGATCCTCGGCTGCTGCAACAATATTTCGACATCCTGCTCGTACGCGGCGTCGAAGGCATCATCACGGTCGATACGATGTTGAAGAAAACGCCGGCCCTGCCGACCGTCGCGGTCGCCGGCCACTGCCTGCTCGACGGCGTGACTAATATCGTGCTCGATCACGACAAGGCCGCTGAACTGGCAATGACGCACCTGCACGAATTTGGGCATCGTGAAATCGCTGTCATCCGCGGACAGATCTTCAGTTCCGACTCGCAGGAACGCTGGAATTCGATCCAGAAATACGCCAACGAGCTGGGCGTTCCAGTGCGGGAAGACGCTACCGTCCAGTTAATGACCGACGACCCGTCCCCGCAACAGGGATACCTGGTCACCAAGGAACTTCTGCATCGCAATTCCCGCTTTACGGCGCTGTTCGCCTACAACGACATCTCCAGCATTGGCGCCATACGGGCCATTCGCGAAAGCGGACTGCGCGTGCCGGAAGATATCTCCGTCATTGGCTTCGACGACATCCGCGAAGCGGCTTACCACATGCCGAGCATCACCACGGTACGCCAACCGCTGCGCAAGATGGGTTCCATTGCGGCACAAACTGTGATTGAAAGAATCGAGGGCAGCGAGAATTACCCCAGCCAGGTCGCTATCGAACCCGAACTCGTGGTGCGCGAATCAACCGGCCCGGCACGAACTTCGCGGCGCTTTGCGGCGATCGCCTGACGCCAACGATTATCGCGGAGTTCCGGCCGCCTCGCCGGTCGGCTGTGGCACGTGGCGGGCGCTCAGTCTTTGGAACATTTCCATCTGTTCGCGGGATTCGGCCGCCATTCCCAGTTTGCGGTACGCCATCGCCAGCTGGTAATGATTCTGCGCATCATCCGGCAAGGCCTTGACCGCCTGCTCCAGCACGCCGCGTGCTTTGTCCACCTCGTTCAACTGCAGATAGAACTGCCCGAGCGACGACAGCACCTCGGGCTTTTTCGCATCCAGCGCGTGCGCAGCTTCCATTTCCTGTGTCGCTGCAGAAATGTCACCCTGCTGCTTCGCAATCAGCCCCAGCATGAAGTGTGCTTCCGCATCGCCTGCACCCTGCCCCAAAGAAGCCTTCAGGTTCTTTTCCCCTTCCGCCAGGTTGCCGAGGTTGTAATCGACAATTCCCTTCGCCAATTGCACGCGCTTCTCGTTGGGATACTGCGCAAGAGCCCTGGTCAGCAACGGCTCGGCCTCGCCCCAGTGCGATCCGCGAATCAGCACCGTTGCCATCGTCAGCACGCTATCGAGCGAATCGGGCTGCAGATCCTGCAGATCCAACGCCGCGTCATGGGCGGTCTGCAGATCGTTGACCTGCATGGCGGCGAACACCAGGTTCTGCAGCACTTCCAACCGAGGCGGCGCCACCCTCTCCATCCGCTTCAGCAGCGCGACAGCTTCCGTCCAGTCGCCGCTACTGCCCGCCAGGCGCGCCGCGCCCCACAGCGCGTCGGGGTAATCCGGATCCATCTCTAACGCTCGCTTTAGCGTGGCGACTGCCTCGTCTTTTTGGCCGCTGCGCATCTGCACCTGCGCCTGCGCCGTCAGCAACGATGCCGTGGGCTTTAGCCGCGTCTGCGCCAGCTTGAGCAGCTCCGATGCGTCGCCAACCATTCCCGCCTGCAGGAAGACATTCGCCAGTTGCGCCACAATGTCCGGATTCGCCGGGGCTCGCTTCAGAATTTCCGGCATCGCTTTCTGGATATCGTCGTTTCGTTTCAGCCCGATGTAATCCGCCACCATGACTGGCAGCAACTTGTCCGGCCGCGACGCTGGCGGAATCCCCTTCGCAATCACCAGCGATTTCTCAAACTCGCCGGATTTCATATACAGCTCGGCAAGCAACGTTCTCGTCTTCGCGGTCGGCGAGATCGTCTTCAACTTTTCAACCAGCGGTATCGCCTCGCTGATTCTTCTCTCGTCGGAATAAAGCTGCCCCAAACTGGAGAGCGTCTCCGCCGACTTCGGATTCCCTTCCAAGGCCGCTCGCCACGACTTCTCCGCCGCGAAGTACTTCCCTTGCTTGCGCTGCAAATCTCCCTGCAGAAACGAGATATGCGGATCGTTCGGATTCGCCTTGGATAGCGTGTCCAGCCGGTTCTGCGCCTCCGCGAACTTCCCCTGCCGGATCAGCGCCTCAACACCCACCGCGGTCTGCTGCGCCGCCGCCACGCCGCACAACAACGCGAATGCGACGAACAGGCACGGCGCCTTGACGAAAGAAGAATTCGCAGAAATCCGACGCGAAACCAGCACGATCGGGACCTTGATGGGATTCTCTCCGAGACTAAGCGTGCTCAGCATTTGCGTCAAGGACGCGGGACAACCCGCTCGCGATAGAATGGCTGCCACGGCCTCATTCCCTATGCGTCTTGCCATTGTCGCCATCACCTTCCTAGCTCTTACCAGCGCATTCGGCCAGACTCCCGCCATTCATTTCCACCAGGCCAACGCCGAGCTCGGACTGCCCGTTCCCGGCGCCGAAATCGCGGAGAAGAAGTACATCATCCAGCAGATGGCCGGAGGCGTTGCCCTCTTCGACTGCGACAACGACGGCCGCCTCGACATCGCGGTAGTCAACGATTCCACTCTCGAGCACTATCGCAAGTCCGGCGGCGACCCGATGCTCACGCTGTACCACCAGGAGCCCAACGGCAAGTTCAAGGACATCACCAAGGAAGCCGGGCTGACAAAGATCGGCTGGTCGATGGGCATCGCCGTCGCGGATTACGACAACGACGGCCGGCTCGACATCATCGTCACCGGATATAACGGTAGCGTTCTCTATCACAACCTCGGCAACTGCAAGTTCGAAGACGTCACCGAAAAAGCCGGTGTCCAGACCACGGGTTTCGCCACCGGAGCCGCTTGGGGCGACTACGACCGCGACGGGAAGGTTGACCTCTTCGTCTCGCGCTACATCCAGAGCGACGTCGCCAAGCTCGGCCCGATTGATACCAACTACAAGGGCCTCAAAGTGGAAGCTCCTTGGGGCATGCATGGCGACTCCGACTACCTCTTTCACAATCTCGGCAACGGCCAGTTCGAAGAAGTCAGCAAGAAAGCCGGCGTCAACGATCCTGACGGCCGACTCGGACTCGGCGTCGTCTGGGGCGACATTGATAACGACGGCTGGCCCGACCTCTACGTCGCCAATGACACCGAACCCAACTATCTCTACCGCAACAAGCACGATGGCACCTTCGAAGATGTCGCGCTCATGTCCGGAGCCGCCGTGAGCGGCGAGGGCAAAGCCATGGGCTCGATGGGCGTCGACCTCGGCGACTACGATCACGGCGGCCGCCTCAACATCACCGTCGCCGACTTCGCCTACCAGGGCATCGAGCTCCACCATAACAACGGCGCCGACGGCTTCACCGACATGACCTGGATCGCCCAGACCGGCAAGCCCACATTCCGCCTGGTGAAGTGGGGCATCGGCTTTAACGATCTCGACAACGACACCTGGCCCGACATCATGGTCGCCAGCGGCCACATCTATACTTCGATCGACACTCTCCCCGGCGAACCCGGATACCATGAGCCGTTCGTGCTTCTTCGCAACAACGGTAAGACCTTCGACGATCTCTCTTCGACGTCCGGCCTGAACGACCCGCCTGCACAGGCTCGCCGCGGCATTGCGTTCGGCGACATCAACAACGATGGCCTCATCGACGCCGTGGTCTTCAACCAGAACCAGCCGCCGTCGGTCTTTCTCAACGACACCAAGACGACGAACCACCGCGTTTTGTTCAAGCTCGAAGGCACCCAAAGCAACCGTGCCGCCATCGGCGCCCGCGTGACCGTAACAGCAGGCGGCGTCACGCAAATGGAGGAAGTGAAAGGCGGCAACGGCTACATCTCGGAAAGCGATCTGCGCCTCCACTTCGGTCTCGGCAAAGAAGCGAAAATTTCGAAAGTCGAAATCGCGTGGCCCAGCGGCAAAAAAGAAGAGCTAAAAGAGGTCGACGCCGACAAGATCTACACGATCGTCGAAGACGCGGGGATCAAGTCGTCCGTCGCGCTACCGCCGATTTCAAACTAATTTCCTACCGCCACACTTCATTATCCGTTCCCGACAATCCCCGATCGAGATACGTGGCTGCGCTGATCAATGCCAGGTGCGTGAATGCCTGGGGAAAATTTCCCAGATGCCGGCCATTCGGGCCCAACTCTTCGGAATAGAGTCCGAGGTGATTGGCATATCCCAGCAGCTTTTCGAAGAGCAGTTGCGCCTTTTCCAACTCGCCGGAGCGCGCGAGACACTCGACGTACCAGAAGGAGCAGGCGGTGAAGCTTCCGTCGGTCCCGGGCAGACCGTCAACACCACTGCTCGCAACGTCGTAGCGGCGCACCAGCGTGTCTTCGATCAGGTGCTTCTCGAGCGCCCGCATGGTGGAAAGCCACATCGGGTCCATCGGACTGATGAACCGCATCATCGGCATCAGCAGCGCCGACGCGTCCAGCTCCTTCGTTCCTTTCGCCTGCACGAACGATTGCAGTTCCTCATCCCAAAAGTTGGAAAAAATATCCTCCCGAATTTCGTCCCGCGTGCGATGCCATACGTCCAGCGGGCCGGGCAACGATCGTTTCAGCGCTAACCGCACGGCCCGGTCGAAAGCCACCCAGCACATCACGCGGGAATGCAGGAACTCCCGCGAACCGCCTCGAACCTCCCATATTCCTTCATCCGGGCGCTGCCAGTTCTTCTGTAGCCAATCCAAGATTCGCCGCACGTCATTCCACTTGGCATGCGAGATGGCGTGTCCATACTTGTTTGCCAGGTAGATGGCGTCCATCATCTCGCCGTAAATATCGAGCTGCAGTTGCTGGTAAGCCGCATTCCCGATTCTGACCGGCCGCGAATTCTCGTAGCCGCGCAGATGTTCCAGCGAAATCTCGTCGAGCTCCTGCCGCCCATCCAGGCCGTACATAACCTGCAATGGCCCGCGCTGCGCGTCATCTCGCAACCGGCCTTTCAGCCACTCGATGAACGCTTCTGTCTCGTCCACGTAACCCAATCGGACCAGCGCATACAGCGTGAACGCCGCGTCGCGCAGCCAGGTAAAGCGATAGTCCCAATTCCTCACGCCACCGATGCTTTCCGGCAGCGAGAAGGTAGGCGCCGCCACCAGCGAACCATGTTTGCGGCTGATGAGCAGCTTCAGCAACAACGCCGAGCGCTGCACCATTTCGCGCCAGCGTCCCTTGTAATGCGACCGCGAAGCCCACGACTTCCAGAAGCGAGTCGTCTTCAGGAACCTTTCGTTGACCAGGTCCATCTCTGGAGGTTGCCCTTTTGTCCGCGTTGGACCAAGTACGAATGATGCCGTTTCTCCAGCCTTCAGCGTGAAGCTCGTCGTCACATCTTCCGACTGCGCGCTCAGCGCAACGGTCGAATACAGCGACAACGGCGCGCACCCGGTGTCATCTGGCGTGAACGTCGCACATTGTTCCGAAACCCGAAGCTTATGTCCGCCGGCGGCATAGTTGAATCGTGGCCGGCAACTCATCTCGAAATGCACGTTGCCGCGGATGACCTCAACTCTGCGGACGATCTCGTTGGGCTGCTCGCCTTCTTCGATCGGCATGTAGTCGGTCAGCTCGGCCACACCTTCGTCGGCGAGGAAGCGGGTCAGCAAAATGTTGGTGTCGGGCAAATAGAGCTGGCGCACTCGGACGTTCGGCAGCTTGGGCCGAATCTCGAATTGCCCGCCTTTCTCGTCGTCAAGCAAGGCCGCAAACACCGACGGCGAGTCGAAATCCGGGTAACAGAGGAAGTCGATGGACCCGTTCAGGCCGACCAGCGCCAGGGACTGCATGTTGCCGATAACGCCGTAATTCTCGATTGGCAGATAACCCATGAAGCCGCGCCCTCCGAAAAGACAGTTCCTGACGGTAAGAGCATTCAATGCGATCGCAGGTGGTCCGCGGCTTCATAAGTTGTTGAGAGAAGGAATATTTAGCTCTCGTAATTGCAAACAAAGAACTTAGGTGCGTTTGGGGGCGCCCCTCCCCCCGTAGCCTATCATTAAGATAACGAGGGAGTTACAGGCTGTAATTGCAAACAAAGGAGTTGCGGAATCTGGTAATTATGTAATTTCGTAATCGGGTAATTGAAAAACAAAAACCCAAATCAGAAATTCAAAACCAAAAACGAAGACCAAACCTGCGCGGTCCTTTTGAGGACACCGGTGCGCCGTGATTTACTCAGTTGTCAAAGATCTATGGGGAAAGAAGTCCTGGGACTCCACTTTCGGCGGTAGCCAGATCGAAGGAGCACAAGCAAGAAGAAAGTGATTTTTCGGGTGGAATTCTGAAGCTGTCAATTCCCAAAATGAGCGCGAATTTTTCGATCGCCAAAGTCGAAAGTGGACGGTGAAAGCTGGTCGGTGGACGGTTGGCCGAGGGCGGTAGCGCAATACCACCGGTCTTTTCCAAGGAAGGGAATGGACCGTGCACCCGAATCTTCGCGCAACCCTTGTTCCCCGGTCAGGACGAGCACCCAGTCATCACTGTTCGGACGTGAAGGCAGTCCACAAATAGCCACCGTGCAGGAGACAGGTCCGGCAGGGGTAACCGTCCCTGTCTGCGGATCGAACCATTGCGCGGTGAACGTCCGCTGCCCGGCGGATTGCCTCTGCAGCGTGTAGCTTGCGTTGCCATCCACGCCGTAGGGGAACCAGATGAGATAGACGTCATCGAGTTTGGCTTTCGCGCGTGGTTGGTACCAGTCCGGATCTACGATGCCGTCCACTCGCGTCACTCCATTGGAAAGTGGTTCCAGTTCCCACCAGTTCACCGACTCATACAACGCTCGCAGGTATTGCATTTGTTGGCCGGCCGGGCGATCCATTGCAACCCACCAAGGCGGCGAAGTTCCCCAATCACTCCAGTATCGATTGTCGGTGTCCGACTGCGTTGGATACCACAATCCATGCGCGCCATAGGTGAAACCAAAGCCTCCCAGCTGGATTGAGTAGTATGCCGCGCGGCGTGTCTGCTCGGGTCCGATCACCTGGTTCGGCGATCCGCCATATCCCAAGATCCCTTCAAAAGCATCTTCCGCGTCAACCATGGGCCTCGTAGGAATCGCGGTGTACGCCGATTGGTACCACGAGGCTCCCGCGAGCTGTGGCGGAGACCAATGCCCGCCCTGCACTATCGTGAAGTCGTACCACGGCTGCGACCACGCTTCACGCCCGTCGACCCAGATCGCCCAGGGATGAACCGACATCGCGCGCTGGTATGGATCGGAGTCTTTGATGTGTTGTCCGAGGGCAAGTGCAGCGCTCACGCGCTGCCGGTCATAGCTGACGTTGTATTCCATGGTGACGAGGAAGGTCACCGGTGTGGCGCCGTAACGCGCCATCACGTACGACCAGAGAAACTTCCACTGATCCAATGTCAAATCCGTCGGGAAACCCTCTGCAAACCCAATGACCGGCATCAGTCCATGGTCCTGCGCGTACGAGAAATAGCGATCCACCAGTTGCCAATACGTCGGATTAGCGCGATTCTGCTGCGCGAGAACTTGGGTAGAGTTGTCGCCGCAGCACCATTCGTGTCCCCACCCCTCATCCAGGAAAGCCCACTGCAAAATCGAGTAAAGCTGGGCAGTGCGCTTATCCACCAAGGTTTTGAACGCTGGCTCGTCACCATCGATCGGCAGCAGCGCAGACGGAGCAAACCACCAGACATCGCCCAGCCAGAAAAATGGCGTGCCGTCCGTGTAGGTGAGATACCGGTGGTTAGCGCTGACCTTCAAGAATCCGCCGTGCGCGTACAAGGGGTTGGTACTCGAAGGAGAGGTGACGTTCAAAGACCCGCTGATCCCATGCAAGCCCTTGTCTGTAGTATTTGTACTGCTCGTCTGGTATTGCCATGTGCCCACTTGTGTAGGAGTAAATCGCACTCGCCAGACGCCATTGCCGTCGTAGAAGCCGGGGATGTCCAATTGTTGCCCAGTAGGGCCAATAAACTGCGCCGTTACAGAATTATCGGCGAAAGGATTCGCGTACGACGTTTGGGCGTTCATGACCAGCTCTGTCATACGCCACAACTGTCCCGCTCCCGGTTGCACACTGAAAGCAGCCGGGCTGGAGACGGCACAGTCCGAGGACGGATTGAGCACCGTAATCGCGACCGTTTCTGCCGCAGCCAAATCCGGTTTGGCAATCTCGGCTGTCAGCTGCCCGTGATTCACGTAAGTCGTTCGATGGATGCTGCCATTCCATTGCACCGTCGAGTCCGGTACAAATCCGCTGCCAGTTACTGTAAGGGTTAGCGCCGACGCGCCGGTCGCCGCTCCCGTCGGGCTGACGGCAGTGATGACCGCAATCGCACTCTGAGCAATAGGAGCACGCCGCTGGGTTCGAGCAGGTCGGCATGAACTCGATCCCATGTTGGGTACCGGGGTGCCGGATGTTGTGCTGGATTGCGTCGGCCTTGCGGGTCGAGTCGGAGTAGTCGCGGAACTGTTCGACGGATCTTCGGAGACGCGAGTTTTCAAGGCTGGCGTAAGGTGTGCGTGATCGGGAGATCGCGCATAAACTCCTCGCGTTTGGTTGGGCAAGCCACCGCATGCACCGAAACCACAGGCAAGCGCGAGAACTGGAAGCACGCGCCACGACTTGCATAGACGGCCGCGAGACTTCATTTGAGGTATTCCGGGAGCTTTTTATGCCAAGTCTCAATCGGAGACAATGAAAATAAGTCGCCACGAATGTGTTAGTTCCCGAAATGAAACTGGGCGTGTGTGGCGCTGCCGGATGGGACAGGGCGCCTTCGCACCAGCGTCCGGGCGCGAAGTCCTTAGCCTCCCGCGAGCAGGCTCTGTGCTGTCTGCCTCTCGGCGATCTCCGTGTTGAACACGGAACGACAACGGACCACTCAACGATCCCAATTAGTACCATTGCCAAGAAGACAATCCACCATCGACTGGGATTACAACTACCCCGATGCCTCGATTCACGCCCGCCGAGCACACCTTTCAGCTCGTAGGCAAATTTCTAATCGTGGCTGCCGCCGTTGCCTCTTGTTTTTCGTCGCCAACCTTCGAGC
>Ga0335069_10011368_pt1 | contig 12567 bp, 11 predicted proteins | sample Lox_Sample_11_FD_206714 | JGI IMG/M metagenome (GOLD analysis project Ga0335069, IMG submission 206714) | Soil microbial communities from Loxahatchee National Wildlife Refuge, Florida, United States - Lox_Sample_1.1 | ecosystem: Environmental > Terrestrial > Soil > Wetlands | place: USA...
CGGATCAGGATCGCCAGCATCAGGATGATCGGTGCGGTGACCAGCAGGAGGGCGAGCGCGCCGAGGAAGTCGACGGTCCGCTTGAGGATGCGGTACGAGGTCGCCCGGTTCGGCAGGACCAGGATGGACGCCTGGCGCAGCGTTCGCTCGATGTACCGATCGAGGGGCTCCTCGGGTTCGATCGGCCGGCTCGGCAGCGGGACGTGGTTGCCGTTGACGCCGACGTGGGCCCGCCCGTCGGCGCCGGTCGGCATTGCACGGGCGGTCGAGACGGGCAGGTCGGTCAGCAGGTCGATCGCCGGACCGCCGATCGCGGCCCGACCGACGGCCAGCTGGCACACCGAGGCGTTCCCCATCGCCTCGAGCTGGTCCTGGTCGAGCACGCCGTGGCTGCCCGCGTACGCGCGGAACCGGGTGCTGTTCGCCCTGGGTGATGCGGGTGGAACTCCTGTGCCGTGCAGCGATCGCTTCGCCACGGCGCTCCCTCCGAGCAAGAACACGTCGTCCGAATCGAGGCGTTTACTGCATCACGGATACCGGAAATGAATTACACCCATGCAATTTGAATTGCAGATATGCCCCGGCCCGCGATCAGTTCAATCTTGGTATATGAGCCCCGCTGCCAGTGTCAATGGGCTGGGCGAGATAACTTTGTAAATACCTCGTGACCTCTCGTCAATATCGACGTAGAGCGCGAAGTTAACCACGTAGAGTGGTCAAGACGACCGAGCAGCGCGCGCTCATCTCCGGCGCTACGCGCGGAACGTGGCGAATCGCGCTCGTTCCTGGTCCGCGTCCAGGCCGAACTGCTCCAAGGAGTACCGGTGCACGCCGCCGGCATGTTGCACGTGCGTTGCAAGGAATTGACCCATGCGGACGCGTGCCAGGTCGGTGAGCGCGAGGCCACACCGGTCGTACACGCCGGCCACGGTGGCCAGCGGGTCGGCGAGCAGGCGCCGGTAGTCGACGTCGACGAACCGCGCCTGCGGCCACTGAGCGCGCGTGCGATCCATGCGGGCCAGGCCCTCGGCCCAGGCGGGCGCCCACCTCTCCCCGATGGCCTGGAGATCGACGCGGTCGCTGCCGATGCCGCACAGGACCGCCGAGAGGCTGCAGAACGAGCCGAGCACCTCGAGCGGGTCGCGATGGATCTGCACGACGGTCGCGTCGGGCAGGACCTCGAGCAACTGGTCGACCCAGAAGAGGTGGGCCGGGCACTTGAGCAGCCAGCGTGGCCGTCGCTCCCGCGACTGGAGCACGCGCAGCTGGACCCCGTACTCCCGGTAGGCGTCGGCGAGGTCGTGGTCGAGACACCAGCGCAGGTAGCTGGGGACCTGGTGCATCGTGGCCAGCTCCAGGCTGGCGAAGCTGTTCGAGAACAGCGTGACGCACTCGGTCGGCTCGAGGGCGTCGACGGGGTGGAGCACCCGGGCGTCCGGCGCCAGGTAGTCGAGCAGGCGGAGGCTGCGGGCCGTGGCTCGCTGCGCGGCCAGGTCGGCCGCGGGCCCGCGGGGGGCCGCGGGCCGGGCCGCCTCCCAGTGGTGCAGCACGCGGTGCGCCGGGTCGCGGGCCATCAGGTGCTGGAGCAACGTCGTGCCCGATCGCGGGAGACCGACGATCACGATGGCGGGGGCGAGCTCACTCGAGGCGATGCCGGGCTCCCGGGCGAGCACCTCGGCCAGCGCGAGCCGGTTGGACAGCGACGAGATGATCTGCTCACGCGCGAAGTAGCGCCCGGCGGGAGTGAGGTCGGCCTCCTGCTCGAGCGACCGCGTGAGGACGGCGAGCGGCTCGGGGAACGACGCCGTGGTCGAACTGGGGGGCCGCCGGTAGGACGGCAGGTCGAGGTCGTCGAGCCGGGTACGGGCGCGGGCCGTGGCGACGAGCTCGTCCGGATCGAGCGAGAGCGCGCCGGCGCGAACCCGTCGCAGCACCCACCCAGCGTGGTTGGCGGCGCGGAGCCCCGCGGGACGGTGTGGCCGCTCGAAGCGGCGATCGGTCGAGCCCGCCGTCGACGTGGCGGTGCGATGTTTCGCCAAGAAGGCCCTCCGGTTTCGGGCGGGAGAACACCCGGTGATCACGACCTGTACGGCTGGCTGATGGGGCTGTCCGATCGGGCCCCGCGCCGGGGTCATTGTCCAGGCCGATCAGCGTGATAGACGATTTTCTCCGCGCTGCCAAGTGGTCATTGTCACTTGACACCTTCCCGCCTCGCATCTACAACCGAATGATCACGGCGACGGGAGGGGGCCCATGAGAGCGGCGATCCGAGGCACGGGCAGCTACCTCCCCGAGCGGGTCGTGTCCAACCACGACCTCGAGCGCGCGACGGGGGACTTCGACCGCGAGCGGTCCGGTTGCTCGCTGGACGAGTGGGTGCACGAACGCATCGGGGTGCGCAGCCGACGGCGCGTCGCTCCGGGTGAGGGAAGCGCCCAGATGATGATCGAGGCGTCCCGCCTCGCGCTCGACGATGCCGGCATGGACGGCGCCGACCTCGACCTCATCGTGATGAGCACCTTCACGAGCGACCACCGCCTGCCCCAGAGCGTGTCGATCGTGCAGGACGCCCTGGGCAGCCCGGCCAAGTGCATCCAGATCGAGGCGGCCTGCGCCGGCTTCGTCGACGGGCTGGCCGTCGCGAACGGCCTGATGCAGACGATGGGCTACCGCAACGTGCTCGTCGGCCACAGTGAGGTGGTCTCGGCGGTGGTCGACGACCGCCGGTTCCTGATGCAGGCGATCTTCGCCGACGGTGCCGGTGCCGTGGTGCTCCAGCCCAGCGAGGAAGAGGGCATCCTCGCGCACGAGATGTTCACCGACGGGTCGAAGTGCGGTTGGCTGACCGCCGGCGGGGGGACCCTGTCGCCCCCGACGCCCGAGAGCGTCGAGGACGGTTCCTACTACCTCGACATCGACACCAAGGCCATCTTCCCGTTCGCGGTGGCCCGCATGTCCGAGTCGCTCCTGTCGGTGGTCGAGCGGGCGGGGCGGACGGTGGCCGACGTCGACTGGGTCATCGCCCACCAGACCGGCGTCAACATCACCCAGGGGGTGGCCGAGAACGTCGGGCTCGACGTCAACCGCTTCCTCATGACCCTCGAGCACACGGGCAACACGTCGGGGGCGACGATCCCGGTCGCCCTCGACCACTTCAACCGACAGGGCTACCTGGCCGAGGGCGACTTCGTGGTCATGCCCACGGTCGGCGCCGGCATGGCCTGGGGTGCCGTGTGCCTCGACTGGGCCGAGACGCCGGCCGGGCGCCGGGCCCGCGCCGCCCAGGTCGACGACGCGGTCATCGACCTCACCCGGACGGGCGATGCGGCGCCCGAGGCGGTGCTGGTGCCGTGACGATCCTGGTCCTCAGCCTGCTCGCCATCGGCTCGGTCACCGCCGTCCTCGTCTGGCGGGACTGAACCCGGGGCTCCGTGCGAGCGTGTTCCGGGCGGTTTCGACGCCCGGGATCCGCAACTAAGCTGATCGGTCTATGTCGTACGCCGAGACGCCTGCCGAGAACGAGCCGCCCCGCGGGCACGTGAAGGTCGTGTACCTCGGCCCGGTCGCGCCGCACTGGGAGGTGCGGTCCGACTTCGGCGACCACCAGATGATCAGCGACTTCCGCGCCCGCGTCGAGTCCCGCCTCCTCCTGCTGCCGCCGCACGACCCGCAGTTCCGGCGCAACCGCGAGCGGGTGGTGCGCGACGCCGAGCGCGAGAACCTGCTGCTCGAGTGGGACCTCGGCATCCCCGAGGAGGACGCCCTGGTCAGCGAGAGCTGACCCGTCCCCACGCCGCCCCCGCCGGGGCGACGCGCCGTCGTCCGGCACCTCGGGGTGGAGGACCACGCCGCTAGTGTTGGTCCATGGACGACGGCCGCTACCTCAACCGCGAGCTGTCGTGGCTCGACTTCAACGGTCGGGTCCTCGCGCTCGCCAGCGACCCCAACGTCCCCCTGCTGGAGCGGGCCAAGTTCCTGGCCATCTACAGCCAGAACCTCGACGAGTTCTTCCAGGTCCGCGTGGCCGGCCTGAAGGACCAGGTCGCGGGCGGCATCACCACCCCGACACCGGACGGGCGCACGCCGGCCCAGCAGCTGCTCGACCTGCGCGACGGCGTCGACGGGCTCAACGTGCGGGCGCTGGCGGTCTTCGCCGACGAGATCGTCCCCGCGCTGCGCGAGGTCGGCATCGTGTTCTCGAGTTGGGAGGACCTCGACGACGACGACCGCAAGTACCTCGACGAGGTGTTCGAGGAGCGCATCTACCCCGTTCTCACGCCGCTGGCGGTCGACCCGGGCCACCCGTTCCCCTACATCTCGGACCTGTCTCTGAACCTGGCGGTGGTCGTCCTCGACCCGGTGACCGAGGCTCGGCGATTCGCCCGCGTCAAGGTGCCTCTGCTGCTGCCGCGGTTCGTCGTCATGCCCGATGGCGAGCGCGTCGTCGCCCTCGAACACGTCATCGCCGCGCATCTCGACGCGCTCTTCCCGGGCATGGAGATCGAGGGCCAGTACCCGTTCCGGGTCACCCGCAACGCCGACCTCACGCTCGAGGACGAGGAGGCCGACGACCTGCTCGCCGCGGTCGAGTTCGAGCTGCGCCGCCGCCGCTTCGGGCGTGCCGTGCGCCTCGAGGTCGACACCTCGATGACCGACGAGATCCGCGAGCTGCTCGAGCGCGAGCTCGACGTCGACGCCGAGGACGTCTACCAGTACGACGGCCCGATCGACCTCGGTGGCTTGTGGTCGGTGCACGCGATCGACCGCCCGGACCTCAAGGATCCCGTGTGGGTGCCCGTCACCCAGGCCCGCCTCGCCCGGGAGGACGACGAGCAGGTCAACTTCTTCCGCGAGATCCGCCAGGGCGACATCCTCTTGCACCATCCCTACTCGTCGTTCGCGACCTCGGTCGAGGAGTTCATCCGCCAGGCGTCGACCGATCCGAAGGTGCTGGCCATCAAGTTGACGCTGTACCGCACGTCCGGTGACAGCTCGATCATCCAGTCGTTGATCCGCGCCGCCGAGCGGGGCAAGCAGGTTGCCGCTCTGGTCGAGCTCAAGGCGCGCTTCGACGAGGAGAAGAACATCGAGTGGGCCCGAGAGCTTGAGAAGGCGGGCGTGCACGTCGTCTACGGGCTCGTCGGCCTGAAGATCCACACCAAGACGACGCTCGTCGTCCGCGAGGAGCAGGACGGCATGCGCCGCTACTGCCACGTCGGCACGGGGAACTACAACCCCAAGACCGCCCGCCTCTACGAGGACCTCGGGCTGTTGACCTGCGACCCCGACATCGGCGCCGATCTCACGCAGTTGTTCAACTTCCTCACCGGCTACGGCCGTGACGTCGAGTATCGGAAGCTGCTCGTCGCGCCGCACGACCTGCGCCCTCGCATCGCCGAGCTCATCGCCAACGAGGCCCAGCGGGGCCGCGACGGCCGCATGGTGCTCAAGATGAACAGCCTCGTCGACGCCGCCATGATCGACGCGCTGTACGCCGCGTCGCAGGCCGGCGTCTCGATCGACCTCGTGATCCGCGGCATCTGCTGCCTGCGTCCCGGCGTGCCCGGCCTGTCCGAGAACATCCGGGTCCGCTCGATCGTCGGTCGGTACCTCGAGCACGCGCGCATCTACCACTTCGCCCACGGCTCGGCCGACGGGGGTGCCTGCTACTACATCGGGTCCGCCGATCTCATGCCGCGCAACCTCGACCGGCGGGTCGAGGCGCTCGTGCCGGTGGACGACCCCTCGCTGCGCGAGCAGCTCGACGAGGTCATCGACATCGAGCTGGCCGACGACGTGCTCGCCTGGACGCTCGGTGCCGACGCCACCTGGCACAAGGAGCCGCCGGTCGACGGCCTCGACTCGCACCGCCGGCTCCAGGAGCTGGCGCTGGCCCGCCGCCGCCCGTCGTGACCGCGGGGGGACGGGTCGAGCGGGAGATCAAGCTCGACGCCGATCCTGACCTCGTCCTGCCCGACTTCGACGCGGTCGTGCCGGGCGCCACCGTGCGACGTCGCGACGCGCTCGAGCTCGACGCGACCTACTTCGACGCCGAGGACCTCCGTCTGCTCGACCACGGCGTGACGGTCCGTCGGCGCGTCGGGGAGGGGACTCGCTGGACCGTGAAGGTGCCCGGGCCGGCCCCTGGTGACGAGGACGGGCCGGGCGGTGGGGATGCGGTCGTCCGGCGGGAGCACGACGTCGTCGACGAGGCCACCGACCCACCGGCCGAGGTGCGGGAGCTGGTCGCGCCCTGGCTCGGGGACGCGCCGCTCGCCCCGGTGGCCCGCCTCGTCAGCCTGCGCTCGCGCCTCGACGTGCGGGTGGACCGCACGGGCGACGTCGTGGCGGAGATCGACGACGACCTCGTCGTCGTGCACGCGGAGGGTCGCGAGGTGGGTCGTTTCCGCGAGATCGAGATCGAGCTGTCGAGTGGGCTCTCGGGGCCCGACGCGACGGCCGCCGGTGCCATCGTCGACGCCGTCGCCGAGGGTCTGGTGGCGGTCGGGGCCCGCTGGAGCACGGGGCGCCCAAAGGTCGACCGCGCGCTGACCCTGATCGGCCGCCGGTGAGTCCCGACCTGGTGCGGGCCGCCGGCGGGGTGGTGTGGCGTCCCGGCGCCTCCGGGACCGAGGTGCTGCTCGTCCACCGTCCGCGCTACGACGACTGGACCCTGCCCAAGGGCAAGTGCGACAAGGACGAGGCCGACGAGGCCGCCGCAGTGCGTGAGGTCTTCGAGGAGACGGGTCTGCGCTGCCGCATGGGCGCGGAGCTGGCCGAGTCCCACTACACGGATGCCAGGGGCCGGCCGAAGGTCGTGCGCTATTGGGAGATGACCCCGATCGACGGCGCGTTCGAGGTCAACGGCGAGGTCGACGAGGTGCGGTGGATGCTCGTCGACGAGGCGCGTCGCCGGCTCAGCTACGCCCGCGACCTGCCGGTGCTCGACTCGTTCGAACGCGCCCGGCGCGGCGGCGGGGACTGACCGCACGGATCGCCGCTCGGCCACCCAGATTTCGGGCGCTGTTCACCCGGTGTTCATCTCGTCCTTCCCTCACGGCCATGCCCGATTCCTACCGTTCCCCTCGGTGTCGAACTTCGGACGCCTTCCCTGCTGAGCCACCCGAGGAGATGACCTTGAGCCTGACCAGACGCGCCACGATGCTGGCCGCCGGACTGTTTGCGGTGTTCGCGCTCGCCGCGACCGCGTGCGGCAGCAGCAGCAACAACAACTCGACCACCGGCACCACCGGTGGGTCAGGGTTCGACTACTCGAGCCTGTCGGGCACGCTCAACGGATCGGGCTCGACCTTCCAGAAGGACTTCAACGAGGCCGCGATCCAGGGATTCTCGGACGTGGCCCAGAACGTCACCGTCAACTACGCGGGTGGCGGTTCGGGCAAGGGCAAGACCGACCTCGCCAACGAAGTGGTCCAGTGGGCTGGCACCGACAGCACGATCAAGTCCGACCAGCTCTCGACGTTCAAGGGCGGCACGGTGCTGTACTTCCCGACCGTCGCGGCGCCGATCACCGTGTCGTTCAACCTGAGCGGCGTCTCCAAGATCCAACTCAGCGCGAGCACGCTCGGCGGCATCTTCTCCGGGAAGATCACCAAGTGGAACGACTCGGCCATCGCGGCCGACAACCCGGGCGTGTCGCTGCCGAGCACGGCCATCACGGTCGTGCACCGCTCGGACGGCTCGGGCACGACCAACCAGTTCACGCACTACCTGACGCTCGCCGCCGGGTCGTCGTGGGCGCTGGGCACCGGTGACACCGTCAACTGGCCGACGAGCACGAAGGCGGCCAACGGCAACCCGGGCGTGGCCCAGGCCGTGAAGGCGACCGACGGCGCCATCGGCTACGTCGACTACTCGACGGCCGTGGCGTCGAAGCTCACCTTCGCCTCGATCAAGAACAAGTCCGGCAGCTACGTGGCCCCCAGCCTCGATGCGGCGTCCGCCGCGCTCGAGACGGCGCAGGTCAACGCCAACCTGACCTACCTCGCGCTCGACGCCTCCGGCGCCGACGCCTATCCGATCACGGCCGCGACCTACGTCATCGTGTACCAGAACCAGTCCGACGCCACGATCGGCAAGGCGCTCCAGGGCTGGCTCCACTACCTGCTCACCGACGGGCAGGCGCTGGCCAACCCCAACAACTATGCGAAACTCCCGGCCAGCCTGGACCAGAAGGCTCTGGCCCAGATCGACACGATGAAGATCGGCTGAGCCGCCGGACCGGCTCCGTGCCCGCGACGTGACGCCTCCCTCCGACCTCCAGGTCTCCGACCGAACGACCGATCCCGACCCCACCCGCGGCCTCACGCGTGGTGGGCGGGCCGGTCGCGGTGACTCGGTGTTCCGGGGGGTGGCGCTCGTCGCCGGCCTCGTCGTCCTCGCGGTCCTCGCCCTGATCGTCTGGGCGATGTTCGACAAGGGTCGCGACGCGATCCGCGTGTCGGGGATCACGTTCGTCACCGGCGACGTCTGGGACCCCCCGAACAACACCTACGGCGCGCTCGCTTTCATCTACGGCACGCTGCTGTCGTCGTTGATCGCCCTGATCCTGGCGGTGCCGGTGAGCATCGGGATCGCCCTGTTCACCATCGAGTCGGTGCCCCGCCGTCTGCGCCGACCCGTCGTGTCGGTGATCGACCTGCTGGCCGCCGTGCCTTCGGTGGTCTACGGCCTCTGGGGCATCCTCGTGTTCGCCCCGGCCATCCAGGGCTTCTACCAGGACATCGCGGACACGGTCGGCACGTGGCCCGGCTTCTCCGCCGTCTTCGGTGGCAACGCCAGCGGGACGAGCTTCATGACCGCCGGCATCATCCTGGCCCTGATGATGACGCCGATCGTGACGTCCATCAGCCGTGAGGTCATCACGACCGTGCCGTCCGCGCAGCGCGAGGCCGCGTACGGGATGGGGGCGACGCGCTGGGAGGTCATCCGCCACGCGGTGTTGCCCTGGAGCCGCGGCGGGATCGTGGGCGGCGTGATGCTCGGACTGGGCCGGGCCCTGGGCGAAACCATCGCGGTGGCGCTGGTGATCGGCTCCACGGCGCAGATCACCTCGCACGTCTTCCTGCCCGGCTACTCGATCGCCGCGGTCATCGCCAACGAGTTCGGAGAGTCCAGCGGCACCCACCAGTCGGCGCTGATCGCGATGGGCCTGCTGCTGTTCGCCATCACCATCGTGGTGAACATCGCCGCCCGCTCGCTCGTCACGCGGTTCGACCGCCGGGCGCAGGGGGTGACATGACCGGCACGCTCACCCCGCCGAGGCCCGACACCGAGGTCGAACACCTCCTCACCGTCACGATCAGCCGAGGCCGGCGCATCCGCAACCGGCTGGCCGGAGTGTGGATGTACGCGAGCTTCGTGCTGGTCGCGGTGCCGCTCGTCATCGTCATCGGCTATGTGGTCATCAAGGGCATCGGTGTCATCGACGGCGCCTGGTTCACCCAGAAGATCTTCGTGCTCGACACCAAGGCCGGCGGCGGCATGGCGCCCGCGATCGTCGGCACGATCGTCATCACGTTCTGGGCCACGCTGCTGGCCGTGCCGCTCGGCGTGTTGGCGGCCATCTACCTGCACGAGTACGGCAAGCGCGGTCGGCTCGCCCGCGTGATCCGGTTCATGAGCGAGGTCATGACCGGTGTGCCGTCGATCATCATGGGTCTGTTCGTCTTCATCGTCTTCACCGTCCCGCTCGGCGCCAAGGGGCTCGTCGGGTTCGGGGGATCGCTCGCGCTGGCCTGCCTGATGCTGCCGATCGTCATCCGCTCGTCGGAGGAGATGCTCCGGCTGGTGCCCGACGACCTGCGCCAGGCCAGCTACGCCCTCGGCAACCGCAAGTGGCGGACGATCGTGACGGTGGTGCTGCCGGCCGCGCTCGGCGGGATGGTGAGCGGGATCATGCTCGCCGTCGCGCGGGCGGCGGGCGAGACGGCCCCGCTCCTGTTCACGATCGGGGCCTCGCGCCGCGTCAACTGGAACGTCTTCCAGGGACCGAACACCGCGCTCCCGCTCCAGATCTGGAACAACTCGCAGAGCCCGTACCTGCCGGCGCAGAACCGCGCCTGGGGCGCAGCGCTGACCCTGGTGGTCCTGGTTTTCGTGCTGACGCTGCTGGCCCGCTTCGTCTCGTCCCGCTTCTCCCTCAAGCACGACTGAGCCCCATGAGGACCGAACCCCCACACCGCTACGCTGGAACGGCTCGCCGCACCGCTCTCGCGGACCCACGCCGGGTCACGAGCTCGGCCCCCGCGACCAGGAGGCCTCGACCATGACCCCCGACCCCGTGACCGCCCCCCCGGCCTCGGTGCCGCTCGACCGCACCGATCGGGCGGTCGCGCCGTCGACGCCTCCCGCCGAGCCCGCGCCCGAGCCGGTCGCGCCGGTGGTGTTCGACGTGGCCGACGTGAGCGTCTACTACGGCGGGTTCCGGGCCATCCGCGACGCCAACCTCCAGATCCGCCAGCACGAGATCACCGCGTTCATCGGCCCGTCGGGCTGTGGCAAGAGCACGATGCTGCGCTGCTTCGACCGCATGAACGACCTGATCGAGGGCGCACGGGTCGAGGGAAGGATCCTCTACCACGGCGTCGACCTCTACGGCGCGAAGATCGACCCGGTCGAGGTGCGCAAGCGCATCGGCATGGTCTTCCAGAAGCCCAACCCCTTCCCGAAGTCCATCTACGACAACGTCGCCTTCGGGGCCCGCCTGGCCGGTCTCAAGGGCGACCTCGACTCGGTCGTCGAGCAGGCGCTGCGCCGGGCCGCGCTGTGGGACGAGGTGAAGGACCGCCTGAAGAAGTCCGCCATCGGTCTGTCCGGTGGTCAGCAGCAGCGCCTGTGCATCGCCCGGGCCATCGCGGTCGAGCCCGAGGTGATCCTGATGGACGAGCCCTGCTCGGCGCTCGACCCGATCGCCACGGCGAGGGTCGAGGACCTGATGCAGGAGCTGAAGGACCGCTACACGATCGTCATCGTGACGCACAACATGCAACAAGCGGCCCGCGTCAGCGATCGCACCGCGTTCTTCACCACCGAGGTCAACGAGCTGAGCGACACCCGCACCGGCGTGCTCGTCGAGTTCGACGTGACCGACAAGATCTTCTCGAACCCCACCGACGAGCGGACGGAGAACTATGTCACCGGCCGCTTCGGGTGACCACCCCGGTCCGCTCCGGCTCAGCTACGGGGCCGAGCTCGAACAGCTCCGCCTCCAGACCGAGGTCATGGGCCTGCGGGTCGACCAGAACCTCGAACGGATGCGCCAGGTCCTGACGACCGGGGACACCGTCATCGCGGCGCAGGCGCTGGCCGCCGACGACGAGATCGACGCGATGAACGTGTCGCTCACCGAACGGTGCTACGAGGTGCTCGCCCGCGAGACCCCGGTCGCGTCAGACCTCCGACTCGTCGTGTCGGTCATCCGGGCCACGAGCGAGCTCGAGCGGGTCGGCGACCTGAGCCTCAGGGTGGTGAAGGCCGCACTCGACCACGAGTTGCTCATGAGCAGCCCGCGGAGCTTCGACATCCTGTGCGTCATGGCCGACGAGGCCATCGCCATGTTCCGCGACGCGATCCGCGCCTGGGGCACCGACGACCTCGAGCTGGCCACCCGGCTGGCCACCTGCCCCCACCCGACCGACCTGGCCTACGCGCAGCTGGTCGACTGCCTCGTCCACCTCGAGGGGCCCGACGCCGCGGCCATCGCGATGCAGGCCCTCTTGGCTGGCCAGGCCCTCGACCGCATCACCGACCACGCCGCCATCCTCGGTACGCGCCTTCGCTACCTGCTCACCGGCGACCCGAACCACCTCGCCGCGGAGGTCCGCAGATGAGACGAGACCAGCCATGACCGAAGTTCGCCGCACGTTCCACCAGGAGCTCGACCACATCAAGGCCGACATCGTCCGGGCGGCGGCGATGGTGACCGAGTGCATCCCCCGGGGTACCGACATCCTGTTGTCGAACGACCTCCAGGGCGCGCAGCAGCTGATCGCCGAAGACGACGTGCTCGACACGTTGTCGCTCGAGATCGAGGAGCACTGCTACCAGGTGCTCGCCCGCCAGCAACCCGTGGCCATCGACCTGCGGTCGCTGGTCACCGCCATCCGTCTGGTGTCCGAGATCGAGCGTTCGGGCGACCTCATGGTCAACATCGCCAAGGGCGCAAGGCGCATCTACGGCGTGCAGTACGACCCCCGCCTCCGCGGCCTCATCGAGCGGATGAGCGAGGAGGCGACGCGCCTGTTCCGTCTCAGCATCGACGCCTACGCCGAGGGCAACGCCAGCCTGGCGTCGGCCCTCGACGACATGGACGACAGCCTCGACCTGTTGCACAAGGACTACATCCAGGCCATCTTCGAGTCCCACCACGCCGGGGTGATCGATCTCCAGGCCGCCGTGCAGTTGGCACTGATCGGCCGCTACTACGAGCGCATCGGCGACCACGCGGTGAACATCGGTGCCCGGGTCGAGTACATGGTCACCGGGTGGCTGCCCGAGCACAGCGGCGCCGCCCGCCTCGCGGCGCGGCGCGAGCGTGCCGAGCAC
>Ga0335069_10011369_pt1 | contig 12566 bp, 18 predicted proteins | sample Lox_Sample_11_FD_206714 | JGI IMG/M metagenome (GOLD analysis project Ga0335069, IMG submission 206714) | Soil microbial communities from Loxahatchee National Wildlife Refuge, Florida, United States - Lox_Sample_1.1 | ecosystem: Environmental > Terrestrial > Soil > Wetlands | place: USA...
GAGATCGCGCTCACGACCGAGATCGACAGGAACCTGCCGGCCCTGTTCGCCGACCGCCGCGCGCTCAAGCAGATCATCATCAACCTGGTCAGCAACGCGCTGAAGTTCACGCCGCCCGGCGGCCATGTCTGCGTCGCCGCGAGCCATGGCGGCGGCATGGCGCGGATCGCAGTGCGCGACGACGGCATCGGCATTCCGGCGGGCGAAATCCACCGGCTCGGCCAGCCCTTCGAGCAGGTGTGCGGCGACCCCATGCTCGCGAAATCCGGCACCGGGCTCGGCCTCGCGCTCGTCCGCGCGCTGGCCGAAAAGCACGGCGGCGCGCTCGGCATCAGCAGCACCGAAGGCGTCGGCACCGAGGTGAGCGTGACGCTGGCGCTGGATGCGCGGCCCGCGATCGCCGCGGCCTAGCCAAATCCTTCCCCGCGAAGAAGAATTCGGGGAAAAGTCGCCTGACCCCTCCCCGAAAATCTTCCTCGCAGATCCTTCCTCGAAGGGAGGATCGCTTCGCTACTCCGCCGCCGCCTGGCGCTTCGGCATCTCGGCATGCTTGCCGAATTCGAGACGCGCGATGGTGCGGCAGTGGACCTCGTCCGGGCCGTCGGCGAGACGCAGCGTGCGCTGGCTCGCATACATGCGGGCGAGGCCGGGATCGGTGGTGACGCCGGCACCGCCCCAGGCCTGGATAGCGTCGTCGATGATCTTCAGGGCCATGCGCGGCGCGGCGACCTTGATCTCCGCTATTTCGCTGCGCGCGACCTTGTTGCCGACCTTGTCCATCATGTCGGCGGCCTTGAGCGTCAGGAGCCGGCACATGTCGATGTTGATGCGGGCCTCGGCGACGCGCTGTTCCCACACCGAGTGCTCGAAGATCTTCTTGCCGAACGCCTCGCGGGTGAGGAGGCGCTTGCACATGATCTCGAGCGCGCGCTCGGCGACGCCGATGGTGCGCATGCAGTGATGGATGCGGCCCGGGCCGAGGCGGCCCTGCGCGATCTCGAAGCCGCGGCCTTCGCCCAGGATCATGTTCTCGGCCGGGACGCGGACGTTCTCGAGAAGCACCTGGCCGTGGCCGTGCGGCGCGTCGTCATAGCCGAACACCGGGAGCATGCGCTCGATCGTGATGCCCTTGCGATCGGACTCCACGAAGATCTGCGACTGGGCGCTGTGGCGGCCGCCTTCAGGATTGGACTTGCCCATCACAATGTAGACCTTGCAGCGCGGATCGCCGACGCCCGACGACCACCACTTGCGGCCGTTGATGACGTACTCGTTGCCCTCGCGGCGGATGTGGGTCGCGATGTTGGTGGCGTCCGACGAGGCCACCGCCGGCTCGGTCATCAGGAAGGCGGAGCGGATCTCGCCGGCGAGCAGCGGCTTCAGCCACTTGTCCTGCTGGTACTGCGAGCCGTAGCGCTCGAGCACCTCCATGTTGCCGGTGTCGGGCGCGGAGCAGTTGAACACCTCCGAGGCGAAGCCGACGCGGCCCATGATCTCGGCGAGCGGCGCGTATTCGAGATTGCTGAGGCCGGCGCCATGCTCTGACTCGTTGAGGAAGAAGTTCCAGAGGCCCTGGGCCTTGGCCTTCTTCTTGAGCTCCTCGACGACCGGCACGACGATCCAGGGATTGCCCTTCTTGCGTGCCTCGTCCATCTGCGCGGCGTAGGTCGCCTCGGCGGGATAGATGTGGGCGTCCATGAAGTCGCCCACCTTCTTCATCCATTCGCGCTGGCGCGGCGAATAATCGAAATCCATACCTTCCTCCACTGATCGATAGCGAATGGCGGACTCTACGCGGGGGTTCGCCGGCGGGCCAGCCGCATGGAAGGCAGCAAAATGCCGCCCGTGCGGCCGCGCGGACGGCATCACGCCGGATCGGCTGGCCGGCGCGCGCAGCGGCCTCTTCGGCCGCAGCGACACGCACCACGCTCAAATCCCCTCGGTCCCTTGCGAATCCGGCGGCTGGGTCAGCTTCTAGCGAGCCTCCCCACACCGTCCGCCCGTCTTCGCGCTGGCACACGCAGCGACATGCCGGACCTGTATCGATGGCGTTCACACGAGCTAGGGCGCGATGCCCCTGCTCTTGCGGCAACCCATGGCAGCCTCCTCCCGGTTTCGGTGAGGAACATATACAGAACAATATGGGATTTCAAGCCCTGTATGAAAATATTTTCCTATTCGCGAATGTGAGTAAAATCAAAGCGTTAGGCGTTCATCGGCTGCGCGCGGGTCATGGGGCGCGCGCAAGCACCTGCTCGAGATTGCTGAAGAACTTCTCCCAGCCGAGCCGCGCGCCGCCGAAGGCCTGCTTCTGGCCGGGGCGGAAGCCTTTCTGCTCCATGCGCAGAAGCGTGCCGGCCGGCGTGGGTGTCAGCGTGAAAGTCACGACGCTGTCGAGCGCGAACGCCGGATCGGCATGAGCATGGTTCCAAGTGTATGAGAGCTTCCGGTTCGGCTCGATGGCGAGGACTTCGCATTCGAGCACTCCGCCCCAATCGCCGCGCAGCCTGAAGCGGTGGCCGACGGTGGGCACGAAGTCGTTCTTCATCAACCATTCCGCGATGAGATGCGGCTGGGTGAGCGCGCGCCAGAGTTTCTCCGGCTTGTGCGGGATGTCGCGTTCGACGACGACGGACCGCGTTCCGATGATCATCATCCTCTCTTCGCGGGCTTGTTTCTGGTGCCTGCTGCTTCCACGTTCGCGGCGACAGCAGCACGGATCAGGGCCTTGAACGCCCTTTCGTCGACCTTGCCGCCTTCGTGGATGTCGATGGCGCGGCGCGTGCCGCCGCCGAAGCCGGCATTGAACAGCTTCGCCGGATCGGGCAGCGACGCGCCGCGGGCGAAGGTGAGCTTCACATAGTCCTTGTAGTCTCGCCGGTGCAGAGGATGCCGTTATGCTCCCATACCGCGACGCCCAGCGGGTTCGACGGCTTGCGCCACTTCACCGTCTCGACCAGCCCGGGGTCGGCGGCGTGGAAGATGGCGCGCAGCTGCGCGAGCCTCTCGCCGCGCCAGTCGCCGAGCTTCCTGATCTTGCGCTCGATGAGCTCGGCGGCGTCACCGTTTGGTTCTTTCGCTGCGCTCTTCGTCATCGGCTTAGTCCCACCAGCAGGCGATGATCGTATGGCCTTGTGGCACCGCAATTTCCTCTGCAGGTTCAGCGTCGACAATTTCATCGGGCGCATAGTCGTCGCCAAACCACGACACAACAGTTTCGGGTGAGGCCGTGGTCACGACGAAGATCGTGTCTGAAAACGGCCACTCGTCTTCGCCACCGTCATATTGGGTGACCATCACGCGCACGTCGCTGACATCGCTACGCGCCCGGATACCTCGGAGAATTTCGTAGACCATTGCGGGTTCCGGTGCGGGACTCGTATTGCACCAGATCGAGCCTCCGTCGTCATTGCCCTCGAAAAACTCCTCGAGAGTCACAAGGGGTCTCTTGCGGATGTCGCCGACGCGTTTCAGCAATGCGTCTCGCTTCTTGATATCCACGACATGCTCTCCTGTTGCTGGAAGGTCCTAGCATGCCAGTCTGGCTACATAGGGCAAAAAGAACATGTACAGCCCGGTGAGCAGCATGAGGAAGAGTGGCGCCAGCGGGAAATAGGTCACGTAGGCGGGCGGCTGCTGGTGCAGCCCGAGGATGAACACGAAGTTGGCGACCACCGTGAGCGTGAAGACGATCGACAGCCAGCGGTGGGTCTGGCGAATGGCGTAGCTCATTGGTCCATCCTTTTCAGCAGGTCTTCGAGGTCGTCGAATTTGCTTTCCCAAAAGCCGCCATGCGGCTGGTCCAGTCGATCAGCGGCGCGAGCGCGTTGCGCTGCGCGCTGTAGTGGGTCTGGCGTCCTTCATGGCGGTCGCGCACCAGACCGGCCTGTTTCAGGATGCCGAGATGCTTGGACACCGCGGGTTGCGAGATGCCGGCGCGCGCCGTGAGCGCGCCCACGGTCTTCTCGCCTTCGCGGCACAGCCGCTCGAAAATCGCCCGCCGCGTCGGATCGGCAAGGGTCCGGAAGAGCAGATCCTGGGAGGCGTTCGGCATCTCGATCCATAACCATCTGGCTATGGATAAACGTATAACCTGCGGGTTATGGGTAGGTCAACCGCGAACGTGCCGCCGAGCACCGGCGTGAGGCGCACTGTGATTTAGGTCGGCGTCTTCCAGCCCTGGTTCGGAATCCAGTCGTTCTCGAAGGCAAGTTCGCGGCCGGCATCAAGGGTCCGGATGACGCCGCCGTAGCGCGCCGGCGCGCCGTCCATGCCGACTTCCATCTCGATGCGGCCGCCGACGCGGCTCACAAACGCGCAGATGCTGACCGTTCGGCTGGCCAGTGACCGAGGTGTCGCGGATGATGCCCCACCGGCGATCCATCTGCGCCTTGCTCGTGAACTCCTGCCACACGCGCGCCGGCGGCGCAGCGACATGGATGGAGCGGCGGACCTTGAGAACGCTGGCGTCGGGGTTGCTCATGACACGGCTTTCGCCAGATAGCGCGCGAGACTCTCCATGCAGGGCGTCCAGCCCTGGCCGGTGCGCCAGCTGTGGGGTCCGATCGACGTGATGGCGAGCTGCGACTTGCCGGCGGCGAGGCCGAGGAAGTCGACAATCGTGAGATTGGTGTGGACGACCACGTCTTCGGTGTTGGTCACGGTCTCCTCGAACGACAACCGCGACAGCGGCGTCACCTCCGTGTAGCGGCCGGTCTCGACATAGGGCTTGGCGTTCGGCGGCCCGAAGCCCACGCGATAGGTGCCGCCGACGCGCACGTCCGCTTCGCAGAAATGCACGACATGGTCGTCGCCCGCGACGTACCACTGGCCGAGTTCTTTCGGGTCGGTCCAGGCGCGCCACAGCCGCGCCACGGGCACACCATAGACGCGCTTGAGCGTGAGGATGGATTCGATCGCGGAAGCACTCATGACGATTTCTCCAGGAAGGCCGCGAGATTTTCCAGACAGGGTTCCCATCCCTCGCCGGAGCGCCACACGCTCGCGCCGGTGGTCGTGAGAACGAGCTCGGTGCGGCCATCGCCCAGATCGCGCAGCTCGACCCGGCACTCGCTGCCGCCCAGCGGATCGTCCATATGCGTGACCATCTCGCCGAAGCAGAGGCGCCGCATTGGAACGATCTCGGTGTAGTGACCGGTCTCGACATAGGGCGTCTTGCCGGGCGGGCCGAAGCCGATGCGATAGCCGCCGCCGACGCGGATGTCGGCCTCGCAGAAATGCACGATGTGATCGGCTCCGGCGACATACCACCGGCCGAATTCCTTCGGATCGGTCCAGGCACGCCAAACGCGCGCGACCGGAGCATCGTAGATGCGGCGCAGGATGAGCGTATTCTCGATCCTTGCGTAGTTCGGTCCGTCTCTCACGCTTTCCCTCCCTCGTCCTTCGCGAGATGCGCGGCGAGCGCGTCGAGGCGGCGCCCCCACAGCGCCCGGCGGTTGAGCACCCAGTCTTCCGCCGCCGCGAGTCCCTTGCGGTCGAGCCGGCACCAGCGCACGCGGCCCTTCTTCTCCCATTCCATCAGGCCGCACTCCTCGAGCACCCGGAGATGCTGGTGCACCGCGGGCAGCGACATCGGCAGCGGCTCGGCGAGCTCGCTGACGCTCGCGGGTCCGCGCGAGAGATGCTCAAGGATGGCGCGGCGCGTCGGATCGGAGAGCGCGCGGAAAGCGCCGTCGAGCACATGCTGATAGTTAAGCATCTGCTTAAGTATTGCGCCGCGCGGTCGCAGAGTCAAGCGGGCGTTTGACAAAACGGGCTTGGGCGCGGCAAGCACCGCGCCATGCTGCTTTGGGCCGGCGTCCTCCTCATCGTCCTCGGCTTCGCCTGCCTGCCCATCGACCGGCGGGCGGCGCACGCCATCTACGACCACGAAAGCGCGGCGTTCGAGAACTTCCTCGAGCGCACGACCCACTGGGCCAAGGCGGCGCACTGGCTGGTCGCGGCGGTGATCGCGCTCGTGCTGGCGCAGACGGTGCTCGTGTTCTGGGGCGAGGTGCCGGAGGCGCGCGAGATGTCGAACTATTCGCTCGCCTTCATCGCCTGCCTCGCCGCCGGCAGCGCGATCCTGCACGGCATGAAGCTGATCGTCGGGCGCAGGCGGCCGCGCGACGACATGGAGATGGGGCTCTACGAGTTCGTCTGGTTCGAGTTCAGGCTCGACTTCAACTCGTTCCCTTCCGGCCATGCGCTCACGATCATGTGCGTGGCGGTGATTGCGAGCTGCGTGTGGCCGCACCTCGCGATCCTGTGGTTCGTGATCGCGCTGTGGCTCGGCCTGACCCGGGCGGCGCTGACGGCGCATTTCCTGAGCGACGTTTTCGTGGGCGCCGGGATCGGGCTGGTCGCAAGCCGCGAAACGCTGATGTATCTCTTCCCGCACCTGACGCCCGCCTGGTTCTGACTTATTGTTCGGTCGCGGTTCCGGACGGAAAACCGCTTCGCACGTTTCCTGGTACCGCCCGAATGCTCGACCTCCTGTTCTCGCTCGACGCCTGGATCGCGCTCCTGACACTGGCGGTGCTCGAGATCGTGCTCGGCATCGACAACGTGATCTTCCTCGCCCTGGTGGCGAACCGGGTGGCGCCGGCGCAGCGCGGGCTGGCGCGGCGGATCGGCCTCGTCCTCGCGCTCGGCATGCGGATCGGCCTGCTCGCGAGCCTGTCGGTCATCATCCATCTCTCCCAGCCGGTCATCACCCTGTGGGGCATCGGGTTCTCCTGGCGCGACCTGATCTTCGGGGCTGGCGGGCTCTTTCTCCTGACCAAGAGCACCCGCGAAATCCACGAGATGACGGAGGAATACGAGGCGCATGCGAACAAGCCGCTGTCGACGTTGAGCTCGGCCGTGTTCCAGATCGCGATGTTCGACATCGTGTTCTCGATCGACTCGGTGGTGACGGCGGTCGGCATGGCCGAGCACCTGCCGGTGATGATCGCCGCGGTGGTGCTGGCGATGCTGGTGATGCTGGTGGCGTCGGGCCCGGTCGGCGACTTCGTCGAGCGGCACCCGACGGTCAAGATGCTGGCGCTGAGCTTCCTGCTCCTGATCGGCACCGCTCTGATCGCCGACGGGCTGCACTTCCACATCCCGCGCGGCTATCTCTACTTCGCGGTCGCGTTCTCCGGCCTGGTCGAGGCGCTCAACCAGTTCGTCGCGCACCGCCGCGGGTGGAAGAAGCGCGAACGCGAGGCGAAACGGCCGGACGTCCCGTCGCTGATCGAATAGGGCTCAGGACCACACGTCGGCGACGCACATGCCGTCGGACGGAAGGTTGTCTCTCGTCTCGGTGTCGTGGTGGACCAGGGCGATCGGCTTCACTGCTTCGGGTTCCGCCGCGAGCCGGAGATTGACGGCGATCCTCCGGCGTCCGTCCTTCCCCCGCATCGCCGCGCGCCAGTAGCAGACGCAGGCGCAGCTCGGGCAGAAGTGAAACTCGATCCACTTGCGGTTCCACAGATAGACCTGCGTGGCGCCCGCCACCTTGATCTTCTCGCCCTCGTAGTCGTAGGCCCAGAGCGCGCCGTAGCGCCGGCAGATGCTGCAATTGCAGGCGGTGGCGGATTCGGGAACGCCCTCGAAGCGCCAGCGAACCTGGCCGCAATGACAGGTGCCTTCCACCGTCCCGCTCCTCTAGTGCGTCACGATCTTCTGCGCGCTCTCGACCATGCGCCTGGCGCCTTCGCTGGCCGCGTCTTCCGTGAGCATCCTCGAGCGGTCGACCGGCACCTTGAGGCCGGCCTGGGTCAGCGGGCGCTCGTTGATGCGCTGAAGCCACTTCATCAGCGGATCGAGGCCCTCGACGTTGACGCCGGACCAGAAGTAGGTGCGCACCCAGCAGAAATTCGCGATGTCGGCGATCGAGAAATCGCCGGCGAGCCACTCGTTGTCCCTGAGCCGGTTGTTCAGGACCTCGAACAGGCGCCGCGACTCGTGCTGATAGCGGTCGATCGCCGGCTGGTACTTCTCCGGCCAGTAGCGGAAGAAGACGTTGGCCTGGCCCATCATCGGGCCGATGCCGCCCATCTGGAACATCAGCCACTGGATGACGCGCGAGCGGCCCTTGACGTCGGTGGGAAGGAGCTTCCCGCTCTTCTCGGCGCAATAGATCATGATCGCGCCCGATTCGAAGACCGGGAAGTCGTCGAGATCGCGGTCGACGATGGCCGGGATGCGGCCATTGGGGTTGATCCTGAGGAACTCGGGCGTCTTCTGCTCGCCCTTGCCGAGGTCGATGGCGCGGGTCTCGTACGGCAGGCCGCACTCTTCCAGGGTGACGGAGGCCTTCCAGCCGTTCGGCGTCGCGGAGGTGTAGAGGTCGATCATGAGGTCTCCTAGGCGGCGCGGAAGCGCTGGACGATCGGGCTTTCCTCCGCGATCAGCGCCTTGAACGAGGGCCGCGCATGCATGCGCGCGACATAGGCGGCGAGCTTCGGCCAGCGTTTCGCGTCGACGGTCTCGCCGGCATGCTCGAAGTTCACGAGCATCGTGGCGACCGAGATGTCGGCGATCGAGAAAATGCCGCCGGCGAGGAATTCCTTGCCGCCGATCTCGCCTTCGAGATGATCGAACAGCGGCGGCAGCTCGACCGTGAGCGTCTTCTGGCAGACCGCCTCGTCGGGCTGGCCGCGCATCATCTTCTTGACGATGCGCTCGAAGAAGAGGCCGCGGCCGATGTTCTGCGCGACCACGGAGTCGGCGTACTCCTCGTACCAGAGCGCGCGGGCGCGCTCGAACGGGTCCTTCGGATAGAGGGGCGGATCGGGATATTTGTGCTCGAGGTAGTCACAGATGATCGAGGAGTCCGGCAGCGTATTGGGCTCGGGGTGATCGGTGTCGCGCAGCACCGGAATGCGCTTCAAGGGCGAGATCCGGAGGAATTCCGGCGGCGGGCTGAACGGATTGACCTGCTCCAGCGTGTACTGAAGCCCCTTCTCCGCGAGCATGACGCGCACCTTGCGCACGAAGGGCGAAACGGCGCCGCCGTAGACGATGAGTGCCATGGGAAAACCTCCGGATGAAACGGGCGCGATCAAATCACGCCGGGGCCATCACTTCCAGCTTGGGCGAACGTTCCGCGGGCAAGTTGTCGCGCAGGTCAGCCATGAGATCGCGCTTTACCCCTTGCCACCTGGGGTCATCCCAGAGATTGACCCATTGCAGCGGATCGTTCTTCAGGTCGTAGAGCTCGCCCTCGCTGCCGTCATAGCGGATGTCCGTCTCGAAATGGGCGTAGGCCGGGAAATGCGTCTCAAGCCCGTTCGGTTGGCCGGCGGTGGATTTCTCGTAGCGCGTCAGCACGAGCCCGTCGCGATAGAGCGAACGGAAATGCATGCCGTAGCCGGGGAACTGGCTGTCCCATTCGCAGATCGCGCGCTGGCGCGAGCCATCGTCGCGGGTGGGCAGCGGCTTGCCCTGCATCCAGGGTGCCGGCTGGATGCCGGCAATGGCACAGAGCGTGGGCGCAATGTCGACCTGCTCCACCGGCTGGCCGATGGTGGCGGGCGCGACCCTTGCGTTGGGGGCGGGGCGCCAGATGAACGGCAGACGCATCAGCGCGTCGACATGGAACGGTCCCTTGTAGACGAAGCCGAAATCGCCCTGGAGCTCGCCGTGGTCGGTGGTGAAGATCACGTCGGTGTCGGCATCCCAGCCGCGCGCGGCGATCTTCGCCATGACCTTGCCGACCGCCTCGTCGATCAGCTCGTTCATCACATGGACCTTGGCGTTGATCTCGCGAATGTTGTCGGGCGAGAGCTGCTGCGGGCGGAAATTCTGCGGCCCGCCCTCGGCGTTGATGAATGTCCCCTCGTAATAGGCGAGCCAGTGCGCCGGCTTGTTCGCGAGGATCTTGCGGATCGCGTCGGGCGAACCGGGATGGCCTTCGGGCAGCGGCAGGTCGCGCCAGTCGCAGCGCGCGTTCTCGCCCGCCGGCGGATCCCAGGGATGATGCGGATCGGGGAAGGAGAGCCACAGCATCCAGTCGTCGTTGCCGTCGAGCCTGTCGAGCCAGTCGAGCGCGAGGCCGGCGAGCCAGTCGGTGTGGTAGAGACCGCGGGGGATCTGGTGGTTGCTGGTCTCCGGCGCGCCGGTGTCGCCGCCGGGCGAAGCGTTGAGCAGCGGCGGCCATGCGTCGAACACCTCCTTGCTCTGGGCGCGCAGCCAGCGACCGTAGTGCCCGACCGGGCGGCCGCCGAAGCTCGCCGTGTGCAGGGCGTGGATCGCGTAGTCGAAGCCGCGCCACGGACCGAGATCGCCGTCGCGCTGGCGGCTGTTCTCGCGGAACTTGAACTGCGGATCGAAGCCCGGCTCGAAGTGCGCCTTGCCGATCAGCGCCGTCTTGTAGCCCGCCTTGTCCTTCAGGTACTGCGCGAAGCTCGGCGCGTCTTCCGGCAGCGGCACGCCGTTCGCGAACACGCCATGGGTTCGGACGTACTGGCCGGTGAGCATGGACGAACGCGCCGGCATGCAGACGGTGTTCTGGTTGTAGGCGCGCGCGTAGTTGATGCCCTTCGCGGCGAGCGCGTCGATGTTGGGCGTGCGGCAGAACCTGTTGCCGTTGCAGCCGAGCGAGTCCCAGCGCTGCTGGTCGGTGGTGATGAAGAGGAGCTTGCGGCCCATGCTCAACCTTTCAACGGTTCGAGGCAGCCGGTCTCGGCGAGGACCTGGTCGATACTCGCGCGCGCGGATGCGTCGAGCTTCGCGTAGGCCTCGCGCAAGTCCCATAGACATCGCTGCTGATAGCGGAACGCACCCTGGGTGTAGGTTCGCCCGAGAAGGGTGACGGAAAACGTCTCCTGCTTCTTCTCGAACGCCGCCGCATTGGCGAGCAGGAACGGGAAGTAGATCTCTCCTGCCATCTTCAGAAGGCCGGTGACCGCGGGCGGCAGCGGCGCGGCGGGGTCGCGCCACGCGCCGTCGACCCCGGAGGCATCGTCGAGGTTCATCAGCCAGCGGAAGGTAAAGGGCGCGATCTCGCGCATCAGGTCGTCGGGCGTCGGATCGACGGCGAGCTGGCTGAGCTGGCCCATCCAGCCGAAGTCGGCGAGCGAGGGACGGCTGCCGAAGAGATAGGCCTCCTCCGTCACATGTGCTTCGAGGAGCGCGAAGATCCGTTTCGCCGATTCTTCGATGATGGGCGCGTTCTCCGGCGTGCAGCCGACCAGCGCCATGCGGCCGACCTGGCGGTCGCGGAACAGCTTCGCGGATTTGAGGATCGCATCGCGGCCCTGGCCGCGCAGGCGGTCGAAGGAGAGCCATTCGCTCATCTGCTTCTGGTCGCGCTCGCGGAACCAGCGGTAGTGGAACATCGCCTTGGTGCCCCACTCGTCCGCCATGTCCTCGAGCAGGAAGGCGAGGAACGCCTGCGCCGGATCGTCGGGCACGATGGAGCGCTCGCTGTGCAGCCGCTCGAGCGTGAAGATCATCGGAGTCGAATCGTTGTGCCACGAGCCGTCGGGAAACTGGATGATCGGAATGACGGGCGCCTTCACATGGGCGAAGATCGAGCGGTCGGCCATATCGACCTGCTTCCAGACATGCGGGAGGCGGCGATAGCGCAGAACGGCGCGCATCTTCATCGAATAGGGCGAGCCGAGTCCGCCATGGATGACATAGGGGCTCATGCCGCCCTCCGGAATGTGAACTTGTATTCCGGTTTTAGGTTAGGCAGTCTCTCGCCGCGCCGTCAATGAGTGGCTTTCGCGGATGACGCTGTCCATCGACCTGTTTTGGTCGTTTCGCAGTCCTTATTCCTACCTTGCGACTCCGCGCCTCTGCGAGATGGCGGCGGAATACGATCTGACGATCAACGTTCGTCCGGTCTATCCGCTTGCGGTGCGCTCGGGCGAGTTTTTCTCGCAGGTGAACCCGCTCTGGGTACCGTACCTTCTGCGCGACACGATGCGGATCGCCGAGATGCTGGGCCTGCCCTACCGCTGGCCGAGACCCGATCCGGTGAAGATCGACCCCGCGACGCGCGCGGGCACGCCCGACCAGCCCTACATCCATCGCCTGACGCGCCTCGGATGCGCCGCGGCGGAGGCCGGCCGCGGCCTGCCGTTCCTCAAGCACGTCAGCCACGCGATCTGGTCGGGCGAGCACGACGACTGGAGCAAGGGCGACATCCTCGCCGCGGCAGCGGCGCGCGCCGGTTGCGATCTCGCCGCACTCGACAAGACGATCGCCGACGCTCCCGGCAAGCATGAGGCCATCATCCAGGAGAACCAGAAGGCGCACCTGGCGGCCGGTCACTGGGGCGTGCCGACGATGGCGTTCGAGGGCGAGCCGTTCTTCGGGCAGGACCGGCTCGACGTCCTCCTGTGGCGTCTGAAGCAGAAGGGGCTGAAGAGGCGATGAGGCACTGGCTGTTCATCGGCGCCGTCAGCGTTCTCGTGATCGTGATCATCGGCGCGGCGGCGCTCCAGTCATCCGCGGTCGACACCTGGATCTTCCGCCAGATCGTGCATCGGGCGATCAACGCCCCGGACGCGAAGCTGGCCAACGCGAACGAGCTCTCGGTGCTGCTGGTCGGAACCGGCACGCCG
>Ga0335069_10011370_pt1 | contig 12565 bp, 5 predicted proteins | sample Lox_Sample_11_FD_206714 | JGI IMG/M metagenome (GOLD analysis project Ga0335069, IMG submission 206714) | Soil microbial communities from Loxahatchee National Wildlife Refuge, Florida, United States - Lox_Sample_1.1 | ecosystem: Environmental > Terrestrial > Soil > Wetlands | place: USA: Florida...
GCCAGAACGAGGAAAAACGAATCGAAGAGCCTGGTCTCTTCAAAAGAAGCCAGATCAGATACAAAAATGTCTTTCATTCTGGGGGAAGATTACAGGAAAGCAGCGCGGACCTGCCAGAAGCAGATTTTAGGGATCAGGGATCAAGGGGGCAGGGCCGAGTGCCCCAGGTCCCGACTTGGGACCTGGGTTGGCCCGAACTACTGCTGCGGCTGGGACGGCTGCGGCTGGGGCGCCGGGGCAGTGGCGGGGGCCGGAGCTCCCGGGACGGCCGGAATCGGCGTGGGCGCCGGAGCGGGCTTGGCTGGCGCCGGGTTCTCTTGTTGTTTCCTGTCGCTCAGCCGGGTCTTCTCGGCGGTCGTAGTTTGTTCCTTTTTCTTCTTCTTGGAAGCCGTATCACCGGCCAGGCCAAGGGGCGCGGACTGGGTCTGCCGGTCGGCAACCTCAGCGGCATCCGGCGGCGCCGGGGTGTTCGGGTTGGGCTTCACGGACGAACTGGCCGACTTGGGCTGCTTGGGTTGCCTGGCCCGATCGGCAAACCGGGTCTTCTTCTCCGGCGCGGGAGCCGCCTCCAAAGGATTGGCCGGCGCATTGTTCTCCGCCACTGCGCCGGCATCCTCGGTCTGTGTCTCCCCGGCCGCACTGGGCAGTGTCTTGGTGGGCGCCTGGCCGTAGCGGATCTTCTCCTTCTTGCCCGGCTTCATGGTGGCCACCTCCGCCGCAGCCTTCGAACTCGTCGCTTTGTGGCTCCCGGCAGGCGCCGCGGCGGCGGCCTCGGCAGTAGCGGGCGGCTGCGCCGGCTGAGGAGACTTCTGTCGGAAGGTGTGCGTCGTCTCGCGGAATCGGGTCCGTTCTACCTTCTTCTTTTTCTTGGGAGAAGGTGGGGTATAGGACGAGTAGGAGATCGGCAGCACACGCTGGTTGGAGCTGGCCCCGGTATCCGTGTAGCCGGGCCTGATTTCGACGTAGGCGTCCTCGCGCATCTTGGTGAGGTACTCGCGGATGGCCGGCATCATCTTGCTGTCCCAGTAGTCCTGCTCGACCTGCTGCTCCACGTCCTTGTACTGGGGAACGCCGCCGTGCACGTGCTTATCCACCTTGAGAATCACGTATCCCTGGCGGGTGCGGATGGGCTGGGTGAACTGACCGGCTTCCAGGCTGAAGGTCGCATCTTCCAGGACCTTGGCCAGGGTGCCCCGCCGGAACTGGCCCAGGTCCCCACCGGTCGCGGCCGTCTGCCCGTCGCTCGAGGTGCGTGCTAACTGGGAGAAATCGGTCCCGGCCTTGAGCTTGGCTTCAATATCGTCGGCCTTGGTCTTGGCAGCCTGCACCTTGGCCTGATCTTCCTGCGCGCCTCCCTCCGGCGTGGGCGCCGGCGTGCCGGTGGAGATGAGAATTTCGCTCAGGCGGACGCTCTCCGGCTGGACATAATCGTGTTTGTTCGCCTCGAAGTAGCGCTGCACCTCGCCGGGCGTGATGTTCATGTGGCGGCCGACTTCCTGCCGCATCACTTCCTGGGTGATGATCTGGTTGCGAACGCTGGCCTTGAAGTCTTCATAGGAGACACCCTGTTCCTGGGCGGCCTTTTCTAGGTCCTCCATGGTGGCCAGGTTGTACTGCTTGCGTAGCTCGTTCAGGCGATTGACCAGCTCGGTCTCACCGGTGATCCCCAATTCCTTGCCCTTGGAAAGCCAGAGTTGCTGATCGATCAGGTTGCGGAGAAGGTCCTTATGCTGCTCGGAGAGCTGCTGCATGGTCAGGCCCCGCTGCCGGCCCTCGTCGTCCAGTTCCTTGAGGGCGCGATCGTAGTCGGCCCGGGTGATGATCTGGTCGTTGATGCGGGCAATGATCTCCTCGACCACGGTGCCGCCGTACGGGCTCTGCGGCTCGGCCGCACGGTTCTGCGCCCAGGCAGACGCGGCAAGAAGAATCGTGCCAGCAACGGAAAGGGAGGGAACGAAAAGGAAACGAAAACTCATAGGTCGGCGCACCGCAGGCAATGGTCGGACTTTGCCCTATTCATAGACGTCATTGTAAACGGCGGGAGAGCGGGAAGGCACCGGCGGGCTCATGAATGACAGGGAAAACCCCGTGTTTGTGAACCGGCTCGCCTATGCCGGCGACAAATGACTTCCCGGGGTTTGGGTCCATAGTTCCGTCGCGCAAGCCTGGTCTCCCAGCCTGACGCGGTTCGTTGTCCGCCTCATTGGCGCGCTCTTCTTGCTTATGTGGTTCGGATTAGGTTAGATTTTCTCACTGCCTCAGATGAGGGATAACACCCCGTATCCTGAATCCTTTTTGCCATCATCAAGATCTCGTTCGCCGGTACGATCGCACGCTTAAGTGGGAGATTTCCGATGAGTGAGTCAGTCCCTGAAACCGCGCAAATCGCCGCGCACGTGAAGGATGCGCGCGAGGTCCTCAAGGCGGGCGCCGCACTGGCCGAGGCTCTCGAGCAGAACCAGGAAGACGACATCGAGGACGCCGTCCAGCAACTCAGGGAGGCTGCCTCTGCCGGCCAGGGAGCCGCCCGGCTGGGATTCACTGCGACCGGGCCGGGCGAACTGCCTCCGCCCCTCGCCGTCGACTCCGCATTGATCGTCGCCGAGGTGGATGTATCCCTTGCCCATCTCTTCGTCAACGCATCCCGGGCAGTGGGCGAGACCACGTCCCCCGCTCCGCCCGACACGCTTCGACGCGCCGTCGAGTCCACCGGCACGACTCTTGATGACCTCCAGAGCACCGCTGGAAAACTCGGCTTCGCTGCGGAAGCTCGCATCCATATCTCCTCGAGCGATCTCAAACAAGCCCAAATGACCTTCCGGCAGGAAGCGAACGATGCCGCCGACCAGGTGGTTGATCAGTCCGAAGCCCAGGTACAGAAGGCATTCAGCGCCGTGGCCAAACAGAAGGACAGGATCATGGAAGCGTGGTCTCAGCTCGACGCCTTGTCCGAACTGGGCGCGCCGGTCGCCAGCCTGCTCCGCTACGCATGGCAGCGTTTGTCTTCCGCGCTGCAGACGCTCAAGGACATCGCTGCCTGGATCACCAGCGAAGAGGCGGTCGATTACCTGGGCGATCTCATCGCCGACGCCAGCCTGCGCAACTGTCTCAGGAAGATTGCCGGCGACGCCCGCGTTCGAGAACTGCTGGAAAAGATGCGATTCAAAACTTCGCTCAAAAAGGCGGTGATCGATGCCGCGAGCGAAGAGGTCGACGCGCTCGGCCGGCGCTTCACGACCATCGCCAAGCGCATCATGGCCATCGCCGCCGTCGCCACCCTCGTCGCCCCCGCGCTCACCGCCTGCTTCGCCAGCCCGCTGGCGGCTTCGTTCGCGCTGCCCGCGGTGTATGCACTGGGCGTGATCGCCATCGTGGTCATGGCGCGCGACTGCCTGCACGAAGGCCACTTCAACTCCGGCCGGGGCATCGGCTCCATCCTCGGCGAATTGGCTGAGCCGTAATCACCCTGAAGCGAGGATTCATGACTCCCTCCGAGACGCTTTCGGCACAGGCATCGCAACTGCTCGAGCACGTGCGACGAGAGCGGGCGCGTCTCCTCGCCATGCTCAATGCCCCTTCCGGCGGATCGCAGAGGAACGGCTTTGCCCCCATCATCCTGAACAATCTGCGCGATCAGCTCGACGCGCAGTCCAAAAAGCTCACCAGCCTGATCGCCGCCGTTTCCCATGGAAGCGAACTCGTCTCTGAAAGAAAGACCTACCAGCGCATCAATAAAACCTGTCATGACCTGTTCGGAGAGTGCCTTGCCATTTCCATCGGCAAGGCCATCCGCGAACTTGCCCTCGATGCCAACGCGTTCGAGATTGTCGAGCACTTGCTGGGTCAGCTCGGAGAGGCCCTGCAGGTCCCCTGGCCGCACGTAGCCACTCTCGCCGATTCGGAGTATTTCGCGACTGCATCGCAGGTGATCCGCATCCGCTTCCCCGCACTTACCATCTGGGATTTCCCGGTGGCTGCGCACGAGTTCGGCCACTTCGTGGGTCCCCGCCTGCGTTCGTTCAACGGCGAGTCCACACCCTATCAGTCCTTTCGCGCGGTCAGGGATCTCGGCCTGCCCGAACATCTCGAAGAATACTTCGCCGACATGATCGCGGTCTTTACGCTCGGGCCGGCTTACATCCATTCCTGCCTCCTCCATCGCTTCGACCCCGCTGGAGAAGATGGGACCACGCATCCGGCCGATGCCAGGCGGGCGCATTGGATTCTCGCCTCGCTCGAATACATCGCCGACCACTGCGAGAACCCGGCGAGCAGCATGTTCGCCGAAGACATCCAGAACCGAAGAGAGGATTGGCGGAGTGCAGTCGCCGCCAACGGCGGGTTGCCGCTCACCGCCGAAACCGAAAAGATCTTGCGGAAACGGGCGCGCGAATTGTGCGCGAAGCTCTACTCGGCCTTTCCCGGTGCGGCCTTCACCACTCTGCAGCCGGCCCTGCAGTTGGTGGCGGACTTCGGGAAGAGCCCCCAAAGCGGTGCCCGGCCGGAGATACGCCACGTGCTCAATGCGGCGTGGATCATCAGGCTTCAAGGTGAACGGCTTCAACGTGAACAGAAGATCAACGCAACGGGCTCGAAAGCAAGCGCCGGGCCCGCCCCGGGAGAAATCGATCAATGGGCGAAACAGGCATGCTTGAGGGCAATCCGGTGATCGACATCTTCGAACTCCGGCGCCAGTCGGCCGAGCGAAATCTGGATGCTCTCGCCGAATTTGTGGACTCGATCAATGCCCGCACTGCGACCCTTCGCAAGCTGCGCGCGCAGCTTGCTCACGATCGCAGCGAGATCCTTGACAGGCTCAGGAGACTCAAGACACATGTCGTCGATCTCCGCGCAAAGCTCGATAGTGACGATTACGAAAAGTCGGACATGAGGGGCTCGGTTGATTCCACCGAAAGGAACTTGTCCCTCCTGGAGTTGGCAATCAAGGGCGCCAGAGAGCACTGGAGGAGTATCTCCGGCCTAAAACTCGATCCCGAGAAGATCAAGAACGGAGATCTCGCGCTGCGCGAGCAGATCGACGATCGTAAGGTGAAACTCCAGAGACTCGAGCTCCCCAGCGAAGATCTCAGGAAGCGCTGGCGAGAAATGGAGGAGCTCAACGATTTCTGGGAGGTCTCGCTTGATTACCTTGCCGGCGTCTCCCTGCGCCACGACGGCCTCGACATGGACATCTGCTGCATCGCCGATGACCTCATCCGCGAACTGCAGCAGTGCTGCAAGGATCTCGAAGCCCTCACCATTCTCGGGCGCGATTGCTGCAACTCGTCCCTGCCCCAGATCGTGTACCTCCGCTTCCCCGAATGGACCGTGTGGGTCCTGCCGCTGGCCGCCGGGGAACTCTGGCGCGACGTCAGCCGCCCTGCCGGTCAGGGACGTGTCATCCGGCCGACGATCTCCGAGAGCTACTTCTCGGTCATCGCAAGGGGGGAACTGGCCAGGCCTGATATCACCAGGGCTGACCTGCAGAGCGGCAGGAAAAAAGAAGAAAACACCGTCTATTCTCGCTGGCTCAATAAGCCGCTTCTCAAGGACTGTCTCACCGACATCTTCGGTACATTTGCGCTCGGTCCCGCCTACGTGCTTTCCTCCATATTCCTCGCGCTCGACCCCTCCGACGACAACGACCGCGTACGCGCCGAAACCATCCTCTGCGTGATAGAGGCGATGAACAACGCCACATCCAGTTTCCCGCACACCGCAAATGCCTCTCTTCGCGCCATTGCCGGTGCGTGGGACCAGGCCGTGCGCGAAACCGGACGCGCCAACGGCCTGCTTCCCGAAGATCTGAAGAAACGAGGGGATCAACGAGCCGATCTCGCCAGGTGGAGGGATTCCTTCCTCAACTACCTCCGCCCCTTTGCCACTCTCCAGTTCCCCATCAGGGATTGGGAAGCCGGGAAAGAGAGATGGGTCGAATACTTCCTGTCGCCGGATCCGGCCAGGGACAGCGCGGATGGGCCCGCAACCATCCGGCTCGCGCTGGCCGCAGCCTGGGAGGCGCGCATTCGCGATCCCCTCAAATCAGAAAGCATTGCCGGCGCATGCAAGCAGCGTTGCGAATACCTCGCGAGCAAAGGTCAGCCCACCCGGCCCGAAGCCCCCAACGAATTCGTCAACTCAACCCCGTAGCCCGCACCATCGGAGTCGTGCCATGCCGAACATCAAGGCGGAAAGTAGCGCCGATCCGGACGTTGGTCTCGAGACCGCCGCAGGCAGAATAAGCGAGCTTCGCAGAATGCTCGTCAGCGTCGCCGACAATCTGCGCCGGGCCCCGCAGACGCGTGTTTCCACCTGGAGCGCGCCGCCCCTCGACGACGAGATGCAGCGTACCCAACTCGGCAAGCTTGAAGCGGTCATCGCCAGCCTCGACCAGATCGTTCACGCCGCCCCCGAAACGCCCGACGCCGATGCCGCTCGTTTGCTGGCCGGCATCGCCCACACTGTCCTCGCCAACCAATTCCTCTCCGCAGCCGATGACAACTCCGCCCTCGAGCACTTCCGCGTCGCCTGCGACTGTTTTGCGGGACTCGCTCCTGCCACCCTGGCGGCGGATTCCATCGCCTCGCAGCATTACATCGAAGCTCTGGAGCGTTCCGGCAGAAGGGAAGACGTGGTGAAGTTCCTCGTCGACGCCGCCGAAACCCCGCTCTCCCTTCTGCCCCAGCAGATCTATCTCCAGTTCGCGTGGGTGTTAATGCGTTCCGGAGATGACGAGAACGGGCGGCGCATTCTCGGTCTCGCCTCGCGGCGCGCCGCGGGCAACGCCGGCGAACTGCGCAAGATCGCCGGCGTCTTCGCCAACCTCGAATTGTCTCAACAGGCCGCGCGCCACTACTTCGCGGCGGCCGAAATCTACTGTGAGCGCCGGGATTTCGATAGCGCCCTTGAGGCGTGCACGCACGCGCTGAAATTCGATCCCGATAATCTGCACATCCGTTTCCTCAGGTGCCGGCTCCTGATCGACAAAGGCAGATTCGACGAAGCCCATCGAGAGCTTCGCGAACTCTCCGGCCTCTTGCCTGGCCCCGCTGCGCGGCTCCTGCTGGCCGAAGTCCTTCTCCATGCCGGAAACACCGAATCCGCGCTCGCCGAAATCGACGCCGTTCTCTATGAGAACCCCCGGAACCCCGAAGCCCTGATCGCCCGCGCCCGCGTGCTCAACCGCATGGATGATTGGCCGGCAGCGCTCGAGGCCGCGCAGCACGCTCTCGCCCAGTTGCCCGGCATCGAAGCCGCCGCGGTCGAAAAAGTCATCGCACTCCGAGGGCTGGGCCGGCTGAACGAAGCCCTTGCCGCTGCGGAAGAGATCCTCGCCCGTCATCCCTCCAGCCTCGCGGCCCACAATGCGAGGCTGGATATCCTGCTCGCGCTCCGGATGTGGGAAGATGCCATACGCGTTGCATCGGACATTCTGGAGGTCCAGGAGAGCGATCCGGTTCTCTTCAAGCGCGCTCAGGCGTACATGGAATCCGGCGATCCTGCCGCCGCCCTCAATGATCTCGACGAACTCTCTCAACCCGGCGCTCTCCAGCCAGCCGTCGCCCGGCTTCGTTTGCGCGCCCACCGGAGGCTGCATCACTGGTCCGAGGTCATCACCATCCTCGATCAGCGCATCGCCGCCGAGCCCGCTTCGGTCGAGCTTCGCTTCGAGCGCTGCGACCTGCTGCGCCGGCTCGGTGAACAGCGGCAGGCTCTCGAAGACATCAAGCAACTCGCGGCCCATGCTTCCAACCATCCCGAATTCATTCGCCTCAAGGGCGCTCTGCTCTGTGACATCGGCGACTTCGAGAAGGCATTTGCAACGGTTGAGCCGCTGACCACGCCGATTGAATCCCCCTCTGCCACGCATGCCCTCTTGAGTCTGCGCGCCTGGGCCGACCAGAACCTGCCGGAGGAGCGCTACCAGCTAGACGGCGAAGCCGTCTATCGCCGTGCCCTCGAACTGGATCAGAACGACCTGTGGGCTCGCAAGGGACTCGGCAACGCCCTCCGCCGCATCGGCCGGTTCGGCGAGGCGGAACAAGAGTACAACGCCGTCATCGAGCGGATTGAAGAAATCAAGAGGAGCGGTAACCCCAGCCCGTATCTTCTCTGCCTGAGCGGGTGGTGCTACTACTCCATCGGGAAGTTCAAGGAGGCTGCGCAACACTACGCGGTCGGATTGGCCACAGCCGACATCGGGCCTGCCTATAACTTCGATTACGGACTTATCCTTCTCTCCGATGTCTATCCGTCGACCGCCGCGTCCCAATACGCAAAAGGCCTCGACAGCCTTCAATCCAAGGACATCCTCCGGCGTTGTGGTCTCTTGTATGTCGCCCTGTTCGACATCCTCACCGCCATGCAATTCCGCGAAAGACTTGCCAATGCTCCGGAAACCCTGGAAACCCGGGAGAAGCTGCGCACTGCGCTGAGCGCCGCGGTTGCCGGTTTGCCCCCCGGGTGGAACGAATTCGCGGAAACCATGAAGCGTTTCATCCGCGAAGAGGAGCAGGAGGCGGCCGTGCACCAGGCCGGCTGGTCGCGTTACCAAATCGCGGGTTTCGAACGCCCTGCCCAGGAACTCCCTTGGGGCGTCCTGTCTCCGCTCCTGCGCCGCAGGGACGATGCCGCCCTCCTTTATCGCATGCCTGAAGATTCCGCTGCCCTCGCAGGCGCGCTCGAGCCTGTCCCGCCCGGGGCGGTCGTCGAACTGCCCGAGCCGGTCGATGCTTCGTCTGACTGCGTGATCCTCTGGGTTTCGCCGGAAACGATTGCGGCGCTCGGAACCGAGAACCTGGTTGGCCCCGCCACTGAATTCGACTGGCAGCAACTGTCCTCACCCTCCGGCTCGTGGGCCGCGGTCGTCTCTTCTGAAGCCGTCACGGGTCTCTTTGATCACTGGGCCACGTGCCTTGTCCAGCGGTCCCTCGCGGCCCTGGTGGATCACTTCCGCTCCGGCGACGAGCCAACCCTCCAGCAGGCGCGCAGGCTCGCCGAACTCGCGGTGCTTGCCGCGCCCGGTCAGACCGGCAAATACCACGCCGTCCTCGCATTTGGCGCCGCCGGCGGCGATCTCAAATCGGATTTCGTCCAAAACGCCTGTCGCGATCTTTGCCACCCCATCTGTACCGACCAGACCACGCTCAACGAAGGCGTCGAGCGATTCAAACGTATGGCGCAACTCGAAGCACAACGCAAGGCCGACACTGGTTTTTCTGCCGGTGCCGGGTCTCCTCTCAAGCCCGTCTCGAAGAATCCCATCGTCGAAGAGATCCTCAAACGCGCACATGCCATCGCTCAAGTCGAAAACCAGGATGAGCAGGATCGCCTCGCCGTCGAGGCCGCCGAGGAAATGAAACTGCTGGTCCCCATCGACGAAGCGATCGAAGTACACCGCTCCCGGCTGAATGAACAATTGGAGTCCCATGCCGCCTTCCTGCTCGACAGTGATCCAACCATCCTGCTTTTAAGTCATGAGCCGGAGTTTTACAACAAAGGCGTTCTCGTTCCCTTCAGCAATCGCCCGGGCATCTCATCCATCGCCTTCGCATCGGCCAGAGACCGGTTGCGGGCTCGAATCACCAACTGAGAATCACACCGAGGCAGCCATGGAACCAGATGTGGCCAGGATGATCGATGCGTGCGGCGGATTCAGCCGCGCGTTGAGGACAACGATGTCGTTCAGCCGGGCATTCTGGCGCCTCTGCTCCGATGGATCACCCGGGAAAGAGAACAAGAACAGCCTCTACCGCAGCGACATCCCGGTTCCCAGGCTGCGCGACGTGTTCTGTTCGGAAGTGCGTTTGCCCGATGCGGATCGTCACTTCGACATCCTCATGGAGCGCATCGCCAGTCTGCGTGTCGGCGAAGACCTCCGCCTGGGATGGCAGGAAAACGGGAACGCACGATTCCTCAGTGCCATCGCCAATCCCCTCAATTTCATCCGCGCCGTCCTCTACGATGCGCGCCCTGATCACGAACTCCGATACTTCGCGATGAAGCAGATTCGCGAACACTACCGCGTGCCGCAGTCGGCTGCGGTTGCCCACCAGGCGCATTCCCTGGCCGCTGCCGTCAACAAGATGATTGACAAGCGGGCGCCCATCTCCACCTCTCCGCAGCCGCGCGTCTCCTGGAACATCAACGAAGAAATCCTGCCCGTCCTCGAGACCACATTGAGCCGTACCAGCGGTGCGCTGCCCGGGATGAGCCAGTGCTTCCTCGAAATCTGCCGCTGCGTCAACTACATCCGCCTCAGCTGGAAACCCAATTGCATCGAGTTCAACGCTTCCCGCATCGATGGCGAATACATGCTCTCCCGCCTCTTCGGATTACCCACCCAGATCAAGGGCCTCGACGATCTGTTCGGTGGCGGCGGAATCATGCTGGGCCACGGCCATGGCAGGTCGCACGAGGGCGAAAGCATCGGCGGCCGCGCCATCGTCACCGTCGGCCCCTTCGGCTCTGGCAAGTCGCTGCTCGCTCTCCAGGTGGCTGTCGAAATTGCACGCAAGGGCGGGGCCGCCTGGGTCATGCCCCTCGAGCAATCCGCCGAGGAATGTCTGTATACGCTCGAGTCCATGGGCTGCCTTGAGGAAGACCCCCCGTTTCGCGTTGCCACCAGCGTCCGCGCGGCACTCGAGCTCTTTCAGAATCGCGAATGCGAAAAAGGCATCCTTGTTCTGCTCCGCACCGTCAAGGAGCGCTTTGAAGACTTCCTCATCGCGTTCCAGGAAAACGTCCGCCTCATGGACGCCTATTCGCTGCGCCTCATCGTGGTCGATCCCATCAGCGCCATGGCCTACAACGGTCATCCCGACAAGTCCGAAAACCGCCGTCGTCTCCTGGAGGTTTTCGAGTCGGTGAAACGCGCCGGCACCAACATCTGGCTCATCTCCGAGGAGTCCTCCTCCCAGGACGCTCTGCTTTCAGAACAGAACATCGCCGATACCGTGATTCGTCTTTCCAACGAAAACCGTCACGGGTATTCGCAGCGCTACATCGAGGTCACCAAATCGCGCCTCCAGCGCGAACAGCGCGGCAAGCACGCCTTTACCGTCGGTCCGGGCAGGGGAATCACCATCTATCCCTCCAGCGCCGCCGTGCGGTCGCGGCTGCGCATGCGCTCCGATCGCGCCACCAAGACGCCCATCAAATTCGGCCTGTTTTCGCTCGACAAAATCCTCGGAGACCGTGCCCTCTATCACGGAGACATCATCGTCCTCCAGGGCCCCAGCGGCGCTTTCAAAACTCCCGTCGCGCTCTCCTTCCTGCTCCATTCCGACTCCAACGACAAGCAGGGCTTCCGCCATCGGCCCCTGCTGGTCTCCGCGCGCGACGATGAAGAAACCGTCCGCCACTCCCTTCGCCAGTTCATGCGTACGGTCAGGCGCGACAAGGAGCCCAGGTCGCTCGTGTCCCTCGAAGACGTCAGGATCGCCATCATCGAAGGTGGTTACGTCAAGCCCGGCTACATCCTGCAGCGCATTGAAGACGAGATCCTGAGTTCGCGTCTCCAGAATCGTCCCATCGATCGCGTCATGATCGACAACATCGGCCACTGGGGTTTCAGCTGTCCTTACGTGCGCGAAGACGAGACCTTCGGCGACACTATCATCGAAATGCTGCGCCGGCGCAACGTCACCAGCATCATCACCTGCGGCGAACCGGGTACGCAGCCGGAATCCGTGCTGCAGCGTTCGGTGCTCGACAATGCCGATTGCCTCATTCAGTTCGAGCGCGTCGAGTTCCGCGGCTCCTCGCGCATCATGATCCGCATCCTCAAAACCCGCGACATGACCCACCGCCGCGAGTGCTTCGAACTGCTCTCCACTCCCGATTCTCTCGAAGTGAAGACCGTTTCATCGCTGGTCCGCATCGGTACGGGCGGCTCCGTCAGCACCATCCGCCTACGCCTCTTTCTTCATTCCGAATCCGAGTCCCAGACCGTCTACAACCAGTCCATCCTGCGGGCGGTTCAGTCCACCCTCTCTGAAGACGCACGACTCGAAGCCGAAAACCCCATTCAGGCCAACCGCGCCCTCGGCCTCGGAGCATCTTCCTCCGTCGATGAACTGCAGGTGTTGCAGATCGATGAATTCCAGCTTCCCCCCAACGAGAGCCCCGCCGTCGATGACCTTCACCTCTTCCCCGAGTCCGCCTTCAACAAACAGCTTTGGAACGCAATTCCCAGGCTTCGCAAGCGCGTCCGTCAGGGCAAGAACTACTTTGCGGTTCCGTACTACGTCAACATCGGCCTGCTCGCCTATCGCCGCGGCCTCAACCCCGACTCTGTCAATTCCTGGGAGGCGCTCAGCGAGGAGTGCGCCGCGTGGGAAGCGGAACACCCCTCTCCCGACGAAATCTTCTTCGATTTCCCCATGGTCAGCAGTGAAAACCACAACGTCCTCTTTCTCGAGATCCTCCTCTGCCTCGCCGGTCCACCTCCCAAGGGTCCCGGAAAATCCCGAAGCGCCGCGGTTTTCCGCGCCTGGCTCACCTCCGACTCGGCCGTCAAGGCAAGCCTCATCATGAACCGCCTCTGCCGTCGTGCCTTCGTTGC
>Ga0335069_10011371_pt1 | contig 12564 bp, 10 predicted proteins | sample Lox_Sample_11_FD_206714 | JGI IMG/M metagenome (GOLD analysis project Ga0335069, IMG submission 206714) | Soil microbial communities from Loxahatchee National Wildlife Refuge, Florida, United States - Lox_Sample_1.1 | ecosystem: Environmental > Terrestrial > Soil > Wetlands | place: USA...
GCCGCCTACACGCGCTTTACGCCCAATAATTCCGAACAACGCTTGCACCCTCTGTATTACCGCGGCTGCTGGCACAGAGTTAGCCGGTGCTTCTTCTCCCGGTACCGTCAAGCTGCTGGATATTGGCCAGCAGGTTTTCGTCCCGGTCGAAAGTGCTTTACAATCCGAAGACCTTCATCACACACGCGGCGTTGCTGCGTCAGGCTTTCGCCCATTGCGCAAAATTCCCCACTGCTGCCTCCCGTAGGAGTCTGGACCGTGTCTCAGTTCCAGTGTGGCTGATCGTCCTCTCAGACCAGCTACCCGTCGTTGCCTTGGTGGGCCGTTACCCCGCCAACGAGCTGATGGGCCGCGGGCTCATCCTGAAGTGATAGCTTGCATGCAGAGGCCACCTTTTCCTCCAGCCCCCGAGGGGGCCGTAGGCTTATCCGGTATTAGCTTGCCTTTCGGCAGGTTATCCCGGGCTTCAGGGCAGATTACCCACGTGTTACGCACCCGTGCGCCGCTCTACTAGGATTGCTCCATTCGCGCTCGACTTGCATGTGTTAGGCACGCCGCCAGCGTTCGTTCTGAGCCAGGATCAAACTCTCCAATTAAAAATTGAAGGATTTGAACTGGCGTATCTCCTCCTCGCCCCGTCGTCCTCGGACAAGCCCTCACGGGCGTACCCTATGGAGTCCGGACCGAACAGGAGTCGCTGTTCGGGACACGCCGCCCTCCCCTTCGAGCTGCCTCGCGGCAGACCCGGGGTGAAGACGTGCGCATCCATTTGAATTGACTGCGGTTTCCGCAATCGTCTTGGACTTGCTATCCGGTTTTCAAAGACCGAGCCGCCGTCCTCCGGACCGTCACCGATCCGTTGGCGGGCCGACCCTTCTACGGTCGGCATCGGAGGCTGTCAAGCACCCCGCCGAGGGCGGGAACCCAGTACTTTCAAGGACCTGGACCAGCATCCGTGAGGTGACCTGGGGGCTCGGAGAGGAGCCAGCCCGCCGCTGATCCGGGGGTGGTTCGTCCGAGGGGGCGACGTACATACCGCCGTGCCCCGACCCTGTCAACCTCGGGAACTTCCGAGGGGTCCGTCCTTCGCCACACGGTGACCGGACCTGTCGAATCCGCGCGGGAACCTATTCGATTGTCGTCCTGCCCCTCCCACCTCCACCCGCCCGACATGCTGCCCACGCTCCTCGCCCGACCACCGCGAGGGGCGCGCTAGATAGAGACTTCGACCGCGGGTGTCAACTCCCTCTGCGCGGCGCCTCGAGACCGAGCCCCGCCAGGTCCACCCTTCCCCGCCGGCAGCGCTCCGCGGTGACGATGGCCTCCAGCTCCGCGTAGGCCCGCTCCACCGAGTCGTTCACCACCAGGTAGTCGTAGGCCCGCGCCCCGTGCTCCAGCTCCGAGCGCGCGGCCAGCATCCGCCGGCGGATCGAGTCCTCGCTCTCCGTCCCCCGCTCGCGGAGCCGACGCTCCAGCTCGGCCATGGTCGGCGGGAGCACGAACACCAGCACCGCCTCCGGGTAGCGCCGCTGGATGGACTGCCCACCCTGCACGTCGATGTCGAAGACCGCGATGCCTCCGGTGGAGAAGGCCCGGTCCACCGCCGCCTGCGGGCTCCCGTAGAAGTTGCCGTGCACCTCCGCCCACTCCACGAACTCGTCCCGCTCGATCATCCGCTGGAAGGTGAGCGCCTCCACGAAGTGGTAATCCACGCCGTCCCGCTCCGCCCCCCGCGGCTCGCGGGTGGTCATGCTGATGCTGAACCCGGCCTCCGGGTGCGCCTGCACGAAGCGCCGGGCGAGCGTGGTCTTCCCCGTCCCCGAGGGGGCGGAGAGCACCAGGAGCAGACCGCGATGGGTGGGGGCCGGAATCATTCGACGTTCTGCACCTGCTCGCGGATCCGCTCCAGCTCCGCCTTGAGCTCGACGATCCGGGTGGAGATCTCCGTCGACTGGCTCTTGCTGCCGGTGGTGTTCACCTCGCGGTGCATCTCCTGCACCAGGAAGTCCATCCGCCGTCCCGCCGGCTCGACGCCCGCCAGGAAGCCGCGGAACGCCTCCAGATGGGCCTGCAGCCGCGTGGCCTCCTCGGCCACGTCGGTCCGCTCGGCGAACAGCGCGACCTCCTGGACCAGGCGCGCCTCGTCCACCGGCGCCCCCTTCAGCAGCTCGGCCAGTCTTTCCTGAAGCCGGGCCCGGTAGGACTCGACCGTCCGGGGCGCCAGCTCCGCCACCTCGCCGGCGAGCGTCGCTACCCGCCCGAGCCGGGACCACAGGTCTGCCGCCAGCGCCCGCCCCTCGCGCTCGCGCATCGCCACCAGGACGTCCAGCGCCTCGGCCAGCGCCCGGTCCAGCGCGCCCTCGGCGAGCCCGAGGTCGGTCACCGGCTCCTCCATCCGCACCACGCCGGGCTGGGTGGCGATCTGCGCCGCCGTGGGCACGTCCGCGAGCTCCACCGCCCGCGCCACCGTTCGGAGCGCCTCGCGCCAGGCCCGGGCCATGGCCGCATCGACCGTGGGCACCGCCCCGCTGGCCATGCCCGCGCTCCGCCGCACCGCCACCTCGACCGCCCCGCGCACGCAGCGGGCCCGCACTGCCCTGAGCACCGCCGGCTCCAGCGCCGACAGTTCGCGCGGGAGCCGCACCTTCACCTCGAGGTGCTTGTGGTTCACGGCCCGGACCTCGACGGAGATCTCCTCGTCCCCGGCGCGCGCCCGACCCGTCCCGAAGCCGGTCATGCTCTTGAGCATGTGCCCAGGGGTGCTAGGAGGCCCGCGACCCGGCCGTCAAGGCCTACCGCATGCACCCCTGGCACAAGCGACTGGAAGGCACCGGGAAGAGGGCCCTGGCCCGGGTCGCGGCGCTCGTGCTCCGGAGGCCCACCCGCGCCCTTCCGGCGGGGCTCCGGCGCGTGCTGCTGGTCCGCGTCGACGACCGGGTCGGGGAGGCGCTCCTCACCACTCCGCTCGCCGTCGCCCTGAAGCGCCTCCAGCCGCCCCCGGCGGTGGAGGTGCTCGTCCATCGGAGGACTGCTCGGGTTCTCGAGGACCATCCGGCGATCGACCGGATCCTCGCCCTCGACCGCCGGCTCCTCGGGCTGGGTCCGCTGGCGCCCGGCATCCGCGCCGTTCGGAGCGCTGGCCCCTGGGACGTGGTGGTGGACTGCGGGAACTGGGAGGTCCCGAGTGTCACCTCCGCGCTGATCGCCCGGCTCGTGGCGGGCACGGCCCAGGTCATCGGACCGGCGGTCGCGCCCACGGGGCCCCTGCACGACGTGCCGGTGCCAGCGCGCACGGACACCCGGTCGGAGCTCGCGCAAAGGCTGCACCTCCTCTCGCCCCTGCTCGAGCCGCCGCGCCTCTTGCCGACATTCCGGACGCCACGGGTCTCGACCTCGCTCGGGCCGTTCCTCGCCCAGGTGCGCGCGAGCCCCCACGCCGTCCTCGTCCCGGGGGGCCGACTCGGGTGGAGACGGATTCCTCCTTGGCTGTTCGGCGTGGCCGCTCGCGTGCTCACCTCCCTCGGGCGGACCGTGATCGTCGCGTGGGGACCGGGCGAGGAGGATCTCGGGCACACCGTCGTCTCCGAGGCGCCTGGCGCGCAGCTTGCGCCACCAACCGACCTCGACGGCCTCGGCGCCTTGCTCGCAGCCGCGGGATGCACCGTCAGCAACAACTCGGGGCCGATGCACCTCTCGGTCGCGGTGGGCGCGCCCACGCTCGCGTTGTTCCTGAAGATGGATCCGGAGCGGTGGGGATACGGAGTGGCGCCACACGCGGTGCTCGACCTCACCCCGGCAATCGACGACCGCGGTCGGGCCGCACTCGAGGTCGAGCGCGCAGTCACGGCGTTCGCGGCCGGCCTCGGGTCAGCTGGCCCAAGCTAAGGAGCCGAATCGGACGGTCTCCCGGAGAGGGGGGGCTGTGCCCTCGGGGCGGAGCGTCCGAGAATGGTTCCCAAGTTGCTGCGTTCGCGAAGCCGCTCCGCGCGGCGCGATGCCCCCTGCTCGCGGGATTGGTGAAGGAATGCCAGGAGCTGCGCCGGCAGCCGCTGGTCGGCGTCGGCGAGACGATGGAGCCCGGGGGATGACCTCCGCTCGGATGAGGGTTGCGGTGAGCTGGCCTCGAGGACCTCAGCTCTCCTCCGGCAAGAGGCGCTCGAGCAGCTCGGTCGTGCTGTGGTCCTTGGGGTCGCCGGCGATGGCCACCCGGCCGCCCCACACCGCGAGCTCGTCGCGCTCGGGCACCGTCTCCGGCGTGTAGTCCGTCCCCTTGACCTGGAGGTGCGGCCGGAGCCGACGGAGCACCGCGCGCACGTCCTTCTCGCCGAAGAGGACCACGTGGTCGGTGCAGGCCAGCGCCGCCACCAGCTCCGCGCGCTCCGCCGCCGGGACGCGAGGACGGCCAGGCCCCTTCAGCGCACGGACCGACGGATCATCGTTCACCGCCACGACGAGGATGTCCGCCAGCGCCTTCGCCCCCTCGAGGTAGCGCACGTGCCCCACGTGCAGGAGGTCGAACGCGCCGTTCGCCAGGGCCACCGTCTTCCCCGCCTCGCGCGCCGCCTCGACCGCCGCCGCCACCGCCTCCAGCGGCTGCACCTTCCCCGCCGTGCTCACCGGCCGCCCAGCTCCGCCGCGAGCTCGTCCGCCGTCACCGGCGCCGTCCCGGGCTTCTGCACCACCAGCGCCCCGGCCACGTTCGCCAGCTCCGCCGCCTCGCGTGGCCGCGCCCCCGCCGCGAGCGCCAGGGTGAAGGACGCCATCACCGTGTCCCCCGCCCCGGTGACGTCCACCGCCGCGCGCGTCCCGTGCGCCGGGAGCAGCTGCACTGCCTTGCCCCGCTCGAGCAGCGCCATCCCCCGCCGGCCCCGCGTCACCAGCAGCACCTCGGCGCCGAGCAGCGACAGGCCCGCCGCCGCCGCCCGCTCGAGCGCAGCGTCGTCCTCCACCGGCAACCCGGTCAGCGCAGCCAGCTCGGGCTCGTTCGGCTTCGCCGCCCGGAACCCCACCAGCGACCCGAGCGCGTAACGCGAGTCCACCGACACCAGCGTCCCGCTCGCGGCGAGCCGGCGGAGCGCCGCCCGGGTGGCCTCGCCGACCACGCCTCCGCCGTAGTCACTCACCAGCACCGCGTCCGCGCCCTGGACAGCCCGCTCCAGCGCGCCCGCCACGCCCTCGGCCACCTTCGCCGGCAGCGGCACCGCGTTCCCGCGGTCCAGCCGCAACATCTGCTGCCGGGTGGTGTTCAGCCCGCCGGCGAGGATGCGCGTCTTGGTCTCGGTGAACGGTGCGTCCGTGGCCACCACCCGGATGCCACGCTCGGCGAACCGCTGCCGCAGCGCCTCGCCCATCTCGTCCCGGCCGAGCACCCCCACCGCCGTCACCTCGGCCCCCAGCGCCCGGGCGTTCGCCGCGGCGTTCGCCGCCCCGCCCAGCGTCACCTCCGAGGACTCGTGGCGCACCACCAGCACCGGGGCCTCGCGGCTCACCCGGTCGGTCTGCCCGCAGACGTAGTGGTCGGCCACCAGGTCCCCGAGCACCACCAGCTTGCGCGAGCGGAACGCCGAGAGCAGCCGCGACAATTCGGACGCCACGTTGGCCCTCGCTTGTCCCACACCCCGCCCCCCCGGCGCCAATTCCTCGCCGTCAGACGCCCGACACCAGCCGCTCGAGGTGCCTCTCCCCCTCCAGGACCTCCACGCCCAGCCGCAGCACGTGCACCCCCGCCCCCTCGGGACACCGGACCCGGTCCTTCTCCGTCGTCACCAGCCACGCGCCGGCGGCCGACGCCTGCCGCTCCAGCGCCCGCAGCTCTCCGGCCTCGAAGCGGTGGTGGTCCGGGAACCCGCGGAAAGACACCACCTCGGCCCCGAGCGCCTCCAGCGTCCGGCGGAACTCCGCGGGCCGGCCGATGCCCGCGAAGGCCACCACCCGCCGCCCGCGCAGCATGTCCGCCGGGTGCACCTCGCCCGCCGGATCCGCCAGGTCCCGAGGTCCGTGCCGCGCCCGCACCCGCGGCACGCCCTCCGGCCAGGGCACCGGGACCGGCCTCTCCGCGGCACGCACCCAGAGCAGCGTCGCCCGACCGAGCGCCGATGCCGGCTCGCGCAGCGGGCCGCGCGGGAGCAGGTGCCCGTTGCCGAGCCCCACTGCCTCGTCCACCACCACCACGTCGGCGTCGCGCCCCAGGCGCCAGTGCTGAAAGCCGTCGTCGAGCAACGCCACCGCCGCGCCGCACCGCGCTGCGAGCTTCGCCAAGGCCAGCCGGTCCGCCCCCACCCAGACTGTCGCCGCGGGGAGGCTCCGCGCCAGCATCAGCGGCTCGTCTCCGGCCCGCTCCACCTCCGGCCAGGGAGGGCCCTCCACCCGAACGTCCGCCCTGGACTCCCGCCCGAAGCCGCGGCTCAGGATGGCCACCGGCTGCCCCCGCGCGAGGAAGCGCTCGGCGAGCGCCCGCACCACCGGCGTCTTCCCCGTCCCACCCACCAGCACGTTTCCCACCGAGACGACGCGGAGCCCGGGCACCCGCTCGGCGCGGATCCACCCCTGCGCGCGCGCCAGCGTCCTCACCCGGACCCCGGTCGCGAACAGCGCCTCGGCCACCGCCAGCGGCAGGAAGGCGAGCTCGCGCATCGCCCCATCCGGGCGCTGGGGATAGAAGAACCGCTCGACCCATTCGCTCACCCCTTCGCCCCCCCCCGCGCATAGACCCCGAGCAGCTCCAGTGCCACGCCGGGCGTGTCCGGCAGGGCGAGCGACCGCCGGTCCCCGCGGAGCGCCACCTTGGCCAGCGCCTCGGCCGTCGGCCCGGGGACCACCGTGTCCACCCAGTGCCGCAGCGCTCCCTCGTCCACCCCGACCACGCGCGCCCCCACCGCGCGGCCCTGCACCACCGGACGTCCGGCCCCGTCGTTTCCGAGGCCCAGCACCCACAGCTCGTCGAAGGCCTGCATCCAGTGCACGAGCGACTCGCCGCTCTGGTACCCGGTGAAGCGGACGTGCGCCGACAGCCCCAGCGCGTGGGCCTGCGCCCGGAGCGTCGGCCCGAGCTCCCCGTCGCCCACCAGCACCAGCATCGCCCCGGGCTCGCGCATGTGCAGCCGGGCGAAGGCCGCGAGCGCCAGCGCGTGCCGGCGCGATGCCTGGAAGGTGGACACCATGCCGATGACCGGAGGGGTGAGCCCGAGCGAGGCCTGGAGCGAGGCGCGGTCCGCCGCCGGCCGAAACTTCGGATCGAGCAACGGGGGCAGCACCATCCACGGACGCCGGAGCCCCACGCCGAGCTCGGTGGTGGGAACGGTGAAGGCCGCGGCCGGGGGACGGAGCGCCTGGCGCGACCGGGCGGCATGGAACGAGCGCACCCGGATGCCCCGGTGGCCGGACAGCGCGGCCACCCAGTGGTCGTGGCTGAAGTGGGTGTGCACCACGTCGACCTCCAGCGTCCCCAGCCGGCGTGCATCCCGCCACACTCCGGCCGCGCCGTCGCGAGTGCAGAGCCGGAGCCCCTGCCCGTCCAGCAACCCCAGCCGTTCGAGGTGGGGGGCCGCCGGCTCCTCCGACCCCGTCCCCTCGCGTGTGGAGTCGATGGCCACCGAGACGGTGTGCCCGAGCGCCCGCTGGGCCGACGCCAGCAGGGCCACCGGCTCGGCCGGACCGCTCCACACCGGGCTCGAGAGGAGGTGGAGGATCCTCACCGGAGCCGCTCCATCCGCGCGTACACGGCGCGGAGCGCTTCCACCTCGGCGCTCAGGGTCCACCGTGCCCGGACCTCGGCCGCCGCCGCTCTGCCCACCGCCTCGGCCCTCGACGGATCCGCGAGCAGCGGCTCGAGGAGTCCGACCAGCCCCGCGACGTCTCCCGCCGGGTAGAGGAACCCCGTCACCCCGTGCTCGACCAGCTCCGGGTAGTGCGGGAGTGCCGCCGCCACCACGCAGCAGCCGCTGGCCATCGCCTCGAGCAGGACCAGCGAGAAGCTCTCCTGCCGGGACGGCTGCACCAGCACCGTCAGCCCACGGTAGAGCGCCGGTGTGTCGTCGAACTCCCCCAGCTGCTCGAGCCCGGCCAGCCCGCCGGCGAACGCCCGCCAGCGCCGGGTGACGAGGCCGGCGAGCACTGCCCGCCAGCCGGAGAGCCTCGGGCCGAGGATGGCCCAGGCCGCCGCGAGGTCCTGCGGCCCCTTCGACGGACGGACCCGCCCCACCGCCCCGAGGCCCCGCAAGCCTCCCACGCCCAGCGCGCGCCAGGCCTCCATCCGGTCCGCCGGCGGCGAGAACCGCTCGACGTCCACGCCGTGCGGAACCACCTCGGCGGCGAGCCCCAGCTCGCGGAGCGCCACCGGGGTGAGCACCAGCCGCGCATCCGCGCGCCGCAGCAGGAAGCGCGTCCAGGCCGACGGCCGTCCCGCCGAGTGCCGGGTGAAGACGACCCTGACCGATCGCCCCATCGCCCGGAGCAGCAGCGCGGCCAGGAGCTCGAGGTTCCGGTGCGCGTGCAGCACCAGCGGGCCGGTCCGGGCTCTCGCCCTGAGCCCGCGCCACGGAAGTCGCCGCACGCCCGACAGGGGCCCCCAGCCAGTGACCTCCGCGGGCAACCGTCGCGCGACGTCCTCCACGTGACGGGTCACCCCGGTGCGCCGTCCGTGGAAGTGGAGGTGCACCACCGGGATCATCCCACCGACCCGGTTCTTCGCGGGACCGAGCGCGTCCCGGCGCCGAGCAGCAGCCTGGCCACCAGGTCCACGTTGCGCTGGCTCGCGCCGGACACCTGACGGACCGACTGCGCCGCGAGCGCCCCGAGGTTGGCGAGCACGTCCGGACGGCCCAGCAGCTCCGAGAGCACCCGGTGCAGCTGCTCGGCGTCGGCCACCTGGATGCCTCCCCGCCCCAGCAGCACCTGGACGCTGTCCTTGAAGTTCTCCATGCGGGGGCCGAAGAGCACCGGGCGACCCTGCGCGGCGGGCTCGAGGATGTTCTGGCCGCCCCGCGGGGTGAAGCTCCCGCCGACGAACACCACCGTGGCCAGCCGGTAGGCCCGCGCCAGCTCGCCGATGGTGTCCAGCACCATCACCGGCGCGCCCTGGGGCCCTCCGGTCCGCCGGCCTGCCTCGAGGCCGCGGGCCTGGGCCAGCGACTGCACCCGCGCCGCCCGGTCCACGTAGCGTGGCGCCAGCACCAGCTGGAGCCCCGGGTGCGCCTCGCGCAGCCGCTGCCACACCGAGATCAGAATCTCCTCCTCGCCCTCGTGGGTGCTCCCGCCCATCAGCACCAGCGCGTCCGGCGGCAGCCCGAGCGCCGTCCGGAGCGCCTCGTCCTCCGGCGACGGTGCGGGCACCGCCAGCCCGTCGAACTTGGTGTTCCCGGTCACCCACACCCGGTCCAGCGGCGCGCCGAGCGAGAGCGCGCGCTCGGCCTCCTCGTCCTCGCGCATCAGCAGCAGATCCAGCTCCGCGAGAGGATTTCCGAAGAGCGCGAACAGCGTCCGGTATCCCCGGAGCCGCTCGGGCGAGAAGCGTCCGTTGGTGAGCACCACCCGCGTCCCGGCAGCGTGCGCCGCATGGATGAGGTTCGGCCAGATCTCCGCGTACTCGAGCACCAGGAGGTCCGGCCGGAGCGCCCGCACCGCGCGCCGCGTGCTCCCCGCCAGATCCCAGGGCGCGTACAGCACGCCGTCCACCTGCGACCGGAGCCGCTGGTCGGCCATCGACCGGCCGGTGTCGGTCATGGTGGTGAGCACGATGCGCGCATCCGGAAACCGCTCGCGGAACCGGCCGATCATCGGGGCGAGGGCCTGGAGGTCGCCTGCGCTCGCCCCGTGGAGCCAGACCCGCGGCCAGCCTCCCTCCGGCAACGCTCCCAGCCGGTAGAACCCGAACCGTTCCCGGAGGCCTGCGCGTGTCTTCCGCGCGAGCAGGAGCACCGGGGACAGGAGCAGGAAGAGGAAGGTGCTGAGCAGCACGTACAGCGCCCGTCTCACGGCGCCGCCTCCACCTTCACCGGCTGGCCGAGGAGCCAGGGCCAGGACACGTCCCCCAGCCCGAGCCCCGGCGTCTCCACCCGGACCTCCACCAGCACCTGCCCCGGCCCCTCCAGCTGGAGGTGCGAGGCGTCCACCATCCGGGCGGGCCCGTGCAGCCGCACCTGGACGCCCGGTGGATGCACCGCCGGGAGGCGCACCTCGAGCACGTCGCCCACCCGGAACGACCGCCGGTCCGCCGGCAAGACCGCGAACCCGGCCGCGGGCGCCAGAGCGTCCACCGCGCAGTAGAAGCGACCGGCCCGGAGCTCCTGGACCACCATCTGCGCGCCCTCCGCCGGCGCCTCGGGCAGCGAGGTGATGCCGGTGAGGTGCAGCGACATCCAGCGGAAGGCTGCGCCGTAGCTCGGGTAGCCGTGCGCGTCCGGCCCGCAGAACGCGAGCTTCGGCTCGGGCCCGTCCAGCGCCAGGAGCCAATCCTCGACCGGCCGGGTCTCGGCCAGCGCGTACACCAGCGCGCGCTCGGGGCTCACCAGCGCCGTCCCCAGCGCCGGGAGCAACCGGGTGAGCGGCTGCTCCCGGAGCGCGCCCCACGCCGAGTCTCCGCTCCACACCTCGACCCCGCTCGCGCCGCGCGCCTGCGCGAGGTCGGTCCACGCCCGCTGCGGGTGCAGCGGATGGGCCAGCACCGCGATGCCGCCCAGGTCGAGCACCGCGCGCACCGGCGCCGAGACCTTCTCCGCGTCGGTCAGTGCCCGCTGGCCCCCCACGTCGGCGAGGTGGCCGAACGGGGTGCTCGACTCCTCTCCCGGCACCAGCAGCACGCCCTCCTCGCGGGCGGGGGTGGGCAGCTCCTTGGGGTTGTGGTCGGTGAGCACCAGGAAGTCGAGTCCGGCTGCGTGCGCCGCCCGGGCGACGTCGGTGGGGCTCCCGCGCCCGTCGCTCCGTGTGGTGTGCACGTGCCAGGCGCCCCGGAGCTCGCGCGTCGTGGGCGGGGGGGTCAGCGGGAGCGGCCGCACCGCGGCCAGCAGCGCGAACCAGGCAAGGGTCAGGGCGAGGAGGCCCAGGGCCCAGCGCAGCAGGCGGATCCATCCTGGCGTCTTCCTCCGGCGGCGGATGGGCCGGAGCACCATGCTGGGGCGTCTCACCGCGTCGTCCCCGTCGCCGCCGGAGGCGGGTGCTGCAGCGCCCAGGCCCCGGCGTACCAGCCGCCGTGGAGCAGCAGCGCCTCGTGCCCCCCCTCCTCCACCACCCGCCCCGCCACCAGAACGTGGATGCGGTCCGCCCGGGCGATGGTCTCCAGCCGGTGGGCGATGACCAGCGCCGTCCGGCCCGGAAGCACCGAGTCGAGCGCCGCCTGCACCTCGCGCTCCCCCTCGGGGTCCAGGTTGCTGGTCGCCTCGTCGAGCACCAGGAGCCGCGCGTCGCGCAGCACCGCCCGGGCGAGCGCCAGCCGCTGCCGCTGTCCTCCGCTGAGCCTCGCCCCCCGCTCGCCGATGGGGGTGTCCCACTGGCGCGGGAGCGCCATGACGAACTCCTCGGCGCGGGCCGCCCGGAGCGCCGCGCGCAGCTCCCCCCCGGTCGCCTCCGGCTTCGCGGCGAGCAGGTTCTCGCGCACCGTCCCCGAGAAGAGGAGCGGCTCCTGGGTGACCAGCGCCACCTGCACGCGGAGCGAGGCCACGGTGCACGCCTCCACGTTCACCCCGTCCCAGAGGATGCGCCCGGCGGCCGGGCGGAGGAAGCGGAGCAGCAGCCCAGCGACGGTGCTCTTTCCGCTCCCGCTCGGGCCCACCAGCGCGGTCACCTTCCCCACCGGGACCTCCAGCTCCAGCCGTGACAGCGCCGGCCGGTCCCCGTACGACAGGCTCACCGTGTCGAACCGCACCGCCCGGGCGAGCCGCGGGCCTGCCTTCGCCCCGGGCACGTCGGTCACCAGCGGCGGGGTCTCCAGCACCTCGAGCAGCCGCTCCGCCGCCGCCGCGCCCTGAGTGGCGAACTGCGAGGCACGCCCCAGCTCCTTCGCCGGCTGGTACAGGAGGATGAGCGCGGCGAGGAACGAGAGCAGCCGCTCGGGCGCGACCTGCATGCTTCCTGCCGCCCACACCAGCACCGCGGCCACCGCCAGCGCGGCGAGCACCTCGGTCAGCGCGGGGACCGCGGCCCGGGCCCAGGCGACCCGGGCGAGCGTGGCGGCGTGCGCCTCGGCGCGGGCCGAGAACCGCGCAGCCTCGGCCTCCTCCACCCCGTAGGCCTGGACGGTCCGCACCGCCGCGAGCGCCTCCCGGAGCTGCCCCGCCATCCCGCCGAGCCGGACCTGGCCCTCCCGGGTACGGCGGAGCACCGAGCGCGTGAGCCGCGCCACCGGCACCCCGGCCACCGGGACGACCGCGAGCGCCACCAGGGCCAGCCGCCAGTCGAGTGCCACCGCCACGCCCGCGAGCACGACGATCTGCAGCCCGTCGCGAATCCACGAGCCGACCGCGTAGATGGCCGCGGTCTCCACCGCGCTCACGTCGGCCGAGAACCGCGAGAGGAGGTCGCCGCTCATCCGGGCCGCGAGCTGCACCGGCGACTGCCGCAGCAGCGCATCGA
>Ga0335069_10011373_pt1 | contig 12563 bp, 13 predicted proteins | sample Lox_Sample_11_FD_206714 | JGI IMG/M metagenome (GOLD analysis project Ga0335069, IMG submission 206714) | Soil microbial communities from Loxahatchee National Wildlife Refuge, Florida, United States - Lox_Sample_1.1 | ecosystem: Environmental > Terrestrial > Soil > Wetlands | place: USA...
CGGCGTCACCGGGGCGCTCACCGACAGCGAACCGTGGGGCTTCTACCGCGTCTCGCATGAACCGATCCGGCGCGGCGGCATGGTCGAGCTGCGCAGCCTCATCAAGCATATCGCGGCCGTGCCCGGCGATACCGTACGGGTGACGCCGGAAGGCTCCTACGTCAACGGCAAGCTCTGGCCCGACAGCGGGATACCCGTTAGTGCGCCCTACCGACCCTTTCCCTATGGCACTTACACACTCGCCCCCGGCCAATATTGGATCCTGGGCCACAACCCGGCCAGCTGGGACAGCCGCTACATCGGCATGATTCCGCGAGACCTGATCAATACCACCGTCAAGCCACTGCTCACGTTCTCCAACGGCTACGCCGCCGGGACTCTCTAGAACCTCACGGAGAGTCCGGAACTTAATCACGACGAACCACCAGTACCGGGAGGAACGACATGAAGATCGCCGTCAAACCCAAGACCGAAGCGACCGAGCAACTCAACATCCGCATCCCGGCCTCGCTCAGGCAGAGCGTCGATCGCGTGCGCGCCCTCGCCGACGAAGTCGGCGTCGATTATCACGCGACGCTGGTCGCGATGGTGGCTCAGTTCAATACCGAGCTCGAAGCAGAGCTGCTTCGCATTAAGAACAAAGACCGTGGTGCTAGCAACTCCGCTAGCACTTCGGTGCCGACTCCGACAGATGAATCCATCTCACTCGAAGGTCATTCCAACGGCAAGAAGATCAACCATGGCTAGCACGATGAGCTCGCACAGCAGCTGCAGCAGAGCATCCGGGTCGTCCCATAAAAGGGTGGCATTGCCATGGAACGTTGACGTGCGCAGCGCACGTTTCTGCGGCATACACCCCACGTATCCCCTCCGGGATGCACAAAGTCGCGTAAGCCCCTGATTTTAAAGGCTTGCCAAGCGCTTTTCGTGAATTTGACAAATTAACAAGTCAACCAACACAAGGGTTTTTCCATGGACGAGAAAGAACGCCGCTTTATCAGCTTTCAGGTCACCGCCGAGGAAGCTGAAGTGATCGAAAAAGCCGCGAACCAGCAAGGCCTCTCGCGCTCCGAGTATCTCCGCCAGACCCTCCTTGCGCCGACTCCCGTTGGGGCTGATACCCGCGACGCCACCCTCTTGCACCACCTCATCTATCTCCTCGCGCGCCTCCATGCCTCGACCTACATGATCGCCGAACGGCAGGGCGCGCTGCCTTCGGCGACCCTCGAAGAAATTTACGCGGCGACCGCGTCAGCCGCCGGCAAATACCTGCGCGAACTCGATGATCGCATCGCCCTGATGAACGAACAGATCCGCTCGGGAGAGGCCGCCGCATAACGCGGTTGGGAGGCATCGTGATGGCATTCGGAGCTTCAGAAGCGGCGCGATGGCAAGCGGCACAGACCCGCGCGCGGATGGGCATGACGCTCTGGTCGCTGCTCATTCGAATATCGATCCTGTTGTGGGTCGGCGCGACGCTCTACGTCATCTGGTACCAGACCGACGTCTACTGGCCGCAGCTTCATCACCAGTATTTCTGGCGCTGGGTCATCGGCGGTCTCTTCACCGAAGTACCGCTGCTTGATCGACTCGGCCCCTGGCTCAAACTGCCGCTCAACGGCAGCTGGTATCCGCTGCCCGAAGCTACGGACTGGCTCAACAGCCGTCAACTCTATCATCTGCCCTTTGGTTACTGGTTCCGGCACTTCTGTCCCTACACGGCGGCGCTCCCTCTCGCGCTGTGGGCCATCGTCTTGTTCGTCCAGTTCCATCGCGATGCCGATGTCGAGCATGTCCGTGGCCTGCGGTTGTTACCCGCGTGGAGACATAACCGTCAGCTCCATGGCGGCTGGTTCAGTCGCTCGCGTCGCACGATCAGGGACGCGGTTTTGGTGAGGGGAACCGCTCCGCACAACGGCATCCGACTTGGCACGAGCATCATTCCCGCGAGCAAGGAATGCGAGCACTTTCTGATTACCGGCTCGCCCGGCGCGGGCAAGTCGACACTGATGCGCCACATGCTCCATCAGATTCAGGCCCGTGGCCAAAGCGCCGTCGTCATCGATCCCGATTGCGAGTTCGTGCAGGAATTCTACGATGAAGGGCGCGGCGATGTTGTGCTCAACCCGCTCGACGAGCGCTGTCCGTTCTGGTCGCCATGGCTGGAATTCCGGGACGCAACCTTCGCGATGGACGCCGAGGCGATGGCAGCGTCGCTTATCCGCAATCAGGCGCGCACGCCGACCGAAGAGTTCTTCCGCGAGTCGAGCCGGACACTGCTCGAAGGCATTTTTCAGGTGGTCAAGGAACGCCGCGATGCGCGCGTCATCACGGAGTTTCTGGCTCTCTCGCGTAGCGCCATCCAGAAAGAACTGACCGGCACCCGCGCCTATCCGCTGATCGACCCCGGAGCTCACGAGCAGGGTTCGGGCATCCTCGCTACCGCCGCCAACGCTGTGAAGCCCTTCTATCATCTGCCGTTGCCCGAACAGGCCACGCGCCAATGGAGTGCTCGCATGTGGGCCGAGCAACGAAAGGGCTGGATCTTTCTGTCGTCGAGCGAAGATGCGCGCGCGGCGATCCAGAAGCTGCAGGGTGTATGGCTCGATAGTCTGGTCCGCTGGCTGATGAGCTCAGAAATCGGCAGCGACCAGGTCTGGATCATGGCGGACGAATTTCCGGCGCTGGAATATCAGCCGCAGGTCGAGAAGGTGGTCACGCGGGGCCGCAAGCGCGGCATCAGTGTCGTGATGGGCTTCCAGAACGTCTCGCAGCTCCGTTCGATCTACGGACGCGACGGCGCCATCACCCTGACCAGCTCGCCCAGCACCAAGATCATCATGCGCTCTGATGAAGCGGAGACCGCGCGCTGGGCCAGTGAACTGCTCGGCAGCCACGAGATCGTCCGACTCGATATGACGGCGGTGACCGGCTTGTCGACCTATCGGGAAGGGATCAACCTGCAGCCGCACCGCAGCACCGAGCCCATCGTCTCTCCGGCAGAGATCCAGTTGCTCAAGCCATTGGAAGGTTACCTCTGCTTTGCCGGTAACGATCGCACCATCATCCGCATCTCGCCGCGTTATCTGGCGAAGCGCCACCCGGCCTTTCTGCCTCGAACGCGAATGACGGTGACTTCAAGTGCGCCGGAACCAGTCGCGTTCGCAACAGCCGACAGGTGGCTCTCATGATGACGTTATCGCCAGGCGCCCTCGATGTCGCGCAGGCCGAGACCTACTTCGAAGAGCACTACAGCCAGGACGACTACTATACGCAGAACCAGCGCGTCGTCGGTCACTGGATTGGCAGCGGCGCGGCGGCGCTGGGGCTCGCCGGCGAAGTCAGTCGCAATGATTTTGCCTCCTTATTGCGAGGTATCAATCCGTGCAGCGGCGCGGTCGTCGTACCTACCGCGACCCACAACGGCCGACACGCCGCGGGCTGGGACAGCGTCTTCAGCGCGCCGAAATCGGTCAGCGTGCAGGCTCTGGTTGGTGGCGACGATCGTCTCATCGCGGCCCATCAACGCGCCGTCGCGCGCAGCCTCGTCGAGGTCGAGGCCTACGCCCTCAGTCATCAGAAGGGTGGTCGGGAACGCGTGGTCAGCGGCAACGTAGTTGGCGCCGCTTTCGACCATCTGGCGGCGCGCCCCGCGGGTAACGCGCAGTTTGGTCCCGACCCGCAGCTCCATACTCACGTCGTCTTGCTCAACCTCACCCGCCGCCCCGATGGGCAGTGGCGGGGTCTCGATCCCATCGAAATTTATCGCTCGCAGACTTTGGGCTCGACCGTCTACCGCTCCGAGCTCGCCCGCGAAGTGCAACGGCTCGGCTATTGGATTCAGGTGATCGCGGGCAATGGCGTCTGGGAGCTCGAAGGCTACAGCCGAGATCAGGTGATGGCCTTTTCGCAACGCCGTCAGGAGATCGAGCGGCGGATGGCAGCCGCCGGCCTTGCCGGTCCGCGCGCGGCGCAGATCATTACGCTCGAAACGCGTCAGGCCAAGCTCGATTATGACGAAAGCGTCATGCGTGCGGAGTGGGTTACGCGCGCTGCCGCCTACGGCATCGACGCTTCTGGTATCGCTATGGCAGCCCATCGACGCGGCCCGCGCAACTATGCGGACGAGCCTGAAGCGTTGGCCGAGGCGCTCCAGTTCAGCCGCAGCCATAATACGGAACGCGAGGCTGTCATCGACCGCCGTGCTCTTGAAGCGGCTGCCTTACAGAACACGATGGGGCGAGCGGATCTCGATCAGATACGCGACCGAGCGGCGGCAAGCACCATCAATCGCGAAATCACGGTGCTCAAGCATATGCTCACGCGCGCCGTGCGTTGGGAGTATCTGAGCAACAATCAAATCACGGGATTGAAACCCTTGCGGGAGCCTTCCGGACGTACAAGGTTCCTCAGCCTTGATGAAATCGAGCGTCTGCTGGCGGTGTGCGAGGAGTCATTATCCCGGTACTTGCACTCTTTTGTCGTGGTCGCGCTGAACACCGGAATGCGGCGCAACGAGATTCTCGGGCTGACGCGAGGGTCAGTCGATTGGGCGAACCGGGTTGCTACCCTCACGGATACCAAAAACGGCGAAGCACGCCACGTCTATCTGAATGACGCGGCGCTGGACGCGCTTAACGTGCTGCCATCCGCTGGTGATCGGCTTTTTCCGCTCGGGCCGAATCAGACCACGATGCTGTTCCGTCGCGCGGTGAAGCGTGCCGGCCTGGAAGATTTTCGGCTGCATGACCTGCGACATACTTTTGCGAGCTATCAGGCGATGTCCGGCATCGCTGGCCGCGGTTTGCAATCGCTCCTCGGTCACAAAGACCCGCGCATGACGATGCGCTACAGCCACCTATCCGAGGCCTTTCTGCGGGCCGCAGTGAACGGCGTACAACTCGGTCGTCGTCTCGAGCATCGGCAAGCGAGTACAGAGGTTGGCACCTATTTGGCACCAACACATCCGAAGAAAGATGACTGAGAGAAAAGCCCTTGATTTCGTTGGTGATCCCAGCGGGAGTCGAACCCGCGTTCCCGACGTGAGAGGCCGGTGTCCTGACCACTAGACGATGGGACCGTCGTGCGATGTGGCTGAGGAGGGAGGATTCGAACCTCCAATCCCCTGATCCAGAGTCAGGTGCCTTGCCAGTTTGGCCACTCCTCAGCAGCGCTTGGATTAGGTCAGGAGCATCGCCGTAGCATGCTGATGATCGCTAACCCTCGCGCGGAACGAGGACTCTATCATACGTCGCGGATGGGCCGGAAGAGTCTTCAGTTGGCATGCCGCTAATGGGGAGTGGCGGCGAACAGGGCAACGTAAGCATATGTTTCAATGGAACGGGTGCCGGGAGGGAGTTCCCGGCACCTGCGCAAGATTTTGTTTAGCGCAGCTTAGCGGCGATCGAGGCGTAATTATCGAGCATCGGGAGCACCTTGTCGGCTTTGGCCGGGGGCAGCCCGAAAATCAGATGCTTGAAGCCCATGTCGCGGAAGCGCTTGGCAGTATCTTCCTTGGGCGTCACGCCGAAGATGCCCAGCTCCAGATCCTCGAAGCGACGACCGGCGCGACTCGCCAGCTCCTTGAGCTCCTGGACCTTCGTCGCGAGATTCTCGGTGTTGCCGCGATTGATCGGCATCCATCCGTCGCAGTAATCGACTACGCGCTCCAGCGCCTTCTTGGCCTCGGAGCCGAGCAGAATCTTCGGACCGCCGGGCTGCACGGGCTTGGGCCAGCTCCAGATCGGATCGAAGTTCACGAACTCGCCGTGGAACTCAGCCTTTTCGTTCTTCCAGATTTCGCGCATCGCGAGTATCCGCTCTTTCAGTAACGCCCAGCGACGCTTGAAGTTGGTGCCGTGATTTTCCATCTCTTCGGCGTTCCATCCGCCGCCGATACCGAGGATCACGCGGCCCCCTGAGATCACATCGAGCGAGGCGATCTCCTTGGCCAACACGATCGGATCGCGCTCGATCACGAGGCAGATACCGGTGCCGAGCTGGATGCGCTTGGTCGCGACCGCCGCCGCCGTCAGTGCGACGAAGAGGTCGTGCGTATGCGAATACTCCATCGGCAGCTCGCCGCCGCCCGGCCAAGGCGAGCGCCGGCTGGTGGGGATATGCGTATGCTCGGGAAAATAGAGTGAATCGAGGCCGCGTTCTTCGACGGCCTTGGCCAACTCGACCGGCTGAATCGCGTAGTCGGTCGGAAACATCATCGCGCCGTAAGTACCCATCATCGTTCCTCCGTTTGTTATTGGTCAAGCTTTGGCGCTGGGGCGGGCCGAAACTTCAGCGTGCCAGCGCGCGAGATTCTTCTGATCCGGCTGAATCGCGATTTTCGAGACGCGGCCGAAGTCGATCGCGATCATCGCGGTGATATCGGCGATCGAGAAGCGGTCGCCGGCGATAAACTTGCGGTTCGCCAGTTCGGTGTCGAGCCACTTGAGATTATCTTCGGCGTTGGCCTTCTGCAGTTCGGCATACTCGGGCAACTGCCGGATACGGCCCTTGAAGAACTCGTGGCGCTGACGAAAAGCGTCGGCTATCGGCATCAGGATCGCGAGTTCCATCCGGCGATTCCACATCTCGACTACCGCGCGATCCTTCGCGTCGATACCCATCAGGCGCGGCTCCGGATGAAGCTCCTCGAAGTAGCGGCAAATCGCCACGCTCTCGGAGATACACGTGCCGTCGTCGAGTTCGAGGACCGGCACACCGGCGAGCGGATTCTTCTTGAGGAACTCCGGCTGGCGATTCACGGCCTTGCCGATATCGACGTCCTCGTAAGGGACCGAAATACCCTTTTCGGCGAGAAAGACGCGGACGCGGCGCGGATTCGGCGCAACCGGTGAATTGTAGATTTTCATAATGCTCCTGACCTGCGAACGTGATGGAGCGATTATATACTTGGAGAGCAGCGGACTATGCTAGCGACCTGAGGCGTAAAGACTGGGATTCAACGATGGCCAAACTCAATGGGGAGCAGATTAGGAAGAGAGCTCGCGAGATCGTTGCCGAAAATCCGGGTAGTATACGATACGGTGCGCTGCTCCAGCGCATAAGGGAAGAAAGTCCCGAGACGCCGCCGAATACGATTCAAGGCAACATCTGGGATCTGGAGAAGACTTTTCCATCGGAAATAACGAAACCTAGCCGCGGGCTTTACACACCGGCCAACGCGATTGGGAACGACTCGGTGGTCGTCGGCGATACGGAGCAAGTAAGTCCCGGCGGCACGAGAGTAAGGGAATTGGACTTCTATGAGCCTTTTGCCGAGTGGCTGAAAAACGATCTTGATGAAGTGACCGATGTCGCTCCTCTTGGAGGGGCGAGTATGAAAACCAAGTGGGGCACTCCCGACGTGGTCGGAGTCTACAAGCCGCTCGCCGGGAACCTCATAAAATTTCCTGTCGAAATTGTATCTGCGGAGATAAAGATTGACCCGCAAGCGCCCGTGGTTGCCTTCGGGCAGGCAGTGGCTTATCGCCTCTTTTCCTCGAAGACTTATGTTGCGATGCCAAGCACGCTTAGTGAAGAGGATCAGAGCCGACTAGAGTCGCTGTGCATGCTTTTCGGGGTTGGGCTCGTTCTGTTTAACGTCGACGAGGCAAACCCCGCAGTTCTCAATTCGCGTCCGAGCGCAACGCTTTTCACCCGATATGTTCTACGTGAATGAGTTTGCCGATCGCCTAAAGCTGCACGACGGTCAGGTTTTCGAAAAACTGTTCCGATAACCGTGGACTACTGAGGTCAAGATGATCATCGAGAATGCGGCGGGCAATTGTTCCTTTATCCGCGGAATCGGGCCGTTCTCCGCCGGGGTACGCGCGTCGGCGGGGTACACGATTGTGCACGCGCGGTTCCATCCGTCGGTGCCACTAGCCAAAGGCTACGATCTCATCGAACAGGAACTCCGCAAGGCCAATCGACCGATCAATGCGTTATGCGGGATTCAACTGCGAGTGCCCAAGCCGTTCTCTCGCGCGGGTTTCGATGAATTCAATCGTCCGTATATCGAAAAGCTGCGCGGATGGGGTCTCGAGGTGCAGGGCGCCAATCCGGTGACGCGAACGAATGTTACGTACGAGGTGAATGCGGTATTTGAGCCGGTAATCGCGGGCTTCTTCTATACGGTTTCCTCGGCGAACGCTCGACCGACGTGGATAATTTCAGGCGTTCCGGAGATTGCTTCGCGCGACGGGGCCGTACAGATCGTCGCGGCGAACGACACATCGTTGGAGGGGTTACGGCAGAAGACTGAGTGCGTGCTCCAGATTATCAGCCGGCATATCGCTGAATTGGGTGTTAGCTGGTCGCAGGCGACGACGGTGAATCTCTATGCGATACATGACCTTCATCCGCTGCTAACGTCGACGATCCTTCCTGCGATCGGGGACGCATCGCAGGTTGGCGTGACCTGGCATCACGCGCGCCCGCCAGTGAGCGGATTGGAGATCGAGATCGACGCGTGGTCAGTGGCGCGGGAAGATATTGTCGGGAATCAGGGCTGATCGAGCGCTGCCGTCTTTTTGCGGCAATCGGCGCAACGGCCATAGAGTTCCAGCTTGTGGCGATGGAGCGTCACGCCGAGCTTGCGGGCGACGCTACGCTGCAGGCGTTCGAGGCCGTCGTCCTCGAACTCGATAATCTTGCCGCAAGTCTCGCAGATAAAATGATCGTGATGGTGGTCGCCGATTACTTCGTAGCGCGCCTGGCCCTCATCGAAATGGCGTTCCGATAAAAGGCCGCAATCCTTCATCAGTTTGAGCGTGCGATAGATCGTCGCATAGCCGACGTGGGGATTGATCCGCTTCACTTCGGCGTAAAGTTCCTCAGCGCTGACGTGACGGCCGAGATCGAAGAAAACGCGAGCGATATCGTCGCGCGGGGAGGTCGATTTGAGCCCTTGTTCACGCAAGCGCGTGTGGAAGAGCTCCATCAGTGCCTCGGTTCGTGGCCGGGCGGCGTGGGAGGTGCCGTCTCTGTCAGATTCGAGGCTGGCTTCCGCGCGTGCCATAACGGATTGCGTTCAGGCCGACTCCGAATTGGATTGCAAAAGCTTGCGTGCCGCTGGAGACAGATAGAGCTGTTCGTGCTCGCGATCTTTGAGAACCTCGGCGAGTAGCTCAAGCTGCTCCGCCGGCGCCATCTCGCGATCGATTATTATCAAATCCTGCTCACGGAGACGGCAGGGGCCGCCTCGAGCGCGATAACCAACCTCGCGCAGGATTTTTTCCCGGCGTACTTCCACGCCGAGGCGTTGCGCCGCTTCGATCAGTTCGTCGGCAAGTTTCTGCAGTCGGGTGGTCTTCTCACTCATCGGTATCTCGAGCTGAATCGCAAGAGGGTGCTGATGACGATGATATATCAGCGGCGCCTCGCTTTGAACCTTTGATCCAAAAGCTCCGCTATCGGGTTTGAACAAGGGCGCGATCGATCGTTGCACCAGAAGCGACAGCCACTCATGCTTGAGGCTATGGACTCCAAGCGTCGTCATATTTTCACAATGGGCGTGGTCGATTTTGGTATCGAGCAGGTCTCGCTACCCGACGGTCGTACGCTCGAACTACCGATGGTGCGTCATCCGGGAGCGGCGGCGATCGTGGCGCTTGATGACGACGGCACGATCGTTTTGCTGACGCAGTATCGTCATGCCGTCGGAGGATGGCATCGTGAGATCCCCGCCGGATGCCGCAATGGAAGCGAATCGCATCTTGAGTGTGCAAAACGCGAACTGGGCGAAGAGACGGGGCTATCGGCAAAGCGATGGGATCACTTGGGCGGAATCATCACGATTCCAAGCTTTTGTGACGAGCGGATCGAACTCTATCTGGCCCGTGACCTAGAAGAGGCTGAAGCCAATCCCGAAGATGATGAGATTCTCCGAGTGGAGCGGGTTGCTCTGAGCGAGGCGCTCGCGATGATTCGGCGCGGCGAAATCGTGGACGCGAAGACGATCGCCGCGTTGCATCACGCGCACGCCTTTATAAGCTGAGGTTTCCCGCCTCTATTTCGGCGGGAGAACCAGCATCTATTCGACGTTTACTTCGTCCGGGAACAGAAACGTCGTAGCCCCGTCGTCGAATCGAACCAGGAACATCCTCCGATTCAGATTGTCGACCTCGCGAACGATTTCAGGTTTTTCGTTAAAGCGGGTTCGACCTTGTTGATCGCGCACCGGCCTCAACAACTGACAATGGCGTCCGATAACTCCATCTGGATGAACTGCTTCCATAACTAGCCACCTTTCCCGCAGGACCGCGTTCGGGCCTCCACCAGCCTCAATAGAGTCTGATAGCAAAAGGCAGACCGCATGATAAGTAAGAAATTTTACTTATCCACAATATTAGACGATGGCGATGTCAGCATAATTCTGTCTTAAAGAGTGCGTCTCCTCGATTAATAGCCAAAGCTTTCCCAAACTGCTTTGCAGCTACGACGTTTTTACTTCTGGCAAAGGGTCGTCGGTTCGACCAAAATGCGGCAGGACATAGCCGAATTCGTCGATTCGGCCAACCAATGAGAGGCTTTGATGACCACGACTTATCCTGAGGTGATGGGCCGCGATGTGATGATCGCGACCGAACATTACCTGTCCGCTTCGGCAGGTGCCCGGATTTTCGCGCGCGGCGGCAACGCGATCGACGCAGCGGTTGCGGCGACTTTCGTCGAGGGTGTCGTGAATCCGCATATGCACACGATCGGTGGCGAAGCACCGATGCTCATATATGTGGCACGTGAACGCCGCGTAGTCGCAATCAACGGGAATATGACCGCGCCGGCGCGCGCGACGATCGAGCATTATCGCAAGGACGGGCTGGACCTCGTTCCGGGTGAAGGGCTGCTGGCGGCAGGGGTGCCTGCGGCCTTCGATGCGTTGGCGAGCGTGCTGCGCGAGTTCGGAACGATGACCCTCGACCAAGTGACGGAGCCCGTGCGACGTCTGTGCGAGGACGGCCTCCCGATGCATCCGGGGCTCAGCGGCCATGGCGAGACCCCGGAAGATCTTTCCGGACTAATCGGCGTCGCCTCGATTCTGAGCAACGAACATAAGTTTCGCGAAAAATGGCCTACGAGCGCAGCTCTTTATATGCCGCACGGCAAGGTGCCGGAGCCTGGCGATATCATCAAAAATCCGGCGCTCGCGAATTTCTTCGGTCGGCTGGTCGAAGCCGAGGCGGGTGCACGCAATCGTGGCCGCGAGGCGGCGATCGACGCGGCGCGGGATCGGTTTTATCGCGGCGATATCGCCCGCGAGATTGTGCGATGGTCAGAGGCCAACGGCGGTTTACTGCAGGAGAGCGATCTGGCGAATTTCACTACGAAATTCGAGCCGCCGCTCAGCATCGATTATCACGGCGTCACGGTGCATAAATGCCAACCATGGTCGCAGGGACCGGTCTTTCTACAGCAACTTCGCTTGCTGGAGGGATTCGACCTGCGGGCTCTGGGCCATAATTCGACCGATTACATCCATACGCTGGTGGAGGCTGCGAAGCTCGCCTTCGCCGACCGCGAGGCTTACTACGGTGATCCCGATTTCACCGATGTGCCCGTCGACGGATTACTGTCGTCGCGCTACGCAGATCTGCGACGCGGACTGATTGATCCTTCGCGCGCGTCGACCGAGTTACGCGCCGGCGATCCGATCAAGATGCGTGCGTTGAGCGAATCCTCGATTCACCCACAATCGTGGGGACCGGGTACGATCCACGTAACGGCTGCGGACGGGAACGGGAACATGGTCGCATGCACCGCGAGCGGCGGATGGATTCCGAGCTCGCCGGTGATCGATAGCCTGGGATTTCCGATGGGCACCCGTGTGCAGACCTTCTACCTGGATCCGAAGCACGCAAACGCCCTTCAGCCGAAGAAACGTCCGCGGACGACGCTCACGCCCTCGGTCGCGACGCGCAATGGCGAGCCATTTCTCTCCTTCGGAACGCCGGGCGGTGATCAGCAGGATCAGTGGACCTTGCAGTTCTTTCTCAATCTGGTCGACTTCGGGATGGGCGTGCAGGAGGCTATAGAGGCCCCGCGCTTCTCGACCGCGCATTTTCCGTCGAGCTTCCACCCGCATAGCGCGCGACCCGGCGTACTGCGGATCGAGAATCGAATCGATTCCACGATTTGCTCTGAGTTGGCCGCGCGTGGTCATCAGGTGGAGGTGCGGCCAGCGTGGTGCGAGGGTCATGTGCTCGGAATCCGATTCGATCCATCGAAGCGGCTGCTCCACGGAGGTGCCGACCCCCGGGGACAGCTTGCCGTCGTCATGGCCGCACAGGCGATCGGTTGGTAAAATAAAGCTACCTTACAAGATCGTCAGGTTGTGCGGCTGTGAACGTTGAGACTTCGCACCAAATGGGTGCGAAAGCATTAGTGAGAATACGTTTAGAATAGCCATATTTACCCAATTCGTGTTCAAGGTCGGGCACAAAATCTGCTTTACCAAGAGACGTGGCTGGGTGCTGGAATAAGGGTCTACTAGCCCGGGAGGAAGTTATGCGGAGTTATGCGAAGACGATTGGATTAGCGCTAGCCGCGATTTTGCTGGTTGCAGG
>Ga0335069_10011374_pt1 | contig 12561 bp, 8 predicted proteins | sample Lox_Sample_11_FD_206714 | JGI IMG/M metagenome (GOLD analysis project Ga0335069, IMG submission 206714) | Soil microbial communities from Loxahatchee National Wildlife Refuge, Florida, United States - Lox_Sample_1.1 | ecosystem: Environmental > Terrestrial > Soil > Wetlands | place: USA: Florida...
GACATCGTCGTGACGCCGCCAAACACGAAAGGGCTAGTCTCGCCTGCCAGTCGCAGACTCGAATTGCGAGCCATGAAGTTGCCGGGCCAAAAGCCGGAACTGCCGAAAGGCTTGGGGCCCGTGGAAGCCGCCTTCGTAAATTTGTCCGCCTTTGATTTCACTTACGAGGCACTGGGCATATCGCCAGAGAACATTACAGATTATAACTTGGCTCTTGAAGAGTACCATCAGAAATACAGCGTTTACTATGATCAAATGGTGAGATATGCTGACGAGTTCGTACGCGTCGCATCACTGCCATTCTTGGTTTTTAATCGAGGAACGGCTGTCGCGACGTCCTTTCGCGCGAAAATTGTTTTGCCTGATGAACTAGAATTGCTCGACCCTCACGAGGGAATTGGCAAGCCCCCGACAGCGCCCAAACCTCCAGAGAAACCAGGGCCATTTTGGATGGGGAGTTACATGTCACCCTTCCTGGATCCGAGTCTCGGGCGGGGGTTCCATGGCGTACCGTCGATCCATCCTTATCGGGAGAAGGCCCCCCTTCTGAACCGTGACGCGGGTGAGGTCGAACTCCGGCTACGCAAGCTGGTCCAACACGACTCGCTGGCGTTCGATCAAGTGAATGTTCTCGTGTCAACGGCGATGACCGGGAGCGGCGGGCATCTCGAAGCCATCATCACGGCCGAGGAACTCCCGCGCCCCGTGAGCTGCAAGCTCGCCTTCCGTATTCGGCGAGGATAACCACCCGTCGATCAGGGCTTGCACGTCACTCTCACTGATGGCGCGTTTGAGATCGGACCAGAGCATTTCGGTCAAGCCGTGCAGTGCTCCACCGCGACAACGGGCCTCGGCAGAGTCGGATGTTCGCAGCGATCGCCACAACTCATCGCGCCTGACGACTTGCCGGAGGGCCAGGGGCACCCTTGCCCGGAAATAGAATACACCACCGCGTCGAGAGACGTTGGTGAGGACACGCATATGACCCCCCGTAGCAGCGTTGCGTAGTAGCGCGCGCGGGTCGGCCTTAAGTGCTTGAAGGGGAGGTCCTGGTGGAGCCGAGCGGAATCGAACCGCTGACCTTCTCATTGCGAACGAGACGCTCTACCAACTGAGCTACGGCCCCAGGACCGGGTCGCGAAGGCGGGCACATAAGGGGCGGGGGGTTGTCGTGTCAAGCGCGCTGCTGAACCGTCAAGCCGGAGCGGCGTTGAACCGGGGCGCAAGACGGCGGATGCCTTTGTGCGGCGTCGTTGCTAAGGAGTAGGTCGAGCGCCGGCCGGGCGTGCGCAGGGGGCTGATCGGACGATGATCGCGGTACTGAACTTCATTGATTACATCGGCGATGCGATCCTGGGTCTGCTGATCCTGGCGATCTTCGCCAACGCCATCCTCAGCTGGCTGGTGGCGTTCGACGTGGTCAACCTGCGCAATCGCTTCGTCTATCAATTGAGCCGCATGCTCGAGGCCGTGTGCCAGCCGATCCTGCGCCCGTTCCAGAAGATCGTGCCGCCGCTGGGCGGCGTGGACATCACGCCCCTGATCGCCCTGATCATCCTGCAGGGGATCCGGGCCTATCTGTGGCCGGCCTTGATCAACTTCCTGCTGCACCTGCTGGCCGCCTAGCGGGGCCAGCGCTCGCTAATAGGTGCGCGTCTGCTGCCAGTGGGCGGCGGTGCGGATGATGGTGTCCAGGTCCGAACAGGTCGGCTTCCAGCCGAAGGCGGCCTGGAGGCGCGAGGAATCGGCCACCAGCGAGGGCGGATCGCCCGCCCGGCGCGGGCCCACCGAGTAGGGCACCTTTTTGCCCAGCACCCGCTCGGCCGCCGCGATGATCTGCATCACCGTGACGCCCTCGCCGGTGCCGACGTTGAACACGCCGTTCTCGCCGCCCGCCATCAGCCGGCGGATGGCCAGCACATGCGCCTCGGCCAGATCGACCACGTGAATGTAGTCGCGGATCGGGGTGCCGTCGGGAGTGGGATAGTCCTGGCCGAACACGGTCAGGGCAGGGCCTGTGCCCAGCACCGCCTTGCAAAGGTTGGGGATCAGGTGCGTTTCCGGCTCGTGGCTCTCGCCCACCTCGCCGTCCGGGTCGGCGCCGGCGGCGTTGAAGTAGCGCAGGGCGGTCCAGCGGAACGGATGCGCCTCGCCCAGCCAGCGCAGCGCCCCCTCGAACGCCAGCTTGGAGGCGCCGTACGGGTTGATCGGCACGGTGGCGTGGTCCTCGGGAATGGGCGAGGCGGTGGGGATGCCGTAGGTCGCGGCGGTGGAAGAGAACACGAACGACTCCACGCCCGCCCCGATCAGGGCCGAGGCGAAGGCGTTGGCCGCCCCGACGTTGTTGTCATAGTACTTGGCCGGGTCGCGCACGCTCTCGCCCACCAGGCTGAAGGCGGCGAAGTGCAGGGCGGCCTTGATGTCGTACTTGGCCACGATCTGCTGCACCAGGTCGCGGTCGCGCAGATCGCCCCGCTCCAACGGACCGAACTTGACCGCGGCGGCGTAGCCGGTGGACAGATTGTCGAGCGTGACGGGCAGGAAGCCCGCCGCCTTCAGCGCCTTGCAGGTCTGGGCGCCGATATAGCCGGCGCCGCCGGCGACGAGGATGGCGGGTTGCGAGGTCATGCGGGCTCCGTACGGGGGCTGTAAGCTTGGGCCACCCCTAGTGCATGATCCGGCGTGAAGAAATCGTCAGTCCGTCATATGGGCGGCGGATTTTTGGAAATGGACCTTACGGGGGCAGGGTGTCCGGTGGCGCTTACGGGCCGATCAGGCGTCCTGGCCGACCTTCGCGTCGTGCGTCTTCGCGCCCATTGGCCTCAGGCCCAGGTCGGCGAACAGCTTGTCGTCGGCGTCGATCTCGGGATTGGGCGTGGTCAGAAGGCGCGCGCCGACGAAGATCGAATTGGCGCCGGCCAAAAAGCACAGGGCCTGAAGCTCGCGGCTCATGCCCTCACGCCCCGCCGACAGGCGCACCACGGCCTTGGGGCAGACCAGGCGCGCCACGGCGATGGTGCGCACGAACTCCAGCCCGTCGATCTGGCCCGCTTGCAGCACCTTGTCGCCCAGCGGCGTGCCTGCAATAGGCGCCAGGCCGTTGATCGGCAGGCTGTCGGGGTGTTCGGGCAGGGTGGCCAGGGCGTGCAGCAGGCCCGCGCGGTCGCGGCGCGCCTCGCCCATGCCGACGATGCCGCCGCAGCACACCGAGACCCCCGCCGTGCGCACATGGGCCAGGGTGTCCAGCCGGTCCTGATAGGTGCGGGTGGTGACGACCTCGCCGTAGTACTCCGGCCCGGTGTCCAGGTTGTGGTTGTAGTAGTCGAGCCCGGCGGCCTTGAGCGCCTGGGCCTGCTGGGGCGTGAGCATGCCCAGGGTGGCGCAGGTCTCCAGGCCCAGGGCCTTCACGCCCTTGATCATCTCGACCATGGCGGGCGTGTCGCGGTCCTTCAGGTCGCGCCAGGCCGCGCCCATGCAGAAGCGCTGGGCGCCGCCCGCCTTGGCGGCCCGGGCCTGGGCGACCACCTCGTCCGCGGGCATCAGGCGCGAGGCCTTCAGCCCCGTGTCGAAGTGCGAGGACTGGCTGCAATAGCCGCAGTCCTCGGCGCAGCCGCCGGTCTTGACCGACAGCAGCTGCGAGCGCTGGACCTCGGCCGGGTCGAACCAGGCGCGGTGCGTGGCGGCGGCCTGGAACACCAGCTCGGTGAAGGGCAGGTCGAACAGGGCCAGGACCTCGTCCAGGGTCCAGTCGTGGCGGGGCTTGCTGTAGTCGCGCATCGTGCAATCCATCAACAGTCTGACGGCTGCTTATCAGCGGGCCGGGGTTTCTAGAAGCGCGGACTCTCGTTAGCCTTTTGGTCATGAACGCCTTGACCGAACCCGCGCCGCCCACGGCGAGCGACCTGGCCGCCGCCACACCGGTGATGGCCCAGTTCTTCGAGGCCAAGGCGCGCCAGCCCGACGCCCTGGTGTTCTTCCGCATGGGCGACTTCTACGAGCTGTTCTTCGAGGACGCGGTCAAGGCCGCCGCCGCCCTCGGCATCGCCCTGACCGCGCGCGGCAAGCACGCGGGGGCTGATATCCCCATGGCGGGCGTGCCGGTGCACGCGGCCGAGGCCTATCTGGCCAAGCTGATCCGCGCCGGGTTCAAGGTGGCGGTGTGCGAACAGATCGAGGACCCGTCCGAGGCGCGCAAGCGCGGCTCCAAGTCGATCGTGCGTCGCGACGTGGTGCGGGTGGTCACGCCCGGCACCCTGACCGAGGACGGCCTGCTTGACGCGCGCGGCTCCAACCGCCTGGCGGCGGTGGCGGTGCGCGCGGGTCAGGCGGCGGTGGCGAGCGTGGAGCTGTCCACCGGCGAGGTCGACTGCATCAGCGTGGGGCGGGCCGGGGTTTCGGCGGCGCTGGCGGCGCTGCAGCCGTCCGAGATCCTGGTGCCCGACCGGCTGTTCGCCGACGAGGTGCTGGCCGCCGCGTTCAAGGCCCAGGCGGGCCTGGTCCAGCCCATGGCCCAGGCCCTGGCCGAACCGCAGGCGTCGGAGGCGCGGCTCAAGCGGCTCTATGGCGTCGATACGCTGGACGGCTTCGGCGAACTGGCCGGGTGCGAAATCTCGGCCCTGGGCCTGATCGCGGCCCACCTGGAGACGACGCAGGCGGGCCGTCTGCCGGCCTTGAGTCCCCCGCGCCGCGCGGGCGAGGCCGACGTGATGGCGATCGATCCGGCCACCCGCTTCAGCCTGGAGATCGAGCGCACGCAGAGCGGCGCGCGCGAGGGCTCGCTGCTGGCCGCCATCGACCGCACGGTCACCTCGGGCGGGGCGCGCCTGCTGGCCGCGCGCCTGGCCCGGCCGCTGCTCGGCCCGGACGAGATCGAGGCGCGGCTGGACGCCGTGCAATGGTTCCTGGAGCGGCGCGAGCTGCGCCAGCGGGCGCGCGGCGGGCTCAAGAGCGCGGGCGATCCGGCGCGGGCGTTTTCGCGGCTCGCGCTGGGGCGCGGCGGCCCACGCGACCTTGGCGCCCTGCGGACCGCCCTGGCCTGCGGCGCCGAGCTGGCGGCCCTGATCGGGGCCGAACACGACCTGGCGGACGGCGCGCCGTCCGAGATCGCCACCGCCGCCCGCGCGCTCGACCCCGACGAGCGTCCAGCCCTGGCCGAGTTCGCGGCGGTGCTGACGCGCGGGCTGGGCGCCGACCTGCCGGCCCAGGCGCGCGACGGCGGCTTCGTCGCCCCCGGCGTCAGCCCCGACCTCGACCAGGCTCGCGCGCTGCAGGGCGACAGCCGGCTGGTGGTGGCCGCGCTGGAGCAGCGTCTGGCGGCCGAGAGCGGCGTGGCCCTGCGCATCCGCCACAACGCGGTGTTGGGCTATTTCCTGGAGACTAGCGCCAAGGCGGCCGAGCCGCTGATGACCGCGCCGCTCAACGCGACCTTCATCCACCGCCAGACCCTGGCCAACCAGGTGCGGTTCACCACGGTGGAGCTGGCCGACCTGGACGCGCGCATCGCCCAGGCGTCCGAACGCGCCCTGGCGATCGAGGCCTCGATCTTCGAAGCTTGGGCCGCGCAGGCCCGCAACCTGGCGCTCGACATCCAGAGCGCCGCCGGCGCCCTGGCGCGGCTCGACGTGGCGGCGGGCCTGGCCGAGTGGGCGCAGGACGAGCAGGCGGTGCGGCCGCAGATCGACCGCTCGGTGGCGTTCGAGGCCGAGGCGGCGCGCCATCCGGTGGTCGAGGCGGCGGTCAAGCGCGCCGGCCAGCCCTATACGCCCAACGACTGCAAGCTGGACGGCGCGGGGGCGGCCTGCCCGCGCCTGGCCATCGTCACCGGACCGAACATGGCCGGCAAGTCGACCTTCCTGCGCCAGAACGCGCTCTTGGCCATCCTGGCCCAGTCCGGCTGTTTCGTGCCTGCGCGCCGCCTGCGCCTGGGGGTGGTGGACAAGCTGTTCAGCCGGGTGGGCGCGGGCGACGACCTGGCGCGCGGCCGCTCGACCTTCATGGCCGAGATGGTCGAGACCGCCGCGATCCTGACCCAGGCCACGCCGCGTTCGCTGGTGATCCTGGACGAGATCGGCCGGGGCACCGCCACCTACGACGGCCTGGCCATCGCCTGGGCGTGCGCCGAGGCCCTGCACGACGTCAACCGCTGCCGCGCCCTGTTCGCCACCCACTATCACGAGCTGGCGCGGCTAGAGGACCGACTGGCCCATGTGGGCAACCTGTCGCTGCGGGCCAAGGAGTGGAACGGCGACCTGGTGTTCCTGCACGAGGCGCGCCCCGGCCCCGCCGACCGCTCCTACGGCGTGCAGGTGGCCAAGCTGGCCGGCGTGCCCCCCGCCGTGGTCGCCCGCGCTCGCCAGGTGCTCGAGCGCCTGGAAACCCAGACCGCCTCGCCCGCGCGCCTGGACGACCTGCCCCTGTTCGCCGCCGCCGCCGAGCCCGAGGCGCCGTTCAAGGGACCGAGCGAGGTCGAAACCGCATTGGCGGCCCTGGATCTCGACGGCATGTCCCCGCGCGAGGCGATGGAAGCTCTGTATCGGCTGAAGGGGATGGCGGGGATCTAGGAGCTGAATTTATCCGCCCGCCTGAACCACCGACGCCCCTGCAACCCGCTGATTGGCGTTTCATATGAACGCCGGACCGCCGTCGTGGGATTTTACCAGGCGCGCGCGAATGGCCCGGTCAGCCAAATTATACGGAACAGTCCAGCTCAAGTCTGACCGATATTCTGTGATCAAGCCGATGCGCGTCATCACGCCGTTCGGCTGCGGCCTCGTTTGGCGGGTCCTTTACTGGGTTTACCGAGCCGCGACGGCGGCAAATTTTATCAATAAAAACAACGCGTGATTGTCAACGATCCAGCGGCCCTGGGTGGTTAGTGAAAATCTATCCATTTGCGTCAATTTTCTATGCCGCCCTGTCGAAAAGCTAGTCGTAGCACTTATGAAACAAATCAAAGTCGCGATGGAGCGGCGGCGGGGGGGATTAATTTGATATCTTCAAATTCTCCCGAATTCAAATATCGCAAATCTAAGTGAACGCTTTGGTGTGCGCGATATATCAGTAAATATTCGCCGCACAATTTCCTGTTAAATCTTACTGATCAGAAAAGCCCGCCCGTACGTCAACGACGGGCGATCGGAACCGTTCGTTCAGCGGTTAAATATTGCTGAACCAAAGTAAAACAATCGGGGGAGAAAACTGGTGAACAAGTCCACACTTGATAATTCGGTGGCGAAGGCCGCATCCAAGCGCTCGGCCGTCTTGCGCAGCTACGCGGCGCCCATTGCTCTATTGTGCGGGTTGATGGCTTCGGCAGGCGCCGCCTGCGCCGAAGATGCGGCGCCGACCAACGGTCCGGCTCCGGAAGCTAAAGTCGATGAGGTCACGGTTACCGGATCGCGCATCCTGCGAAACGGCAACAATGCGCCGACGCCCGTCACGGTGGTGACCGAGGACTCCCTGAACGCCATCACGCCCAGCAACATCTTCAACCAGCTCAATGTCATCCCCGCCTTTGTGCCGACCTATGGCGCCCAGACGCCCAGCGGATTGAGCACCATGAACAATACGGGGGTTTCGGCCCTGAACCTGCGGGGACTTGGGGCGCAGCGCGCCCTGGTTCTGTTTGACGGCCAAAGGTTGCCGCCGTCGACGCCTGACGGTCTGGTCAATGTGAACCTCTTGCCGCAGATGCTGATCCAGCGCGTGGACGTTGTGACCGGCGGCGCTTCGGCGGTCTACGGTTCGGACGCGGTCAGCGGCGTGATCAACTTCATCCTCGACCGCAAGTTCAACGGCCTCAAGCTGGATGCGCAGGGCGGCGACTCCAGCCGAAACGACGACAAAACCTACCAATTGGGGATCGCCGGCGGCTTGGACCTGTTTGGCGGGCGCGGTCACTTTGAAGCCAGCTGGGAGCGGAGCCATGACGACGGCCTGTCCTATGCCAGCCAGACCCGGCCCAATATCTTCAACTGGACCGTCCAAGGCTCCGGCACGACCGCGGACCCGCTGCATCTGGTCCAGGGGGTCACGGACCCCGTCTACAGCGACGGCGGCCTGATCCGGAAGGGGCCCCTCAAGAACTACAATTTCTCGTCCAATGGCGTGTTGACCCCGTTCAATGCGGCCACGGACGGTTGGCAAAACAACTCGGACTCGCTGCTTGCGGCGTCCACGATCGATCAGGGTTTTGCGCGCCTCGACTATGACTTTACCGACCATCTGCACGGCTACGCCAATCTGGTGTATGCCCGCGATTACGAGACCGGCGCCTTCTCGCCGGGTGTGGACGGCAGAGTCGCCTTTGGCGCCTGTAACGCGTTTCTACAGCCAGCATATCAAGCGCAAATGGGCTGCACCAACGCCGCCGTTCAACAAAGCGACCCTAATCAGTATGTATTCACGCTGAACAAGGTGCCAAACCCATTAATAAACCTCTTGAAGACGACCCTTGGTTATTCGACCACGACAAATATCAATGTTATCGCCGGCCTTGAGGGCGATTTCGGCAAGGCGTACCATTGGGAAACGTCATTCACATACGGCCAGACCGCGCAAAAGGTTGAGCAGGCCGGCACGGACGAAGACCCGCACTGGTACGCGGCGCTGGATGCGGTTGTGAATCCCGCCAACGGCCAAATCGTCTGCAACGTCACCCTGACCAACCCTGGCCTGTATCCGGGATGCGTGCCGATCAACATGTTCGGGCCCAGTTCGGAATCCCAGGCGGCGCTCAACTATTCCTTCGGCACTGTGGGACGAACGGCCATCAACAAAACCATCGGTTGGGAAGGCGCCCTTCGCGGCGAGCCCTTCAGCCTGTGGGCGGGGCCCGTGGGCATGGCTATCTCCGGCGATTTCCGCAGACAGAGCCTAGGCGTCACGAGCACGTCTCTGCCCGACAATCCGACCATGGATTGCCTGGGGCTGCGCTTCGGCAACTGCGATCCGACGAGCCCGCAGGATACCCATACCTGGGGCAACTTCGTCATCCCCCTGCCGACCGTGAACCAGAACATCTATGAGGCGGCGCTGGAAGTCGATGTGCCGTTGGTCAAGGACCTGCCGTTCGTCAAGTCGCTGAGCACAAACGACGCGGTTCGATACGCGCTTTACCAGAATTCCGGTGGCTCGTTGGATCTCAACGGTAATCCAACCACCGTTAATACCAATTTCAACGCCACCAATTGGAAGCTTGGACTGGTCTGGACGGTCAACGACCAATTGACCATCCGCGCGACGCGATCACGCGATATGCGCGCCCCGAACCTCTATGACCTTTTCAATCCGCAGCGGTACAACCCGAACACGATTGGCGCCAGCGACTACCTGTGTCCGCCAGGGGTTAGCGCGGGTCAGGCCGGCTGCCCGATTGACGTGGCCGGCGGGACCGGCGGGCCGTCATTCACCGGCGGCAATCCCAGTCTGAAGCCTGAGATTGGCGATACGGTCTCCGCGGGCTTCGTCTTTAGGCCAATGCGCAGCTTGAGTCTGGCCGTCGATTATTACGACATCAAAATTACCGACGCCATTACCGTGCTGAATGGTTCAGACCCGACTATTCAACAAGACTGCTATGCCAGCGGCGGCAAATCCCCGCTGTGCGCGTTGCAGCTCAGATCTGCAGGTAACTATACCTATTCTCCGACGAACACGGTGTTGGCTTGGTATTCACGCGGTGTGAACCTGGGTCAGTTGGCGACGTCCGGGATTGATATGGAGTTGAACTACCGGACGGCCATCGCAGACCATACCTTGTCGGTCCGCGCTCTGGCGACCTACATGGAACATCGCACGATCACCGAATTCGGGTCGGTGACGGAATATGCGGGCACCAACGGCGACTCCACGATTGGTCAGTCACCCAAATGGCGGGTGAACGTCCAGCTGAACTACAATGTTCTGCCAGGCCTCGACTTTAGCGCTGCGGAACGTTGGCGCAGCGCGATGCGCTTCCAGACCGACCCGACCCTGGTGGAGAGCGGCGATGTGGCGGCCGTGGCCTACACCGACATGAACTTGAGCTACGCCTTGCCGTACCGGCGCGGCTTGACCGTGTTCCTCAACGTTCGGAATCTGCTGGACCAGGCGCCGCCTCACGCTGGCCGTGTTCTGTCCGACCAGCCGGGTGGAACCGGTGACGGCTACTCCATCGGCGACGATCCCATCGGCCGCTACTTTACGCTGGGTATCCGCGGTCGCTTCTAGGCGGCTATCCTCGATAAGCATGGGCGCGAGGTCTCTTTTCCCCAAAAGAGGCCTCGTGCTTTTCGAGCGATCAAGCCTGTTGAACCTCATGGCCGCGCCGCCAACATGGTCCCGGCGTGGCCCAATGCGCGTCTCGTAGCTGTGCTATCTTCCACGGCCGTCGCCATTCCATGATGCGTCGCTCGCGGCGGACGACGGTTCCGGCGCCGCGGGATTTTTATGAAATCTCGCGCCATGGACGCCGCCGCCAAGCCTAGCTAAACCCTACCCATGGCCATCGGCGTGTTCGATTCAGGGGTGGGGGGGCTGTCGGTCCATCGGGCGCTGGTGGAGCGGTTTCCAGGCGCCGATTTCCTCTATCTGGCCGACCAGGCGAACGCGCCCTATGGCGGCCTGCCGGGCGAGCGGATCGTGGAGCTGACCCGCGCAGGCTGCCAGCGGCTGTTCGACCGGGGCTGCGACCTGGTGGTTCTGGGCTGCAACACCGCCTCGGCCATCGCCCTGCGCCGGCTGCAGCAGACCTGGCTGCCGGGCCTGCGGCGCGAGCGCGGGCGGCCGACCAACATCCTGGGCATCATCGTGCCGACGATCGAGGCGGCCACCGGCCTGCCCTGGACCCAGGAGCCGGAATATCCGCCCGAAAAGGCCGAGGCGCTGGAGACGCTGGGGGTGTTCTGCACCGCCCAGACCGCCGCCAGCCGGGTGTACGAGATCGAGATCCACAAGCGGCGCGGCGACCTGGCGGTGTTTGTCGAGCCGTGCCCGGAGCTGGCGCGCCTGATCGAGATGGGGGCCGAGGCCGACATCCTGAAGGCGGTGATCGAGAGCCACGTGCGCGAGCTGGCCCGGCGGGTCGGCCGCATGCCCGACCGCTTCATCCTGGGCTGCACCCACTATGAGCTGGCCGGCGATCTGTTCCGCCAGGTTTTGCCCGAGGGCGCGGCCCTGATCCATCAGCCGGAGGCCACCGCCGACGCACTCGCGCGCTATCTGGCGACCCATCCCGATTACGAGCCGGGCGCCTCGGGCCTGCGCCGCTTTCTCACCACGGGCGCGGCCGGCCCCCAGAACGGCCTGGTCGAAGCCTTCTGGGGCGCCCCGCTGGCGTTCGAGGCGGCTTAGGCGGCGGCCGTTTCCGCCGCGATCACGCGCGAGACCGCGTTGACCACGGCGGCGATGCGGAAGGCGCACTGGATCTGGGCGGCGGGCGCGGCGTGCTTCTTCAGCTCGGCCTCGTGCGCGTCCAGGCACATGCCGCAGCCGTTGATGGCCGACACGGCCAGCGACCACAGCTCGAAGTCGGCCTTGTCCACGCCCGGGTTGGCGATGATGTTCATGCGCAGGCGCGCGGGCAGGGTCTTGTACTCCGGGTTATGCAGCAGGTGCAGCGTCCGGTAGTAGACGTTGTTCATGCCCATGATCGCCGCCGCCGCCTTGGCCGCGGTCGCCGCCTCGGCCGACAGGCCGCCGGCCTGGGCCGCCGCGGCGATGGCCTTGACCGTGTGGGGCTCGCCCACGGCGTAGGCGCTGGCCAGGAACGCGCCCCACTTCTGCTGATCGTTCAGCACGGTCTCGCTCGCCAGCGAGGACAGATTGAGGCTGAGGTCCTTGGCGTAGGCGGGCAGCAGGTCTCGCAAGGCGTCGATCGACATGGCGTCGCGCTCCTTCGGCAGGTCTGGTTGGGACGGAAGATAAAAGACCCGGGGGCGGCTTTTCGGGGAGGAAAAGTCGCCGCCCCCGGGTGTGGGCGCGGCCTAGGGAGGGTTAGGCCGCCGCCAAGGTGTCGCCGCCGACCGGGCGGTTGCAGGGGCACAGCTCGTCGGTCTGCAGGGCGTCCAGCACGCGCAGGGTGTCCTGCGGGTTGCGGCCGACGTTGAGGTTGGTGACGTAGACGTGCTGGATCACGTTGAACGGATCGACCACGAAGGTGGCGCGATAGGCCACGCCTTCCTCTTCGTTGAGCACGCCGAGCTCGCGGGCGAACTTGCCCGAGTTGTCGGCGAACTGCCAGATCGGCAGGCTGGTCAGGTCCGGGTGCTCCCGGCGCCAGCCGAGCTTGGCGTGCTCGTTGTCGGTCGAGCCGCCCAGCACCACCGCGTCGCGGTCCTCGAACTCGCGCGCCAGGCTGGCGAAGGCCACGATCTCGGTCGGGCACACGAAGGTGAAGTCCTTGGGGTAGAAGAAGATCACCTTCCACTTGCCCTCAAAGCTGTCTTGATCGAGCGCCTCGAACGCGCTCACGCCGTTTTCCTCGTGGCGGTTGAACTTGGGCTTCACGCCGACGATTTTGAAGTCGGGCAGTTTTTGGCCGACGGACAGCATAACGTAACTCCTGAATCTGGATCAAAGGCC
>Ga0335069_10011376_pt1 | contig 12558 bp, 13 predicted proteins | sample Lox_Sample_11_FD_206714 | JGI IMG/M metagenome (GOLD analysis project Ga0335069, IMG submission 206714) | Soil microbial communities from Loxahatchee National Wildlife Refuge, Florida, United States - Lox_Sample_1.1 | ecosystem: Environmental > Terrestrial > Soil > Wetlands | place: USA...
TCGAGCCGTCGTCGGCGACCTCGAACAATCCTTTGTGGTCGCTCAATGCGCCGGTAAAACTCCCCTTACGATGGCCGAACAGGAGACTTTCCAGCAAATCGTGTGGTACTGCGGCGCAATTCTGCGCCACGAACGTCGCGTCGCGCCGGGGGCCGCTGTAGTGGATAGCCCGCGCAATCAGTTCCTTCCCAGTGCCGGTTTCCCCGGTAATCAGGACGGTGATGTCGCTGATGGCGGCCCGCCGCATCAACGCATAGACGCGCTCCATCGCCGGACTGTTGCCGATCAGGTTCTCGAAGCCGCTGCGGGCGCGCGCCTCTTGGCGGAGGTAGCACACTTCCCCCCGCAGGCGCTCGTTGGCCTCTCGCAGCTCCCGCGTCAACCGTTCGTTTTCGGTTACCAACGTGTATGCCTCTGCAGCTCGTTGGACGGTCAGCCGCAACTCTCGAGTATCCCACGGCTTGGTGATGTAGCGATACACGCGCCCTGAGTTGATGGCTTCGACCAGCGATTCAATGTCGGTGTATCCGGTGAGAATGATCCGGCTCGTGTTCGGAAAGCGGCCGATGGTCTCGCACAGGAACTCGGTCCCGCTCATACCCGGCATGCGTTGATCTGCGATGATCACCGCCACCTCGCCGTGTTGATCGAGGACCTGGAGCGCCTCTTCGGCGCTCAATGCCGTCAAAACTTCAAAGTGATCGAGGTGGAGAATGCGCACCAGTGTGTCCAGCACGCTGCGATCATCCTCGACAACGAGAATGCGTGACTGAACCATCGGAGGGGGGGCCGCTTGCGCTAGGTCGTTGAGTGAATCCATGTACCCAACCGTGTCGCCTTGTAGCCTAGACCGCTGCACCAGCGCCAGCCCCGACGCATTGAACCGCTGGCTCAAGAGGTCGGAGGGGTAGTCTGATGCGAAACGTACACCCCGGGGGCGGGCTGGAGTCGAGTTCGAGGCGTCCGTGATGCTTGGCTACGATCGAGTACGAGATGCTCAATCCGAGGCCCGTGCCCTTGCCGATGGGCTTGGTCGTGAAGAAGGGGTCGAAGATCTTCGTCCGCAGCTCCGGCGCAACACCCGGACCGGTGTCGTGTATAACGACCTCGACCCAATCTGGCGCTACGAAATGACTGGACACCCGCACCACACCCTCGCCGACGCTCTCGACGGCGTCGAGCGCGTTGGTGAGCAAATTCAAGAACACTTGATTGACCTGACTCGCATAGCATTCCACCGGCGGTAGCGGATCGAGCGCCGTCTCCACGCGGATGCCGCGTCGCTGCCGGTGGTGGAGGAGGTCAAGCGTAATGCTGATCGCCGCATTCAAGTCGACGCGCTTCAGTTCCGCCTCGTCGAGTCGCGAGAACGTGCGCAGATCCTGGACGATGCGGCGGGCGCGCTGGCTGCCTTCGGAGCAAGTGGCGAGCAACCGGTCGAGATCGGCAAGCACGTTGTCAAGATCGAGTCGTCGGCGGATGGCGGCAAACCGCTCGCCGCACTCTGGCGCGGCTTGTTCAAACGCGCTCAGGGTCGCGCGGAGGCGATCGTGGTAGTCCTGGAGCACCGCGAGGTTGCCGTCGACTGCGCCGAGCGGATTGTTCAATTCATGGGCGACCCCCGCAACCAACTGCCCGAGCGACGCCATCTTTTCGGCGTGCACGAGTTGGGCCTGGGTGTCGCGCAGTTCGCGGGTTCGGAGATCCACCTCCCGCTCCAGGTTGCGTCGCAGCGAGTCGAGGGCTTCGAACGAATACGCGTTCTCCAACGCAATCGCGGCTTGATTGGCAATGGTGCCGAGCAGATCGAGATCCTCGCTGGTGTATAATTCCCCGCTGCGCTTCGGGCCGAGCAGCAACGCGGCACGGAGACTGCCCTCGAAGGCGATCGGGGCGGCGACCTCGGCCTCACAGCCGTCCAACGCGGCGGCAGCCTCCGTGCTACTCACCCGCGACTGCGGCCCGCGACACTGCGCGAGCCACGACCGCAGCGAGGCCGGCATATCCGCCGCGGTGTGGTCGTCGAACCGACAGACGCGAAGCCGTGCCGGCGCCAAGGTGCCGGCCACGATTGCGTGAGTGTGTTGCAGCACGTCGTTCGCGCGCAGCAGACGAGTGAAGCTCGTCGCGAGCTGTTGGATCGTCGGCTTATAAGCGGCACGACTGCGAAAGAAGACGCGGTCGATCCAGTACTCGAGGCCGGCCCGCGCCGCGGCGAAACCAAGGCCGCTGGCGACCGCGAGCATCGCCACGGCTACGCCCGTCAAGGTGGGATAGCGGCTCAACGAAATGTTGATCAGTAGCGCCAGGGTGAAGACCAGCACGCTCCAGAATACGGCGAGTGCCACGGTGACGGAGCGCCGCCGCAATACGTGCCGCAGCTCGAACAGGTTGCCGCGCACGATGGCGTAGGCCAATGATCCCGTCATGATCAGCGTCGCGGGAAAGAACAGGTTGGCCGGTATGGTGGAGCCCGTCACGGCGGTTGGGAGCAGCCCCACCCCGAGCACCGGCACGGCGACCCCATAGCCGAACAGCACCACGCGGGCGCGCTCGCGCGTCTCGCGGTCGTCGTGCGCCCACGCACTCTGCAGCACCGAGATACCAAGAAATAGCTCGCCGCCAGCCAACAGCAGCGGTCCGAGCGCCTCCCAGCGAGCCGTGAGCGGGTGCCCCGTCGCCTGCGCAATCGCGATGCCGACGCCGAGAGCCCCGGCGAGCACGAATAAGCCGGTGATGATCCAGGGACGTTGGACGACGATCCGCCGCGGCCGCGGAAAGAACAGCGCGAAGTTAACGAACGCAACCGCGAGCAGATGAAACGATCCGACGTAGACGGCGTCGAGGCGGTGGTACAACATGGATTCGCAAAACGCGATGTTGCCCACATAGGCAAGGGCGGTCAGCAGCAGAAAGCGACGTGCAGCCGGATGCTTCGGTTGCCGTCGCACCGTCCACCAGGCTAACCCCAACGCCACCGCCGCCGGGATGACCGCGCAGCCATAGAAAGCCAAGAAGCTGCGCAGCGAGAAGCGAACCGTCGGGGCGGCGACCTCGATCAATTGGCCGCGACGTTCAACCGTATACGATAACAGTGTGCCGGGTGCCGATGTCGCCGCCACGCGATCAACGTCGTCCGGCCGGTTTACGATGACCGTTTCGTCCCCCAACCGGACGCTGACGATGCGATCGAGTCCCCGCACCAGACCGTCGCGCAGTGCCGGCCACAGTGGATCGCCAACCCGTTCGATCCGCAAGTTGCGAGAGAGGCAAAAGCCCGGCATCGTGACGCCAATCAGCGCGCCAACCCGGATCGCCGAGCCGATCGCAGCAACTGCGGTCACCGCCAACACCGACCGCACCAGCCATCGATCCTCGACGCGCTCGCGGTTCGATCCGAGCATGGACTTCACGTTGAGGCGAAGCATAGTGCGACGGCCCCTCGGGAACAAGTCGCTCGGCATCGCGGCGTGCAATCTAGGTCTTAAGACCAATTCGCCATCTGTTCGGTGCTAGTCCCCACGCTGCTTGTGATACAGATTCCTTGACATTGATGAGCTAGCTGTGCGAGAGGCGCGGGACCGCTGATTGAAGGAGAATCCAAGATGAAGGCACAAGCATCAAGGGAGACTCGCGCCGCGGCGCAGGAGATCCTGGCGGCGATCACGAACGGCACCCGCGTGATGCCAGCCCCGGCTTTCTTTCGCGGATTGCGACGACAACTGTCCGGCTACAAGGCGGATCGCTATCCGGCGCTGATCAAGTGGCTGGGCAACGCCGGCATTCAACACCTGCCATCGAAAGAGCAGTGTGCGGCTGCCGCAAAACTTGCCAGGCGCAAACACAGTCCGCTGGTCTCGCCGCATCCCGTGGCCGACTATTGAATCCGCACGCTCTGGGCTTGGCGCTGGCCAGGTACGACCGCGGGGTCGACGACGCGTTTCGTCGGTGGCTGCGGGCGGCCTTGCCGCCGGCATTGCGCACCGTTGCGGTGATGTTGCCGCACCGCATCGGATTGGCGCGGCGGCGTTGGCAGACCTGGCACGATGTCTTTCGTAGCCCGGTAATGCGCTCGTTGCCCGGTGCGGTAGCCGAGGCGTTTCCGTTGCGGCCGGCCGCGCGGCTCTACGGGCTCGGGCTCGCGCATGTGCTCTTGGCCTTCGTGGTGTTCATTGACGATCGACTCAACGATGGCCAGACCTCGTTTGCTCGCGACCTGTACTTGGTGCGGCGCAGCATGGAAGTGGAAGCCGGCGCACGACTCACGGAACTCCTGGGAGCGGACGCGCGTTTCTGGCGATCGGCCGAACGGGCGTTCCAGCAGTATGCCGCGGCGCACGCCCGCGAGCCGCGCCTGTGGACGAGCGCCACCGCGTACAGCCATCGCCGATACGCCCGCGACGCGGCCGACAAGATCGCCGTCGCACAGCTCCCAGCGCTCGCCGTCGCGCGCGTGGGCGGGGCGAGCGCTGCGCAAGTCGAGCAGCTTCGGCGCGCGTTCGATCATTGTCTGATCGCGCTGCAGTACCTCGATGACGTGAACGACTGGATCGACGACTTCCGCGCTCGACGGTGGACCTACTTCGTGCGCCGGCACCTGCACGACCAGGAACTGCGTGCGAACCCGCCGCCAGCGCTCGCGTCGATGCACGACCGGATCGCCACCGCATCGGTCACCGAGGAGTTTCTCGCTCGCGCTCGGCAGCATCTGTCGGCCGCGTCCGATCTGCTCGCCACGTTTTCGCTGCCCACATTGTCGGCGTGGGTCGCGGAACGCGCCGCCGCGATCGACCGCCGGCTGTGCGCACCGCAACGCGCGTGGCGCACGGCGCTGCGCCGCGCCTGGACCTCATGACGCCGCGCTCCTTGGCCGCTTACGATCGAATGATCGACGAGGCGTATCGTCGATGGCTGCACACACTCCCATCGTCGCTGCGCACGATCGGGCATGCGTTGCCGGGAACCATCACGCTCGGGGCAACGCGCTGGCGGTCATGGCAGCACGTGTTTCCGATCGCGACGACGCGCGCGCTTCCCTGGCTGGTGGGCGAGGCCTTTCCAGCCGTCCCGCCAGCCACGCATGCGAGCTTGTCGGTCGCGTTCGTACTCGGCGCGCTCGTTGCGCTCGTCGATGATCGTCTCATCGACGCGCAGGCGGACTTCACGCGCGACCTCAACCTGACGCGGCGCTGCCTCGAGGCGCATGTGCACCAGCGGCTCTCGGTCGTCGGCCGACACGCCGAATTCTGGCGTCACTACCGCCGCGCATTCCGCGTGTACGTCGCGGCCCACGCACGCGAACCGCAACTCTGGCTCGGAATCAGTGAGTCCAGCGGTCATGCCCGCTACGCGCGCGAGTCACTGGCCAAGAGCGCGGTCGCGCGTCTGTCGATTGTCGCCCTCGGCGCGGTTGGCGGCGCATCCGCGTCGGACCTCGACCGCCTTGCCCGTCTCGTCGATCACTACCTCATCGCCATGCAATACGCCGACGACGTCGCGGATTGCGAGGAGGATTTTCGCCGCGGCCGCTGGACCTTTTTCATTCAGCAGCATCTCACCCCCGCCGAAATCCGGCGCAAGACACCGATCCGCTTGACCCAGCTACGACGGCGCATCGACGCGGCGCCGATCGCCGAAGACTTTCTCTGCCAGGCCAGTTGGCACTACGCCGCCTGCACTCGTGAAAGCCAGCCATTCGCCATGCCGACGCTGCGGGCGTGGGTCGGCGACCGACGCGATCAACTTCGCGCGCTCGCCATGGCGCGCCAACAGGCGCGGCTGCACCCGCACCGCACGTCGGCAGCGGCGTTCGCGCGGGAGTTGAAACGCCGGTGGAACACCGCTGCGACGCGCGTCAATAGCCCATCATGTTGAGGAAGTGTTCCAGCCGTTCGAAGCGCATGTAGAGGTTGCGCCGCTTCTCGTCGCCGATCGTCGACGTCGGCCGGTCGGCGTAGTCGTGGCCGGGATAGAGCACGGTGTCGTCCGGCAAACGTTTCAACTTGTTGACCAAGCTGTCGTACAACTGTGCCGGATCGCTGCCCGGCAAGTCGACGCGCCCGCACGAGCCGATGAACAACGTGTCGCCGGATACCAGTCGTCCGTCGACCAGAAAACACTGCGAGCCCGGCGTGTGGCCGGGGGTGTGGATGAACGTGATCTTCATCTGACCGATGCTGAGATCGTCACCGCTCTCGACCGATCGGAGGTCGGGACTCGACAGCCCGGCAATGCGGTTGGCGAACGCGGCTTCCGACTTGTGTAAGTAGACTTTGAGATCAAGGTTGCGTTCGAGCAGATCCGCGGCGCCTTGGATCGTGCGACCCATGAAGTTGCCGCCGAGGTGGTCGGGGTGGAAATGCGTCACCAGCGCGGCGGTGAGCGTCATGCCGTCTTCTTCGACGGTACGGACGATGTGATCGATGTCCCACGCCGCGTCGATCACCGCGGCCTGGCGCGTGACCGGATCGCCGATGAGGTAGACGAAGTTCTGCATCGGCCCGAGCTGCAGTTGTTTGAAGTACAACGACGACATTCGACTAGGCTCCTCTGCGTTTACGTTCGTGGCCGCGCAGTCCACGCTCCCACAAAAACTCGGGCTCGCCGAGTTGCTTGCTCACCCAGCGCGATAAGACAAAGAGCAGGTCGCTGAGGCGATTGATCCACGGCAGCGTGTGCGCGCCGATCTCCTCGCTTCGGCTCAAGCGGAGCATGTCGCGCTCCGCGCGGCGACACACGGTGCGTGCCTGATGCAGAAACGCGCCCACCTTGCCGCCGCCGGGCAGAATGAACGAGTTCAGCGGCGCGAGATCGTCTTGGAAACCGTCGATTTCCTTTTCGAGCGCCGCCACGTCGTCCGCGCTGACGCGATACATGCCGTCGTAGATCGCGTCCGCCGGGGTCGCCAACTCGCTGCCCAAATCGAACAACTGATTCTGCACGCGCTTGAACAGCGCTTCCAATCGCTCGCGACTTGCGCGCGCCGGACTGTCGGCGTTGAACGTGCGCGCGAGGCCGACGATGGCGTTCAGCTCGTCGATGGTGCCGTAGGCGTCGATGCGCGGATCGTCCTTGGGGACGCGTTTGCCGCCGACCAGCGCGGTGGTCCCGTCGTCGCCGCCGCGCGTGTAGACCCGTGTGATGCGAATCGCCATAGGTTCTCACCTGCGGCTGCGCAATCCCGCGTACGTGTTCTCGGGCGCGCAGTCTGTGCAAATCGGCAGCCCCGTTTCGACCCACCCGGGCGTGACCACGCGGCCGAACTGATCGCGTGCGCCGCCGAATCCGCCTTGCATGTTGCAGAGATCGCCGTAGCCGGCCCCGGCCATCAATTCAGCCGCCCGCTGCGAGCGCATGCCCGACATGCATCCGAGCACGATCTGTGAATCCTTGGGAAAGGTGGTCTCGACCGTTGCGAGAAAATCCGCATTGGGCGCCATCTGCCCGGTCGCCGCGTCGCGCACGAAGATCGGAATATTCACCGCGCTCGCAGGATGACCGGCCGCGAACTCGGCTTCGGTCCGCACGTCGAGATAGCGGTAGCCCCGTCCAATCAGGGCCTGCGCATCCGGCGGGGTCACTTGCTTGATCGCCATCGAAGTCCCTTCCGCGATGCAGTCTAACAAGCCGCCGGCACACGGGGAAGCGACCGCCGTGCTCGGCAGTGGGTCAGTTTGATTTCCGGGCGATCGGGATTGTCACTCTTGAGCTTTCGCAATTCCGCGGCGAAGAGCCTTCCGCTGCGGCAAAGAAGATCCTTCACGCCAGAATTGGCGATGTTCAGAATGACCGTGGCAATGCGAGGAAATCCAACTGACCCACGACCCTGTCGGGGCTGTCCTACTAGTCTCATTTTGGATTGCGTCGACACCTCCTCAGGTACAATCGGTCATGCCCGCAATTTTCAAGCGGGCATCCAGGGCGGTAGTGGGCTACTTTGCTTACGCAAAAGGTCGTGCGGGTTCGCGGTTCTGCCGGTGCTGGTCGGGCTGTGCCTGCTGCTAGGTGCGGGAATTGTATTCGCGCGTGAGGCAGCGGTCGCATTGGTCCGCTTCCGGGTGAAACCACCACCAAAAGAAGCGAGTTATGTACACCCGGTTGGTTGTTCCTCGGTAACGCACGCGACCGTGAAACGCGATCCGCCTCTTATCGGGCAACTGGCCCTTGTCGGCGGGATCGATGACAACCTCAGCCGGGAGGCAATCTGGAGCGCTTTTGCCTGGTCGGATTGGGACATTGGTGTACGGCGTCCCTTCGTTGTCGGCGTAGGTGATCAGAGGATCGGGCCTTGCGCGGGCCGGGTCGGGGTTTTGAATGGGGGCGTCATACACTCCGCCTGTTGCGACGTAGTCAACGAGATCAGCGGGACCGCTGCCGAAGTTCTCCAGCGTGATGTGCGCTACCCACCCGTCCCGTACGCCCGAAATCGCGCGGACGTGCACCTCGGTCACGAAGAGGTACGGCCGGTTCGTATCGAGCGCGGCTTCGGCAACCTCGGCACTCTTCATGGCCGCAGTGGCCGCGTCTTCCGTGGCCTTGTGCATGTCGCGACTGACCTGAACCAATTGATAGTTAAAGACGGCCATGGAGGCGGTAGCAAACGCGGCCACTGCGGTGAAGAAGAGCATCGCACCCGACGAGTCGCGGTGACTGCGTGCGCTGCAATCGCTGGGGGTCTCTGTGCTTGGCGGGCCGTTCGGCAGATCGGCGTGTGTGACTGGCACTATGTGATCGCTGGTTGGTTGTTCACCGAGTTGGCTGTCTTCGCTTGGTTCGGGGGGATTCCGTGGTGCTGGCTGAGCCAATGAAGCGACCACGAGACACAGAGAGAATCCGGCCGCAAGCGCAACACGCCCGAGCATGCGCTCGTTTACTGCGGTTCAATGCCGTCGAGCAAACCGGCGATGTCTTCAACCGACCACAGCCGCTGAGTTACGCCAGCCGCCATTGCGGGCGTGACGCGCAGCGTTTGGTGAATGCGGACGAAGTTGTAGTACATCGCCCACAACGCGAACATGTGGCAGTGGTTCTCCACCTTCTTGGAGAACGCATTGGTCAATCTCGTGAAGCGTCGGATGCCCATTCCGGATGCTCAGATTGTGGCGTTCCACGTAGCTGGCGGGGCCTGCGGATTCGGATGGATTCCCGCCAGAAGCTTGCGGGAATGACAGAAGGAATCAGAGTAAGACAACGACTCCGTGCTCAACTTGCATCCGACATTGACAGGTTCCTCGGCCAAGAAGGGATCACGGCCGCAGCGTCGTCGAACTGGAAGGATTGGTGGAGGTCGAAGTGGAGTTTCATGAGAACCAGGTCTCACACAGAGACGCAGAGGCGCAGAGAAGGGAAGAGCAAGAGCGGGCAGCGACTGTGGTTCTGCATGAGGGCCGCGTCCTATTCCAGTACCCAGCAACCCTTTACTTTGATCTCGTCGTACATGGCGTCGGGAGCAAGGTCGGCGCCATTCGGCCAACGCACCGCACCGAGGACCACCGCGACTTGCTCGAAGACTTCTCGCTCACGCAACGCAGCGAACACCGTTCCGTCCACCTGCGGGCCGCGGAGAAACTCACTCATGTCCACCTCGCCCTCGGTGCCGTCGACAAACGCGACGCGGAGCCGAGCGTTCGGCAGGGCGGTTGCCTTCGTCACCCGCCACGCGACGGTGTGACGGATCTCTGGCACTAGCTCAGCAGGCTGATCTTCTTCGGGGGCTGCATCTGTCTGCATAGATCCCAATCCTCCAATAGATCGGCCTGGTGTTCCGCGGCCCACTCTAGCACCATCGCGTGCGCGCGGCGCGGCAGCGAACCGCGCGTCACACGCAGCGCGCGAATGTCGATCACGGCTTCAGATTCGGAGTACAGTGCATGGAAGTGGGGTGGACCGTGCTCGGACCAGTACATCTCGATCACAATCCATAGAAAATGCTGATCGTCGGCATCCGTCGCCCTCACGCCGTCTTGAAGCTGACCACGCCGGCGGTGCGGAAAATCTGCGCGGCCCCTTCAGCGGCCGCCGGGTAACCGCGCCCAACTTGACGGCGGTCGATGCCGCCACTACGGTCGCGCGACTTGGGAGGTTCGCATGCGATCGATGGTGAAACGGGGGATGCCGGCGGCGATGCTGGGGGTGCTCTTTGTGACCAACACCGGTCGAGCTGCCGAGCCGACGATCGCGCCGAGTGGCAGCGCGAGCGCTGCGCTCACCACCACCGCCTCCGGTCTGCAATACACCGATTTCAAGGTCGGCGACGGCGCCAGCCCGCAGCCGGGCGAGATCGCCATCGTCCACTACACCGGTTTTCTGGAAGACGGGAAGAAGTTCGAATCCTCGCGCGAGCGCGGCAAACCGTTCGGCTTCAAGGTCGGCGCCGGACAAGTGATTAAGGGCTGGGACGAAGGCGTCGCGACCATGAAGGTCGGCGGCATCCGCCGTCTGGTCGTGCCACCGTCGCTAGCCTACGGCGAGAAAGGCGCGGGCACCGTCATTCCTCCCAACGCGCGGCTCACCTTCGACATCGAGCTGATCGATGTCCGCAAGCCGCCCCCCGCAGTCACGCCGTGACCGACGTCAAGAAGGTGAGCACCTCGCGGTTGAACACTTCCGGCGTCTCGAAGTTGAACCCGTGACTGCCGCCCGGCACCTTGACCAGCTTCGCGTTCGGAATGTGCTTGGCGAGAATGTCGGAGTTCGCCGGCGGTACTAACCGGTCGGCGTCGCCGGTGATGACCAGCGTCGGCGCGCTGATCTGATGGAGGCGGTCGGTCGCTTTGTGGCTCATCACCGCCGCCACCTGGCCGAGGATCGCTTCGAGGCTGAAGCCGTATTGCAGCGCGCCGCCGAACATCTGCATCAGCTTCGGCAATTCGTGCTCGATGAACTCGGGGCTGAACGCCAGCGGCACGAGCTGCTGAAAGAACTGCAGCGGGTCGAGCGTCTTGAAATCGATCTCGATGTCACCGTGCGCGGTCACCGTGCCGCCGAGCGACGTCACCGAAAACTGCCGCTGCTGTTCGATGTCGGCGTCGGGTTCGGGATAGGTGCATGCGAGCACCAGTCCGTGCACGCGTTGCGGGTGCCGCAACGCCAGCTCCTGCGCGATCATGCCGCCCATCGACACGCCGACGACGTGCGCGCGGGCGATGCCGAGCGCCGCGAGCAAACCGGCGGCGTCATCGGCCATCTGGTGAATCGTGTACGGCCCCGCCGGCTTCGAGCTGCGGCCGACGCCGCGGTTGTCGAAGATGATGGTGCGGTAGCGCTGCGAGAAATCCGGCACTTGAAACATCCACGCCATCGAATCGGCGGCGAGCCCCATGATCAGCAGCAGCGGATCGCCGCTCCCGTGCTCTTCGTAGTAGATGTTGATGTCTCCAACCTTCGCAGTTGGCATGCACGAATCCTCCGACCGTGAAGCTAGCAGAAAATTTTCATTCAAGAAGCCGGCGAGTGTTGCGTCTCGAAAATGTCTGCGACGCTCCTCGTGAATTGAACGGCGCAGCGGGTTGGGTTCCCTCGCCCTCTGGGAGAGGGTCAGGGTGAGGGCAGAAGTGCAGCGGCGCGGCGTGTTTGGTCCTCACCCCAGCCCTCTCCCAGAGGGCGAGGGAGCGGACCGCGTCAGCGAGAATTCGATGCGATGTGATGGTGACGGCTACTTGTGAGACACGACACTAGCTCTAGCGGCGCATCTTCTCGGTCAACGCTGACAAAGCGGCGTGGACATCGATGCCCGATTCGAGCACGCCGCGCAACGGATCGACGCGCTTGGCGAAGCGCGCCGGAACGGTCTTGATCGTGAAACGCGACGGGTCGAGGCGCGCGGTGACCTCGCGCCATTCGAGCGGTGTCGACACTGGCGCGCCGGGACGTGGGCGGACCGAGAACGGGCCGGCGATGGTCTTTCCAAAACCGTTCTGCAGAAAGTCGACGTAGACCTTGCCGCCGCGCTCGTTGAGCGGGCGGGCGACGGTGGTGATGTCGGGCAGCTCGGCCGCGACGATGCGCGCCAGCACTTCGGCGAAGGTCTTGGCCTCGTCGTGCGTCAGCGTGGCGCCGAGCGGAATCAAGATGTGCAAACCGTCCTGCCCGGAAGTCTTCACGAAATGCGGCACCGCGAGCGAGTCGAGCAGCCGGTGAATGTGCCTCGCGACCGTCACCACATGCGTGAACGGCGCGCCCTTGGGGTCGAGGTCGAGAATCGTCCAATCCGGGCGCTCGAGCGACGAGGTCCGCGCGCTCCACACGTGCAACGGAATGCAGCCCGAGTTGATCACGTACAGCAACGTGTTGAGATCGTTGCAGAGGAAGAAGTCGGTGTCCGCAATGCGGTAGGTGGTCACCCAGTCGGGTGTGAACTCGGGCGCGTTCTTCTGAAAGAAGCTTTTGCCGTCGATGCCGTCGGGATAACGGGTTAGCACCACCGGGCGGTCGCGCAGGTACGGCGCGAGCTGCGGCCAGATCTGCTTGTAGTATTTCAGCAGATCACCTTTGGTGTATCCGTCCGCCGGCCAGAATACTTTGTCGAGGTTGCTGAGCCGCAACTCCGGCGCCGCCGGC
>Ga0335069_10011377_pt1 | contig 12558 bp, 10 predicted proteins | sample Lox_Sample_11_FD_206714 | JGI IMG/M metagenome (GOLD analysis project Ga0335069, IMG submission 206714) | Soil microbial communities from Loxahatchee National Wildlife Refuge, Florida, United States - Lox_Sample_1.1 | ecosystem: Environmental > Terrestrial > Soil > Wetlands | place: USA...
TATCTCATGTCTAAGATATATGCAAGCAAAACAATTCGCGGCAACGCCGGTCCGGCTTCGGACCTCAACCTGCTCCACCGCAATCTCTCTACCGCCGTGATCGCCTTCCACGAGGCCGTGGCGCGCCGGAGCGGGATGGGAATCTCGGAGCACAAATGCCTGGGGGCGCTGTCGCTGATAGGTGCGGCCACGGCCGGCCGGCTCGCGCGCGAAACTGGATTCACGACGGGCGCCATCACCGGAATCGTGGACCGGCTGGAGACGCTGGGACACGTGCGCCGCGAGCCCAACCCGGACGACCGCCGCAGCGTCATCATCCGGCCGTTGCACGACGCCGAGCGGATGCGGCGCACGAAGCCGTTGTTCGAGCCTCTCAGCCGGGCCATGGCGCGCCTGCAGCGCGAATTCAGCGCTGGCGAGATCGACGCCATCTATCGCTATCTGCAACGCACGACCGATATCCTGAAGGAGGAGGCACGCAGGCTCCAAACCTGACGGAGCAGCCGCATTGAACGGCCGGCAGCAGACGGCGGCGAAGACCATTTCGGGTGGTGCTGACGCGGCGGAATGAAAAAGTCCGCTCACATGCGAATGACTTGCACCTCGACCGAAAAGATTCAGGCAGGATGCCACTTAAGCAATGGTGATGCGGCGGAGAGCGCCCGCCGCCGGGTTCATGGCGAACATTCTGCTTGTCGAGGACGACGCCGATATTGCGGGCCTGGTCTCCGGAGGACTGCACGAGGTGGGCCATCAGGTTCACCGCAGCGAAACCGGCGATGCGGGACTTAAGCTTGCGAGCAGCGGGGACTTCGACCTCCTGATCGTGGACCGCATGCTGCCCGACATGGACGGATTGGCGCTGGTGCGCAGCCTGCGCGAGCAGCACTCCACCACGCCGGTGCTGATCCTGAGCGGGCTGGGCCACGTCAACGACCGGGTGGAAGGACTGAACTGCGGCGGCGACGATTATCTCGCCAAGCCCTTCACGTTCAGCGAACTGGTGGCGAGGATCAACGCCCTGCTGCGGCGGGCGTCGGGCGATCCCGCGATTCTGCGCGTCGGCGATCTTCAGATGGATCTCATCAAGCGGAAGGTCACGCGCGCCGGGCGTCCGGTCAAGCTCCTGCCGCGCGAATTCGAAATGCTCGAGTACCTCATGCGCCGCGCCGACGGACTGGTGACGCGGACCATGCTACTCGAAGGCGTGTGGCATTACCGCTTCGATCCCAAGACCAACATCGTCGAAACGCACATCAGCCGGCTGCGCGGGAAGATCGGCTCCGACATGATCCGAACCGTGCGCAACGGCGGCTACGTGATGCGCGCCGGCCGCGACTGACGTTAAGCGGTCCCGGATAATGCTGCGCTTCGCGAATGCGCAGGTGTGACCTTTTTAGGCACCGATTTCCGACAAAGATTCAAACGGCGCGCAATGCCCGCGGTGTGGTCGGAGATGTAACGCAATAGCTCGGGATCGAGTCACCACGAGGAGGCCGGGCGATGCACTTCAGGATACGGACGATGGCGAGCGCTCTGGCCCTTGCCGTGCTGGGCGCGACCGCGCACGGCGAGGATCTCGATCTCGCGGCCTACAAGGGAAAGGTCGTCTATCTCGACTTCTGGGCGTCGTGGTGCAATCCCTGCCGCCAGTCGTTTCCGTGGATGAACGGGCTCCAAAGCGATTACGCCGGCAAGGGCCTCGTCATCATCGCGGTCAACGTCGATCAAGATCACGACCGCGCCGCCGAATTCCTCGAGCACACTCCGGCGCAGTTCAAGATCGTCTACGATCCGAACGGCGCGATCGCGCAGAAATACGATTTCAAGGACATGCCGACGTCCATCCTGATCGGGCGGGACGGCAAGGTGCACTACGTGCACAACGGCTTCTATGCCGGCAAGGAATCCGAGTACCTTTCGCATCTCACCCAACTGCTGAACGAAAAGGCGTCCTGACATGGCGATGCCGACTTCGCCGCGAATGACGGGCGTCATTCGCACGGCGCTCCTGTGCGCCGCCGTTTCTCTCACCGCAGGCGCCTGCGCCTCGCTGGGCCCCAAGCCCTGGCAGAAGGATCTGATGGCGCGCAAGGAGATGCAGGTGGACGCCCACCCGCTGCTCTCCGAGGCGGCCGACCACGTCTATTTCAGCCGTGAGGCATCGAGCGGCGGTCGCGGCTTCGCGGGGGGCGGCTGCGGATGCAACTGAGCCTTCGCGACAGCATCGCCATGCTCTCCGCCGGGCTGGTTGCGGCGGCGGCCGGCTCCAAAGCCGACGCGCAAGCGCCGGTATCCGTACCCGGCTACGATCCGGACACGCACAGCTTCGGGCCGGGATCGAACTACTTCGCCTGGGACACGGCGCTGCTGGTCTACCAGGAACCCGGCGGACGCGTGCAGGCGATGGAACCCTCCACCGACTTCTCCGTGCATTTCGAGGACGGCAGCGTCTTCACGCTCGGGCTGATCGCCGATTCCGTCTCGGGCGCGACACCCAACGGCGCGGTGCCTTCGGACCTGGCACAAACCTTCATCACGCCGGTAAAGGGAGGCGGAACTTCGTCGGCGCCCTCAGCGAACGGCGGTTCTTCCGGCGGCGGCGACGATGGCGGCGAAGGCGACGACGGAGGAGGCGACGACGGCGGAGGGGGGGGAGGCACCGGCTCCACGGGCGGAACGGGCGGCGGCGGCGGATCGGTTTCCGTCACCGGCGCCTCGGGCGGCGGCACGGTCGTGCATGTGCCCGGCGGCACGAACGTTCTGGCGCGCCAGTATACCGTGGCACCAAACCAACTGCCGCTCGACAAGGGCTTCCGCGACCTGCGCGAGGCCCTCAACCTGAGCTGGACGCAGCCGCTCGGCGGAATCTCGGAATTCGGATTCGGGGCCGGGTTTTCCCGGGAGCGGGATTACCAGGCGATCACCGGCAATATTCACGCCGCGCAGAATTTCAACGCCGACAACACCACCGTGAGCCTCGCGCTCAACATCGAACTCGACACCTCCAAGCCGTTCGGCGGCGTGCCCACGCCCTTGACCGAGATGAGCGGCGCCTGGAAATCGCCTTCCTCTCGCGGCAAGACGCAGGCGGGATTCGTCGTCGGCTTCACTCAAGTCGTGAGCCGGCGCTGGCTGATGCAACTCAACTACGCCTTCGATTCCCAGAGCGGCTATCAGAACGATCCCTATCGTATCATTTCGGTGGTGAACCCCACGACCGGAGAACCGCTGCGCTACCTCTACGAAAACCGTCCCAAGCGGCGCATCTCGCAAAGCCTGCTCTGGGACAACAAGATCGACTACGACCCGGCGATCACCGATTTCTCGATCCGCTATTTCACGGACGACTGGGGAATCTCGTCGATCACGGCCGACCTTTCGGAACGCATCAACCTCGGCAGCAGATTCTTCGTCGAGCCGGACGTGCGCTGGTATCACCAGACGGCGGCGAAGTTCTACCGCTACTTCCTGGTCGACGGACAGACGCTGCCCGCGTTCGCTTCGTCGGACACGCGCCTGAGCGCGTTTTCCGCGGTCACCTTCGGGGCCAAGCTCGGCTTCGACGTGACGCAGAACTCCGAGCTTTATCTCAGCGCGTCCTATTACGACCAGATGGGCAACGGCCATCCTGCGGACGCCATCGGGCAGTTACGCAACCAGAATCTCTTCGCAGGGACGAAGGCGACCGTGTTCATGGTGGGCTACAGCTGGAACTTCGATTGATGTCGGCACATCCCAGCCCGCGCAACGACGATCCCCTGCCGCTACGCTCGGGCGGCGACTTCCTGCACTTCTTCCACAGCATGGCGACGCCCTGCGAGGTGCGCATCGAGACCGACGATGCCGCAGCCGCAGCGGCGGCCGGCAGGGCCGCGCAGGCGGAGGCGCGCCGGATCGAACTCAAGTTCAGCCGCTATCGCGAGGACAGCGTCGTCGGACGCATCAACGCGAGCGGCGGCTCCCAGATCGCGGTCGACGGCGAGACGGCACGGCTCCTCGATTTCGCCGACCGCTGCCACACGCTGAGCGGCGGGCGGTTCGACATCACCTCGGGCGTGCTGCGGCGCATCTGGCGCTTCGACGGCTCCGACAACATCCCGTCGGACGAGCAGATCGAAGCGCTGAGACCGCTGATCGGCTGGGACAGGGTGACGTGGCGGGCACCTGCGATCCTGCTGCCGCGGGGAATGGAGATCGACTTCGGCGGGATCGCCAAGGAGTACGCGGTGGATCGCGCGCTCGCCGCCGTCCGGCGCATCACGACCGCACCCGCGCTGGTGAATTTCGGCGGCGATCTTGCCGTTTCGGGACCGAGAAGCGGCGGGCGGCGATGGAAGGTCGCCATCGAATCCGTCGAGAAGAGCGGCGGCATCGCGGGTCTCCTGGAGATTTCCAGCGGCGCGCTGGCGACCAGCGGCGACGCGCGGCGGTTCCTTCTCAAGGACGGCGTGCGCTACGGACACATCCTCGATCCGCGCAGCGGACGGCCGGTGCGGTGCGCACCGCGCTCGGTAACCGTGGCCGGCAGCACTTGCGTCGAAGCCGGAATCATCGCGACCCTCGCCATCCTCATGGGCGCCGAAGCCGAGAACTTCCTGAAACGCGAACAGGTGCGCGCGTGGTGCATCCGATGATGCGGCGGAACGCCCTCGCCTTCCTCTTCATGCTGGCGTCCGCGCAGACGGGCGCGGCGGCGGACCAACATCCGGTTACGGTGTCGGTGTCGCTCGAAACGCCCCTGCGGCCCGGAGCGACGGCCTGGGCGGCGATAAGCCAGCACATCGCACCGGGCTGGCACACCTATTGGCGCAATCCCGGCGAGACGGGTGAAGCGACGGCGCTGACCTGGCATCTGCCGCGGGGGACCACCGCAGGCGATATCGCCTGGCCGACGCCGCGAACTTTCGCCGACGGCGGCGTCGTCAGCTACGGCTACAGTGGCGAAGCGACAATGCTCGTGCCGCTCACGGCCGCAGCGAACGCCAAGGCTGGCAAGGCGCATGTCGACGTCTTCCTGCTCGAATGCGAACACGTCTGCATTCCCGCCCAGATCGGCGCCGATCTCGACCTCGACAAGGCGAGCGGCTCTCCCGCCATGTTCGCCGCCGCCCGCGCGGCGCTGCCGAAACCGTTCCCGGGCGAGGCCTGGGTCAGGCGCGAAGGCGGCGATGTCGTGGTCAAGCTATCGAGTCCGCTGCTTCAGGCGGAGGCAGCTGCCCGGGCAAGCTTCATCCCCGCGACCGCGGATGTCGTCGACACCGAACAACCTGGCACGACAAGAACGGCCGGAGAAATCCTGACCTGGCGGGCGGCGTTACGCCGGCGTGCCAAGCCGTTCCAGGCCTTCGAAGGCGTCCTCGACATACCGCAGGTGGGAACGTTCGACGTGCGGGCCGTGCCCATGGCGCCTGCCGCGGCTTCGGCGGTTCCGGCCATCGCCAGCACGCTCTTCGGAGCCATGCTGATGGCGTTCCTGGGAGGGATGATCCTGAATTTGATGCCGTGCGTTCTGCCCATCCTCTCGATGAAGGCGCTGGCGCTGGCGCAATCGGGCAGCAGTACGGCCTTGCGGCGCGACGGGCGCTATTACTTCGCGGGCGTGGTGGCGAGCTTTGCGGCGATGGCCGCCATATTGCTGGCACTGAAGGCGGGGGGCGCGGCGCTGGGATGGGGATTCCAGCTGCAATCGCCGCTCGCCGTTCTGGCGCTGGCGCTGCTGACCGCAGCGATCGGATTCAACCTTCTCGGCACGTTCGAATTGCCGCTGATCCTGGCGGGCACAGGCGACGGCCTGACGCGCCGCGACGGCGGCTGGGGCGCGTTCTTCACCGGCGCGCTCGCGGTCGTTGTCGCCAGTCCCTGCACCGCTCCGTTCATGGGCGCGGCGCTGGGTTACGCCCTCGGCCGGCCGCCCGCAGAGGCCGCCGCCGTGTTCCTCGCACTCGGGACAGGCTTCGCGCTTCCCTTCACGGCACTGACCGCCGTGCCCGGCCTGACCCGACTCGTCCCCAAGCCGGGTCCGTGGATGCTCCGCTTCAAGCAGGCGCTGGCGTTTCCGATGTTCGCGACCGCGATCTGGCTTTTGTGGGTGCTGGGGCGGCAGACCGGCGCGGGCGGGATGGCGCTGGCATTGGCGATCGGTCTTGGATTGTCGTTCGCCCTCTGGCTCGTGCCGCAACTGGAGCGGCGGTGGCGGCCGCGGCTGTTCCTTGCGGCGTTCGCGGCGGCGGCTGTGGCGGCCACCCATATCGGCAGCGCGGGCCCGTCCGGCGTGTGGAAGCCGTGGTCGGCCCAAGCCGTCCGCTCCGCCCGGCTCGCCGGACATCCCGTGCTGGTCGACTTTTCGGCGGCGTGGTGCGTCACCTGCCTCGTCAACGAACGCACAACGCTGCAGGACCGCGACGTCGACCGGCGGTTGCGCCGGAGCGGCATCGTCACCCTGAAAGCCGATTGGACCAACCGCGATGCTTCCATCGCGGGGGAACTGAGCCGTTTCGGACGCAGCGGCGTGCCGCTGTACCTGCTCTATCCCTCGGATGCGCAGTCGGGCGCGATCGTTCTGCCGCAGATCCTGACGCCCGCCGTGCTGCTGCGAGCAATAGACAGAATCGCGCCTTCGCGCACATCGGAGCGCAGCGTCCGACCACCTCCCGCCTAATTTCCGGGCCTGCCGACTTTCAGTCCCTGCCCGCCCGGAGCGATGTAGACCGTGCCGGGCTCGCGCATGTCTCCGGTGATCGCGCTGATGGTCCCAAACTGATGCGCGTCGTCGTTGATGCGCATCCAGCTTTGGCCTTCGTCTCCGGAGCGCCAGATGCCTTCCTGCTTCCCTACCATGCCCCACAGATAGACAGCCGGGTATCCGCCGGCGACGAGCGGCGCACCGAAGCCCACCGCCCAGGCCGCGGCGACATCCTTCATGTCGGTAACCGGCGTGTTCGAGTCCGGCGAGTGGATGAGACCGTAAGGCGCGGCAAGCCAGAGATCGCGGACACGGCCCGGCACCACGGCGAGCTGCGCCGTTTGCCAGCTTTCCACTTTCGGCAGTCCGTTCACGATCGGCTTGAAGCTCGCCCCCGCATCCACGCTGATGAAGACGCTGCCGAGGCGGTCGAAGACGTAATAGACGCCGTCGATCGCCTTGTCGGCGACCGGAACCAGCGCCGTGTCGCGCTGGGACGGCCAGCCCGCGCAGGGCTTCCAGGTCACACCCTTGTCGGTCGAGTAGAAGGCCGTGTCCTTCTCCGGCGCCCACACCATCGATGTGGCGTTTGCGGAAACCGCGATGACGCCCGGGCTGCGCCACTCCTGCCCGTCTTTCGGGGGCTTGTAGGGCGAGGCGGCGATCGGAGCCCAGCTCTTGCCGCCGTCTTCGCTCAAATAGCCGTAGGGGCTGCGATCGGACGTGCGCGCCAGGAAGGAGGGCTTGAGCCCGGCGTAATCGATGCTGCGGTTGGAGGCGTTGGTGGGATGGAACAGCCCCGCATCCGGCACCTTGGCGATGTCCCACCACGCCGCGCCCGCGTCATCGCCCATCGCCGCCATGACTTTCGCCCCTTCCGTGGGCGAAACGAGCTGAATGGTCGCGGTTTCCTCGAGCCCCTTGGTGCGGAATTCGAATTCGACCGGCTTGCCGCTTCCGGCCTCGCCGAGGTTCCGGCTCACCCACGGGCCGGAATAGATCATCTCGTCGCGGTTGAAGGGATTGATCTTGAGATCGGAGTTCCACCAGCTCATCTGCTCCTTGCCCATTATGTCGACGAGCCAGGGATTCTGCGTGTAGTCGTGGTGCGACTTGTCGCCGAGGCGCATCCAGTGCGCGCCGCCGTCGCGCGAAAGGAAGATGTCGTCGCCGGCCGCCCAGCGGTCGAGCGTGGAGACGGCGACGGCGCCGTCGGGACCGACATCCACGCCCGAATAACCAAAGCGCGATTTGTCGTCCGGACGCACCGGGGTGACGTCGCTCCACGCGCCCGCCGCATCGCGCTTCCAGACGCCGCCGCGCACGGCAAAGCTGGGATTGACCGCTTCTTTGCCGTCGCCCTGCGCGAACGTGACGTACACCGAGCCGTCCGCCCCGAATGCGACACGCTGGGGAATCTGTTGCGGGGTCTGTTCGACGCGCCGGAAGGTGTTTCCGCCGTCGCGGCTGAGCAGCAATGCGCCGGAACCGTCGGCGCCGCCGAGATAAAGCTCGCCGTTCTTCGGATCGATGGCGACCAGCGAAATCGAGACCGCGGGAGAACCGGCCTGCTCGAACGTCTCGCCGCCGTCCGTGCTTTTCCACAGCCCGTCCCGGTTGGAGCCGTAATAAAGGACCTTGCCGTTGCGGGGATCGACAACCAGGCGCTCGCCGCTGCCGCGACCGTCCGAATTGCCGCCGACATGGATGGGAAGCTCAGTCTTCTGCCAGCTGCGGCCCTGGTCGCTCGAGCGCAGGATGGCGCCCTTGCGGCCCCAATCCGGCAGGTACATGCCGCAGGCCGCGTAGATCTTGCCGGGATCGTTGGGGTCGAGCGCGATGGCGAGCACGCCCATCAAGTCGCCGTCGGCGCGGCCGAGATGGAAGAACAGCGGCACCCACTGCCGCGCGGCATAATCATAACGGAACAGGCCGCCGACGTCGGTGCGCGCGTAAAGAACGTCCTTCTGTCCGGGATGATAAAGGAAGCCGTCGACGAAACCGCCGCCGGCGAACGGGATGGTCTGCCAGACATAGGGCAGTTGTCCGGCGCGCGCGCCCGAGAGCGACAGCACGGCGGAGGCCAAAACGGCCATCGCAAGCGATTTGAATCTCATCCCTGCCCCCCGGCGGCATTTGTCTGCCGGCAGAGTAATACGCCTGCGCCGCCGCGCCCAGCGGGGTGAGGCGACGTGCGCGGATACAACGAAAGCGCGTGCCGGCCTACTTCTTCATCGCCGCTTCGAGGCGCGCGTCGCCTTCGCCGCCGGCCTTCGCCAAGAGCGCGGCCGCTTCTTCGAGAAGCTTCGCGCAGGCCGGGCGGATTTCAGCAACATAAGCGGCGTCGGTGATGCCGCCGAGGTTGATGCGCACATTCCAGACGCCGCCGCGCACCCCGGCGTAAGCGACGGTGAGGCCCACCAGTGCATCGGTGATGCAGTTGGGATTGCCGTGCCGCATGGCGGTCGCAGCCACTTCCATGGCCTCGAAGGAACGGCGGGCCGTACCCATCGGCACCTCGATCGCCTGCTTAAGGCCCTCCTGCATCTTTGCGGCGCGATGGGCCTTTTCCTCGGCCGTGGCGTTGGGCAGGCGCCGGGCTTCCATGTAGGCGTTGAAGGCGCTGGTGTCCTCGTCGACCGCCAGCAGCAGCGCGTCCTTGATGCGCTGCGCCTTCTCCGCCGCAGCCAGAAGCTCGCGCTCGGCCGCATCGTTCGCCGCCTTGCCCTGGGTGAGATTGGCCACCATCGACGCCAGTGCCGCGCCGAGGCTTCCGGCCAGCGCCGCGATCGATCCGCCGCCCGGTGCGGGCGTGCCGCGGCTGACTTCGTCGACGAAATCGCGGCAACGCATCTCCACGAGGCCGCCGGGATAGCTCTTGGGCATGCCGATCACCTTCTTTTCGATGTCGAACGGCGCAACGTCATTGAGGCCGAGGCTGAACACCGCCGTCTGAAGCACGTCGCTCACCGGCACGAACGGACTCTTGCCTTGCGCCTCCAGATAGGCGCGGCCTGCCGCGTACAGCGCCTCGAACGGGACCAAGCCGACGATCTCGCTGCCGGTCACGACGAGCCCACGCTCGGCCGCCAGTTTGCGCGCCGCTTCCAGCACATCGCGCGGAGAGGTCACATGCCAATCGGTGAGGTTGATCGAAATCTGCGCGCGCTTGTAGGTATCGACGTACCAGCCGATGGACTTGCAGGCCTTGAACATCCCGGCGCGATAGACCTTCTCGCCCGCGATGCCCTTGGCGGCGTCGACGTCGTTGGCGGCGAGCAGTTCGCGCAGCGCGTAGCCGTGGGCTTCGACGCAGTGGCGCTCCGTCTCTTCGAACGTCCTGCCGTCGAAGGCACAATTCCCGCACGGGAACAGGCCCTCGGCGTATTTCAGCTTCTGGCCGCTGGAGTAATAGGCGTTCTTCTGGCCGCGCCGCGCCACCCGGCCGCGCTCGCGCAATTCCAGGGCGATGTCGGAGGCATGGGACTTGTCGGTGCTGTTGAGATTGACGTTATAGGCGATGAGGAATTCGCGCGCGCCGGTAATCAACGCACCAAAGCCGGCATGGAAGCGAGCCGGACCGAAATCAGGCCGCCAGCGGGGATCGGCGAGCTTCTTCTCGAGCCCCTCGTACTCGCCTTCGCGCACGACCGCGAGGTTGCAGCGCTCCGGCACGGCTGCCGCCTGCTCGTAAAGATACACCGGTATCTCGAGCTCGCGACCGACACGCTCGCCGAGCCGCCGCGCCAGTTCCGCGCAATCGGCCATCGTCACACCTTCGACGGGCACGAACGGGCACACGTCGCAGGCGCCCATGCGCGGATGCGCACCCTTGTGCAAGCGCATGTCGATCAGCTTCGCCGCGGCGGCGATGCCGCGCCAAGCGGATTCGAGCACGCTGTCGGGATCGCCGACGAAAGTGACCACGGTGCGGTTGGTGTCCGCGCCGGCGTCGACATCCATCAGCTTGACTCCGGCTACGCTCTCGATCGCCTCGGTGATCCGGCGGATCTTGGCCGGATCGCGGCCTTCGGAAAAATTCGGCACGCATTCGACCACGCGCTGGATCATGCCGTCCTCGTTCGGGATAACCCGGTTCATCCGGAATCGCGAATTCCGGGCGGGCAACCCTACACAGGCCCATGCGCGGATGAAAGCAAGGCGAAGCGACGCGCGTTGCGCGCCACCGCGGCGAGGCCGCGGAATTCACTGGCGGGAGAGGCCAACCTGCAACGGCGTCATAGCCGCCGTGCGCGTGGTGCGTTCCATGCAGGCGACGTGGACCGGCACCGGCTGATCGACGCCGCGCGCGGCGTGATTCCTGGCCAGCAGATAGGCGGCCAGGGTCAGCACGCAGGATTGCGGGTCCCGCAATTCGCGCGGCAGCGAACCGTTCACCAGGCCCGTCTGACAGGCGAGCGCGGCGACCTTCAGGTACTCGTGGATCGTATCCTGGCGGGCCGGCGTGGGCGTGTCGCAGAACGCCCAGGCATTGCCGGCGAACAGGACGGCGGCGGCGATCGCTATCGAGGTTCGGCCCATGGTTGTACCCCGGTTCATGCATCCCGATGTTGTGGCCGGATCGGAGGATTTCCCAACGACAAAACCGGCGGCGATGAATCGCGGGTGAACGGATTTGCTCCGCTTCTCGCCTTGTTATCGCATCATACGACTATGGTTCGTCGCGAACGCACCGGTACGGCCGCGGCGAAGGCCGAGATCGGCCATGTTCGCCGATAGAGCGAGCGCAGCTTTCGGCGAAAGCCGATCAAATCCGCATCAAATGAAAACGCCGGGACCGCTTATGCCGCGCGTGCGCCGGGGCCTGCTCCTACCAGCATGGGCACGGCGAGGTTCGCGTTGTAGAAACGCGGATCGCCGGTCACTTCCTGGCCGATCCATGCGGGGCGTTCGAAGTCGCTTTCGCGGTGGTCGAGTTCCAGTTCGGCCAGCACCAGACCGGCGTGCTCGTCCTCGAACACGTCCACTTCCCATTCGAAGCCGCCGGCCGGCACGATGTGGCGGCGCTTGCGGATCACCAGACCCGTGCGCAGGTGCAACAGGTGGAGCGCGTCCTCCATCGGAACGGCATATTCGAACTCGGCGCGCACCGCGCCCGGCTGTGAACTCTTGATGGTGAGGAAGGCTTCGCGCTCGTCAATGATCCGTACCCGGATCGAGGCCGCGTCGGGTCGCGCCAGATAGGCCTGCCGGATGGACGCGGCGGAGCGCACGCTGCGCCTCCAGCCGTCCCCGGCTACGAGGAATTTGCGTTCGATTTCGCGTGCCATACCCACCACCCTGCCCCCGTTGTACTACGGGGACCGACATCGGCGAATCTATCGCGCGGGAGAAATGTGACAGTTTCTAACGCCGCAGTGGTGCGGAACCTGTGGATAACTTGTGACTCCTGCGTCCAGATCACAGGAATCTGCACAAGTTCCGCGCACCCGCGCGGTTGCTCCGCAGAATCATTCCGCTGAGAAAGTCAGTCTAGTACCTCTCGGGTACCCAGCTCTGGCTCGACTTCTTGGGCCGGACATAGCCGCTGTCGGGCTGGCGCGGCGGCAGTTCGATCTGCACCGGACGCAGATCCTTGTAGGGGATCTGACGAAGGAGATGCGCGATGCAGTTGAGGCGCGCCTTCTTCTTCGAATCCGCGTTCACGATGTACCAGGGCGTGAGCTTCCTGTCGGTATGCTTGAGCATCACGTCCTTGGCCTTTGAATACTCGACCCAGCGCTCGCGGGATTCGATGTCCATCGGCGACAGCTTCCAGCGCTTGATCGGGTTCTTCATGCGCTCCAGGAAGCGGCGCTCCTGCTCCTCGTCGTTCACGCTGAACCAGTACTTGATCAGGATGATGCCGGAAC
>Ga0335069_10011378_pt1 | contig 12557 bp, 21 predicted proteins | sample Lox_Sample_11_FD_206714 | JGI IMG/M metagenome (GOLD analysis project Ga0335069, IMG submission 206714) | Soil microbial communities from Loxahatchee National Wildlife Refuge, Florida, United States - Lox_Sample_1.1 | ecosystem: Environmental > Terrestrial > Soil > Wetlands | place: USA...
TCGCGATCGTTCGTAAGGCGGAGCGCCAACGCTTTCCGGAACGCCCCGACGAGCGCGACATCTCGTTTTACTTTGAATCTTTGGACTTCAGAGCCGTCGAACGAAAGCTAAATGCCTACTACGCGGAATTTCAACCCTTGTTGCCGGGCAAGGCTCGCCCACACCAGCACCCGGGCGTCGAGTTTCTGTCGGTCTTGCAGGGGACATTAGAACTGCGTATAGGGACTGCGGAGTACACCCTGGAAGCGGGAGACTCGATCTATTTCGACTCCACTCCTCCACACTCCTACAGAAGGTTAAGTTCAAAACCGTGCGGAGCGATTGTTATCACGATCCCATGAGCGGCACAACGTGACTATCGAAATCGCGCGCCCGTGAAAGCAGAAGGAAAAGTCTGGAATGTCAAAGTTTATTGATGCAACCGTTCTGAATTCGCTAGCAGGTGGTGGAGCAGATGACTGCAGACGAAGACGGGATGGGTTGGCACTCCTTCAAACGGTTCCGCAAGACTTGGCTGCGGGGGCAACGTTGTCTGGAAGATATCAATAATTTCTGGATGGCGCATAAGCCGCAAACCATGTTCGAAGTCTATTCGCACCTGCACGAAGAAACTGAAATGCGTTTGGCAGAAGCAGAACGAGTGGGCTACGGATTCGACTTGCCAGAGAAACCAACGGCTGTTGTACCGATTGTCCCGACAAAGCAGAAACAAAAACCAGTCGAAGGAAGTTGCAGCGTAAGTTGAAGAGAGAGCGGAAATTAAGTTGGTGGACGTGAGGGGATTCGAACCCCTGACCCCCTGCTTGCAAAACTTGCCGCCTAGGGTTACCGCCTGTTTGCCAATATTGCACAAATATTTACAAACATTAGGTTTAGGGCTACAGTGGGCTTGTTTGGGTTTACCAATATTAGCCAAAGTTAAGCGCCAAAAGTAAACCCAGCGTAAACCGGAGGAAAGCCCATGACCCCCAAAAAGAAACCGAAAAAACGCCGCACCGTTCGCCTGCATTTCACGCAACGGAATATCGAACAGTTCAAACCCAAATCTCCTGATCGCGAGCACATCTACGATCTGCATGAGGATGGCCTAGGCTTGCGCTGCGACCACGGGAAGAAAGTTTTCTTCTGGCTGCGCAAGGTCAGAGGCGCGCCCACCTTCCGGCGCATCGGTGAGTTTCCTAACACCGATGTCAACGCTGCGTTGACGCAAGCGAAGCAATGGAACGCCGCGCTCGACAAGTGGCGGTGCGAGGATTTCAAAGGCGACAATCCGATCACGCGGCCGCAGGGCGAGATGACCCTCGAATCTTTGTGCGAGCGGTACATTGAGCGCAGGTTGCGGCCGAAGGCCACGAGTCCTGAACGCGCGGAAAGGGAACTGCGCTACAAGTTGCAGCACTTCGCCACCTGGCTGCCAAGGAAGCTGGGAGCCGTTTCGAGGAAGGACGTCCGTGAGCTGCATGAGCGGATGACCAAAGACGGCCACCCGATCGAAGCCGACAGGACCGTGCAGTTGCTTCGCCGGATCTACAACTACGCCATGAGCGATACCGTGGAACTCTTCCGTGGCGAAAACCCCGCGAGCAAAATCGAACTGAATGGCGATCGCCCACGGGATCGCTTTTTGCAGCCGGATGAACTGCTGCGACTAGAAGAGGCTTTGAAGTCCGAACCGAATCCCGACATCAAAGACTTCGTGGAGCTCGCCCTGTCGACCGGCTTGCGGCGTTCCAACGTGCTCGGGATGCAATGGTCATGGGTTGATGACCAGCACTGGACCGTGACTGTGCCGCGCACTTCCACCAAAACCGGTGAGCCCTACGTGTTGCCACTCGCGCCGCGTGCTGTGGCCGTGATCCAGCGTCGGCCGAAAACGTCCAGCCCGTTCCTGTTCCCCAGCGCCACGAGTGAGTCCGGCCACCTGGAAGAACCGAAGCGGGGTTTTAAGGAATTGCTCGAACGCGCCAAGATCACCGATTGCACGATTCACGACCTGCGCCGAACTTGCGCGAGTTACCAAAGCATTTCCGGCCAGAGCTTGCAGGCCATCGCCAAAACGCTTGGCCATACCAGCACCGCCAGCACGCAAGTTTATGCGCGATTGAACACCGAAGCGGTTCGCGCCTCGCTTGAGGCCGGCGCCGATGCCATGCAAGCTGCCATCCGCGGTGCACGCAGGAAAGCCAAGTTGCTGACGAACGGCTGAGAGCTGAAAACAACTCGATTCCTGATTTTTTTAATATTTTTTTCACGCCACCCCGAAAACAGCTGCGAATCCGGAAACTCGAAAAATATTATTTTCTAGACCACCCACCTTCGAGGGAGAGCAAAAAAAGACTCAAAACTGATCACACTGGGGAAACGCCGCTGCCCCTCGATCTATCTGCAAACATTTGGTTTATTTGGGCATGGGTGGGGGTACAGGGCAGGCCCAAAACAAGGCCAAAACGGGCCGCAGGGTAAACCTACAGGCAACCTAGCACCCGCTCAAGGGCTAGGCCGCATGCAAAAACCCGCTACAGTAGGCCGCAAACGCAATAGCAGGCCCGTACAGCCCCCAAGTTGCTATAGCAGGCGGTCACTTGCGCCGCGACCATCTGCGGAGCAACTCGCGCTTGTCGTTTGGCGCGATGCCGTGCGGATTGCTTCCTGCCTCACGTTCCGCGAAGGGTTTTCCGTTCGCGCCGAACTCGCGCAGGACAATCTCGCCATTCCGGCCAAATCCTGGAAGCACGTAGCTATAGCCGCCCACCAGCACTTCGCCGCACTGATTACAGCGCAGGCCGCCGCCGATCATCACCTGCAACTCCGGCGGATGAGCGCAGCCAGGCGACGATTCCGCTGTTCTGAGTGGGGCGGGTTTAGGTGCAGCAGGGGCAGGCGCCGCCTTTGGCGCTGCCTTTTTCGCGCGCACCATTTCATACAATTCACGCCATTTCATTCGCGCTCCTCCGCCAGCACTTCCAGTAATTCGCTCAACTTGTCCAGCACGCGCCCTGTGCCTTGCTGTCGCGCGTAAACCATAATCGCGTGTTTGAGTTGCTGCGTTGCGTTGCCCAGGTTGGCATGCGGTTTTGGGCCGGTGGTGAGATTGCGGCGCGGATCCCAGCCTTTGCAGAATGGCCGCAGATTCGCAAGCGAAGCGGGTCGCATGGTGAGTTTGCGGTCCTGGTGGCCTAGCAGGCGTCGAAGTCCGCGCATTTTCACAGGTGGCCTCTGCTTTACCCCAACTTTGCGGCTTGTGAGGGTGCCATACAAGGGTCAATGCGTCGGTCAAGTAACGGGCTTCAGTCCCAGCCTGTCTCTCACGGCTTGCCCAATGGCCTGTAGTTGGTCGGGACTGACCGGCAAGTCATGGTCACTCGCTTTGGCGCGGATGAAGTCTTCAAACTGCCAGCCTGGGATGGTGGCGGGATACTTCTTCCCCCAGAGTGGGTGGTTCTGCTGCCGGTGAAGCTCTTGCTGGACCCAAGGCAGGGCAAGGTCGACGAGATAGCCGACGACTTCGCTTTCCAAGTTAGCCAGGAACTCAGGGAGGGCTGTGCGAAGCAAAGCGGATGGGTTTTCTACGGGGTGTTTGGCCCGGCTGAGAATGCGGGTTTCGGCCCAGGTGCGGACGCGGATGGACAGTTGGCCGTTGGTTTTGTTCTCATCCCTCTGATGGTCCCCCTCTGGGGGACAACAGGGGAAAATATTTGCAGTCGGTTTTCGCTCATCGTCATCCGGTTTTTCGCTGGTGCTTTCTGATGATGATGATGAAAACCGAGACACACTTTCACCCCCTGTAGTCCCCCTGTGAGGCGGACCCACACCACCACCGGCACCATTGGTGGGTTCTGATAAGAATTGTGGTCTCAAAGTACTGGGGTCAGTACTTTGAGAAGTAGAAGAGTGAGAAGTAGAAGAACCGCTTTGTTTATGCGTGGCCCGTAGGACGTCCTGTTCAGATTGCGGCCTTTTTTGCGTGAGAAGTAGAAGCCGGGATTTGCGAAAAGCGGTGTATTCGGCGGGGCCTTTTACGGTCCATTTCCGGCCGTTTTTGGTGATGGTTGTGCGGGGTTGCCAGGTGTCAACGTAGCCCGCTTTAACCAAGATTCCAAGACGGCGTGTGAACGTACCGTAGCTGAGCCCGCTCATTTTCCATAGTTCGCGGTGGCGAAACCAGTGGTCTTTGATCTTTAGCTCGCCGGTGCGCCCGTCCGCACGGCGCAGTAGCAGAAGAAGCAGTTCGAGTGGACCGCCGCGGATCCGCGCGTCATCCACAGTCTCGGCGGGCAGGTCGCGGATGACAAAGCGGCTCATCGGCCACCGCCCTCGAGCAGTCGCTTGGTGTCGTCGCTGAGTTGGACCGTGCGGCCGTGGCGCGTGAGGAAGCCGCGGCGCACAGTTGCCGCTTGACGGCGGATGGTGCGTGGCGTTACCTTGTCGTTGGTTGACGTTTTCATTGCATTTTTCCTTGGCCGGCTCGCTCCCCCGTCTAGGCTGCGAGCCGGTTTTTTTTACGGATCAATTCCCATCGTTTCGTTTCTCCTTTTGTTCCGAACTCAGTTGGTGGCCGCCGTTTCACTCTTAGGCTTCTCCGGAAATGCCTCACTGAACGCTTTCAGCAACAGTTTCCGAATCAGCGTGGCCGGTGGCATCTCCCGTTCCCGCGCCGCCCGCTTGATAGCGTCGGCGTGTTTCGTTCTCAGGCGGACCGTCATGGTCGTGTTGAACACTCTTCGCATATCGGCCTCCCCTGGTCAAAAGGTGTACACGGAAAACCTCTGCTAGAAAAGAACACCTGTTAACTGATGGGCTGCAAGTTCTGTGGAAAAGGTGGGTAACCGAAGAATTCCTCAGTGGTAGCAGTCGCTGGATTCTTTTGCTCCAGCAAACCGGCAAAACCACCGGTACATCGGCCTCACCGAGAAGAGCGTTTGTATCCAGAAGCAAATCCAGTCAAACACGCGGAAAAAAGACAAATGTTGGGTCAGCGAGAATGATTCGTGGATCGCCCACCAACTCGTGCCCAAACTCAGTAAGAACAAAATGGGGAATATCAGATGATGGGTTCGCAGCCAAAATGTTTGTCTGTGGCCAGGATCAATCGGTTTGCGCGTCTTTCCCCACGGAAGTATTTGCAGTAGTACAAGGTAGTCGATCACATTCTTGTGCGTGTCGACTTCAAACAAGCTCTCGAAATCATCCTCTAAGAGAGCGACGGCAGCGCCCTGAACGGCCCCATACGCGGAGAGAGTGGCGTTCAATGTTCCAATGACCGCAAGCGTAAGCACCATAGTAACGACGGGGGTGACCGCCCATACGGCATCCATCTTGAGTTCCAGCCACCCGAAATGGAGTTGCTCCGCGCTACTTCCGGTCAAAAACTTGGCCCAAACAACGCAGATGTAAACGATCAATGTAGTGAGATAGAGCGCCTGGGCTCGGCTGACGGATTGCAGATTCGCATTCGCCAGATCAAACTTGATTTTCGCCTTTTGATCTTCGGAAGGCATCGCTCCGGATTCTAGCATGCTGCATGAAACCTAAAACGACCGCGAGCTAATGATCTTGCCTTCGTCAATGAATGTGAGATTTCCGTCGGTAGTGGAGTAGGGAATCCTCTCGGGCGGAACACCGAACCAAAGAAATATCTGCCGCACCAACATGAATGCAACGACATTGGGGCGGGATTGTAGCTCCTCCGTAACCACGGACAGTCGACGAGTGGTGGACGTTTCGGGAGCAACTGATCTGTTATCCGCAAACATAAACGCGTGACTTGTTACCGGATATGGGACCAGGAACAGTTTCGACGTTCCGAAGAATGCGTTCCGAATCTCGACCCTTATTTCGACCTCTCGCGGCTGAGGCTGCATATGCTTCGTCAAGGCCGAGCAAAGTTTGCAGAAGTTAAGAGAGAACTCGATAGTCGCCAACGTATTCAAACGAGGCATTTCACGAAAAGTGTCGTCGTTCGCGCCCCATGACAGGTAATCGTTATCCGCTGACACACGCACAAATACCGAGCCATCCTCATACACTTGGATTCGCTTGCGCTCTGCACTCGTCAGCTCGACGTAGTCGCCTTTGATGATTTTTGCAGGGCCATTCGTTGTAAGGTCCCATCCTGCGTAGCGTAGCTGGCCAGGATTCTCGAGGAGCGATTTGAGAGGTTTAGACTCAAAAAAGTTCTTATAGGAAGTCCGCTGGAGCGGAACCATCGAGTAGACGAAGACTGGCATGTCGGTCTTCATAAGGAATTGTCATCCAAGATGCGCGCCGATCGTTCGGCATAGACTTCGTCGGGGGTCCTTTCGGGGGCACCGGACCGCTGTTGAGTTTCAGCCAAGGCGTCCAGTTTCGCTTCCACGCGCGCGAGGGTCTGAGGAACCGTGCTTTTTCCGCTCTGTGTATACCTGTACAGCTCAGCTATCGTGAAAGGATCATTTGAACTGTCGTTTCGCTTTGCCACGCCGAAGACGATCTGCTTCACCGCGGTTCCGGATTCTACAACTTTGGCTATGAGGAAATACTTTAGGTTCGGGCTTTGGGCCGGAACCTCAATGACACCGAGTCCGCGAGTTGCCTCAGCGTTCACCGGCAGCCAATGAACTTTCAAACCTTTAATCGGTGGGTAAACGTGATCTTTGATAATGCCAAGGTATTGGCCCACATCAAACTCGGCTTGGGTACAAAGGTCATGCGCGGTGATTCGTTCGGTTTTGGCGTATCCTCATCAAGGTCGATAAGCTCGGCAAATCGTCGAGCGTCAAGAATGGTCTTGATCGAGTCGAATGACATAGGGACCGACTGCACTCAGATTACCGAAAGAGTTCTATCCCAAACAAGTACAAGACCCAACAATACTGCGGTTCTTGTCGAAGTATGCGAGAAGAAGACTCATTGCGTTGGCGCGTCCTCCGCATCGAGATAATCCTGCATGGCCGGGCCTCAAGGAGTAGATCGGTTTCGCGCTGCAAGAAGAAGGTATGCGCCAACGCCTTGTCCGCTCGGGACCAACTCATGGCTTCCGCCGCCGACGCTCCGGGGTTTGTTTCCACTGGCCTCGTGCCACTTCAACAAAGCCGCATCCCTTAAGTAGTTCCTCCGCTTGCCTGAGGCGATACGCATATGCGGCTGCCTCAACCACCGCTTTTGTGGCTTGCTCCGAATTGACTGCGTGGTTCGACTGCGTTACTTTCTTTTTCGTCATCGTTTTTCTCCTAGGGAAGCCGAGTTAGGCCTCGGCTTCCCTTCCTTTTTGTAAAAATCTGATTCCGTCATGCGGCCCTCCCCTCGCGCTTCGGGGCAGGGAGTTGCTTCGATTTCGGGGCAGGGAGTCGGTGATGCGCTTTCTTCGGCTTCCGCTGCTCAGGAGCTAACGGCGGAGTGCTCTCCCCTGGCCGGATGACTCTCGCGGCGACGAACGCTTCCAAATCGGCTTTGCGATAATAAACGCGGCCCGCACCCTTCCGGATGCCGCCGATCTTCACGTAAGGCAGGGCCACCTTGGCATGTCCCAACCGTGACCGTCCTTCACAGCGCCAAAGGCGCAGCGTTGCCTCGGTCAAACCAAGAAAGTTGGCGGCCTCATGGGGGCGGAGCAAATCGGGGTTCGTTTTCATTTGCTCTCCTTTGCTTGCGCAAGGTTCCTAAGGATTAACCCGATTGTCAATGGTATGTAAGGTATACCTTCACAGGATTTGCACAGTCTAAAGGTTAGTTAACTTTCATCGGTTTAACTGGTAGGTAATAGTTTACTAGGGTGCTACAAGTGGTCTTTTCTGGCGGAGACTTGTTTCCTACGCTGGGGACGATGAGCCTCAGCACACTTCGGCGGTGGTTTGGTGGCGGGCCTGTACCTGTCCAGGCGGAGCCCGCCGCCCCGTCGCCGACGCCTGCCGAATCGCTACGCCAAGCGATTCTCGAGCATCGGCGAGTGCATGGAATCATTCACATCAATGGCCGCATCGCAGTGCTGCATCCGCGCGGCAAGACTGTGGACCAGATTCTGCGCGAGGATGACTTGCTGGTATGCCGGCAAGGGAGGATGAAAACATGAGCGAACGTTGGCCGATGAGTCCAGAAGCCATAATGGAAAAACGGCGCCAGGCGCGGGTAGAGGCGTCGAAGGCGCAAAGCGCGGTTAGTGCTGACCCGATTGGCGACGTGACTTAGAATCACGATGATGATCGCCCGCTGGTCAAGCAAGAACCGATGGTTCATGATCCGATCCGCCTTTCCGATGGATCGTTCCGCGTGTCCTACGACACCACCGACTACAAGCCTTCACCGGAAGCGAACGTGACGTTTGCGAAGCACTGCGCGGACATGGACATCGACGACGAGATTGCAGAACTGCGCAAAGACGTCTTGCTCGCGCCGCGTGAAATCGTCATTCCTCCTGGGAGTGAATTGGCCAAGATGTATGAGGGCGGGACGACTCGGACCAGGGCCATTGCCGAATGGTTGCTGGGACAACTTGCGATCGGCAAATCGCTTCAGGAGTTAGTCGAGCACGCGCAACGGTATGACCTGAGGAAAGCCATGGAGATTCAACAAATCGGCAACGCGATCCTGAAGGCGGCGTGACAATGCGGAAAAACGATCTATTGCTGCCGCGCTCGTTGAGCTACGGCGCACCTGGCGCCAAAACTCCAGCAGGACCACCTGCACCGTCGCTGCGGCCGAGCGACCCGCGAATTCCGTTGACGCCTGAAGAAGTGAATTCGAGGATGTCGATGATTGCCAGATTGCGGAGCTTGTTCAATTACTAAGGGGAGAGCCATGAACAGGGAACTACTACCCGAAGAAGTGCTACGCGTCGCCGAGCGTCTGTTCCGCCGCGAGACGCCTAGCGAAGCAAAACAGGCGGGCGAAGCAACGAAAGACGACATTATGATGATGATTGTGACTTTGTCTGAACTTCCTCACTCGTGAAGTTCTAGACCACGGGCCTATGGACACAGGGGATCCGCGGAGTCAGGAGGATAACCTTAGGTACGGGTGGTGTGCTGGAGATTACGTAGTAAGACAGCACACGATGGGAATGATAGCGATGGCCCTGCGGCATATTTGCGACTGTATTGTTAGGCTACCGGAACGGGACGGGAGCAAGCCGTGAGCCAAGTCACGCAGGCTCTTTGTTCATTCGCACCGACACGGCGCAGCTCTACCCAGAAGCAGCTCACCGGCGCTTGGACGGCGATCACGGTGCCGTAACGAGTTTTTCCTGCGAGGCAGGGGCGGGCTTTCTCCGGTGGCATCTTCCCCGCCGGCTTTCCCCGCCCCCACTTTTGAGGCACCGACGATGCGGAACAAAAAACTGGTGGAACGGATCTATAAGCTGACCGAGCGCGGGCTCACGCAGATTGAAATCGCCCGAGCCCTTCACTGCGGCAGAAGCACCGTGCATTGCGCGCACCGGCTGTTAGAGGTTTCCGGTCATCGCCCAGGACCACGCACACCGGTTGTGTCGGAGGGGAAGATTCTCGAGCAGCTAAGGCTTGGGCATAGCCGCGCAGAAGTCGAGCGGATGAGCGGCGCGACGACGCACATGGTGCGAACGGTTGCGGAGAAGCACGGCATCAGCACACGTCATCCGGAGAACGCGCTGGCGCCGCATGAACGAGCACAACTCATCGCTGAGATTCGCCAGCGTCAGGACTACGCGATCAACCTAGCGGAGAAGTTTCGGGTCCCCTACAAAACCGCTTTGCGCTTGGCGCACCGCGAGTTGCGCGTGCCGATCTTCATTGGCAGCAGAACGACGCCGCCGCTCAGTTCGCCCTTTCCGCCGCGATGATGAACTTTCTTGCCAACGATCCGCTGCTGACCAGAGAGCTTGGGCCACCGATTCCGGCCGGCACGCCGCGCACCTGTGCCATCTGCCAGCGGACGTACACGGTCAACGTGTTGTGGTGGCCGGAGCGATGCTGCTACTCTTGCCAGTCCCTTGTCAGCCAACACAAACCTGACGCCGATCATCCACCAAAAGTCTGCCCTGGCTGCAACCGGACATTCACTTCTCGCCGCCAGTTTTGCAGCGCCGGTTGCCGCGACTCCGCTAAACGCCGGAGCATTCCGAAGCGGGCTTGGGACCGCACTTGCCACCAGTGCGAGAAGCGATTCAAGGGCATGAGCGTCAATCAACGCTACTGCACGCCAGCGTGCAGAGCACTCGCCCAGTTGCAGCGGGAGCGTAATAAACCAACTCCCGTTCGACGCTGCCGCGTGTGCGACGCCAAGTTTGCGCTTGAACCGTGTAAAGGGAATCGCATCTACTGCACGCCGCAATGCCAGAAACGTAATGCAGCGAAACGCGCTCGCCAACACCACCGCGCACTCGCCAAAACTCCCCACGCAACCCGCCAAACACAGGCTAAGGGGTAGGCTGTAAACCCGCCGCCCAAGGTAAACCAAGGGTAAACCCAGCAACCTGCGCAAACACACCTGTTCCCCAAAAACGCCAGATAGCCAGTGTTTTATTGGGATTCTGGTGGACGTGGCCGGGATCGAACCGGCGACCCCCTGCTTGCAAAGCAGGTGCTCTCCCAGCTGAGCTACACGCCCATACGCAATCCCACAATTTTAGTCGATTTTCTCTTTTTGCGCACCTCCTTGCGGATATCGTAGAAATGCAGGCGGGCTTTGTGAATTCTGCAGAAAACAGGAAGGAATTACACACCCCAGTTCATTCACATCGTTGCCCTGAGCATGAACCACTGCAACTAAGTTCAGGTTCTGTCGCGCGTTACGTGTTTTTCGGCTCTGGCATCTCAAGTGCTCCTTCTTGCTCGTCTTTGTTGCCGGGCAGCCTCGCGTTACTTCTGGCGGGGCCTTCAGCGAACCCGCCTCGCCGCAAGCCCGAGTGGTTGCAACTCTTGCATCGATATTCTCGTAGAAAGTTGCAGGTATGAACGTGAAACATCGCTACGCAGAGAATTTTTCAGAAGACGAAGCGCTGAGGCGGGCACAGCAAGGGGATCCCGACGCGTTCGAGTCGATTTACCGGCGCCATAGTTCACGCGTGTACTCGTTGTGCCTACGCATGGTGAAGAATCCCACGCATGCCGAGGATCTCACGCAAGACACATTCCTCGCGGTCTTTCGTGGCATCCGCGAGTTCCGTGGACAATCCGCCTTCTCCACGTGGCTGCATCGAGTCACCCGCAACACAGTCCTCATGGGCTTCCGCAAACGCCGCCTGCAGGAGACCTCGCTTGATGAAATCGTCGATCCGGAGTCGGATGCTTCCCGCGCGATCGTGGAATTGGGCATTACCGATGCGCGATTGGAAGGTACGGCGGATCGTATGCTGCTTCGCGAAGCTCTGAACCGGTTGTCGCGTGGATTCCGCGCCACGCTTCTGCTCCACGACCTGCACGGCTATGAACACAGTGAGGTTGCGGCGATCCTGGGTTGTGCCACGGGCACTTCGAAATCCCAACTGCACAAGGCGCGCCTGCGCATTCGCCAGATGCTCGTCAAAGGAACTCGCAGATCTAGGATCAAGGGCATTCGTCGTGACGCTTCCGCGGCGTCAGCAAGATTAGCCGCGTGATTTTCAGAGCTGGCGAGAACGGAGTGAGGAACTAGTTCAACGTTCCGTGCAGCACTTCTTTGAGCAGTTCCTGTTTTTGCGCCGCGAGCTTCTTCCCCTGCGACGTCAAGTAGAACACGTCGATTGCTTTTTGGCCTTCGGTATCGATTAGCGCCACATCGATATTGCATCCCAATCGCGCCAGCGCCGAGCCAATTCCGTACAACAATCCCGGACGATCCTGCGTCACTACCTCGACCAGGGTGCTGTGGTCGGAAGAGTCATCATCAAAGTTGATGGATGTCGTCACGGCGACCTTCGGCGGTCGCGCCATACTTGCCGCCAGCCGCCCCTTGAGCATCGGTTCCAGCGTCTGTTTCCCATTCACCACATCACTGATGCTCTGCTGGAATCGCGAAATCTCACCCGGGTTCAGTTCCAGCGTCTTGTGCATATCCACAAAGTGGAACGTATCCAGCACCACGCCAGTCGCATTCCCAAATGCATCGGCCTTGACGATGTTCATTCCCCATGCCGCCAGCGCTCCCGCGATCGTGGCAAAAAGCGCCGGCCGGTCCGCCGAAAGCAAAGTCAACGTGAACACGTGATGTGTCTTCTTCACTTCCGTCTGCACCGGCTCTGTTCCCAGCTTCTCGTAGAGCGCAAAGTGAGAGGCGATGTCTGCCGCTGAGTTTGCTGCCAGATAGCGCCGCGGAAAACCGTCGAGGAATCTCTCCACATCCACTTTGTTGGCGCCGCCCGCCCGTTGCTGGACCTGCTCGAGCAATCCACGTTCATCCGACGCGTGCAGGCGATCGCGATCCGCCGTTCGACTGAAGTAATTCGAGGTGGCTACAAATAATTGCCACAGCATTTCGGCTTTCCAGGGCGTCAGCGCCTCGGGGTTCACCGCGTGTATGTCGGCGTAGGTCATCAGGCACAAGCGTTGCAGACGTTCATGCGTGCTGACCGCCGCTGCAAACGACGAGACCGTCGCGGGATCGAAAATGTCGCGCCGTTGAACCGTCGC
>Ga0335069_10011380_pt1 | contig 12556 bp, 11 predicted proteins | sample Lox_Sample_11_FD_206714 | JGI IMG/M metagenome (GOLD analysis project Ga0335069, IMG submission 206714) | Soil microbial communities from Loxahatchee National Wildlife Refuge, Florida, United States - Lox_Sample_1.1 | ecosystem: Environmental > Terrestrial > Soil > Wetlands | place: USA...
CTGATGGAGCCAGACGATATATTCATCGGCGGTTCGCCCACTGTCCGTGCGCATGCGCCAGTCGCCCAGCGCCCGCTCGCCATCGTAGATGGCGAATTTGACGTTCGTGTTGTTGGCGTTGATGGCGAGTAGCATGGGCATCACGCAAGTTGCGGAAAGAAGAGGTCGCCGGCGGCGATGTGCCGGCGGCGGCCGTCGGCCATGTCGAGCGCCAGGGTGCCGGCGGCATCGAGATCGACAAAGCGGCCGTGCAAAGTCTCGCGCTCCAATCGCACCTCGATGGGCTCGCCAAGCCCACGTGCACAGGCAAGCCAGCGCGCGCGTACCGGCGCGAAACCCTGCTCCTGCCAGGCTTCATAGGCGCCCTCGAAGCGACGCGCAAAGGCCGTCAGGACTGCCTCCACGGAAGCGTCGCTTGCGCCCTCGCGCGCGAGGCCGGTCGCTGGATAGGGCGTGCCCTCCGGCGCGGCTGCGATGTTCACGCCGACACCGACGACCAGCCACTCAACCGACCCATCGGCGGCGGCCGATGCCTCCAGCAGAATGCCCGACACCTTGGCGCCGCCGACCAGCACATCGTTGGGCCACTTCAGCGCAACAACCTTTCCTACCGGCAAGAATTCAGCGATCGCCTCGGCCAGCGCCACGCTCGTCACGAAGTTGACCTGACAGGCGACAGCCGGGGCGCACCCCGGCCGCAGCAGCAGCGACAGGTAGAGATTGCCGACGGGCGAAACCCAGCCGCGGCCGCGACGACCGCGACCGGCCGTCTGCTCGCGCGCCCATACCAGGGTGCCGGACGCAGCGCCGGCTGCGGCCAACCGCTTCGCTTCCTCGTTGGTGCTGTCGATGCTCGCGTGGGCGACGAGGCTGTAGAACGACGGCAGAGCGGGCGCCGACGTCATCCCGAACCGGGAAACAAAGAGGCGGCCGCGGCCTGCGCAGCATTCAGGACCGGACCAGCGAAGAGAAAGAAGAAGAAGATCATCAGGCCGGTCGCTCCAATGATGAGGTTCATGGACCAACCGGGCGAGCGATCGAAAGCTCCTGTCGCCTCGTCGAAAAACATCACCTTGACGATGCGCAGATAGTAGAAGGCGGATACGACGCTGGTGACGACGCCGATGACGGCCAACCAGTAGAGACCGGCCTCAACCGCGGCGAGGAAGACGTAGAATTTGCCGAAGAAGCCCGCCAGCCACGGAACTCCGGCCATCGAGAACATGAACACGGCGAGCGCCGCCGCCATCATCGGGTTCGTCTTCGACAAGCCCGCAAGATCGTAGATGCCCTCCACCATGCGCCCATTTCGGCGCATCAGCAGGATGCAGCCGAAGGCTCCCACCGTCATGACGAGGTAGATGGCCATGTAGATAATCACGCCGCGGACGCCGACCTGCGTGCCCGGCACGAGGCCGACCAGCGCATAGCCGATGTTGCCGATGGAGCTGTAGGCCATCAGCCGCTTGATGTTGGTCTGGTTGATCGCCGCGACCGCCCCCAGGATCATGGAGGCGACGGCGATGAACCAGATGATCTGCAGCCATTCTTCCCGCAGCTCGTAGAACGGCCCGACCATGACGCGGATGAAAAGCCCGGTCGCCGCCAGCTTCGGCGCCGCCGCGAAGAAGGCCGTTACCGGCGTTGGCGCCCCTTCATACACGTCCGGCGTCCACATATGGAACGGGACAGCCGAGACCTTGAAGGCGAGCCCGGCGACGACGAAGACGACGCCGATGATGAGACCCACGGCCACCGGGCCGGTCAATCCGCTGAACCCCTTGGCCAAGCCGATGAACGAGGTCGTGCCGGCGAAACCGTACACCATCGAGGCGCCATACAGCAGCATGCCCGACGACAGCGCGCCGAGGACGAAGTACTTGAGCCCCGCCTCTGTCGAGCGCTCGGAATCGCGCTGGAAGGCCGCCACCACATAGAGGGCCAGGCTCTGCAGTTCCAGGCTGACATAGAGGGCGATCAGGTCGTTCGCCGACAGCATCATCAGCATGCCGAGCGTCGCGAACAGCATGAGCACCGGGAACTCGAAGCGCTGCATGCCCTCGCGGCCGATATAGTCGAGCGACATGACGATGGCGAGCGCTGCGCCGGCCAGCACCAGGAGCTTCATGAACAGCGCGAACCGGTCGACGACGAAGAGGTTGCCGAAGGCGGTTATCGTGCCATCGGGGCGGCCATAGATCAGCAGGACGCCGGCAACGACGAGTGCGAGGACGGACAGCCAGGCGATCCGGTTCGTGGCGTTGCCGCGGTCGAACACGCCAAGCATGAGCAGTGCGAGGCCGGCCAGGGCGAGGAAGATCTCCGGCAGGGCGGACAGGTAATTCATGGCCTATCGCCCCAGGTTCCAGGACAGCAGGGACGCAGACGCGCCATCGGCGGCGGCGGCCGCCTGGCTCGCCTGGTACTGATGGATCAGGCGATCGACCGCCGGTTCCATCACGCCGAAGAACGAAGACGGGTAGATGCCCATCCACAGCACCATCGCAACGAGCGGGGCGAACACCGCGACCTCGCGACGGTCGAGATCGAGAATGCCCTTCAGGCTGTCCTTGGTAAGCTCACCGAAGATAACGCGGCGATACAGCCAGAGCATGTAGGCGGCGCCAAGGATGATGCCGGTGGTGATGAGAGCGGCGACCCAGGTATTGGACTGGAAAGTGCCGGCCATCACCAGGAACTCGCCGATGAAGCCGCTGGTGCCGGGAAGGCCCACGGAGGCCAGGGTGAAGACCATGAACACGGCCGCGTAGACGGGCATCCGGTGAACGAGTCCGCCATAGGTGGCTATCTCACGCGAATGCATGCGGTCATAGACCACCCCGACGCAAAGGAACAATGCGGCGGAGACGATCCCGTGGCTCAGCATCTGGAAGATAGCGCCTTCGACTCCCTGCAGGTTCGGCGTGAAGATGCCGGCGGTGACGAAGCCCATATGCGCCACCGAGGAGTAGGCGATGAGCTTCTTCATATCGACCTGGGCCAGGGCCACCAGGGAGGTATAGATCACCGCAATGATGCTGAGGGTATAGATGACCGGCGTGAAGTGCGCCGAGGCCAGCGGCAGCATGGGCAGCGAGAATCGGAGAAAGCCATAGCCGCCGATCTTCAGCAGCACGCCCGCCAGGATCACCGAGCCAGCGGTCGGCGCCTCGACATGGGCGTCGGGCAGCCAGGTATGCACCGGCCACATCGGCACCTTCACCGCGAAGGAGGCCAGGAAGGCGAGCCACAGCCAGTACTGCAGCCCGGCCGGGATGTGGTGCGCCATGATCGTCGGGATATCCGTCGTGCCGACCTCGAAATAGATCGCGAGCACGGCGACCAGCATGAGAACCGAGCCGAGCAGCGTATAGAGGAAGAACTTGAACGCCGAGTACACCCGTCGCGGGCCGCCCCAGACACCGATGATCAGGAACATCGGAATGAGCACGCCCTCGAAGAACATGTAGAAGGCGAAGAAATCCAGGGCGCAGAAGGTGCCGATCATCAGCGTCTCCAGCACCAGGAACGCGGCCATGTATTCCTTCACGCGAACCTTGATGGCGTCCCAGCTGGCGAGCACGCAGATCGGCGTGAGTAGCGTCGACAGCAGCACGAACATCACGGAGATGCCGTCGACTCCCATGTGATAGGAGATGTTGTAGTCCGGGATCCAGGCGTGCTGCTCGACGAACTGGAAGTCGGCGGAGTTGCGGTCGAAGGCGAACCAGATGAAGAGCGACACCACGAAGGTGGCGAGCGAAATCCACAAGGCCACCCAGCGCGCATTGCGCGCCACGGCCGCAGCATCGCCGCGCATCAGCAGGATCCAGGCCGCGCCGAGCAGCGGCAGGAAGGTCGTGATCGACAGCAGCGGCGCGTCGGTCGGCATGGTCTAGCGGGACCGCGTGAAGAGATACCAGGAGATGAGCAGCACCACGCCGATCAGCATGGCGAAGGCGTAGTGGTAGACATAGCCGGTCTGCAGCCGCCCGGCGCGCCGCGCCAGATCGGACGTGGCGGCGGCGACGCCGTCAGGCCCGACGCCGTCGATCACGGCGCCATCGCCCGCCTTCCAGAAGCCGTAGCCCAGGAATTGCGCGGGCCGGACGAAGAGCGCGTCATAGAGCTCGTCGAAATACCATTTGTTGAGCAGGAAAAGGTAGAGACCCCTGAAGCGGCCGGCGAGGCGACCGGGCATCGCGGGATCGCGGATATACATCTGATAGGCGAGCGCGATGCCGGCGAGCCCCACGATGAGTGGCGCGATCCCCACCCAGAACGGCGCTTCGTGTGCGGCATGGATCGCGTGCGATTCCGCGAGCGCCCGCATGGATGCTGCATAGGGTGAAGCTTCGCCCCCGCCCCAGAATCCTGCCATGGACGCGCCGCCGCCAACGAAATCGGCGTAGAAGACGATGCCGGCGAGGACCGCGCCCACCGCGAGCACGACCAGCGGTCCCAGCATGATCCAGGGCGACTCATGGGCATGTTCGAGGACGTGATGATCGGCGCGCGTCCGCCCGTGGAAGGTCATGAAGAGCAGCCGCCAGGAATAGAACCCGGTCATGAAAGCGGCGGCGATCCCGAGCCAGAAAGCGAAATGGCCGATGCCCGTCTCGGCACCCCACGCCGCTTCGAGAATGACGTCCTTCGAATAGAAGCCGGCAAAACCGAAAACGCCGGGGATACCGATCCCACCGAGCGCCAGGCTGCCGATCCACATGAGCACATAGGTGTAAGGCACCAGGCGCCAGATGCCGCCCATCTTGCGCATGTCCTGCTCACCCGACATGGCATGGATGACCGAGCCGGCGCAGAGAAACAGCAGCGCCTTGAAGAAGGCATGCGTGAACAGGTGGAACATCGCGGCGCCGTAGGCCGAGACGCCGGCGGCGAAGAACATGTAGCCAAGCTGGCTGCAGGTCGAATAGGCGATGACGCGCTTGATGTCGTTCTGGCAGAGCCCGACCGTGGCGGCGAACAGCGCCGTGGCCGCCCCGATGAAGGTGACGATCCCGAGCGCAACGGGGGACAGTTCGAACATCGGCGACAGCCGGCAGACCATGAAGACACCGGCCGTCACCATCGTCGCGGCGTGGATGAGGGCGGAGACCGGCGTCGGGCCCTCCATGGCGTCCGGCAGCCAGGTATGCAGGCCAAGCTGGGCCGATTTCCCCATCGCACCGATGAAAAGGAGGATGCAGAGGATCGTGAGCGTGTCGATGTCCCAGCTGAGGAAATGCAAGGTAGCGCCGACCTTGCTCGGCGCCGCCGCGAACACGGTGTCGAAGTCGACCGAGTTGAAGACGAAGAAGACACCCATGATGCCGAGGGCGAAGCCGAAATCGCCGATGCGATTGACGATGAAGGCCTTGATGGCCGCGGCATTGGCGGAGGGCCGGTCGTACCAGAAACCGATCAGCAGATAGGAGCAGAGGCCCACGCCCTCCCAGCCGAAGAACATCTGCATGAAATTGTCGGCCGTCACCAGCATCAGCATGCAGAAGGTGAAGAGGCTGAGATAGCTCATGAAGCGCGGGATCGAATGATCGTGCGCCATGTAGCCGACCGAGTAGACATGCACCATGGCCGACACGACGGTGACGACCACGAGCATCACGGCCGTCAGAGAGTCGACGCGGATCGCCCAGGACGCCTCAAAGCTGCCGGCATTGAACCAGGTGAACAGCTCGGTCGTGCGGGCATGACCGCCATAGGTCACGTCGAAGAAAACGATGATGGCGAGCACCATCGAGAGCAGCAGCGGCCCGCAGGTCACGACCTGTGCGACACGGTCGTTGATCTGCCGGGAAAACAACCCGGCGATCAGCGCGCCGACGAGCGGCAGGAAGACGATGGCGACGTCGATCACGACCTAGCCCTTCATCAGCTTGATGTCCTCGACCTCGATCGAGCCGCGATTGCGGAAATAGACGACGAGGATGGCGAGGCCGATGGCCGCTTCCGCGGCTGCCACCGTCAGCACGAACATGGCGAAGATCTGGCCGACGAGATCGCGCAGCTCCATCGAGAAGGCGACGAAGTTGATGTTCACCGCCAGCAGCATGAGCTCGATCGACATCAGGATGATGATGACGTTCTTCCGGTTGAGGAAGATGCCGAAGATGCCAAGGGTAAACAGGATGGCAGCGACGGTCAGGTAGTGGGCGGGCCCGATGACCATGGCTAGATCCCGCTCCCGCTTGGCACGTCCTTGACCTCGAGCGTGTCGGCCCGGTGCCGGCTTACCTGGACGGCGATCGACTGACGGCGCACGCCTTCGCGGTGGCGGAGGGTCAGCACGATCGCCCCGATCATCGCTATCAGCAGGATGAAGCCCGCCGCCTGGAAGAGGTAGATGTAGTCGGTGTAGAGCACGCGGCCGAGCGCCTCGGTGTTGGTGACACCGGGCTGCACCGGCACGAGGATCTGCTGTGCTGCCGAGGGCGCCGCGACCCAGGCACCGAAGACCACGATCAGCTCGACCAACAGGATCAAGCCGACGACCAGACCGATAGGCAGATAGCGCAGAAAGCCCTCGCGCAGGGCGACGAAGTTGATGTCGAGCATCATGACGACGAAGAGGAACAGCACGGCCACGGCGCCGACATAGACGACGACCAGGATCATGGCCAGAAACTCGGCACCCATCAGCACGAACAAACCGGCCGAATTGAAAAAGGCCAAGATCAGGAACAGCACGGAGTGGACGGGGTTGCGCGCGGAAATGACCATGACGCCCGACACGACGGCGACAGCCGCAAACAGGTAGAAGGCGATGGCCTGAACGATCATCGGCCTGTCACCGGTAAGGCGCGTCGGCCGCCAGGCTGCCGGAAATCTCGGCTTCCCAGCGGTCGCCGTTCGCGAGCAGCTTCTCCTTGTTGTAGAAGAGTTCCTCGCGGGTCTCGGCGGCGAACTCGAAGTTCGGCCCCTCGACGATGGCATCGACCGGACAGGCCTCCTGACAGAGGCCGCAATAGATGCACTTGGTCATGTCGATGTCGTAGCGCGTGGTGCGGCGGCTGCCGTCTTCCCGCGGCTCGGCCTCGATGGTGATGGCCTGGGCTGGACAGATCGCCTCACACAGCTTGCACGCGATGCAACGCTCCTCGCCACTCGGATACCGGCGCAGCGCGTGCTCGCCGCGGAAGCGTGGGCTGAGCGGCCCCTTTTCGTAGGGATAGTTGATGGTCACCTTGGGCCGGAACATGTAGCGGAAGGTCAGCCACAGGCCGGACACCAGTTCCTGGAGCAACAGGGAGCGCGTGCCGCGATCGATGAACGACATCGTCTAGCTCCTTCCGTGAAAGTTCCGACCGACCCGGGGCGATGGCGGGCGGTACCATATCCGCTGTGGTTCGTTTCGCAAGGCTGCTCCGCCCGTTGTCATAGGACCCAACGCCCGAAGGCCAACATCGCGCCGGCCGTCACCACGACCCAGAGCAGCGAGAACGGCAGGAATACCTTCCAGCCGAGCCGCATGAGCTGGTCGTAGCGATATCGCGGAAAAGTCGCCCGCACGAGCAAGAAGAGGAACACGACGAACAGCACCTTGATCAGGAACCAGAGCCACGGCCATATCCAGGTAAAGGGCGCGAACGGGAACGGCGAGAGCCAGCCACCCAGGAAGAAAATGGTCGTGGTGGTGCTCATCAGGATGATGTTCGCGTACTCGCCGAGGAAGAACAGCCCGAAGGCCATGGAGGAGTATTCGGAGAAGAATCCTGCAACCAGCTCCGACTCTCCCTCCGGGAGGTCGAACGGCACGCGGTTCGTCTCGGCCAGCGCCGAGACGAAGAAGATCACCGCCATCGGCGACAGCAGCCCGAAGGCATACCAGTTCCAGAAATAGCCGGACTCGCCGTACTGGCTCTGGACGATATCGGTCAGGTTCAGAGAGCCGGCGCCGATCAGCACGGTGATGATGACGAAGCCGATGGAGACCTCGTAGGACACCATCTGCGCGGCCGAGCGCAGGGCGCCGAGGAAGGGGTATTTCGAGTTGCTCGCCCAGCCGGCCATGATCACGCCGTACACGCCGAGCGACGAGATGGCGAAGAGGTAGAGGACGCCGACATTGATGTTGGCCAGGACGACGCCGGGATCAAACGGGATCACGGCCCATGCCACGAGCGCCAGGACGAAGGTGATCATCGGCGCGATCAGGAAGACGACGCGGTTGGCGGTCGTCGGGATGATCGTCTCCTTGAAGACCAGCTTCACACCATCCGCCAGGGGCTGGAGCAGACCCCAGGGACCCACGACGTTGGGGCCGCGGCGGATCTGCACCGCGGCCAGCACCTTGCGCTCGGCATAGGTCAGATAGGCCACGCAGATCAGCAGTACGAGGATGACGAGAATGATCTCGAGGATCGTAGCAATCGCGTAGCCGAGGGGTCCTGCCCAGAAGCTATCCATGGGTGCCCGTCTTCGGCTGCGCGCCGCGCACGTAGATCTCCGAGCACTGCGCCATGGTCTCCGATGCCCGGCTGATCGGATCGGTCATGTAGAAGTTCGCGATCGGCAGAGCGAAGGGCGCCGCGTCGATCGGTCCCGAAGTCCCGAACTCGCCCCAGGCCGCGGGCTCGACGGTATCGAGCCGCTGGAAGCGCGGACTCAGCTCGAACAGCCGGCGCCGCAACTGTCCGAGGTTGTCATAGGGGAGCCGCTTGCCCAGGGCATCCGACAGAGCGCGAAGGATCGTCCAATCCTCGCGGGCGTCGCCCGGAGGGAAGGTGGCGAGGGCCGTCTGCTGCACCCGTCCCTCGGTATTCACGTAGGTCGCGTTCTTCTCCGTATAGGCCGCGGCCGGCAGGATCACGTCGGCGCGATGGGCGCCGACATCGCCATGATGCCCCTGATAGATGACGAAGGCCCGGCCGAAATGCGAACCGGCGATCTCGTCCGCGCCGAGCAGGTAGACCACCTCGATCTCGCCCTTGCTGCACCCATCGACAATGCCGCCGATGTCGCGGCCGCCCGGCCCCGGCAAAAACCCGATGTCGAGCGCGCCGACGCGCGCCCCCGCCGTATGCAGCAGGTTGAAGCCGTTCCAGTCGGACTGGATCATGTTGAAGCTTTCGGCGGCGCGGCGCGCCAGATGCAGGACGGCGGCGGCATCCGGCCGCTGTAGCGCGCCCATGCCCAGCACCAGCATCGGCTTCTTGGCGCTCCGAAGCACCTCGGCGAAGCTGTGCCGGCCATCGACGATCTCCTGCAGCGTCGCGGGACCAGCGCCGAGATGCTCGTGCTTGTAGGTGAGATTGAGCGGCGGGCCGATATGACCGACCCGCAGCTTGCCGGTAAGCCAGCGCTTGCGAATGCGGGCATTGATGATGGGCGCTTCCCAGCGCGGATTGGTACCGACGAGCAGACAGGCATCAGCCTGGTCGATGCCGGCGATCGTCGTATTGAAGAGATAGCCGGCGCGGACACGCGGGTCGATCGCAGCGCCGTCCTGCCGACAATCGAGATTTGCCGAGCCGAGCGAGGCCATCAGATCCTTGAGCGCCAGCATGGCCTCGACATCCGCGAGGTCGCCGGCGATGGCTGCGATCCGCGAGCCTGGCACTCCCTTGACGCGGGCCGCGATGGCCGCAAACGCCTCCGTCCAGCTGGCCGGCTGCAGCTTGCCGTCGCGGCGCACATAGGGACGATCGAGGCGCTGGCGCCGGAGGCCATCGCAGGCAAAGCGCGTCTTGTCGGAGATCCACTCCTCGTTCACGGCCTCGTTGAGCCGCGGCAGGATGCGCATCACCTCGCTGCCGCGCGTATCGACGCGGATGTTACTACCGACTGCATCGAGCACGTCGATCGACTCCGTCTTCTCCAGCTCCCACGGCCGGGCCGTGAAGGCATAGGGCTTCGACGTCAGCGCGCCCACGGGACAGAGGTCGATGATGTTGGCCGACAGCTCCGAGGACAGTGCCTTCTCGACGTAGGTCGTGATCTCCAGATGCTCGCCGCGCCCCGTGGCGCCCAGCTCCTCGACGCCGGCAACCTCGGTGGCGAAGCGGACGCAGCGCGTGCAGTGGATGCAGCGCGTCATTACGGTCTTCACCAGGGGGCCGAAATTCTTGTCGAGCACCGCGCGCTTGTTCTCGCGGTAGCGGCTGCGGTCGAAGCCATAGGCCATGGCTTGGTCCTGCAGGTCGCATTCGCCACCCTGGTCGCAGATCGGGCAGTCGAGCGGATGGTTGATCAACAGGAATTCCATGACGCCGTTGCGCGCCTTCTTGACCAGCGGCGTGTTGGTCTTGATCACCATGCCCTCGCCGACCGGCATCGCGCAGGAGGCGATCGGCTTCGGCGACTTCTCCATCTCGACCAGGCACATGCGGCAGTTGCCGGCAACCGACAGCCGCTCGTGATAGCAGAAGCGCGGGATCTCGGCGCCCGCGAGCTCGCAGGCCTGCAGCACGGTCATGCCGGGCGGGACCTCGATCTCCTGCCCGTCGATCCTAAGCTTCGGCATACCCTACTCCGCCGCCTGGCGGCTCAGCCGCTCGTTGATGCGCCGCTCCATCTCCGGCCGGAAATGGCGGATGAGGCCTTGGATCGGCCAGGCCGCGGCGTCACCCAGCGCGCAGATCGTGTGGCCCTCGACCTCGGTCGTGACATCGAGCAGCGCGTCGATCTCTGCCACCTCTGCATTACCGCGGACCATGCGCTTCATGACCCGCCACATCCAACCCGTGCCCTCGCGGCAGGGCGTGCATTGGCCGCAGCTCTCGTGCATGTAGAAGTGCGACAAGCGTTCGATGGCCGCGACGACGTCCGTCGACTTGTCCATGACGATGACGGCCGCCGTACCCAAGCCGGACTTCACCTCGCGCAGACTGTCGAAATCCATCAGCACGGTGTCGCAGATCGACTTCGGCAGCAACGGCACGGAAGCGCCGCCGGGAATGACGGCCAGCAGATTGTCCCAGCCGCCGCGCACGCCACCGGCATATTTCTCGATCAGTTCCTTGAGCGGAATGCCCATCTCCTCTTCCACGTTGCAAGGCTTATTCACGTGGCCGGAGATGCAGAAAATCTTGGTCCCCGTGTTCTTGGGCCGTCCGATCGCCGACCACCAGGCCGCGCCCTTGCGCAGGATCGTAGGAGCGACCGCAATGCTCTCGACATTGTTGACTGTGGTCGGGCATCCATACAGGCCGACGGCGGCCGGGAACGGCGGCTTCAAGCGCGGCTGGCCCTTCTTGCCTTCGAGGCTCTCGAGCAGCGCCGTCTCTTCGCCGCAGATATAGGCGCCGGCGCCCCGATGCAGATAGACGTCGTGATCATAGCCGGAGCCGCAGGCGTTCTTGCCGATGAGACCCGCCGCGTAGGCCTCGTCGATCGCGATCTGCAGATTGGAAGCCTCGTTGTAGAACTCGCCGCGAATGTAGATGTAGGTCGCGGTAGCACCCATCGCGAAGCCCGCGACGAGACAGCCTTCGACCAGCAGATGCGGATCGAAACGCAGGATATCGCGATCCTTGCAGGTGCCAGGCTCCGACTCGTCCGCGTTGACCACGAGATAGGCCGGCCGCCCATCCGACTGCTTGGGCATGAACGACCATTTGAGGCCAGTCGGGAAGCCGGCACCGCCGCGGCCGCGCAAATCGGATTTCTTGATCTCGTCGATGATGGCGTCGCGGCCCCGCGCCAGCAGCTCCTTCGTATTGTCCCAGGCGCCGCGCTCGCGCGCGCCGGGCAAGTGCCAGTCACGCACGCCGTAGAGATTCTTGAAGACGCGGTCCTCGTCGCGCAGCATGCCTATTCCCCTGCCCCGCCGACCAGCACCTGCGGCCCGCCCACGGGCGCCGAGTTCTGGCGGCCGATCTGGGAGCCCATGGGCGGCTTTTCGCCGCGCGCCAGGGCGTCGAGCACTGCCTCGAGCTTCTGCGGATCGAGGTCCTCGTAAAAGTCGTCGTTGATCTGCACGACCGGCGCGTTCACGCAGGCGCCGAGGCACTCCACCTCCATGAGCGAAAACAACCCATCGGCCGTCCGCTCCTTCAGGCCGATGCCGAGCTTCTTCTTGCAGGTCTCAGTCAGATCGTCGGCGCCGCGCAGCCAGCAGGGCGTCGTCCGGCATACTTGCAGGTGATACTTCCCGACCGGGTTCAGGTTGAACATCGTATAGAAGGTCCCGACCTCGTAGACCCGGATCGGCGCCATGTCGAGCACGCCAGCAACGTGATCCATCGCCGCGCGCGGCAACCAGCCGCCATGCTGGCGCTGCGCCAGATCGAGCAAGGCCAGCACGGCGCTCGCCTGCCGCCCCGGCGGATACTTCGCCATGATCCGCTTCGCCCGCTCGGCATTCTGCGGATCGAAGGCGAAGGTTGCCGGCTGCACTGATTCGTCGGCCGCGTCGCTCATCGATCGATCTCGCCGAAAACGATATCCATGGACCCGAGGATGGCGACGGAGTCCGCCAGCATGTGGCCGCGGCTGAGGAAGTCCACAGCCTGCAGGTGAGCAAAGCCGGGCGCGCGGATCTTGCAGCGGTACGGCCTGTTGCTGCCGTCGGCGACAAGGTAGACGCCGAACTCGCCCT
>Ga0335069_10011381_pt1 | contig 12556 bp, 8 predicted proteins | sample Lox_Sample_11_FD_206714 | JGI IMG/M metagenome (GOLD analysis project Ga0335069, IMG submission 206714) | Soil microbial communities from Loxahatchee National Wildlife Refuge, Florida, United States - Lox_Sample_1.1 | ecosystem: Environmental > Terrestrial > Soil > Wetlands | place: USA: Florida...
GGCGTGCTCGTCGCCGGTCACGTAGTAGAGCTGCGCCACGCGGTCCATGGTCCAGGCTTGGAAGCCGAACCACTCGTTGCTGGGCGGGTCCGCGTACACCGGGGCTTCGTCGTAGGCCATCTTGTAGAAGGTGGTGGTGCCGGCCGGCGGCTTGCCGTAGCGGCCACGCCAGCTGTTGGTCGCGCCACCAGCCATGGCGCCCTCGGAGGACTGCAGCCAGCGATAGAACTCGAGCTGGCGCTCCAGGCTCTGGGCCCAGTCACGCGCGCCATTGGCGGACAGGGGCGTGAAGGCTTTCTCTTTGCCGAGGACATAGGCGGCCAGCGGGTTCTGATAGCCGACGTGCGAGGTGCTGGCGCCGATGCGCCACGACCAACCGCCTGACTTGGTCAGCGAGCCACCCCAGGCGTAGTACCAGGAAATCAAGTAGTGAGCGGCGCCATACCCCTCGGCGGCCGGGCAGCTCGGATCCTGGCACCCCATTTCCTTGAAGTACTTGTCGAACAAGGCGTAGCGCATGTAATCGCCCAGCTTGGACGCCTTTTTCACCAGGGGCTCGACCGCGCTGCCCGACCCTTGCTCATCGGCCCAGCGCTTGGCCCAGTACATGACCTGGACCGCGCGCGCATCGGCGTCGGGGGCAACCGAGTATTTCCACTGCCGGGCGTAGCCGCCGTCTTGCTTGACGAACAGATCGAGGAAACCGTTCTGGCCGCCGAACTGGAAGTCTTCCCAGCAAGGCTGCGGAATGGTTTCCCACACCGACTCCTGCATGCCGCGTTGGAAGGTGTTGATGGGCGACGGGTGAGACACCCGATCGCCGCGGCGGCCGAAGCCGTAGAAGTTGTCCACGTCGATGATCCAGTGCATGCCGTAGAGGAAGGGTGAGCCATAGGCGGCCCTCAGCTCCTTGGCCAACGGGTCGTGGCCCACCGGCGCCGCGGGATCGAACGGCACGGGATAGGAGCTGGGCAGATCCTCCTCGGGGGCGAAGACCGCTGGATGGGTATCGGCATACGAGCCCGCCGTCGGCTGATCGTCGGGGGTCGGGATCATGTATGCCTCGAGGTTCTCCCAGGCTCGGCCAAGCGGATTCCAATCCTTGGCCACCCGGCCGTAGGTGGCCTCCAGCCACAGCCAGTAGCTGTACGCTTCAGAAGTGGTGTGGTGCCCAAAATCGGGTGCTTCCACCAGCAGGGTCTCCGCCGCGTGGTACGGGATCCCTTCGGGGCTGAAGTAGCCGTTCTCGGGGGCGTGCAGCGCGTTCCAGTGCGCGATGAAGCGATCCGCATATTCGTTGCCCGTCTTGCCCGGATGCGGGGGCGGCAAAAAGGGAGCGGGCTTGGGGAAGACGGCCGGCTCGACCGAGGCGGCCAGGGCAGAGGGTGCACCAGGCCGCGGCGCCTGGCGCGCGGCGCGCACGGATTTGGAAGCGGCCTGCTGCTGGGCCACGGTCTGCAGGCACGACGACAGAAACAGGCACGCAGCGAGAATCGCGTAAGGAGCCGGCCGGCTTTGCCGGCCGCGTACCATCACCCCCGTCGGGACTAGGGCCTGCCCGCCCCACACCTGCCCCACGCGCGCTACGCGCGCGCCCGTCGCGGGAGGGTTTGGCAAGGCCGGGCGCGCAGCGCCCGGGTGGGGCGGCAGGGCGTGCGGTGCCGAAGTCCCCGAAGGGGGGAACCCTCCCAGGGTTCCCATGACAGCGCCCAAACCTATTCGCATCCGACGAACTCCACATCATCGACCCAGATGTCGAAGGTGGCGCCCGGCGTGTTGACCTGCCACTGCATGCCGTAGAGCTTGCTCTTGTCGATGCCATGCGGGTGCGGCGCGCCCCAGTCCGGCTCCTGCTTCATCTTCTTGAAGGGGAAAACGAAGCGCTGCCAGGCCTCGGACAAGTTGAGATCGGCACCGAAGTCGTTGAAACATTCCCGGCACTTGCCGCCGTCGGGGGTGGTGTTGACATCGGGAACCTTGAGGCGAACCTTGCCGATCGATCCGGAGCCCTTGCGCGCCGAAAAAGCGATGCCGCCGTACCGAGAGGCATCGTAGGGGCCTTTGGGATCGAGGAAGTTGAACCCCACCGCGCCGAAGACCACGCCTCCGCCGCCGATCCGGCCATGCACGTTGGCTGCGTACTTCGAGCCCTCGGCTCCTGGGGGCGACATGCCGAAGGTGCCCCCGCGCGAGCCAGCCTCGGGCTCGACCGTCGATCCAAATTCGTCGACGTAGGTGTACCAGTACCCGTTGCGGCCGTCGCGCACCAGAACCTGGTTGTTGCCATCCTCGCCGTTGTCGATGAGCGCTTGCTCGCCGCAAGGCCCGAGCGTGATGGCGGTGTTGCCCAGCACGGGTTGCTGGCCCGGCATAACGCATGCGGGCGTCGAGAGCAGTGAGAGTGCCAGAGGGATGAGCGAAGAGCGTCGGAGATTTTTCACGTGCGCACAATACCCGAGCCCCACCGATTGGGAAAGGCAGCCCCTAGAAGCGCGGTGTCATCTGCGTAGCCAATGGGAAAGAGCGCGATGGGCGCGTGGGGAGCCGGCCGACTTTGCCGGCCGCGTACCATCGCGGGAGGGAATGGGAACCCTCCCAGGGTTCCCATCACAATGATCCAGAAATTAGCTCCCCTGATCGGCCCTTGATACGATCGCCGCAGTCGGCTGCCACCAGCCGGCAAGAAAGGCCGCCCGTGCCCGATCGTTACGACCAGACTACCGGTTCCAAGTGCGTTCCACTCCTCCCCCTGCGGGACACCGTGGTCTTCCCGCACATGGTGGTGCCACTCTTCGTGGGGCGCGAGAAGTCGTTGGGCGCGCTCGGCGAGGTCACGTCCCGCGCTGATAATCGCGAGATTTTTCTCTCCGCCCAGCGCGTGCAGACGGACGAGCCGACCCCTGAGGACATCTATTCGGTCGGGACCCTGGCCAACGTGATCCAAGTCTTGCGTCTGCCCGACGGCACCGTGAAGGTACTGGTGGAGGGCAAACGGCGCGCGGTGGTCCGGCGCTATGTGGATGACGAGCGTTTCCTGGCGGTCGAGGTGGATGAGATCCCGGAAGACACCGAATGGTCGGCCGAGGCCGAGGCGGCCGCGCGCGAGGCCCATGCCGCCTTTGCCAGTTTCGTGAAGCTGGACAAGCGCCTGGCGTCGGAAATCTTGGCCTCGGTGCGCAGCATCGAAAACCCGGGCGACCTGGCGGACACCATTGCCGCGCAACTGCAGGTCAAGATGTCGGAGAAGCAGGCCATCCTGGAGATGGTGCGGCCGGCTGACCGGCTGGCGCGCCTGGCGGAGCTGCTGCGCGCTGAGATCGAGGTCTTGCAGGCCGAGCGCAAGTTGCGCTCGCGCGTGCGCCGCCAGGTGGAGAAGCGCCAGGAGGAGCAGATGCTCGGCGCCGAGATGGAACAGGCCCAGCGTGAGGCGAGCGAGCGCGATGAGTTCAAGAACGAGTTCGTCGAGCTGGAGGAAAAGACGGGCCAGGTCGAGCTGTCCAAGGAAGCGACGGCCCGGATCAAGAAGGAGCTGAAGAAGCTGCGCCTGATGGCGCCCATGTCGGCCGAGGCCGCGGTGGTACGCAACTACATCGACTGGGTGCTGGCCTTGCCCTGGGGCAAGCGCACGGAAGACAAGCTGGACGTGGCGGAAGCCGAACGCATCCTCGACCAGGACCACTTCGGCCTGAAGAAGGTCAAGGAGCGGATTCTCGAGTACCTGGCGGTGCAGGCCTTGGTGCACAAGCAAAAGGGGCCCATCCTGTGTCTGGTGGGGCCGCCCGGGGTGGGCAAGACCTCGCTGGCCCAGTCCATCGCGCGGGCCACCGGTCGCAACTTCGTGCGCCTGGCCCTGGGTGGGGTGCGCGACGAGGCCGAGATCCGCGGCCACCGGCGCACCTATATCGGCGCCTTGCCGGGCAAGATCATCCAGTCGCTCAAGAAAGCGGGCAGCTCGAACCCGGTGTTTCTGCTCGACGAGGTGGACAAGATGTCCACCGACTTCCGCGGCGATCCGGCGGCCGCCCTGCTCGAAGTCTTGGATCCCGAGCAGAACCACACCTTCTGCGACCACTATCTGGATCTCGACTACGACCTGTCCGACGTGATGTTCATCACCACCGCGAACTATCTGCAGGGCATTCCCGTGCCGCTGCAGGATCGCATGGAGGTGATCCCGCTGGCCGGCTACACCGAGTTCGAAAAACTGGCCATCGCCCAGCAGTATCTTCTGCGCAAGCAGCAACGCGACCACGGCCTGGAGGCCATCACCTTGGACGTGCCCGAGGAGAGCCTACGCGTCCTCATCCATGGCTACACCAAGGAGGCCGGGGTGCGCAGCCTGGAACGCGAGATCGCGGGAGTGTGCCGCAAGGTCGCGCGCGAATACCTGGCCGACCGCAGCGTCACGGCGTGGAAGATCACGCCCAAGCGCCTGGCCAAGTACTTGGGCTCGCCTCGCTATCGTCAGGGGCGGCAAGAGGAGAACGACGAGGTCGGCGTGACCAACGGATTGGCGGTGACCGCGCATGGCGGCGATCTCCTGGTCACCGAGGTGTCCATCGTGGCGGGCAAGGGCAAACTGGTCCTGACCGGCCAACTGGGCGAGGTCATGCAGGAGTCGGCCCAGGCGGCCATCAGCTACCTGCGCTCGCGCGCGCCCTCGCTGGGGCTGGATCGCGATTTCTATTCGCGCGCCGATATCCACGTGCACCTGCCCGAGGGGGCCATCCCGAAAGACGGCCCCTCGGCCGGGATCACCATCTGCACCGGCATGGTATCGGCCTTGCTGCGTCTGCCGGTTCACCGCGACGTGGCCATGACCGGCGAGATCACCCTGCGCGGGCGTGTACTGCCCATCGGCGGCCTGAAAGAGAAAATCCTCGCGGCCCACCGGGGCGGCATCAAGACCGTGATTGTGCCTCGGGAAAACAGCAAAGACCTGCGCGACATCCCCAAGCGCGTTCTCAAGAATATGCGCGTGGTGGCGGTTGGGCACATGGACGAGGTGCTGCGCGTGGCCCTGGCCGTGCCCAATCCGGCGGAGTTTCTCAAGGAGCCGTCAGTGCCGGTCGACTGGCGCCTGCCCAGCGAGCGACGCGAAACCGGCGAGCGGCGCGAAACCGGCGACCGGCGCGAGGACGCCAGCCAGATCCCGGTGGCCAGCGTCGTGCCGCCGGCCAGTGCCCCACCCCTGCCGCAGGCGGAGTTCAGCCGCGCGCCCCGGAGGGGGTAGGCGAGGGGCTCCAAGGCGAGCGGATTCGAGTCCGTGAGGCTCACAAGCAGGTGTTGCCGCCCATGCCGGGGCAGGTTATAGGAATGCGCGACAAAGGCCCGCAATGGAGGAGTGGCCGAGAGGTCGAAGGCGACGGTCTTGAAAACCGTAGCGCCTCAAAAGGGCGCCAAGGGTTCGAATCCCTTCTCCTCCTCCAGATCCTGCGAAGCTTGCCCCTTGAGATCCGCCGGGATCTCAAGTAGTAACAAGCACCCACGGAGAGGTGGCCGAGAGGCCGAAGGCGGCGGTTTGCTAAACCGTTATACGGGCTAAAACCTGTATCGTGAGTTCGAATCTCACCCTCTCCGCCAACAAGAACCTCAACCACTTGCGCTCGTCGCGGCCAGACTCTGGCACCAAACTCCGCCGAGATGCGGGAGCGGCAGCACCTGGCCCGCAGATCCAGCGGCAAGGTGGAGCAGGCGGCTCCCCGGGTCGGAATGGGGCGTGAAATACGCGAGATACAAGGACTAGCGACGATAGTGCGGGCATCATGACGCTGTGCTTAGCTAGCAAAAGCACTGCAGACGCGCTACGCTGGGAAAGTCATGCACGTTCGTGAGTACAACTTTTGGTTCGTTTTCCGACGCGCCAAGGATGTGCCCGGTGAGTGGGTTGGGCATTGCCTCGATCTCGACGTCGTGACGCAGGGGACGTCCCTGCAGCACGCCATGCGAATGCTTGGCGATGCATGCTACATGACGGTTTGCGATGACGTGCAGGCCGGGCGCGATCCACAGGATCGAAGAGCGCCCCAGCCGTTCTGGGATTGCATGTTCAACATGGTGGCGCACGGGCGAACCGTCGACTTTGGAAAGCTGGACGAAAGGACGGCAGGTTTCATCGCGTGCAACGTTGTGTTCGGTTGTCGCTTCGCACAGGCCGCGTCGTCGGTTCAGGAGTCCGTGCAAGCGGAGCCTGACTTGGCAGTCCCCTTGACCTTGATGGGGAGCGATCCCTCTCAGCCGCAGCTCTGTCACTGAGAGCCCATGCCGGCGCGACTTTCAGCTCTGAAGCGCGCGCTGGAAAGCATGGGGATCGAGGTGATCAAGCCAAGCGCAGGGTCGCACTGGAAGGCACGGCGCGAAGGGAAAGTGTACCCAATCACAGCACACAATGGTGAACGGACGGAAATAGGCGAGGATTACATCCGCGGCGTGTGTCGCTGTTTCAACCTCGACGTCGAAGAGCTCCGCAAGCGCCTCTGACAGGTCCGAGTTCGCCCGCAACTCTCGTGTCCTTCGTGGCTATCCTCCCAGGGTGCGATGCGAGGAAGCCGGCCGTTTTGGTGCCCGGCTGGCGTCAGCTCACGAGCCCGGCGGCGGATTCGCCCGCCTTTCCGGCCGCGCAGCCGAGAAGAGCTTCGGTTCCCGGAGTCGAGTGCGTTTGACGACGCTGGATGTGGGGGCGACAATGGGACCGACCGGCCGCCTACATCTGGCAGCGCAGTTGTCCACAAGCCGTCGGCAAGCTGGGCCGTCCCAATGGCCACCGAGACCACAAATCACGTTGATATCGAAGCCGCTGAGCTTCCCCGAACGGTGATGCTTTGCTTCGACGACAACTCTTTCGGTGTCTTCCCGTTCCCGATCAGCGCAAGCGAGGTAGAGGTCGCCCCCGGCACGCCGATGCAGATGGTCCGGCCCGCTCAACTCGCAGACGGAGTTCTCAAGGTCGATGGACCTGTGTCCATGGTCAGGCCAGGCGCCCGAGTGAACCGCGCTCTGCAGTCTCAAATTCACAGTTGGATGAGAGTAGCGCCGGATGTCGCCTTCATGGCTCTCACGCAAGCGACGCCAGGATTCTGGTTGAACCGTTTCAGGCGAACCTCGGAAGGCGAGTGCCTCCTCAAGGACGTGAACGCGCAGCTTAATCTCGAGAAAGTACTTGCGGCTCGGGGCTCGATCCGGCGCAGACTGGCTGAGCACAGCGTCTCCTTGACCTCAAAGTTCTAGTCCATGCAATATCACCGCGAGAGTTTTGGGGCAGCAGTCAAGGAGGCAGGGGCCGCTACAGGAGCAGGTCGAATCGCTTGTCTCAGGCGCGCAACAGCTGAGTTTGCTGCGCACGATGCGTGCATCTACAGCATCTTGGAAGAACTGACGAGACTCTATGCCGCCTTTGAAAGCATTCGTTCCGGAAAGGACTTGACCAAGTCGTTCCACAAGCTTTACGACGCGCGCGAGAGTCTGCCGGTCCCCCTGCGCACGGTTCTTTGCGAGGCAACCTGGTATGAAGACTTCCAGCGACGTCGTGCAAACTCAACCCATGCCTTCGCGAGCATGGTCGTCCAGGGCCCCAGCGCTTACGACATTTTCCTGTACCAACGTGCCGACCGAATCATCTACGGAGCTGCGCCACAGCCAGACCTTGCTCCAGTGGGAGAGACTTTCACCAAGCTCACCTCAGGTTTCGATCGACTGATCAATGACACGTCAGCGTTTCTGCTGGGACTCTTTCATCCCTGGGATATCGTGACGCTCAACATGGCGGAGGCGGTCGAAGATGGATTCAAGCCGGCCACAGTCTGGGTGAGAACGCTCGGATTTGATCCAAAGCTGCGCCGCAAGGCTGATGCTTGGGTCATGACCGACCCAGCCGGCGGAGTTGCGGTGATCGCGCGCCGCGAAGAAGACGGTTAACTCGGTATCGGAGACGGGTGCACTCGGTCGCTCTTCGCTGGCCACGTCAACGCCGATTCGGGCCCGCCATGGCAATGCCGCCACGGGTGGGCCGCTTTGGGGCAGTCAGATGGAACGGACAGCGCGCGGCCTGGCAGCGGTAGCCGTTTTCCGCCCTGGTGACGCGGGTGATAGGATGGGGACCCGAGGGCACCACTGATGGTGGAGCGAGGAAGAATGCGGAGCAATCAGATCGCAGAACTGCGGGAGGCCTTCAAGCAGTGTCGGATGCTTCTGAGAGACTACTCGCGGCGTGTGTTCTCCATGGACGACGGGAAGCCCGCCGGTGGCTACAACTATCCGAGGCTCCCGCCCGGCAAGCCAGGCCACCGCACGACGCGTCCGCCTGCCGGCGCTGGTACAGACTCGCCATGGCCAAGGATGCGCCTGACGAAACAGGAGGTGGAAGACGTCCAGGCCGCGATTCGGGCGCACGAAGCGGCAGGGCAGACTGACCCGACCGCAGCGGTCGGCGCCGTTTGGTCCGATGTCACCGACACCCTCGACTACTTGGGAGCGCAAACAGGGAAGAGAATCGGCGGAACCTTTCGAGATGTCGTGGAGCACCTCCTCGTTTCGAACGTCATCACATCGGGTAATGTCTCCTGTGCCCTGAAGCTTGAGGAAACTAGTGCAGCCTTGACGGGCATGCGACGGGAACCTTCACCCCTCCTCGCGCAACAGTTCGTCGAGCTGGCCTGCATGTTCAGCGCGGTGGTTCGGGCAAACTACAAGGCACACCTCGCAGCCGTGAAGGCCGCCGCTATCAAAGAAAGGTCCGCACGACGGCCGAGAACGATGGCCCGCGGTTGGTGGCCCACAGCCAAGGGCAAAACCTGATGGTGCGGCGACGGCCCGCCACCTTTGTGCCCGACCTGCCAACCGAAGCGGGAGAGACGGAGTTCGTTGTGCACCGCTGGTCCACATCGCCGCTGGCGCCAAACTCTGCCGGTTAAGCGCTGAACCCGGCTGAATTCGACCAAGCGGCCGCAACACGCGCCCCGGCTCCCCGGTATCTAACCCCTCGATTTGCCTACGCCGAGGCAGTCCCCGTTAGTCTAGGTAAGCAGGCTTACGGGTATCGTGAGTTCGAATCTCATTCTCTCCGCCAACATACGCTGACGGCAGAACGCGGCACTGGACGTGCAACACGGACTTGGTTCGTGCGGGATCGTGGCGGGAACGCAATGCGGTGCGCTTTGAGCTTTGCGGCTGCGGTCCCCTGAATACGCATGGCTGGCTCGGGATCGAAGCCATTCAGTTTTCGTCACCGCTAAATCAGGACAAGACGACTCCGGTTTCCGGCTCGCGGACTGCGCGTGTGGGCCCCGCGTAGGAGCGGCCGTGATTCTGGGGTATGCTCAAGGGCTGCACGCGCCCCACCCGCGGCCCCGCGTGTAGCCCATGATGGACAGCCGCCAGCCAGTCCCGGCAGAGGAAGAAATCGAGCTTGGCAATTTGCGCAAGCGGGTGGCGGAGCTCGAGGAGGTGCTCGCCGAGCGCGAATCCCTCCAGTCGAGCTTTCGCGCCTTCATGCTGTTGCGCGACGAGGGAGTCGTACGTTATGACGGCCAGCCGAAGATGAGCATCGACTGGCCCGAGCGCGAGCAGGCCGAGTGGCTGCTCGATCGTGCTGTGGTAGCCGAGTGCAACGAGGCGTACGCCCGCCTCTACGGTGCAGCGAGTGTGAAGGAGATCGTCGGTACGCCCATGGCCACCAGAATGTCAGGCACGCGCGAGGAGAAGCTCGCTAGCGTGATTGCCTTCATTCGGGCCGGCTACCGCGTCGCCGATCTCGAAGTGGAGGATGTCGACCGCCAGGGCCGCAAGATCTGGACATCGAACACCATCATCGGCGTCATCGAGAACCGCAGGCTCCTCCACGCCTGGGGCATGCAGCGCGATATCACGGCCGAGAAGGAAGCGGTCCTGGCCCTGCAGCGCAGCGAGCTGGAGATCCACCGGCGCGCCGAGCAGTTGGCGGGCGAAGTCGCCTCGCAGAAGCAGTACGCGGAGAACGTTCTGCGCAGCATCGCCGACGGAGTCTTCACGATTGATGCGTGCCACAGGATCACGTCTTGGAATCCCGGGGCCGAGGCCATCACGGGTCTGCCGGGAGCGGAGGTCATCGGCCGGCGCTGCGCGGATGTGTTGCACTCGAGCACGTGCGAGGGCCGCGCCCTGTGCGACCGGGCCGGCTGTCCCGTGGATCGAGCCTGCGCCAGCCGGCGACCCTTGCCGCCCATCGAGGTCGCGCACTCCTACCATGGTGAACGCAGAGTCGTCATGTCACTGTCGGCAGCGCCGCTTCTCGACGAGCGGGGCGAGCCCGCCGGCGCGGTGTGTGTATTTCGCGACGTGAGCCGCGAGCGAGAGCTGTTGAGCAGCATTCAGCGGGCCAATCAGGCCAAGAGCCTCTTTTTGGCCAACATGTCGCACGAAATCCGGACGCCCATGAATGCCATCCTTGGCTTCTCGCAGCTCCTGCTGCAGGACCAAGCCTTGGGTCCCACCCAGCGGCAGCATCTGGACACCATCGTACGCAGCGGCCAACACCTGCTGGCCGTGATCAACGACATCTTGGACATGTCCAAGATCGAGGCCGGTCGGGTCGAGCTGACGATCGCGGCCTTTGACGTGCGCGATCTCATCTCCGATTTGGCCGCCATCTTTCGCCTGCGAACCAGGGCCAAGGGGCTGCTCTTTCGCGTCGAGATAGGCGATGAATTGCCCTTCGTCGTGCTGGGTGACGGGCACAAGGTGCGCCAAATCTTCAGCAACCTGCTCAACAACGCCATCAAGTTCACGGACTCCGGCCAGGTGGTTTGGCGGCTGCGCGGCGAGCGTGGGCCTGACCACGCCTGGCGCGTGCTGGCGGACGTGGAGGACAGTGGGCCGGGCATCCCCGCTGCGGATCTGGGGCGAATCTTCGACCCCTTCGTTCAGGCCTCGGCCGGGGCGCGCACGGCGGGCGGCACCGGCTTGGGCCTGGCCATCAGTCGGGAGTTCGCGCGCCTGATGGGGGGCGAGATCAGCGTGGAGAGTGAAGCGAGCAAGGGGAGTTGCTTCCACGTGGTGCTTCGACTGGAGGAGGGCGACACCACTTTGACCTCGGCCAGAGGATCGCGGCGACATGTGGTGGGCATCCGGGCCGGACAAGGGGTATTTCGCATCTTGATCGCGGGCAAGGGCCATGACGGCCCCCAGTCTCTCGCGCAAATCTTGAGCGGCGTGGGCTTCGACGCACGCCAGGTGAGCCAGGCGAACGACGCCCTTTCGATTTTCGAGGAGTGGGCGGCCCATGCCCTGCTCGTCGATCTGGACGCGTGGCCGCAGCACGGGCTCGAGATCATCGCAGGAGCCAAGGCTTCGCCGAAAGGGCGAGGGACGCCGGTCCTCGCGTTTGCCAAGCGTGGCGATGAGAGCGCGCGCCGGCAAGCCTTGAGCGCCGGCGCCGATGACGTGCTCGCGATGCCCGCGGCCGACGCCGAGGTGTTTGACAAGCTCTGGGCCTGCCTGGGCGTGGAATATGTGTATCTGCGGGAGGAGGTGGGCGCGCGACCCGTGGAGAACCTGGCGTTGACCCGGGGGTCGTTGCGCGCCGTCCTCGGTGTGGCGCCTTCCCCCTTGACCAACAGGTTGCGCGAGGCGACCATCGCAGGCGACTTCGATCGCATGCTCATGCTCATCGAGCGTATCGCGGCTCACGATCCCAGGGCGGGTGCAGCCCTGCGGGCCCTGGCCGATGGCTTCGAGTACCAGCAACTGCTCGATATGTTGCCGTTATCGGAGGAATCGTGAACGGCGGCGACATCACCCCAGGGCTCGGCGCAAAGACCATCCTCATCGTGGACGACACGGCGGAAAACCTGCGGGTCTTGCTCGAGCTCCTCAAGCAACAGGGCTACAAGGCGCGCGCGGTCCCCAGCGGCAAGCTGGCCTTGCAGGCCGCCCGCAATGAGCCGCCCGATCTCATCTTGCTCGACGTGATGATGCCGGAGATGGACGGCTACGAGGTGTGCCGGCGCCTCAAGCAGGACGAAGAGCTGCGCGAGATCCCGGTGATTTTCCTGTCCGCTCTCGGCGATACCCTGGACAAGGTGCGGGCCTTCGACGCGGGTGGGGTGGACTATGTGACCAAGCCGTTCCAGTTCGAGGAGGTGCGCGCGCGGGTGGAGACCCACCTGCGTCTGCGCCGGCTGCAGGTGCAGCTCGAGGCGCACAATCGCCAGTTGCAGGAACGGGTCGACGAGCAGGTGCGCGAGATCTCGGATTCGCAGATGGCCACCATCGTGGCGCTGGCTCGTCTGGCCGAATCACGCGACGAGGGAACCGGAAAGCACATCGAGCGCGTGCAGACCTATTGCCGGCTGCTGGCCAGCCGCCTGCGCGAGCACCCCGGCCGGCCGGGCCGGGTCAACCAGGCCTTTGTCGAGAACATCTTTCGCGCCAGCCCGCTGCATGACATCGGCAAGGTTGCCATCCGGGACAGCATCCTGCTCAAGCCCGGGCCGCTGACGCCCGCCGAGTTCGACGAGATGAAACTGCACACCACCCTGGGCGCGCAGACCCTGGAGGAGGTGCGCAAGGCCTATCCCAAGAA
>Ga0335069_10011382_pt1 | contig 12555 bp, 14 predicted proteins | sample Lox_Sample_11_FD_206714 | JGI IMG/M metagenome (GOLD analysis project Ga0335069, IMG submission 206714) | Soil microbial communities from Loxahatchee National Wildlife Refuge, Florida, United States - Lox_Sample_1.1 | ecosystem: Environmental > Terrestrial > Soil > Wetlands | place: USA...
TTGCGCTCGGCGAGGGCGTCGCGCGTGTAGAGGCCGTGCTTCAGGGCGTTCTGGCTGCCCCGGGGCGCGCCGACGCCAGGAGCGCCGCCATGGCGGCGGCAGCGTCGCTTGCCCGAAGCCGGCGGGCGCGGGCACGGTGTTCCGTCGACGCGGTGCGCGCCGCACGGTTCAGCCGGCGGGTCGGCCGCCGTAGCACCCGCCTCGGCGGATTTCACCCGCGCACCTGCTCGGCCTCGGCGCGCACGCTCACCTTGCCGTCCTCGAGCGTGCGTTCGTGGGCGATGCTCACCTTGCGCCGCTGCCGCCCGCGCTGACGCGCCAGAAGGTCGAGCTGCCGGGTGAAGAGCCCGAGCAGGCGCGTGGCCTGCTGCACCTGCCGGTCGACCGCCAGAGCGGTCTGCGTACGCCCCATGGCGCGCCGCATCATTTCGAGACCGGCGCTGTGCGTCGCCACCATCTGGGCGCCCAGCAGCCCTTCCAGCGCGTCGCCGGGCCGGATCTCCTCGAGCGCCGCCAGAGCGGCCGAGGCCTGCCAGCTGCATTCCTGGGCATCCATGCCGCGTGGGAACGGCTGGCAGTTCGCCAGCTGCAAGCCCAGCCAGCGCGCCAGCATTGCGTTCTCCGTTCCCGACAGCGCCGGCGGGTTGAGCTTCTGCTGGATGCGGATCTGGCGCGGCTCCTCTTCCGCTTCCGATGTTGCCATCCCCAGAATCGCCGACCGTTCAGCTGTGGCCATCGCTCACCCCTCCGTTTTCGTCTGACGCAGATTGCCCTTGAACATTTCAAGAACATATGGTAATGTACCTAGGTATGTCAACGCAAATTTGCATCAGCCGGTGTGTTACCGTCGTACGGCTCCGATCGAGAGAACGATGCGGCCAATCGACGCTCGCTCTGACGATCTCGCGGCCGATTGTCGCCATATTCGTGGGAATTTACGCTTTATGCATGAGGTTATTTTGCACGATTCGCGGTTTTTCGGATTGGGCCGGCAAAATCGCTATGCCCCTCTGGCAGGCTCCTGTATCAGGAGAGCGGCGCCATCGGGCCGCGACCGCGTATCCTGAGGCTGGTCCAGGGGAAGCGATGCCGGAGCCCAACGTCCTCGTCGAAGCCGTGGTCGTTCTCGCCGCCGCCGTCATCGGCGTGCTGCTGGCCGAGCGTCTCCGGCTCGGCGCCATCCTCGGCTATCTTGCCGCCGGCCTGGTGATCGGCCCGGCCGGCTTCAGCCTCGTCCACGACAGCGGCGGCACGCACCTGTTGGCCGAGCTTGGTATCGTCTTCCTGCTCTTCACCGTCGGGCTGGAGCTGCCGCTGGAGCGGCTGCGCGTCGTGCCGGCCGCCGTCTTCGGCCTCGGCGCCGGGCAGATCCTGCTGACCGCGGCGGTCATCGCCGCTGTCGCCGTCGCCCTCGGCCACGCCATCGGCCCGGCCATCGTCGTCGGCGGCGCCCTGGCGCTCTCCTCGACCGCCATCGTCATCCGCCTGCTAGCCGACCGTCACGAGCTCAACAGCCGCTTCGGCCGCGCCGCCTTCGGCACCCTGGTCATGCAGGACCTCGCCGTCGGCCCGCTCATCGTCGCCGTGCTGGCGCTGGGCCAGGGGCCGAGCTCGGTCGCCGCCGCCTTGGCGCTCGCCGTCGTCAAGGCCGTCGTCGCCATGGTCCTCATCCTCGGCGCCGGCCGCTTCGCGCTCCGCCCGGTCTTCGCCTTCGTGGCGGCGACGCGGCGGCCAGAGATCTTCGCCGCCCTCACGCTCCTCGTCATCCTCTGCGCCGGCTTCTCCACCCAAGCCGCCGGCCTCTCCATGGCCTTCGGCGCCCTGCTCGCGGGCATGCTGCTCGCCGACACGCCCTACCGCCATCAGGTCGCCGTGGAGATCCAGCCGCTCCGCGGCCTGCTACTCGGCCTCTTCTTCATGACCGTCGGCATGTCGCTCGACGTCGACGTCCTCAAGGCGCAGCTCGCCATCGTGCTGCCGCTGACGGTGGGCCTCATGGCCGGCAAGGCCGCCCTGCTCTTCTTCCTCGCCCGCCTGCTCCTGCTGCCGACCGGGCAGGCGCTCCGCCTCGGCTTGCTGCTCTCCCAAGGCGGCGAGTTCGCCTTCGTGCTGCTCGGCATCGATGTCGAGGCCGGCATCCTCACCAGCGGCGAGCAGCAGCAGCTGGTCGTCGCCGTCGCGCTCTCGATGATTCTGACGCCACTGGTCGCCGAGCTCGGGCGCCGCCTGGCGCCGCGGGTCGAGCGGCGCGTGAGGTCGGTGGGCGCGGCGGCCCCGGCCGAGCTCGCGGGTATCAGCGACCACGTCATCATCGCCGGCTATGGCCGCGTCGGCCGCGCCGTCGCCCAGCGCCTCGCCGCCGCCGGCGTCGCCTGGGTCGCCCTCGACATGGACCCACACCGCGTCGCCCAGGCCCGCCGCCAGCATCTTAAGGTGTATTTCGGCGACGCCGACCGGCCGGAGATCCTCGAAGCCTTCGCCGTCGAGCGTGCCCGCGCCGTCGTCGTCGCCGTCGACAACCCGAAGGTCGCCTTGCAGCTCACGGCCCTGCTCCACTATGTACTGCCGCAGATCCCCATCCTGGCCCGTGCCTATGACGAGCCACACGCCGCCGAACTCACGCGCGCCGGCGCCGCCCACGTCATCCCGGAGCCGGCGCCCATCGGCCGCACCATCGCCGACCTCATCCTCGCGGAGACCGGACGCCGCGATTGAATCGCGCCGCCCTCTGGACTAGATTCCGGTCGTCGGGGTGATGCGGTCTCCCGGCTTTCCCAAGGCGATTTCGCCCAAGCACCGCTCGAACCCTTGTTTAGGGAGTTTGAGCAATGGGCGAGTCCATCTCCAGCATTTCCTCCACCGAGCTTCGGACCTGGATCGGCACACGCGACTGGCCAATCATCCTCGACCTGCGGCGGGCGCCGGCCTTCGACGAGGCCGACACGATGATCCCGACGGCCCGCTGGCGCGACCTCTGCGAAGCCGACAGATGGGCAGACGAGCTGCCGGCGGACTCCGACATCGTCGTGTACTGCGTGCACGGCCACGAGATGAGCCAGAGCGCGGTGGCGCTGCTGCAGTCTCGTGGCCACCGTGCCCGGTATCTTGCCGGCGGCATTGAGGCCTATCGGCAGGCGGGCGGTCCGCTTGTCCGCAAATCGGCCTTGCCCGACATGCTCAAGCCGAGTCGCTGGATCACGCGCGAGCGACCGAAGATCGACCGCATCGCCTGCCCCTGGCTGATCCGCCGATTCATCGACCGCAACGCCGTCGTCTACTTCGTCCCTGTCGACAGCGTGCCGGCCGCCGCCCGCGAGCTCGATGCCGTGCCGTTCGACATTCCCGGCGTCGACTTCTCCCATGACGGCGAGTTCTGCAGCTTCGATGCCTTCATCAAGCGCCTCGGCCTCGCCGATCCCGCCCTCGACCGGCTCGCCCTCATCGTGCGCGGCGCCGATACAGCCCGCCTCGACCTGGCGCCGCAGGTCACCGGCTTGCTCGCGGTGTCGCTCGGACTGTCGGCCATCTGTGCCGACGACCAGAAGATGCTGGAGCAGGGCGTGCTGCTCTACGACGCGCTCTACGGTTGGTGCCGCAGCGCCGTGAGCGAGACGCACGGCTGGCCGCCGAAGGCGTGACGTTCATGCAGGACAGCCAGCATCGCCTGCCGACCTTCCGCGAAGCCCTCGCCGTATGGGTCAAGATCGGCTGCCTCAGCTTCGGCGGGCCGGCCGGGCAGATCGCCCTGATGCATCGCATCCTCGTCGAGGAGAAGCGCTGGATCGGCGAGCGGCGTTTCCTGCACGCGCTCAACTACTGCATGCTGCTCCCGGGCCCGGAGGCGCAGCAGCTGGCCATCTATATCGGCTGGCTGCTGCACCGGACCTGGGGCGGCATCGTCGCCGGCGTGTTGTTCGTGCTGCCCGGCGCCGTCGTCATGACGGGCCTGAGCCTGCTCTACGCTGCGTATCACCAGCTGCCGCTGGTCGCGGCAATCTTCTTCGGCATCAAGCCGGCCGTGCTGGCCATGGTCGTCCACGCGCTCATCCGCATCGGCAAGCACGCCCTCACGACCCGCTCCTCCGTGCTGCTTGCCGGCGCCGCCTTCGTCGCCATCTTCTTCCTCGACCTGCCCTTTCCGCTGATCGTGCTCGGCGCCGGCCTCGTCGGCATCCTGGCAGGGAGACGAAAGACGGATCCGGCATCGACCGATGACCAGGCCGGCGGCGTCATCGACGATCTGCTCGACACCGCCGCGCCCGATCACATCAAGCCGACGTTGCGGGGCGCTCTCGGGGTGCTCGCGCTGTGGCTGCCCCTGTGGCTGGGGCCGGTCGGCATCCTCGTCATCGAACTCGGCCGCGGTCATGTGTTCAGCCAGATTGCTCTCTTCTTCAGCGAGATGGCCGTCGTCACCTTCGGGGGCGCCTATGCCGTGCTCGCTTACGTCGCGCAAGCGGCCGTCGCCGGCTATGGCTGGCTGCAGCCGGGTGAGATGCTCGACGGCCTCGGCATGGCCGAGACGACGCCCGGCCCCCTGATCCTCGTCCTGCAGTATGTCGGCCTCATCGCCGCCTATCGCGATCCCGGCAGCCTGGCACCGTGGCTCGCCGGCCTGTTCGGCGCCGCGCTCACGCTGTGGGTCACCTTCACGCCCTGCTTCCTCTGGATCTTCCTCGGTGCGCCCTATGTCGAGCGTCTGCGCCACAACCGGGCGCTTGCGGCGGCGCTCTCGGCGATCACCGCCGCTGTCGTCGGCGTGATCCTCAACCTCAGCGTCTGGTTTGCGCTCCATGCGGTTTTCGCCGAGGTGCGCGAGACGCGGCTCGCCGGTCTGCGCCTCTGGGAACCGGCCTGGAACAGCCTCGATTTGCCAGCTCTCATCCTGGCCCTCGCCGCTGGGGTCGCGATGTTCCGCTTCAAGATCGGCATGCTGCCGACATTGGCCGGCTGCGCTGTCGCCGGATGCGCCTGGCGGCTGCTCACCTGACCGCACGAAAAAGGGCGCCGGCTTTCGCCGGCGCCCTCCGTTGAACCACCCGAAGTCTCAGGCGCCGATCTCGCCGCCACCCTCGCGGGTGATGACGACGACCGACGGCCGCGGCGGGACCTTGTCGTCGAAGTCCGGCCAGCGCGTCGCCACCTTGTCGAGGGAGTCCGCGGCCTCGGCCGGGTGCTGCACGGAGACGAAGAGCGTCTGGCCGTCCGGCGTGAACCAGGGCCCCGTCATCTCCGCGCCCATCGGCACCGCGTACATCAGCTTCGGCACCGCGCGGGCTGGGCCTTCTGTCTCCACCGCATAGAGGCCATCGGCGATGCCGAAGTCCGGCGCGCCGTCGGTCGCGATCCACAGGCGGCCCTTGGGATCGAAGGCGATGTTGTCAGGGTTGGCGAGCCAGCCGTTGGCCGACACGCCCGTCCCGTACTTCGCCCCGGTCTCCGCGGCATTGGGATCGCCAGCCAGCAGGAACATGTCCCACTTGTACTTGTCGGCCGCATGGTCGGCATCCTTGCCCTCGCCGGGCGGGAGGAGTTCGACGATCTGGCCCCACTTGTTCTTGGCGCGCGGGTTCACGGCGTCGACCTTCTCGGCGGTGCGCTTGCTGTTCTTGGTCAGCACGAGATAGACGCGCCCGGTCACCGGATTGGTCTCGAAATCCTCCGGCCGGTCCATGGGCGTGGCGCCCAGAAGGTCCGCGGCCCTGCGCGCCTGGATCACGACGTCGGCCTGATTGTTGAAGCCGTTCGCCGCCGTCAGCGGTCCCTGGCCGAAGACGAGCGGCAGCCATTCGAGCATGCCGTCCTCGTGGAACTTGCCGACCGCCAACGTGCCGTCGTCGAGCAGGTCGCGATTGGCGGCGCGGTCGGCGGTATTGACGGTGCCGCGGCTGACGAAGCGGTAGACATATTCGAAGTAGTCGTCGTCGCCCATGTAGACCACCACGCGGCCGTCCTTGTTTAGGACTGTCGTGGCGGCCTCATGCCCAAAGCGGCCGAGAGCAGTACGCTTCACCGGCTGGGAAGCCGGATCGTAGGGATCATATTCAACCACCCAGTCGAAGCGGTTGGGTTCGTTCGGCTCCTTCTCGACATTGAAGCGGTCCTCGAAGCGGGCCCAGCCGTTGAGGTCCTCGAGCTCGCCGTAGCCGGCGCGCTCCATGAACGCGGGATTCGGCGTCTTCTTCGAATCGCCGCCGAACCAGTCGGCCACACCCTCCTCGCAGAACAGCACCGTGCCCCACGGCGTGACCCCGCCACTGCAGTTGTCGAGCGTACCGATCACCTGGGTGCCCGTCGCGTCGGCCGACGTCTTCAGCCAGTCATGGCCGGCGGCCGGCCCGGAAATCTTGATCTTCGTCAGCGCCGAGATGCGGCGCCCATAAGCGCTGTCGGCGACCACCTGCCACTTGCCATCGACCTTCTTGACCTCGACGACGGAATGGCCGTGGGCTGCCATCGTCGTCTCGGCCTGGCTCTTGTCGATCTTCTGGCCGGCGTCGTCGGCCGTCAGACCCGGCCACATGATGTGCGGATTGACGTATTCATGATTGGCGCACAGCAGTCCGTGGTCGGAGCCGTTCGAGCCTGCGGGCAACGGCAGGAAGGCGAGGAAGTCGTTATTGTAGCCGAACTGCAGCTCCTGCGCCGCGACCGACTGCTTTGCCGGATCGAAGGCAGCGCCGCCCTTGACGATGGGATCGCCCCAGCGCACCAGGACCTGCTTCGCATAGCCGGGCGCTACGTGATCCTTCTCGTCGTAGATGCGCGTCAGTTCCGTGAAGGTAAGGCTCGTCTCGGCCGCCGCCTTTGCCTCGCCGCTGAAGAGGCGGCTGCCGAGCCCGCCGGCCGCCGCGGCCGCCGTCATGCCCATCAGCGCAGCGCGGCGCGACAGGCGTTTCGCGACAACCGACTCGAAATCGGTCGCGGTCGATGCTGCTCCGGCAGCCAAACTTGTGCGTTCGGTCATCCGACTCCTCCTGCTTGTGCGATGAAAAGAGGGTGCTGGCCCCCATGCCGTCACACCCTCGCGCGACGCGAAGCTAGAGTCGGAGCGTTAACCGCGTCAGACGGAGCGGTGAAGGTTATGTGACGATGTGATGAGACCGAAGGGCGCTCGCGGACGGAGCGCCTGCGATTTCAGGAGCCGGGCTGGAAGACCAGCGGGCTGCTGCTCGTGTAGTTCTTGTCCGGCAATGCCTGCTGCGGCATCGCATAGAACCGGGGTTCGCGCTCGTCGATGCCGGATTCGAAGGGCATGTTCGCCTGCACCTCGGTGCCGTTCTCTTCGCCATCGCGCATGGCGTTCTGCAATTGCTGCGCCGTCTTCGGGTCCCAGGGGAGGGCATAGGCGCGCGGCTCGCTCGTGCCGTCGACCTGCAGCCAGACATAGATGGCCTCGCCCTCGCGGATGCTGGCGCCCAGCACCTGAGCATGGGCGGCATCGCGCCACTCGAGGCGCAGCGGCTTGGGCCGGCTCAGCAGCTCGATCGAGCCGCCATAGACCACGGCGATCAGGACGACGAAGAGGCCGGTCGACGCCACGCGCTGCCATAGCCGCGCCCGCGGCAGGACCAGGAAGATGACGGCGCCCAGCAGCAGGGCGAAGAGGACGGCCGTGACGATCATTGTACGGCCACCCGCAGTTCCTTGTAGAGATTGTTGACGCTGCCCGTGACCAGATGCCCCTTGTCGTCAAGGGTGAAGCGGAAGGCGGTGATCTGGTCGTTCTCGTGCTGCAGCTTGACCGTCGTCGTCACCAGCGGCTGGGCGGTGTCGTCGGGCGTCGCCTTGAGGCTGGCGACAACCTTGACCGGGACGGGATAGGTGACGCCGATGCCGCGGTACATATGGACGTTGACGATGTACTCGCCCGCCGGCATGCCGCGGCTATAGGCGACCTCGTAGTTCAGGTCGGTGACGTCCTGGGCCTTGCCGAGGTCGTCGCGCAGCAGGTTGAAGACGCGGCCGCTCTTGTTGGAATAGCCGACCGGCTTGTCGCCGGGGGCCTGCACCCAGAGATCGACGTCGGCATCGAGCCCGTCGCCCCATTGCGCCTCGACGATGACATTGCCGGGCGACTGCTCGCCCACGGTCTCCGCCGACTTCGCCGGTGGATTCACGACCGACAGCATCAGGACCGTCATGAGGATGAAGCCGCCGAGCATCAGCAAGGCGGTATCGAGCCAGACGGTAAGGGTCTCCTCATCCATGGAAGTTGCCCAGCAGCCGCAGGTTGATCTTCAACCAGAGGTTCGTGGCGATGCCGAGCAGCGTTGCGTAGAGCGAAACGTACATGCCGTCGACCACCGAGGCGATCATGTTCTTGATCTCGGTAGCGTCGGTGGAGCCGCCATGGCGGGCGGCGGAGAAGGCGATGATGAGGCCGACCACGGTGCCGAGGAGGCCGATGCGGACGACATGGGTGGCGATCCACTGCACGTCCTGCCAGCGCTGCAGGAACACGCAGACGAGACCGATCGCGCCGATGCCGAGGATGAGCCAGCAGAGGGGCGCGTTCTCGCCCTCGAACGGCTTGCTCGCCAATCCGGCGATCCAGAGCCCCAGCAGGAAGGCAGCGGCGATCGCCTGCAATACGACGGCGCGCGACAGGAAGGCGATCTGCGGCCCGGCCCCCATGGCCATGCGTTCCGCGACACTGGGCGCTTCGGTCGTTCCGCCGAATTCGGCTGTGAGTTTCGACATCATGGCGGCAAGCCCTGCCGGCTGCTTTGCCGCAGACGGCGACTCCGCCGCCGCGCGGTCCTGGGGAAATTTGTGAACGGTCGGGTTGGCCATGGGGCTCCATCCTGTCCGAATAAATGAAATGCAAAGATCAATGTCCCCATGGTCGACCTCATGGCCTTAACAAAGCTTGACTTCTTGGTTAAGGAAACTCTAAGGCCGCGGCTGTGGACCCCGCTGTGCGGCGGGTCACCATCCCGCCGAATTCAAGCCGAACTTGTTGATTCCGCAGCAACCCGAGCGCCGCCCCCGCGCCACAGCCGCACTCGCCCACGATGGGGACTTCCGCGGCGGTTCTTTTGTTGCTTTTTTCCGACAACCCCGCGCCAATCAGGGGGGTCGGTTGCGTCAGCGCCGGGCTTTGCGGCCTCGGTCAACTAGGGAGCTCGCATGGAACTGCTGCAATTCTATCTCGGGGCGCTGGTCGGTAGCGTCCGGTCGCCCGTGATCTGGGTCGTGGCGATTCTGATCGGACTGCTGATCCGACGGGTTTCGCTGCTCGTCTTGCTCGCCGTGGTTGCCGGGATGCTGATGCAAGTCGTGGCCGATTTCATGCTTAGCGATGCGGGGCTACCGCTGCCTCCGATCGCTGCCTCCGCCATGATTGCCTTGGGTCAAGCGACGGTGACCTTGATCATCGGTCTTGCGATCCATGGCTGCCGGCGACTTGTCATGCCGCGGCGGGCAGTCGATGGCCGCACGAAAAGCGGTCCCGTCGAGCGCGTTCGGCGGGGCTGACGGTTAGCGCAGAGGTGCTAGAGCCGAGACTGCAGCCCGGCGATGACCGCGGACACAACCTCGACGATATGAAGCCGCGCATCGCGTTCATTCGCGCGCCTTCGCCCCTCCAACTTTATTGCCTTCTTCCATTGCGAGCGCCGGATCTGCTTTGCGACGCGGATCGCCCGCTTGGTTTGCTCCCTCTCGCCCGACATTTCCTCACATCGCGCCGGTTGTTGATTTTGCAGCTGGTAGCTCTTTGATTTTGTTGGTGCCCCTGGCCGGACTCGAACCAGCACGCCCTTGCGGGCAACAGATTTTGAGTCTGCCGCGTCTACCAATTCCGCCACAGGGGCCGCTCCTCGCGGGCCGCGATCATAGCCATCCCAGGAGGCGATGCAACGGGCTCCGCCGGCAGCGATTGCCCGCCATGGATGGCGCTGCTACACCGGTCCGGCGCGAAGGCGGGGAATCGATGCTGCGGCGGCTTTACGACTGGATCATGGCCTTGGCGCATACCCGCCAGGCGGTGCCGGCCCTCGCGGTCGTGGCCTTTGCCGAAAGCTCCTTCTTCCCGATCCCGCCGGACGCGATGATCATCCCGATGGTGCTGGCCGAACCGAAACGTGCCTGGCGCATTGCGCTGGTCGCGACCGCGGCCTCCGTCCTCGGCGGACTCGCCGGCTACGCCATCGGCTACTATCTCCAGTCGTTCGGGCAATGGGTCATCGGGGAACGCAACTTCGAGGCATTTCGGGACGCCTATGCGCATTGGGGCCTGTGGATCATCCTGATCAAAGGCCTGACGCCCATACCTTACAAGATCGTCACCATCGCCAGCGGCCTGACCGGGTTCAATCTGCCGGTCTTCGTCCTCGCCTCGATCGTCACGCGCGGTGCCCGATTCTTCATCGTCGCCGGCCTGCTGCGGTTCTTTGGCCCCCCGATCCGCGACTTCATCGAACGACGGCTGACCCTGGTTACCACCGTGTTCGTTCTGCTGATCGTTGGCGGTGTCATCGTGACGCGCTATCTCGTCTGACGACCGCTATCGATTCGGCTCGTACTCGCCCATATGTAGGTTGCATGAACAGCGCAATATCCGACCGTCGCACCGCCCCCTTCCTGGTCCTGCTGGCCAGCCTCGCTAGCCTCGGCGTCGCCTTCGCCTCTCAGTACTGGGGCGGCCTGCAACCCTGCATCCTCTGCATCTATCAGCGCTACCCCTATGGCGTTGCCGCCGTGCTCGGGGTGATCGGGCTGCTCCTGGTGGCGCGTCCGACATTGCTCCGCGCCGTCCTTCTGCTGGCCGCGATCGTCTTCCTCGTCGATGCCGGCATCGCCTTCTTCCATGTCGGGGTCGAGCACCATTGGTGGGCGGGTACCGCACAATGCGGGAGCACATTGTCGCCCAACCTCACGCCGGAGGAACTCGAACAACAGCTCCTGCAGACCCCGGTGACGCCCTGCGACCAGCCGGCCTGGTCGCTGTTCGGCATCTCCATGGCCGGGTACAACTTCATCTATGCGACGGCCTGCGGCCTCGCGACCCTATGGGCCGCGGCACGGCGGCGATAGCGAGGAAGATCGGGTGAGCGAAGGATCCACGCGCGAACTTCCAGGCGATCTATCGCGCGAGGAGCGGATCGAGCGGATGATCCGCGTCGACCATGCGGGCGAATACGGCGCCCAGCGGATCTACGCGGGCCAGCTCGCCATCCTCGGGCAGCGGCCCGATGCCGCCCCGATTCGTCACATGGCGGCGCAGGAGGATCGTCATCTCGCTGCTTTCGACAGATTGATCGCGGAGCGCCGCGTGCGGCCCACCGCCTTGCATCCCCTGTGGCATGTTGCAGGCTATGCCCTCGGCGCGGCCACCGCGCTGCTCGGCCGCGAGGCGGCGATGGCCTGCACGGTCGCCGTCGAAGAAGTGATCGACGAACACTACGCCCGGCAGGCCGCCCAGCTCGGCGATGGGGATCCGACGCTGAAGCGCATGGTCGAGGAATTCCGCGCCGAGGAGGTCGAGCATCGCGATCTTGGTGTCGCCGAAGGCGCCGAGCGGGCACCGGCGTACGATCTGCTCAAGGGTGCGATCAAGGCCGGATCGCGCCTCGCGATCTGGCTGGCGGAGCGCGTCTGAGCTAGCTCTGCTCCAGTTCGGTGTCCCAGTAGAGAAAGTCGCGCCAACTCTGGTGCAAATAGTTCGGCGGAAAGGCGCGCCCGTTCTCCTGCAAGAGATAGGTCGACGGTTGCATCGGCCGCTGGCGCGGGAACATGTGCGCCTCATGCGGCAGCCGGCTGCCCTTCAGCAGATTGCAGGTCTGGCAGGCGGTGACGACATTCTCCCAGCAGGTGCGACCGCCGCGCGAACGCGGTACAAGATGATCGAACGTCAGGTCGTGGGTCGGGAAGTTCGCGTTGCAGTACTGGCAGCAGAAGCGGTCGCGCAGGAAGACGTTGAACCGCGTGAAGGCGGGACGACGCGCCTGCGGGATGAACTCCTTGAGCGAGATGACGCTCGGCAGCCGCATCTCGAACGACGGGCTGCGCACGACCTCTTCATATTCCGAGACGATGTTGACGCGGTCGAGGAAGACGGCCTTCACCGCTTCCTGCCAGGGCCACAGCGACAACGGGAAATAACTCAACGGCCGGAAATCGGCATTGAGAACGAGGGCGGGGCAGCTTTCCGGCGGAGCCATTACGCTGCCCCCACTCAGCCAGGTTTGTGTTTCCGGCGCGGGCGCATGCCATTCATATAGTGCATCACGCGCACGGGGTCAAAACCCTAGATGTTGCGGTTTTGCGGCTAATTGCGGGCAGTTTCGGTCAAGAACTTGTTACGCGGACGTTGGCGCGAACGATGTCACCAGGAATTGTCCGCCGAGCGCCAAGCCCTCTTCATCGATGGCATGAGCCAGGCCGCGACGGCTTTCCGTTGTTACCTCGCATCCTGATGCCCGCAGGGTCTGCGCCGCCAGATCCAGCGATGCATAGGGCACGACCGGATCGGATGTGCCGTGAACCAGCAGGATGCGCGGCGGCGAACGGATTTCGGCGGCCAGAGTCTGAGGCGCGATGAGCGCGCCT
>Ga0335069_10011383_pt1 | contig 12554 bp, 11 predicted proteins | sample Lox_Sample_11_FD_206714 | JGI IMG/M metagenome (GOLD analysis project Ga0335069, IMG submission 206714) | Soil microbial communities from Loxahatchee National Wildlife Refuge, Florida, United States - Lox_Sample_1.1 | ecosystem: Environmental > Terrestrial > Soil > Wetlands | place: USA...
GCCGTCGAGCAATCCGGGGGCGACGATCCAGAAGATCGTCGAGTGGAGCAACATCGCGCGCAAGCAGGGGCTGCTCGGTCTGGAATCGGCGGTCGAGCAGGAGCAGGATCAGTTCATCAAGAAGGGGCTGCAGTCGCTGGTCGATGGCGGCGAGCCGGAATCGATCCGCTCGAGCCTGGAGGTCGAGCTCGAGACCGCCGAGCACTTCGACACCCAGGCCGCGAAGGTGTTCGAGTCGATGGGTGTCTACTCTCCCACCCTCGGCATCATCGGCGCGGTGATGGGCCTCATGGCCGTGATGCAGAACCTCGCCGACCCCTCCAAGCTCGGCCATGGCATCGCCTCGGCGTTCATCGCCACGATCTACGGCATCGCGCTCGCGAATCTCGTCTTCCTGCCGATGAGCAACAAACTGAAGTCCGTGATCCACGGCCAGATGCAGGTGCGGACCATGGTGATCGAGGGCTTGATCGCGATCGCGCAGGGCGAGAACCCGCGCAACATCGAGTCGAAGCTGCAGGGCTACTTCCACCACTGAGACTCGCCGCGTCCCCGAGCGGGGCGTGTGCGGCGAGCGCGGGGCATGGCGCGCAAGAAGAAGCACGAGGAGCACGTGAACCACGAGGCCTGGGCGATCCCCTACGGCGACCTCGTCACGCTCCTGTGGGCGCTGTTCACCGTCATGTACGCGATGTCCTCGGTGAACGAGGGCAAGTTCCGGGTGCTGTCCGATTCGCTGATCGCCGCTTTCCATGGGGCGCCGAAGAGCACCCGGCCGATCAACATCGGCGAGAAGGAGCCGGGCAAGGGAGGCGAGAAGCCGCTGGTGGGAGTGATGCCGACCGTGCTGCTCAAGGTGCACCCGACGGGTGAAACGGGCGAGGCCTCGCACCCGGACAAGCGCTCGGGCGAGGTGGCCGTGCTGCTGCGCCTCGAGCGCCAGGTCCAGGATGCGATGCAGGCGCTCATCGATGCGCGGCTGGTGACGGTCAAGCGCGAGAGCCTGTGGCTCGAAATCGAGATCAACACGGACATCCTCTTCAAGAGCGGCGAGGGCGACTTCGCGCCCGAGGCGAGTCCGGTGCTCGACAAGCTCGCCGAGGTGCTCAAGCCCTTCCCGAACCCGATCCGGGTCGAGGGCCACACCGACGACCGCCCGATCCGCACCGCCGCCTACCCCTCGAACTGGGAGCTGTCCGCGGCGCGTGCCGCGAGCGTGGTGCATGAGTTCACCAAGGCCGGCATCGACCCGCTGCGCCTCGAGATCGTCGGCTTCGGCGAGTACCACCCGCGCCGCCCGAACGACTCGCCCGAAGGGCGCAATGCCAACCGGCGCGTCGCGATCCTGGTGCTCGAGGCGGTGTCGCCGCACACCCCGGTCTACGTGTCGCAGGCCGACGCGCCGGCGGCCGGGGCAGAGGGCGCGCCGGTGGCAGGCGCCGACGGTGCGGCGAAGAGCGATCGCGATCTCGCCGATGCGGCGGGCGCCGAGAATCGGCTACTATTGGCCGTGCCCCCGAGCGAGTTGCGTCCGACCGTGTTCAAGCCCGACGCCACTCCCCCGCACGATCACCCGCCGCCTTGAGTTACGCGCGAGGTGCCCGATGAGCGAAGTCGACCGTCTGAGCAACTCGGGCCTCTATCCGGCCCTGCCGATCGCGGAAAAGCGCAGCCGTAAGGACAAGGACCGGGACGCGACCGGCAACGATGCGGCACGGGGCGGTCCACCGAAGCCGCCGCCGGCGGCGGGCGTGGTCCAACCGCCCGCCGCGCCGGCCGAGCCGGGCACGCCCCGGCCGCCGCGCTCGCGTATCGACGAGTACGCCTGAAGCGCGCACCGCAGGCGATCGGCGAGACGCCCGTAGCCGCTCATCGCGATCGCCACCCCGGGTCGCGGACTGCCCGAGGACTTGAGCCGCTCGAGCAGGTCCCAGCCGGTGCCATCGTTCAGACCGACGTCCGACAGGAGCACGTCGCAGTCGGCGGGCTCGGCGGGGGCTGCTTGCCGTGCGGATCGGTGGGCGCCATGACTCGACTGCTTCCCCTTCGCCCGGAGCGCTCGCGGGGTTTTGCTGCGACGGCGCTCGCCACCGCACAACGCGCTGATTTTTTCAGTGTACGCGCTTTGCGCTCCAAAAAAAGCGCACGCGCCGCTGCCTACGGTGTCTCGACAGCGTGCGCTCAGAGCCGCATGCTTACCGTCCATCATCCCCTCGAACGCGGGCGAAGCCATGGAACTCGTCGCTGCGCAGGATGCGGCCACCTTCGCGATCGGTCGCGCGTTGATCGAGGAATACGCGGCCTCGCTCGGCGTCGATCTGTGCTTTCAGGGACTCGCCACCGAGCTCGAGCAGCTCGAGCGCCTGTACGCGGCGCCGACGGGCGCGCTCTGGCTCGCGCGCGAAGCGGATCAGTGGAGCGGCTGCGGTGCGCTTCGCCGCTTCGAGGGCGAGGTCTGCGAGATGAAGCGCCTGTACGTGCGGCCCGCCGCCCGCGGTCGCGGGGTCGGGCGGCGGCTCGCCGAGGCGCTGCTCGAGTCGGCGCGGCGGCTCGGCTACACGCACATGCGCCTGGACACGCTCGAAGGCATGGCCGCCGCGCGCCGGGTCTATCGGCGGCTCGGGTTTCGCGCCATCGCCCCCTACTACGAGAACCCGCTGCCCGGAGTCGTATATATGGAGTGTGTGCTCTGAGCGGCATCAGGCGGCCGAGGGCGCTACCCGCCGGGCCGGGACTTGCTGCGTTGCAAAATGGCCGCCGGGACGCTCGGTCGGGACCCCGCTTTCGTTGACAGTCAAGTCATCGCAATTCACAATACGCGGCTCATTTAGGGGAGGGGTACCCAAGCGGCCAACGGGGGCAGACTGTAAATCTGCTGGCTCATGCCTTCGTAGGTTCGAATCCTACCCCCTCCACCATCATCGACTGATCGGTCTGATTGGGACGAGGGTGTGCGGTGCCATTGGCTTCGGCTACGAGAGAGTGCGGGTGTAGTTCAATGGTAGAACGTCAGCCTTCCAAGCTGATCACGTGGGTTCGATTCCCATCACCCGCTCCAAGCGGATGCGGCCCATGTAGCTCAGTTGGTAGAGCACGTCCTTGGTAAGGACGAGGTCAGCGGTTCAATCCCGCTCATGGGCTCCAGTTTTTTCTTAATTTTGCGAGGTACTTGCCGTGTCGAAGGGGAAGTTTGAGCGAACGAAGCCGCACGTGAACGTGGGGACGATTGGGCATGTGGATCATGGCAAGACGACCCTGACGGCAGCCTTGACGAAGGTGATGGCGGAGAAGTTTGGCGGGGAGTTCAAGGCGTACGACCAGATCGACAAGGCGCCCGAGGAGCGCGCGCGCGGGATCACGATTGCGACCGCGCATGTGGAGTACCAGAGCGAGAGCCGCCACTACGCGCACGTGGACTGTCCGGGGCACGCCGATTATGTGAAGAACATGATCACGGGAGCGGCGCAGATGGACGGGGCGATTCTGGTGGTGTCGGCGGCCGATGGGCCGATGCCGCAGACGCGCGAGCACATTTTGCTCGCCCGCCAGGTGGGGGTGCCGTACATCGTGGTGTTTTTGAACAAGGCCGACATGGTCGATGACAAGGAGCTGTTGGAGCTGGTGGAGCTGGAGGTGCGCGATTTGCTGTCCTCCTACAAGTTTCCCGGGGACAAGACGCCGATCGTGATCGGCTCGGCGTTGAAGGCGCTCGAGGGGGATGGGAGCGAGATCGGGGTGCCCTCGGTGCTGAAGCTGGTGAAGGCGCTTGATGACTACATTCCGGTGCCGAAGCGGGCGATTGACGGGGCGTTTTTGATGCCGGTGGAGGATGTGTTCTCGATTGCGGGACGCGGCACGGTGGTGACGGGTCGCATCGAGCGCGGGGTGGTGAAGGTGAACGATGAGGTGGAGATCGTCGGGCTGCGCCCGACGCAGAAGACCACCTGCACGGGCGTTGAGATGTTTCGAAAGCTGCTCGATGAGGGGCAGGCGGGGGACAACGTGGGGGTGCTGCTGCGCGGCACGAAGCGCGAGGAGGTCGAGCGCGGTCAGGTGCTGTGCAAGCCCGGCTCGATCAACCCGCACACGAAGTTTGAGGCCGAGGTGTACGTGCTGACGAAGGAGGAGGGTGGCCGGCACACGCCCTTTTTCAAGGGGTATCGGCCGCAGTTTTACTTTCGCACCACCGATGTGACGGGGGCGGTGGAGCTGCCGGCGGGCACCGAGATGGTGATGCCGGGGGACAACATCAAGATCGTGGTGGAGCTCATCAGCCCGATTGCGATGGAGCAGGGGCTGCGCTTTGCCATCCGCGAGGGCGGCAAGACGGTCGGCGCCGGCGTCGTCTCCAAGATCATTGCGTGAGGTCATCGTCGGGGCTGCGCGCCAAGCGCAGCCCCGCGTCAACGGGTGGCGCGACGTGCCTCTTTATGCGTCGCAGCCTTTGTTAGGGCAGTAGCTCAATTGGCAGAGCGGCGGTCTCCAAAACCGCAGGTTGGGGGTTCGATTCCCTCCTGCCCTGCCACTTGAGGCAGCCAAGGTCTCTTAAGTCCATGGCAGAAGTGCAGGTTTCCGAGAGCGCGTCGGCGAAGGATGCGACGCTGCTCACGCTGTCGATTCTGGTCCTCACGGGCGGAATCGTCGCGTTCTATTGGTACGACGATCTGGCGCTGCCCTGGCGCATCCTGATGGTGGTGGCGGGGCTGGCGGCGGCCGGCGGGCTGGTGTGGTTCAGCCGTTACGGGCGCGAGTTCTGGCAGTTCGCGCTGGCGGCGCGCACCGAGCTGCGCAAGGTGGTCTGGCCGGACCGCGAGGACACGGTCAAGACGACCATCGTCATCTTCGTGTTCGTGTCGATCATGGCGGTGTTCTTCTGGTTTCTCGATCTGCTGCTCGCGTGGCTCACGCGCCTGATGACCGGGACCACCTGAGGTTTTTGCGGAGCGTCTATGTCGTTGCGATGGTATGTGGTGCACGCCTACTCGAACTTCGAGCACAAGGTCTCGGAGTCGCTCAAGGAGCGCGTGAAGCGCGCCGGGCTCGAACACAAGTTCGGCGAGATTCTCGTGCCCACCGAGGAAGTGGTGGAGATGCGCGACGGGCAGAAGCGCAAGTCCGACCGCAAGTTCTTCCCCGGTTACGTGCTCGTGCAGATGGAGATGGACGAGGACACCTGGCATCTCGTGAAGGAGGTGCCGAAGGTGCTCGGATTCATCGGCGGCACGAGCGACAAGCCCGCGGCGATCACCGACAAGGAAGCGATGTCGATCCTGCGGCGCGTCGAGGAAGGCGTCGACAAGCCGAAGCCGAAGGTGTTGTTCGAGCCGGGCGAGGTGGTGCGGGTGACCGACGGTCCCTTCAACGACTTCAACGGCGTGGTGGAGTCGGTCAACTACGAGAAGAATCGCCTGCAGGTCGCAGTGCAGATTCTCGGGCGTTCGACGCCCGTGGAGCTCGATTTCTCCCAAGTCGAGAAGGGTTAGTCGCCGCGAGCGGCGCCCGCGCCGGGTGCCGCGAGCGAAAACACGGGGAGCTTCCGCAAGGTGCGGGAGCGCTGGCACCCCCCAGCAATGGGAAAGGAGGATGAGCGATGGCGAAGAAGGTCACGGGTTACATCAAGCTGCAGATCCCCGCCGGGCAGGCCAATCCGAGCCCGCCGGTCGGCCCTGCGCTCGGTCAGCAGGGCGTCAACATCATGGAGTTCTGCAAGGCGTTCAATGCGCAGACGCAGAGCCTGGAGAAGGGGCTGCCGACGCCGGTGGTGATCACCGTCTACAGCGATCGCAGCTTCACCTTCATTCTGAAGACCCCGCCCGCCTCGGTGCTGATCGCCAAGGCGCTCGGTATTCCGAAGGGCAGCGCGACGCCGAACACGGCCAAGGTCGGCAAGATCTCGCGCAAGCAGCTCGAGGACATTGCCAAGCTCAAGATGCCGGACCTCACGGCGGCCGACCTCGACGCCGCGGTGCGCACGATCGCCGGCAGCGCCCGCAGCATGGGCGTCGACGTGGAGGGGGTGTGACATGGCGCATCTGAGCAAGCGTGAGAAGGTCTGGAAGGACAAGCTGCCGCCGGGCAAGGCGTATCCGATCGACGATGCGCTGGCGCTCGTCAAGGAGTTCGCCAAGGCGAAGTTCAACGAGTCGGTGGACGTGGCGATCAACCTCGGCGTCGATGCGACCAAGTCCGATCAACAGGTGCGCGGCTCGACCGTGATGCCGCACGGCACCGGCAAGACGGTGCGCGTCGCGGTGTTCACCCAGGGCAAGAACGCCGATGCCGCGCGCGCCGCCGGCGCCGACATCGTCGGCTTCGAGGACCTCGCCGAGAAGGTGAAGGCCGGGCAGATCGACTTCGACGTCGTGATCGCGAGCCCCGATGCGATGCGCATCGTCGGCCAGCTCGGCCAGATCCTCGGACCGCGCGGCCTGATGCCGAACCCGAAGGTCGGCACGGTGACCCCGGATGTCGCCGGGGCGGTGAAGAACGCGAAGTCCGGCCAGGTGCGCTTTCGCACCGACAAGGCCGGGATCGTGCACGCGCAGATCGGGCGCGCGAGCTTCGAGCCGACGGCGCTCAAGGAGAACCTGCTCGCGCTGGTCGCCGACCTGCAGAAGATCAAGCCGGCGACCTCCAAGGGTGTGTATCTCAAGAAGATGACGGTGTCCTCGACCATGGGTCCGGGCATCGCCGTCGATCAGTCGAGCCTGGGACTTTAGTTTTCTTTTTTCGATTGGATGGAGGGTCGCGGTACCACGCCGGGTGGGCCGCACCCACCGTCGAAGACCGCAGGCGGGCTTCGGAGCCCTTAAATGTCGAGCCTGCGCAGATGGTGGGACCGAATCGGGAGGTTTCTCGATGAAGGTCGCGCCAGCGGAGCGGTGAAGCTCCGCACAAGGGGAGCCGGGGCGCGCGAGCGCTGCGGCTCGTTTGTGACGCTTCTTACGGGAGACCATTGAATGGCACTCAAGTTGGAAGAGAAGAAGGTCGTGGTGGCGGAAGTCAATGCCGTGGCGTCGAAGGCGCTGTCGGTGGTGGCGGCCGAGAACCGCGGCTTGACCGTCTCGCAGATGACCGACCTGCGCTCGAAAGCGCGCAAGGAAGGGGTGTATCTGCGCGTGGTCAAGAACACGCTCGCCCGCAAGGCGGTCGCCGGCACGTCCTTCGAATGCATCGCACCGGCCCTGAAAGGGCCGATCGTTCTCGCGTTCTCCAACGACGATCCCGGCGCGGCCGCGCGCATCGTCAAGGCGTTCGCGAAGGACAACGAGAAGCTGGTGACGACGCTGCTGTCGCTCGGCGGCCAGGTGCTCAAGCCCCAGGACATCGACAAGGTCGCATCGCTGCCGACGCGTGCCCAGTCGCTGTCCCGGATGCTCGGGGTGCTGAAAGCGCCGCTCGGCAAGCTCGTGGGCACGCTGCAGGCACCGCACGCCAAGCTGGTGCGCACGCTCGCGGCGCTCGCCGAGGCGAAGAAAAGCGGTGCAGCAACGGCCTGACGGCCATTGAAATTGCCTGATTCGGATCAACAACCTTTTTTCTGGAGACGACCATGGCTGTGACCAAAGACGAGATTCTCGACGCGATTTCCAAGATGTCCGTGATGGACATCGTCGAGCTCATTGCCGACATGGAAAAGAAGTTCAACGTGACCGCCGCCGCGCCGGTGGCGATCGCGGCCGCCCCGGGCGCCGCCGCGGCCGGTGGCGGGGCCGCTCCCGCCGCCGAAGCGCAGACCGAGTTCACCGTCACCATGACGGAGTTCGGCGCCAACAAGGTGGGCGTCATCAAGGTGATCCGCGAGATCACCGGCCTGGGACTCAAGGAGGCCAAGGACCTGGTGGAGGGCGCGCCTTCGACCGTCAAGGAGGGCATTCCGAAGTCGGATGCCGAGGCCATCAAGAAGAAGCTCGAGGACGCGGGCGCCAAGGCAAGCATCAAGTAGTAGTGATCACGGCCGAACGGCGCAGCATGGCGGAAGCCACCCCTCGCGCAAGCGCGAGGATCGTGGCCGCCGCCGGCTGCGCCGTCCATTTCCGTATCTCGTCCCTGCGCGCACCGCGCGGGCGACGTTCAGGCGAAGCCGATCGAGGCTTCGTCAAGTGGGCGCGTTAGCGCCAGGAGTTTCGCTGTGGCTTATTCGTTCACCGAGAAGAAGCGCATTCGCAAGAATTTCGGCAAGCGCCCGAGCATTCTGGGCACGCCGTACCTGCTCGCGATCCAGCTGGATTCGTACCGCCGCTTCCTGCAGGCCGACACGCCGGAGACGAAGCGCGAGGACGTGGGGCTGCATGCGGCCTTCGACAGCGTGTTCCCGATCTCGAGCTACTCGGGCAACGCGACGCTCGAGTACGTGAGCTATCGCCTCGGTGAGCCGGTGTTCGACGTCAAGGAATGCCAGCTGCGCGGACTCACCTATGCCGCGCCGCTGCGCGTCAAGGTGCGCCTGGTGGTGCTCGACAAGGAAGCGAGCGGCGCCAAGAAGCCGGTGAAGGACGTGCGCGAGCAGGAGGTCTACCTCGGCGAGCTGCCGCTCATGACGAAGAACGGCACCTTCATCATCAACGGCACCGAGCGGGTCATCGTCTCGCAGCTGCATCGCAGCCCCGGCGTGTTCTTCGACCACGATCGCGGCAAGACGCACTCCTCGGGCAAGCTGCTGTTCTCGGCGCGCATCATTCCCTACCGCGGCTCGTGGCTCGATTTCGAGTTCGACCCGAAGGACTGCGTGTTCGCGCGCATCGACCGGCGCCGCAAGCTGCCGGTGACGATCATCCTGCGCGCCCTCGGCTACACCGAGGAGCAGGTGCTCGACATGTTCTTCGAGAAGAACACCTTCTATCTGTCGAAGAAGGAGATCGAGTTCGAGGTGATTCCGCAGCGCCTGCGCGGCGAGACCGCCTCCTTCGAGATCCGCGTCGGCAAGAAGGTCATCGTCGAGGAAGGCCGGCGCGTCACCGCGCGCCACGTGCGCGAGCTCGAAGAGGCGGGCATCAAGCGCCTGCCGGTGCCGATCGAGTACCTGCAGGGCAAGGTGCTGGCGCACGACATCGTCAACACCGAAACGGGTGAGATCCTGGCGAAGGCCAACGAGGTGCTCACCGTGCCGACCGTCGGCAAGCTGATCGAGAACGGCGTGAGCGAGATCCGCACGCTGTTCGTGAACGATCTCGACCGCGGCCCGTACATCAGCGATACGCTGCGCATCGATCCGACCAAGACGCGCCTCGAGGCGCTGGTCGAGATCTACCGCATGATGCGCCCGGGCGAGCCGCCGACCAAGGATGCCGCGGAGAACCTGTTCCAGAACCTGTTCTTCAACAGCGAGCGCTACGACCTCTCGCCCGTCGGCCGCATGAAGTTCAACCGGCGCGTCGGCCGCGAGGACATCACCGGCTCGGGGGTCCTCAGCAAGGAGGACATCATCGAGGTGCTGAAGACGCTGATCGACATCCGCAACGGCAACGGCCAGGTGGACGACATCGACCATCTCGGCAACCGCCGCGTGCGCAGCGTCGGCGAGATGGCCGAGAACGCCTTCCGCATCGGCCTGGTGCGCGTCGAGCGCGCAGTCAAGGAGCGCCTGACGATCGCCGAGAGCGAGCCGATCATGCCGCAGGAGATGATCAACGCGAAGCCGGTGGCGGCCGCGGTCAAGGAATTCTTCGGCTCCTCGCAGCTCTCGCAGTTCATGGATCAGAACAATCCGCTGTCGGAGGTCACGCACAAGCGGCGTGTCTCGGCGCTCGGCCCCGGCGGCCTGACGCGCGAACGCGCCGGCTTCGAGGTGCGCGACGTGCACCCGACCCATTACGGCCGGGTATGCCCGATCGAGACGCCCGAAGGCCCGAACATCGGCCTGATCAACTCGCTCGCCGTGTATGCGCGCACCAACGACTACGGCTTCCTCGAGACCCCCTACCGGCGCGTGCGCAACGGCAAGGTGAGCGACGAGATCGAGTACCTGTCGGCGATCGAAGAGGGGCAATACGTGATCGCGCAGGCGAACGCCACCCTCAACGACAAGGGCGAGTTCGTCGATGACCTGATCTCCTGCCGTACGCAGAACGAGTTCACGCTGTCGGCCCCCGACAAGATCGACTACATGGACGTGAGCCCGAAGCAGATCGTCTCGGTCGCGGCCTCGCTGATCCCGTTCCTCGAGCATGACGATGCGAACCGCGCGCTCATGGGCTCGAACATGCAGCGCCAGGCGGTGCCGACGCTGCGCTCGGAGACCCCGCTGGTGGGCACCGGCATGGAGCGGGCGGTGGCGATCGATTCCGGCGTCACCGTGGTGGCGCGGCGCGGCGGCACGGTCGACTCGGTCGATGCCTCGCGCATCGTGGTGCGGGTGAACGACGATGAGACGACGGCGGGCGAGCCCGGCGTCGACATCTACTCGCTCACCAAGTACACGCGCTCGAACCAGAACACCTGCATCAACCAGCGACCGCTGGTGAAGGCGGGCGATGCGATCAAGCGCGGCGACGTGCTGGCGGACGGACCCTCGACCCACCTCGGCGAGCTGGCGCTCGGCCAGAACCTGCTGGTGGCGTTCATGCCCTGGAACGGCTACAACTTCGAGGACTCGATCCTGATCTCCGAGCGGGTGGTCGAGGAGGATCGCTTCACCACGATCCACATCGAGGAGCTCACCTGTGTCGCGCGCGACACCAAGCTCGGCCCCGAGGAGATCACCGCCGACATCCCGAACGTCGGTGACAGCGCGCTCGCCAAGCTCGACGAGGCGGGCATCGCCTTCATCGGCGCCGAGGTGCGCGCCGGCGACATCCTGGTCGGCAAGGTGACGCCGAAAGGCGAGACCCAGCTCACCCCGGAGGAGAAGCTGCTGCGGGCGATCTTCGGCGAAAAGGCCTCCGACGTGAAGGACACCTCGCTGCGCGTGCCGCCCGGCATGGACGGCACGGTGATCGACGTGCGCGTATTCACCCGCGACGGCGTCGAGAAGGATTCGCGCGCGCTTGCGATCGAGAAGGCCGAGCTCGAGCGGGTACGCAAGGACCTCGCGGACCAGCAGCGCATCCTCGAAGATGACCTGTTCCAGCGGGTCCGCGGCATGCTCGAGGGCAAGGCCGCCGAGGCGGGCCCGAAGCGCCTCAAGCCGGGCACGGCGATCGACGAGGCCTACCTCGCCGATCTGCCGCGCGAGCAGTGGTTCGAGATCCGGCTCAAGGACGAGGAGGCGAACGCGCAGCTCGAGACCGTGTCCGAGCGGCTCAAGGGCCAGCGCAAGGCGTTCGAGAAGCGCTTCGAGGAGAAGAAGGCGAAAATCACCGCGGGCGATGATCTCGCTCCGGGCGTGCTCAAGATGGTGAAGGTGTACCTGGCGGTCAAGCGCCGCGTGCAGCCCGGCGACAAGATGGCCGGGCGACACGGCAACAAGGGCGTCATCTCCTCGATCGTGCCGGTCGAGGACATGCCCTACATGGCCGACGGTACCCCGGTCGATATCGTCCTGAATCCGCTCGGCGTGCCGTCGCGCATGAACATCGGGCAGATCCTCGAGACCCATCTCGGCTGGGCCGCGAAGGGTGTCGGCGCCAAGATCGGCAGGATGCTCGAGGCGCAGGCGCAGATGGCCGAGATGCGCGGCTTCCTCACGCAGGTCTACAACCAGACCGGCGGCCAGCACGAGGACATCGGCCAGCTCTCCGACGCCGAGGTGATCGAGCTCGCGAGCAACTTGAAGCACGGCGTGCCGATGGCGACGCCGGTGTTCGACGGTGCGAGCGAGGAGGAGATCAAGAAGCTGCTGGCGCTCGCGGATCTGCCGGCGAGCGGCCAGACGGTGCTGTACGACGGCCGCACGGGCGAGCAGTTCGAGCGCCCGGTGACCGTGGGCTACATGTACATGCTGAAGCTCAACCACCTGGTCGACGACAAGATGCATGCGCGCTCCACCGGGCCCTACAGCCTGGTGACCCAGCAGCCGCTCGGCGGCAAGGCGCAGTTCGGCGGTCAGCGCTTCGGCGAGATGGAGGTCTGGGCGCTCGAGGCCTACGGCGCCGCCTACACCTTGCAGGAGATGCTCACCGTCAAGTCCGATGACGTGAACGGCCGCACGCAGATGTACAAGGCCATCGTCGACGGCAATCACGAGATGAAGGCGGGTATGCCGGAATCGTTCAATGTGCTCGTCAAGGAGATCAGATCCCTGGCCATCAACATTGAGCTCGAGAGCGAGGGTTGATCCAATGAAAGATTTACTGAAACTGTTCAAGCAGCAGGTCCCGGTCGAGAACTTCGATTCGATCAAGATCGGACTCGCCTCACCGGACATGATCCGCTCGTGGTCGTACGGCGAGGTGAAGAAGCCCGAGACGATCAACTACCGGACGTTCAAGCCGGAGCGCGATGGCCTGTTCTGCGCGAAGATCTTTGGACCCATCAAAGACTTCGAGTGCTTGTGCGGCAAGTACAAGCGCCTGAAGCACCGCGGCGTCGTGTGCGAGAAGTGCGGCGTCGAGGTCACGCAGACCAAGGTGCGCCGCGAGCGCATGGGCCACATCGAGCTCGCGAGCCCGGTCGCG
>Ga0335069_10011384_pt1 | contig 12553 bp, 9 predicted proteins | sample Lox_Sample_11_FD_206714 | JGI IMG/M metagenome (GOLD analysis project Ga0335069, IMG submission 206714) | Soil microbial communities from Loxahatchee National Wildlife Refuge, Florida, United States - Lox_Sample_1.1 | ecosystem: Environmental > Terrestrial > Soil > Wetlands | place: USA: Florida...
TGAGGTTCAGTCCGCCGGTGTCGAAGCACAGCCCCTTGCCGACGAGCGCGATCGGACCGGGCGGTGCGCGCCGGCCGGCGGCGCGGCGCGGGCGGTACTCGAGCCGCACCAGGGCCGCGTCGCGCCGCGCGCTGGCGCGCGCGACCGCGGTGAACGCCCCCGCGCCGAGGCGCCTGAGTGCCGCTTCGCCGTAGACCTGCATCCGCCAGCGATGGCGGCGGGCGAGCGTCGCGAGCGCGCGGCGGTAGCTGCCCGGGCCGAGCACGTTCGGCGGCAGCTGCGTCAGCCAGCGGGCCAGGTGCGCGCCGGACTCGACCGCCGTGGTCGCGGCGAGGTCGGCCGCGCCGCTGACCTGCACCCGCGGCCGCCAGGCCGGCGCCGGCCTGCTCTTCTGCTGCGGCCGGCGCTCGGTGCCGGCGAGCACGGCGGCGAGCAGCGCCTCGGCCGGCGGCGGCGCGTCGGCCGTGCGGGCGGCGAGCGCGGCGAGGCCGAGCAGCGCGGGGCGGGCGGCGGCGACCTCGCGCAGCATGCGTCCGGCGAGCGTCAGCGACTGGAACGCGTCGGCATGCGCCGGCCGGATGCCGACCACGACGCGCAGGCCGCGCTTCGTCGGCAGCGTCAGCGCGAAGCTGCGGCCGGGCGCGCACCTGAGGCGCGCCTGCTCGCGCCGCAGCAGCGTGCCCCACGGCAGCGTCGCGAGGTCCTCGAGCCGCTCGGCGTCCACCATCAGCAGCAGCGCGTCGAGGCGCGCGAGCCACGCGGCGCTCGGCGCTGCTGCGACGCGGCTGACGGCGAGCATTTCGTCCGGGGGCAGCAGTTTCACGTGCGGAGCTTACCTTGACCCACCCACTTCAAACCCAGATGATATCGGAGTCGCGCCCCGGGGCGAGTTGCTTCAGCTGCGGACTGACCCAAGCATGGCCGAGACCCCGCGAGTCGAGGACGTGGACCCGCTCGAGACGCAGGAGTGGCTCGAGTCGATCGACGCCATCCTGAAGGTGCACGGGCCGGAGCGCGCGCACTACCTGCTCGAGCGGCTGATCGATCACTCGCGGCGCGCCGGCGCGCACCTGCCGTTCAAGCCGAACACCGCCTACGTCAACACCATCAGCGCGGCGCACGAGAAGACCTACCCCGGCAACCGCGCGGTCGAGCGGCGCATCGAGGCCTACATCCGCTGGAACGCGATGGCGATGGTCGTCGCCGCCAACCGCCAGAACTCGGAGTACGGCGGCCACCTCGCGACCTACGCCTCCTCGGCGACGCTGTACGAGGTCGGCTTCAACCACTTCTGGCGTGCCGCCAGCGAGCAGCACCCCGGCGACCTGGTGTTCATGCAGGGGCACTCGAGCCCCGGCATCTACGCTCGCGCCTACCTCGAGGGGCGGCTCAGCGAGGAGCAGCTCCGCAACTTCCGCCGCGAGACCACCGGCACGGGGCTGTCGTCGTACCCGCACCCGTGGCTGATGCCGGACTTCTGGCAGTTCCCGACGGTGTCGATGGGCCTGGGCCCGATGATGGCGATCTTCCAGGCGCGCTTCCAGCGCTACCTCGAGCACCGCGGCATCGTCAAGCCGTCCGACCGGCGCATCTGGTGCTTCCTCGGCGACGGCGAGATGGACGAGCCGGAGTCGATGGGCGCGCTGACGATGCCGGTGCGCGAGAAGCTCGACAACCTCGTGTTCGTCATCAACTGCAACCTGCAGCGGCTCGACGGGCCGGTGCGCGGCAACGGCAAGATCATCCAGGAGCTCGAGGCGGCCTTCCTCGGCGCCGGCTGGAACGTCGTCAAGGTGCTGTGGGGCTCGCGCTGGGACCCGCTGCTGGCGCGCGACCAGAAGGGCCTGCTGCGCCGGCTGATGGACGAGTGCGTCGACGGCGAGTACCAGAACTTCAAGGCCAAGGGCGGCGCCTACACGCGCGAGCACTTCTTCGGCAAGTACGCCGAGCTCAAGGAGCTGGTCGCCAACATGTCGGACGACGAGATCTGGCGCCTGAACCGCGGCGGCCACGACTTCGTCAAGGTCTGGAACGCCTATGCGTCGGCGACCGCGACCCGCGGCCAGCCGACCGTGATCCTCGCCAAGACCGTCAAGGGCTTCGGCCTCGGCAAGGCGGGCGAGGCGCAGAACCCGACCCACCAGCAGAAGAAGCTCGACGACGAGGCGCTCAGGGCGTTCCGCGACCGCTTCAACATCCCGGTGTCGGACGACGAGATCGCCGGCCTGCCGTTCAAGCGGCCGGCCGAGGACAGCGAGGAGATGCGCTACCTGCGCGAGCGGCGCAACGCGCTCGGCGGCTACCTGCCGGCGCGCCGCGCCTCGGCGCCGCCGCTCGTGGTGCCGCCGCTCGAGGCCTTCCAGCCGCTGTTCGACGGCACCGGCGAGCGCGAGATCTCGACCACGATGGCGTTCGTGCGCCTGCTCGGCATCCTGCTCAAGGACAAGAACATCGGCCGCCACGTCGTGCCGATCGTGCCGGACGAGGCGCGCACCTTCGGCATGGAGGGCCTGTTCCGGCAGATCGGCATCTATTCGTCGGTCGGCCAGCTGTACACCCCGCAGGACGCCGACCAGCTGCTGTCCTACCGCGAGGACAAGAAGGGCCAGATCCTCGAGGAGGGCATCAACGAGGCGGGCTCCATGTGCTCGTGGATCGCGGCCGCCACCGCCTATTCGAACCACGGCACGTACATGGTGCCTTTCTACATCTACTACTCGATGTTCGGCTTCCAGCGGGTCGGCGACTTCATGTGGGCGGCGGGCGACATGCGCGCGCGCGGCTTCCTGCTCGGTGCGACCGCCGGCCGCACGACGCTCGCGGGCGAGGGCCTGCAGCACCAGGACGGGCATTCGCACCTGATGATGAGCGCGATCCCGAACTGCGTCGCCTACGACCCGTGCTACGCCTACGAGCTCGCGGTGGTGATCCACGACGGCCTCAGGCGCATGTACGTCGAGCAGCAGAGCGTCTTCTATTACCTGACGGTGATGAACGAGAACTACGCCCAGCCGGCGATGCCGCCGGGCGTCGAGGCCGGCATCGTCAAGGGCATGTACCTGCTGCACATCGGCGGGCCGGGCCGGGTGCGCGCGACGCTGCTCGGCTCCGGCACGATCCTGCGCGAGTGCCTGGCGGCCGCGAAGCTGCTGCAGGAGGACTTCGGCGTCCCGGCCGACGTCTTCAGCGTCACGAGCTTCTCGGAACTGCGCCGCGAGGCGCTCGACGCCGAGCGCCACAACCGCTTGCACCCGACCGACAAGGCGCGCGTGCCGTACGTGCGCGAGTGCCTCGGCGAGCGGCCGGGGCCCTTCGTGGCGGCGACCGACTACATGAAGATCGTCCCCGACCAGATCCGCGAGTGGGTGCCGGGCCGGCTCGTGGTGCTCGGTACCGACGGCTTCGGACGCTCGGACGGGCGCGGTGCGCTGCGGCGCCACTTCGAGGTCGATCGCCACCACATCGCCGTCGCCGCACTCAAGGCGCTGCAGGACGAGGGCAAGCTCGACGCCACGACCGTGAACGCCGCGATGCAGAAGTTCGGCATCGGGCCGGACACGCCGAACCCGCAGTCGGCCTGACGCCATGGCCCCGCGCGAACGCGTCCTGGTCCCGGATCTCGGCGATTTCAAGGCGGTCGACGTCGTCGACGTGCTGGTGCAGCTCGGCGACGTGATCGCCGTCGACACGCCGCTCGCGACGCTCGAGACCGAGAAGGCGACCATGGACGTGCCCTCCACCCGGGCCGGCCGCGTGGTCGCGCTGCTGATCAAGAAGGGCGACAAGGTGTCCGCCGGCTCGCCGGTCGTCGAGGTCGAGGCCGTCAGCGGGGAGGCCGAGCCCACCCTGATCCAGCCGGCCCTGCCGGCGACGGCAGCGCCGCCGGCTCCGCCGCCGCCACCACCGCCGCCGCCACCGGCCCGGCCCGAGGCGATGCGGCCGGCGCCGCCGAGCGCGCCGATGGCGCCGCCGGCCGCGAGCTCGGCGCCGTCCGAGCCGGTGGCCGGGCGTACGCCCGTCGAGGAGATCGGCTTCGCACGCAGCCACGCGAGCCCGTCGGTGCGCCTGCTCGCGCGCGAGCTCGGCGTCGACCTGACGCGCGTCACCGGCAGCGGCCCGAAGGCGCGCATCACCCACGACGACGTCAAGGCCTGGGTCAAGCGCGCGCTCGCGGCGCCGCCGGCGGCGGCCGACGGCGGCGCGGCGCTGCCGCGCGTCCCGGAGGTGGACTTCGCGCGCTTCGGGCCGGTCGAGGTGCAGCCGCTGACGCGCATACAGAAGATCTCGGGCCCGCGGCTGCACGCGAGCTGGGTCAACCTGCCGCACGTGACGCAGTTCGACGAGGCCGACATCACCTCGCTCGAGGACGTGCGCGCGCGCCTGAAGCAGAAGGCGCTCGATGCCGGCATCAAGCTGACGCCGCTGGCCTTCATCCTGCGCGCCTGCGCCAAGGTGCTGCAGCAGTTCCCGCGCTTCAACGCATCGCTGGACGCGCGCGGCGAGAACCTGGTCTACAAGAAGTACCTGCACCTCGGCTTCGCGGCCGACACGCCGAACGGCCTCGTGGTGCCGGTGCTGCGCGACGCGAACCGCAAGGATGTCTACGTGATCGCGCGCGAGCTCGGCGTGCTGTCCGAGAAGGCGCGCACCGGCAAGCTCACCGCCGCCGACATGCAGGGCGGCTGCTTCACGGTGTCGAGCCTCGGCGGCATCGGTGGCACGGCCTTCACGCCGATCATCAACGCGCCGGAAGTGGCGATTCTCGGGGTGTCGCGCTCCACCCTGAAGCCGGTCTACGTCGACGGGCAGCTGCTGCCGCGGCTGATGCTGCCGCTGTCGCTGTCCTATGACCACCGCGTCATCGACGGTGCCGAGGCGGCGCGCTTCACGACGGCGCTCGCGGCGGCGCTCGCCGACGCGCGCGCACTGCTCGAGGCGGTGGTGTCGTGACCGACGCGCCGGGGAGCGCGCGCGAGGTCCGGGTACCGGCGCTCGGCGACTTCAAGGACGTGCCGGTCATCGAGGTGCTGGTGGCGGTCGGCCAGTCGATCGCCGAGACCGACGCGCTCGTCACGCTCGAGAGCGACAAGGCGACGATGGACGTGCCGGCGCCATTCGCGGGCGTCGTGCGCGAGCTGCGCATCAAGGTCGGCGATCGCGTCGCCGAGGGCACCGTGCTGGCACTGGTCGAGCCCGGCGCGACCGCGGCCGCGGCGGCGCCGGCGGCCGCGACCCCGGCCACGGCGCCGGACGAGACGCCGACCGGGCGCACCGGCGACACGGTCCGCATGCAGCGCCCGCCGGCCGTCGAGGCGGTCGCGGCCGGCGCCGCGACCGCGGCCGGCGACGAGCCGGCGGCCGACGTCTCCTACCCGCTGGTCGTGCTCGGCGCCGGGCCGGGCGGCTATACCGCCGCGTTCCGCGCCGCCGACCTCGGCCTGAAGGTCGGCCTGATCGAGCGCGGCGCGACGCTCGGCGGCGTCTGCCTCAACGTCGGCTGCATCCCGTCGAAGGCGCTGCTGCACGCGGCCAAGGTCGTCGAGGACGCGGCCGCGATGGCGAGCGCCGGCGTCACCTTCGGCGCGCCGCAGATCGATCTCGAGCGGCTGCGCGCCTGGAAGCACCGCATCGTCAGCCGGCTGACCTCCGGGCTCAGCGCGCTCGCCAAGCAGCGCAAGGTCGACGTGATCCGCGGCGAGGCGCGCTTCGTCTCGCCGCATCGCATCGCGGTCAGCGCCGAGGGCGCCACGCGCATCGTCGGCTTCGAGCAGTGCATCATCGCGGCCGGCTCGGAGGCGGTGCGCATGCCCGGCGCGCCGGACGACCCGCGGATCATCGATTCGGCGGGCGCGCTCGAGCTCGCCGGCCGCCCGGAGCGGCTGCTGGTCATCGGCGGCGGCATCATCGGCCTCGAGATGGCCTGCGTCTACGGCGCGCTTGGCACCAAGATCACGGTGGTCGAGCTGCTGCCGGGGCTGATGCCGGGCTGCGACCGCGACCTGGTGCGGCCGCTCGAGAAGCGGCTGCGGGGCCACTACGAGGGCATCTACACCGGCACCCGCGTGGCCGGGATCGAGGCCGCGGCCGACGGCCTGACGGTGCGCTTCGAGGGCGAGGGTGCGCCGCCGCCGCAGCGTTACGATCGCGTGCTGGTCGCGATCGGGCGCCGGCCGAACGGCCGCAGCATCGCTGCCGAGGCCGCCGGAGTGCGCGTCGACGAGCGCGGCTTCATCCCGGCCGACCGCCAGCTGCGTACCAATGTGCCGCACATCTTCGCGATCGGCGACGTCGCCGGCGCGCCGATGCTCGCCCACAAGGCGAGCCACGAGGGCAAGGTGGCCGCCGAGGTGGCGGCCGGGCAGAAGCGCGCCTTCGACGCGCGGGTGATCCCGTCGGTGGCCTACACCGACCCGGAGATCGCCTGGGTCGGGCTCACCGAGGCCGACGCCCAGGCGCAGGGCGTGCGCGTCGGCAAGGGCGCGTTCCCGTGGATCGCCTCGGGGCGCTCGCTCGCGCTCGGCCGCGAGGAGGGCTTCACCAAGCTGCTGTTCGATCCGCAGACGCACCGGGTGCTCGGCGCCGGCATCGTCGGCACCAACGCCGGCGACCTGATCTCGGAGGTCGGGCTCGCGATCGAGATGGGTGCCGATGCGCACGACATCGGCCTGACGGTGCACCCGCACCCGACGCTGTCGGAGACGGTCGCATTCGCGGCCGAGGCGTTCGAGGGCACGCTGACCGACCTGTACATGCCGAAGAAGCGCTAGCGCGGATCCGGCGTCCGCCGGTGGGCGCCGCGGTGGCGGGGACAGAAGCTCGAAGAGGCAGCAGCGTGTTCGAATTCATCTGGGATGCCATCCAGCAGGAGCAGAGCGCGGCCCTGCCGTCTGCGGTCGCCACGCACCAGGGCTCCGTCGCCGAGGCGCAGACCAAGGTCGTGACCCTCGAGCAGCGCTACGAGCGCCTGCGGCTGACGAACATGGGCATGTGGCAGCTGATGAAGCAGAAGCTCGGCGTCACCGACCAGGAGCTCGCGGCGGCGGTGCAGAGCCTCGTGGCCGAGTCCGGCCAGAAGGGTCGCAACGCCCTCGGCGGCAGACTCACCCAGTGCCCGGCCTGCCACCGCAACGTCCTGTCGAGCGCGGCCAGCTGCGTGTACTGCGGCGCCAAGCTCGCCGTAACGGCGAGCTTCGGCGGCACGTAGCGCGCCGCGCGCCGGCCGCGGGCCGGGCGCCGGCTCAGGCGGCCGCGGGACCTGCCGCGAGCGGCATGTCGAGCACCACCCGCAGTCCGGGGCCGGCGTCGGCAAGCTCGAGTTCGCCGTGGTGCAGTCGTGCGACCGCCGCCACCAGGGACAGCCCGAGGCCGGAGCCGGGCAGGCCGGAGCTGCCCGGCAGCCGGCGGAAGCGCTGCGTGGCGTGCTCGCGGTGCTCGGCCGGGATGCCGGGGCCGCCGTCGGCGACCTCGAGCCGGGCGCGCGCGCCGCAACGGTGCAGCCTGAGGCTGACCGGCGTGCCGCCGCCGTACTTGAGCGCGTTGTCGAGCAGGTTCGAGAGCGCCTGCGCGAGCAGCTGGCGGTGACCGCGGACCACGAGGCCCGCTTCGACGTCGACCGTCAGCTGGCCGGGCTCGGCGACCGGCTGGTAGAACTCCGCCAGATCGAGCGCCGCCGCGCTCAGGTTGAAGTCCTCGAGCGGGGCCGTGCCCGACTCCGCGAGCGCGATCCGCAAGAGCCCCTGCAGCGTCTCGCTGAGCCGGTCGATCTCGGCCAGCACCGCGTCGGTGGCGGCGGCTTGCGGTGCGCTGGCCGAGGCCTTGCGGGCGTCCTGAGCCGCGCCGCGGATCCGGTTCAGGTGGCCGCGCAGGTCGTGCGCCGTGCTGTCGAGCACGGCGCGCATGGTCGTCGTCAGCGACTCGACGCGCCCGAGCAGCTCGTTGAAGCGGCTCACCAGCGCGTCGATCTCGTCGCCGCTGCCGCTGACCGGCAGCCGCTCGCCGAGGTTGCCCGCGGCGATGCGTCCGGCGCTCGCGCTGATCGCCTGCGCGGTGCGCGACAGCCGGCGGCCGAGCCACCAGCCGCCGAGCGCGCCGAACAGCAGCGTCACCAGCACCGCCCACGCGAGGCTGCGCAGCATCACGTCGCGGAACGCGCGCCGGTCCTGGACGTCGTGGCCGACCAGCAGGCGGAAGCCGCCGCCGAGTTCCTGCACCTTGGCGCGGATCCGCCGGCTCGCGTTGGCGTCGCCGCGCGTGACGGCGACGTCGAACTCGGCCCAGCCGCCGGGCTGCACGGCGAGGTCGGGCAGCACGACGACGTTGCCGGCCAGGAAGTCGCCGCTCGGCCCGCGCAGCTCGTAGACGCCGCCCCGCACCCACGGGTCGTCGGCGCGGTCGACGACCGTGGTGACGAAGGCGTCGAGGTCGCGCTCGCGGAAGTCGGCCGCGAGGCCCTGTGCCTCGAGCGTGATCAGCTGGTCGCCCTCGGCCGCGATCAGCCGCGAGGTGCCGAGGTAGACGCCGCCAAGCACCGCCATCATCGAGGCGGCAAGCAGCACGCCGTGCAGCAGCGCCAGGCGGGCGATCGAGGAGCGCGCGAAGCTGACGAGGGCCACGCGGCGGGCCGCTCAGGGGTCTTCGGTGAGGGTGTAGCCCGCGCCGCGCACGGTGTGCAGCAGCTGCCGCTCGAAGCCCTTGTCGATCGCCTGGCGCAGGCGGCTGATGTGCACGTCGATGACGTTCGTCTTCGGGTCGAAGTGATAGTCCCAGACGCCCTCGAGGATCATCGTGCGCGTCACGACCTGGCCGGCGTGGCGCATCAGGAACTCGAGCAGCTGGAACTCGCGCGCGGTCAGCTCGATCTTGCGGCCGGCGCGGGTCACGCGCCGGCTGCGGGCGTCGAGCTCGAGGTCCGCGATCTTGAGCTTGCCGACGAAGCCGGCCTCGCCCTGCCGCCGCGCCAGCGCGTCGAGGCGCGCGGCCAGCTCCTCGAGGTGGTAGGGCTTGGCGAGGTAGTCGTCGCCGCCGGCGCGCAGGCCCTGGATGCGCTCGTCGACCTCGTCGAGGGCGCTCAGGATCAGGATCGGGACGCTGCTGCCTTCGGTCCGCAGGCGCTTGACGATCTCGAGGCCGTCCAGCCGCGGCAGCATGCGATCGAGCACCAGCACGTCGTAATTGCCGGTCTCGGCCGCCTTGAGCCCGGCTTCACCGTCGAACGCCTGCTCGACGACGTGACCGAGTTCACGCAGTCCCTTGGCCAGGTACTCGCTGGCGCGGCGATCGTCCTCGACGAGCAGGATCTTCATGGTGGTGTCTCGGCGGCAAGGATACGGCAACTGCGGCTGCCGCGACGCCCGCAACCTTAAGGACTCTTAACGCGGGCGTAAGGCGCCCGGGGTGGCGGTCGGGCTAGGCTGCGACCGTGGCATCACGAAATCCGAGCGGCGCACACCCCGGCCGGCGGCCGGGGGCGCGGCGGTCCCGCGTCGCCTGGATCGGCGTCGCGGCCGCGCTCATGGCGGGCGTTGCGCTCGCCGCCGGTCCCACCGGTCAGTCCGCCGCGGCGCACCCGGCTGCACCGGCGGCGACCCTCAGCGACTGCCAGCACCTGCTCAAGCAGTTCGACGTCGCCTGGCCAGCGCACCGCGAGTCGGCGCACGCCGCCAGCGCCCGCCACAACCGCGACCTCGGTGCCAGCGACTGCCAGAACGGTCGCTACACCGACGCGGTCCACAACCTCAGGCGCGCGCTGCACGACATCGGCGTCAAGCCGGTGAAGAGCGCCGCGCCGGCCGCGGCGCACTGACCGGCGCCGGCGTCTTCGGCCGGAAGGCGCACTCGGCGCGCACCAGGCAGCGCCAGCACTCGGGGCGGCGTGCCTTGCAGGTGTAGCGGCCGAGCAGGATCAGCCAGTGGTGCGCGTGCCGCCGGTAGCGGTCCGGCACCGCGGCGAGCAGCCCGCGTTCCACCTCGGCGACGTTGCGGCCCGGCGCGAGGCCGGTGCGGTTCGCGACCCGGAAGATGTGGGTGTCGACCGCGATCGTCGCCTCGCCGAACACGCAGTTGAGCACGACGTTGGCGGTCTTGCGTCCGACGCCCGGCAGCGCCTCGAGCGCGTCCCGGTCGCGGGGCACCTCGCCGCCGTGCTCCGCGAGCAGCCGGCGCGACATCTCGAGTATGTTCTTGGCCTTGGAGTTGTAGAGGCCGATCGTGCGGACGTAGCGCTTCAGGCCCTCGAGGCCGAGGGCGACGATCGCTGCCGGCGTGTTGGCCACGCGATAGAGCTCGCGGGTCGCGAGGTTGACGCTCTTGTCGGTGGCCTGCGCCGACAGGATCACGGCGACCAGCAGCTCGAAGGGGCTCGAGTAGTCGAGCTCGGTGCGCGGCTCCGGGGTCTCGGCCGCCAGCCGCGCGAACAGGGCTTCGCGCTTGGCTGGCGTCACGGCGCACCGCGTCCCGGCGCGCGCGCCCCGAGGCGGGCGGCGCGCTCGGCCGCGCGCGCCGCGGCGCGCGCCTCATGCGCGAGGAACCGGCTCCGCAGGCGCCCGGCGCGCGCGCGCAGCGTCGCGAGCGGCAGCGGAACCGGCGCCGCGTCGACCATCGTGATGCAGTCCACCGGACAGGGCGGCAGGCACAGGTCGCAGCCCGAGCATTCGGCCGCGATCACCGTGTGCAGCTGGCGGCGGGCGCCGACGATCGCGTCCACCGGGCAGGCGGGCAGGCACTTGGCGCAGCCGATGCAGACCGCCTCGTCGATCACGGCGACCCGCGGCGGGCCTTCGGCGCCGTAGGCGGGGTTCACCGGCTGCGGCGCGCGGCCGAGCAGTGCGGCGAGCGCGGCGGCGGTGGCGTCGCCGCCCGGCGGGCACTGGTCGATGCCGGCGGCGCCGGCCGCGAGCGCCTCGGCGTACGGCCGGCAGCCGGCGTAGCCGCAGCGCGTGCACTGCGTCTGCGGCAGGAGCTGGTCGAGCCGGTCGACGAGCGCCGCGGACACGGGGTTACTTCACGCCCATCCCGGCGGTCGCGCCCGCGTCGGGGCTGACCAGGAACACGCCGGTCCCGTCGCCGCTGGCGGCGAGCACCATGCCCTGCGAGGTGCCGAAGCGCATCTTGCGGGCCTTCAGGTTCGCGACCACGACGACGTGCCGGTTGACGAGCTGCTCGGGTGCGTAGGCGCTGCGGATGCCCGCGAACACGGTGCGCTGCTCCGCGCCGAGGTCGACGGTGAGCTTGAGCAGCTTGTCCGCCCCCTCGACGTACTCGGCCGAGATCACGCGCGCGACGCGCAGGTCGATGCGCCCGAAGTCCTCGATCGTGATCTCTGCCGGAGCGGCCCGCGCGGCTGGCGCGGCCGATGCGGCTGTCGCGGCTGTCGCGGCGGGTGCTGCCGGTGCGGCCGCTGCGGCCGTTGCGGCGGGTGCCGCTGCCGGCCCTGCGGCCGCCGCCACCGGCTCAGGCTCGATCAGCGTCGCCACCACCTCGGGATCGAGGCGCGTCGCGAGCGGTTCGTAAGGGGCGAGCGGCACCGCGAGCAGTGGCGTTTCGACCTCGTCCCAGTGGCCGATCGGTCGGCCGAGGAAGGCGGCAGCGCGGTCGGCCATCGCCGGCAGCACGGGCTTGAGGTAAGTGATGAGGACGCGGAACAGGTTGACACCCTGGGTGCAGACGGCGAGCACGTCGGCGGCCCGCGCCGGGTCCTTGGCGATGATCCAGTGCTTGCGGTCGTCGATGTACTTGTTGGCCCGGTCGGCGAGCGCGGCGATCTCGCGGATCGCGGCCGCGAAGTCGCAGCGCTCGTACAGCGCCCCGATGCGGTCGCGCGCCCCGGCGAATTCCGCGTACAGCTCCGGATCCGGCAGCGCGGCGGTCAGCCGCCCGCCGCCGCGGGCGATGAAGCCGGCGCAGCGGCTCGCGATGTTGACGAGCTTGCCGACGACGTCAGAGTTGTAACGGCTGACGAAGTCGTCGAGCGACAGGTCCATGTCGTCGATGTTCGGCGCGAGCTTGGCCGCGAAGTAGTAGCGCAGCGCCTCCGCCGGCAGCCGCTCGAGGTAGCGCGCGCCGGTGATGAACGTGCCCCGCGACTTCGACATCTTCTGGCCGTTGACGGTCAGGAAGCCATGCGCGTGCACCGCGGTCGGTCGCCGGAACCCGGCGCCGGTCAGCAGCGCCGGCCAGAACAGCGTGTGGAAGTAGAGGATGTCCTTGCCGATGAAATGGTGCAGCTCGGCGCTGCTGCCGGGGCTCCACCAGGCGTCGAAGTCGAGGCCGTCGCGGCGCGCGAGCGCGAGGCTCGCGCCCATGTAGCCTATGGGCGCATCCAGCCAGACGTAGAAGTACTTGCCCGGGTGGCCGGGGATCTCGAAGCCGAAGTACGGCGCGTCGCGCGAGATGTCCCAGTCGCGCAGCCCGGCGTCGAACCACTCGTCGAGCTTGTTGGCGACGCTGGCGTCGATCGTGCCGGAGCGGGTCCATTCGCGCAGCATCGGCTCGAAGGCCGCGAGGCGGAAGAACAGGTGCTCCGACTCGCGCTCGACCGGTCGCGTGCCGCTGATCA
>Ga0335069_10011385_pt1 | contig 12552 bp, 9 predicted proteins | sample Lox_Sample_11_FD_206714 | JGI IMG/M metagenome (GOLD analysis project Ga0335069, IMG submission 206714) | Soil microbial communities from Loxahatchee National Wildlife Refuge, Florida, United States - Lox_Sample_1.1 | ecosystem: Environmental > Terrestrial > Soil > Wetlands | place: USA: Florida...
TTGCCTCGCGAAAAAATTTTTCGAGTCGGGCACCGCCGTCTCCGTCTTGACATGGAATCACGGGCCCAAAACGCGATTCGTAGCGAGTCCATATCAATTGGATTTGGGCGAGGGCGTTCGCGCAGGCGAGTCGAAGACGTGCAAATCGAGCTTGCGAATCTCGACGGTTCCGGAACCCTCCAGCACCTCGTTGCCCAATTCAAGACTGGTGAGATAGGCGTCGGGGGTCAGCAGTCCCCGTCGAATCAAGTATCCGGTCAACACGCCGGTGTCGAGCGTGCCCTTCAGCAGCGGCTTCTCCGCGATGAATGCGACATAAGTCCAGGTGAAGGCGACCGAACCGGAGTCGTCCCGGTGGTTCTTCTCCACATAAACCTCGAACGGCATCCCGCCGGCGGCGACGGTGCCGATCTTCTCGCCAGCGCGCGGCTGACCGGAATCGACGTTCCAGATCATGATCTCGTGCGTGATGTTGGAACGCGATGCGGGCAGTCCCGACACCGCCCAGAGCGTGAACGACATGTTGTAGCTGCCGGCGGCGCGCAAACCGGCATCGAAATCGACCACGAGATGCCTGTCTGCCGCGCGGAAGGGGAAGTCCCTTCGCAATCCGGACGCTGGGTCCCACGGCTTGTCGCCGCAGACGATTTGGGGTTGCGAAATCACGGCCGGGATGATCTGCCGCGGCGCCCGCCACTGCCACCCGCCGATGATGCGTCCGCCCGCATCTTCCAGGAACACGCGCTGGCGGAAGCCGTTGCCCGCAGCTTGTTTGTTCCAGGTGTTGTTGACGAAAGCGCAGCCGGTCCGCTTATCGATGAGTTTCCCGAAATCGTCCGTCGCCTCCTTTAGGATGCGCCCGGACACGGCCGGCGGTTCGGGAACGCTACCCAAACCGCGCAGCGCCCACCCGGCGAAGACGAATGCCGGCGGCACGACGATCACTGCCGCCACGATCGGCGCCCAGCGGCGAACTTTTCCGGTCACGATCCTCACTCCGCGAGCCTCACCGCAGCACGAAGGCCACCGGGCCGGTGCCGGGCACGAAGGAGACCTTTTGTTCGACCGTGCGCCCGCCGGCCGTGACGGTGATCCGGTAATCGCCAAAGAACGCGCGCACGGCGGCCGTGCCGTCCGCGCCGGAGGTGCGGGTCTCGTCGGTCCACCAGTCGTGGTAGATGAGCTTTCTCCACACCTTGAAGTTGGGCTTTTCCGACCAGTCGCGGCGCAGCATGGCCGCCGACGGCTTCCAGTGGTCGCCTTCCCACCAGCCCCACATGACGAACGCGTCCGTCGCGGGATGGCTGAACACCGCGGTGAGGATGTCGCGCGTGTAGTCGGCCTGCGCCTCTTTGTCCGTGGTGTCGACGTCGAATTCGCTGATCTCGATGGGCATCTTGTAGCGCGCGAAATCGTCGAAGATGGCGATCAGGCGCGCCGGATCGGTGAGGTCGGCGCCGAAATGGCCCTGGAAGCCGATGCCGCTCACGGGAGCGCCCTTGGCCAGCATGGTCTCGATCCATCGGTGGTAATAGTCGATGTTCTTCTGGTTCTGGCCGCCGCCCTCGATGATGGCGTAGTCGTTCACGAACAGATGCGCGTCCGGCGCCAGCTGGTGCGCGAGTTTGTAGACGTCGGGGAAGATGTCGGGACCGGCGATCTGCGGCAGGTAATCGCCGTCGCGGGGTTCGTTGACCACGTCGAATGCATAGACGCCGTTCTTCGCGGCGACCGGCACGACGTCGCGCACGTGGTCGAGGATCGCCGCGTGAACGGCCGCGGGATCGCCCGCCAGCTTCTTGATCTTGCTCGGCGTCAGATCCTCGCGCGGATAGATCACGGTGTGGGCGCGGAAGTCGTAGCCGTGGCCGTGCAGCCATTGCATCGAGGCGATGTCGGCGGCGCGCTGCGCCGGGTTCTGCCAGCCCCAGTCGGACCAGTAGATCGGCGTGGTAGCGAAGTTGAAGTTCTCAAGGAAGCTGGCGCGCAGCTTGTCGGCGTCCGGACCGGAGGCGCCGGCGATGTTCATGCCGACGAATGTGCCGAAGCGGAAAAGGTGCTTCTGCATGGCGAAATGAACGGCGGCACCGGGCACGGGCTTGCCGCTCGCGTCGGACACCGCAACGCGCAGATCGCCCATGCGGACTTCGCGGATGCGCTTCTCGGCGGCGGCGCGCCAGGGCGCGTTCGGCTCGCGCCCGGGATAAGTGATGGTGTTGACCGGCAGGCTCGACAGATTCACGCCCGGGCCCAGGTCCAGCACGAAGGCGGGGCCGAAATCGATCGTCTGCTTGCGGCTGCCGATCTGGGCAGTGAGGGTTGCGGTGCCCGACGGATAGTCCATTTTCGCAACCGCCGAGGCATAGAACACGCGCCAAGTGTTGAGCGGCACCAGCGCTGCGGTTCCGACTGCGATCACGTAAGGCGAGGCGCTCTGCTGGACGTTATAGGCGGAAATCACACCCGATTGTGCCTCGTTTGTCGCCTCGGTGGTGCGCGCATAGAACGCCAGCAGCAGCACGTCGTCCTTGTGGATGTCGCCGTAGACGGGCGAGGCGGTGCCGATTAGGTAGGGTTCGGCGCCTCCCTTGTCGACCGCGACGCGCAGCGCCTGTCCTCCGGGAATCTCCGGCGCCGGGATGAGCTGACTGGTCTGGCCGGCGCCGTAGGTGCCGATCGTGGCGACCGAGGGATCGTTGAGGAGTTGACCGTGCACCGGCAGCAAGGCGCGGATGCGGGCCAGTTCCGCGGCGAAGCGGGCTTCCGCGGTGGCGAACTCGGCCGGAGGGGCCTTGGGCGCGACGCCCGCGGCAGAGGGCAGGGCGTTCTTCGGAAGTTTCGAGCGGTCGTAGTTCGGTCCGAAATCGACGATGAATACCGGCCCCAGGTCTATGGTCTGTTTCGCCGACGCAAGGTGGAGGGTAAGGGTCACCGCGCCCGGATCGTAGTCACGATCGGCCGTACCGGATGCGTAGTACATCGCCCATTTCGCGCCGACGCTGGCGCGGTCGCCGAAGACCGCGGTGTACGGTGCAGCCGAAAGCTGCATCTGGATGAGGGAGATGTCGGCCGTCGGCTGTCCCTCGGCCGGCACTTCGGAGCGCGCCCAAAACGCTACGAAGATGACGTCGCCCTTCTTGATGTGTTTGTTGACCGCGTTGGTCGCCTGAACGTCCCAGGGATTGGCGCCTTTCGAAGCCACCGTGATGCGGATCGCCTTGCCGCCCTGCACGGCGGCATCGTCTACGATTTCCGACGAGCCGCCCTGGACGTTCCACGACGGTGAGTTGATCAGCTTGTTGACGATGCTGTTCTCGTCTTCGGCGCGCGCACCGACGGCTATCAGCGCCGCGAGCAGCGCGGTGAGAATCCTCGGCATGTCCCCCTCCAGTTGTTGTTTTCGGGTCGACGGGCAGAGGATACCAATCCGCCCGCCCGATGCGGGATGCGGCAAACGCAACCCTTTGCGCCCGTATTGCGTGAGAATGCTTAACGGCGGCTCACCGCGAACCGTGGCTGGCGGCCCGAGACCTCAGTCGACGCTCAAGGGAAAGCCGACGGCGAAGTCCTTCAGGACGATGCGACCCGCGCCGTCCACGATTTCGGTGCCCAGTTCCACATCGGTCACATAAGCTTCGTGTGGGAGAATCTTGCGGGCGAGCAGATCGTCGAGGAAGGGCCCGAAGTGGAGTTCTCCCTTGGCGAGGGGTGTGCGGGCGACGAACGTCACCAGGGTCCAGGTGAAAGGATCGGGACCGGTGATGACGCCTTGGTGCGGGTCGAGGTAGATATCGAACACCGTGCCGCCCGTATCCAGCGTTCCGACTTTGTCGCCTTGCGGTGTCATGCCGGAGTTCATCGTCCAGATCGTGATCTCGTGGGTGATATACGCCTTCACCGCCGGCAGCTTCGATACCGCCCATAACGAGAAGGCCATGTCGTAGCGCCCGGCCACCTTGATTTCGGCATCGAACACCACGAAGGGCCGTCGGTAGATGCCGGGATGGAACGGAAAACCGTCGTGCAGGCGCTGCGTGTCGTCCCACGGCTTCTGTCCGCACACGATCTCGGGCATGCCCAGCACGATCTCGCGTTTTCCCGGAGCGTTCCAGCGCCAACCCGGTAGCTGTTCCCCGTCGCGGTTTTCAAGAAAGATGCTCTGCTCGAATCCTTCCGGCGTCTTCCTTCGATCCCAGACGTTGTTGACCAGATCGCATTTGGAGACCGGGTCGATGATGCGTGCCCAGTCTTCGCCGGATTCCTGCGTGATGGTTTGCGCGTTTGCCGCGCCGAATGCCGCCGCGACCATTGCCGCGAACAGCCACGCCTGCCTCGATCCCATCGACGCCCCCCTGATGCCGGGCGGCATGTTATCAGCGATCCGCCTGCCTGTTGAAGGGTGTCGCTGAAAACGAAAACCCCGCAGAAGGGCGTTCTGCGGGGTCAGTGCATCCGGCGGTTTTTGCGAGCTTCGCGCGCCGGTTCGCGTGGGAAATCAGTAGCGGTAGGTGTCCGGCTTGAAGGGGCCTTGCTCCGGCACGTTGATGTAGGCCGCCTGCTTGGGCGTGAGGTTGGTGAGCTTCACGCCGATCTTGCCGAGGTGCAGGCGCGCCACCTTCTCGTCGAGGTGCTTGGGCAGGGTGTAGACCTTCTTCTCGTACTTGCCGGGGTGCGTATAAAGCTCGATCTGGGCCAGGCACTGGTTGGTGAAGCTGGCGCTCATCACGAAGCTCGGGTGCCCCATGGCGTTGCCGAGGTTCACCAGACGGCCTTCCGACAAGAGGATGATGCGCTTGCCGTCCGGGAATTCGATCTCGTCAACCTGCGGCTTGACGTTGTGCCATTTGTAATTGCGCAAGGACGCGACCTGGATCTCGGAATCGAAGTGGCCGATGTTGGCGACGATGGCGCGATCCTTCATCGCCCGCATGTGGTCGAGCGTGATGATGTCGACGTTGCCTGTGCAAGTGACGAAGATGTCGGCCTTCGGCGCGGCCTCTTCCATGGTGACGACTTCATAACCTTCCATTGCGGCTTGCAGCGCGCAGATGGGATCGATCTCACTCACCATGACGCGGCAACCGGCCTGGCGCAGCGACGAGGCGGAGCCCTTGCCCACGTCGCCGAAGCCCGCAACCATGGCGACCTTGCCGGCCATCATCACGTCGGTGCCGCGGCGGATGCCGTCCACCAGGCTCTCGCGGCAGCCGTAGAGGTTGTCGAACTTCGACTTGGTTACGCTGTCGTTGACGTTGATGGCGGGGAACAGAAGCTTGCCTTCCTGCGCCATGACATAGAGGCGATGCACGCCGGTGGTGGTCTCCTCGGTCACGCCACGGATGTTCTTGGCGATGTCGTGATACCAGCCGGGTTTGGCCTTGAGCCGCTTCTTGATGGACGCGAACAGTGCCTCTTCCTCTTCGTTGCCGGGCTTGTCGAGAAAGGCCGCATCGCCGTTCTCCGCCCGCACGCCGAGGTGGACGAGCAGGGTGGCGTCGCCGCCGTCGTCGAGGATCATGTTGGGCGTGCCGCCGTCGCCCCATTCGAAGATGCGGTGGGTGTATTCCCAATAGTCCGGCAGGCTCTCGCCCTTGACCGCGAACACCGGCGTGCCGCCGGCCGCGATCGCCGCCGCGGCGTGGTCCTGCGTCGAATAGATGTTGCAGGAGGCCCAGCGCACGTCAGCGCCCAGCACCTTCAACGTCTCGATCAAGGCCGCCGTCTGGATGGTCATGTGCAGCGAGCCCGCGATGCGCGCGCCCTTGAGTGGCTTCTTGGCGCCCAATTCCGCCCGCGTGGCCATCAGGCCGGGCATCTCGGTCTCGGCGATATCGAGTTCCTTGCGGCCCCAATCGGCGAGGGCGATGTCCTTCACGACATACTCAGCGGCAGCCATGGCGCGGTCCTTTTTGCGAATAACGGGCGGGATATAGCAGCGCCCCGCCGGGGCGGGCAAGGAGGATATAAAGAAATACGCATATGCTTATTTGACTGCCCCGGAGCTGCCGGATAGGAAGAAAGTCGTTGGATTTCGGGTTACCGAAGAGGAGGCGCTCGCCCGCAAGAACCAGAGAAAGCTGCTCGAACTGCTCGGCAAGCTCGAGTGGGACAACCTGTTCGATTACAAAATTGAGCGGACGCGAATTGGCGACACCTGCTACACCAGCCCCATGTCCGACCTCGGCCTCACGCACGTCGCTTTCCTGGTCAAGGACATCGAGCGATCCATCGCCTTCTACGCCAAGTATGCGGCGATGAAGGTGGTGCACCGCCGGGACGATGAAAAATCGAAGGTCGCCTGGATCGGCGATCACACCCGGCCGTTCGTGATCGTGCTGGTGGAGTCGAGAGAAGCGGCGGCGGAAGAGCCTCTTGGTCCGTTCGGCCATCTCGGTGTGGCGGTGGAAAGCCGCGCCGAAGTCGAGCGGCTGGCGGGGGAGGCGAGGCGCGAGGGCATTCTCGCGCGCGAGCCCAAGGACTCCGGTCCCCCGGTCGGTTACTGGACCTTCATCGCCGATCCTGACGGCAACATGCTGGAGCTGTCTTACGGCCAGGAAGTCGCGTTCACCGAGCAATCGGCTCGCACGCGACCGAAATGATCCTCATGCCACCCGTTTCTGCTCGACGGCAAACGGGCTGCGGCCGAGCCATAGCTGCATGCGCGATTTGAGCGCGTCGTTGCCGGTGAGGCGGAGGCGGCCGGCGCGCTCTTCGCCCGCGACGGTCGCAAGCCCCATCCAGATCGAGGTCATGGTGCGCAGGTCGGTGGAAACGTAGAGGTCCACTTCGAAGCCGGGATCGATGCGGCAGAGGTCGGTTTCGCCGCCGTCGACGATCAGCCACCACGCCCGCTTTGACGCAGGAAGCTCGGGATACACTATCTGTATCACCGAGCGGCCGGGCAACATCGGGCGGGGGTCGAGATTGCGGCGCATGTCCCACATCAAGAGCGAGGGGTCGAGGTGTTTGAGGGAGCTTCGCGTCTCGATCCAGCGCTGTCCCCAGACCCCGAGTGTGGACACGAAGGCCTTCAACTCCTGGCCCGCCGGCGTGAGCACATAATAGACATTGGTGTCACGGCTGTTTTCTCCGGACTCGGCGATGCGCTCGATGACTCCCGCGCCCTCCAGTTCCTTGAGGCGTTTTGACAAGAGCGTCGGCGAGATGCGCGGCAGTCCGCGGCGCAGATCATTGAAGCGCGTCGAGCCGGCGGCAAGCTCCCGCAGGATCAGCGGCGTCCATCGCGTGCATACGATTTCCGCCGCCATCGCGACGGGGCAGAACTGGCCGTACGATCCGGTTTCCTGCATGTCCCGCGTCTCCGTTAGTGGCACTGACGAATTCTCGCTGCTCACGGTACAGATCGTGGAGTTGAGTAGTCCGCCAAATGCGCTTCATGTGTCGCCCATGCAGGGCGGCGTTGTCGAGAAGCAATACTCGCATGCCCGTCAACAGTTCGGGAAAGGAAGCAAACAATGACGAGTAGTGTTCAGAAAGCCGCGCGCAACGCGCTGGAGGTGCCGGCGAAGGCGGTGGAAACGCTGCGTTCGGCCGTGAGCGGCAAGGTGCTGCTTCCGGGCGAGGCGGGCTACGACGACGCGCGCCGCGTGTGGAACGCCATGATCGACCGCAGTCCCGACATCGTCGTCGCCTGCGCGACCGCCGGTGACGTCGTTCGCGCCGTCGATTTCGCCGCCGATCACCGCCTGCCGATTTCGGTCAAGGGCGGTGGCCACAATATTGCCGGCAGTGCCGTTGGGGAAAGCGGGCTCATGATCGACCTTTCGGGCATGAAGGAGGTCCGCGTCGATGCAAAGGCGCGGCGCGCGCGGGTTTCGCCCGGTGCCACGCTCGCCGACGTCGACCGCGAAACCCAGGCGTTCGGACTTGCGGTGCCGACCGGCATCAATTCGACCACGGGCATTTCGGGTCTCACGCTGGGCGGCGGCTTCGGCTGGTTGACGCGCACGTTCGGCATGACCGTGGACAACCTGATCGGCGCCGATGTGGTGACGGCGAGCGGGCAGTCGGTGCATGCGAGCGCCACCGAAAACCCCGACCTGTTCTGGGCGCTGCGCGGCGGAGGCGGCAACTTCGGCATCGTGACTTCGTTCGAATTTGCGTTGCACGCGGTGGGACCGCAGGTGTTCTCGGGACTGATCGTGCACCCGTTCGCGCAAGCGAAGGATCTCCTTAAGGGCTATCGCCGCGTCGCGGCGGAGGCTCCCGACGAACTCACCGTGTGGAGCGTGATGCGCAAGGCGCCGCCGCTGCCCTTCATCCCTAGCGAGTGGCACGGGCGCGACGTACTCGTCTTCGCGGCGTGCTACGCGGGCGCGATGGAGGCGGGCGAGAAGGCGGCCGCGCCGCTGCGCCGGCTCGGCACGCCGATCGCCGATGTGCTCGGACCGCACCCGTTCGCGGGATGGCAGGCGGCGTTCGATCCGCTGCTCACTCCCGGCGCGCGCAATTACTGGAAGACGCACGACTTCGCCGAACTCAGCGACGGAGCGATCGATGTGATCGCAGAGGCGGTGTCGGGTCTGCCCAGCCCGGAATGCGAGGTGTTCATTGCCCATGTCGGTGGCGCGATGAGCCGGGTTGCGCCGGACGCGACCGCCTATCCCGAGCGTAACGCGCATTTCATCATGAATGTGCACACGCGCTGGCGCGAGGCTTCGCAGGACGGCGAGTGCATTGCGTGGGCTCGCAAGCTCTTCCAGGCCGCCGCTCCCTATGCGACCGGCAGCGCCTATGTGAACTTCATCCCGGCCGACGAACCCGACCGCACGGAAAGTGTGTATGGCGCCAACTACCGCCGGCTGGCGGAAATCAAGCGGCGCTGGGACCCGGAGAACCGGTTCCACATGAACCAGAACATCCGGCCGTCTCGCTGAAGCCGTCCGGTACGCCGGGCCGGCACGTATGGCCGAGGGCGGCGGAGTAGTCCCGCCGCCCTTCGTTCTCGTCGTGCATTCGGCCGAAAGACGCTGCAACTCGGCCCGGTGTTTTGCCCGTGTTGAAATAGGCATGGCATACGCATATTGGAGCATTTGCCGGGCGGCCGCGGCGGAATCGGCGCGCTGACGCAGTGCGCGGCGGGTCCGTCTTTCCCGGCTGTGCCCACCGGCGCAATCAGCCGCGCTCTTTTTGGCGCGGCGGCGCCGCCGATTCGCGCTCGACGAGCAAGTGCGGAACGATGATGTTGCGATATTCGGGCTCGCGGCCGGAGCGCAGGTCGCGCAGGTTCTTTACGATCAGGTCGATCGCCATCGACGCGATATCGCTGATCGGCTGCCGCACGGTGGTCAGGGCCGGCCACAGAGAAGAGGCAGTCGTATCGTCGAAGCCGACGATCGAAAGATCGCGCGGAACGCTGAGGCCTCTGCGGTGGGCCATCGACATCGCACCCGAGGCCATGTCGTCATTGCTGGCGAAGATCGCCGTGGGCGGAATCCGTGCCGACATCAGCTCTTCCGCCGCTTCCAGGCCCGAGCGGTAGCTGAAATAGCCCTGGGCCACGCGAGGCTTGTCGACCTTGTTGCCGGCGTCGCGCATCGCGGCCTCGAAACCCATCAGGCGATGGGCGGCGGAGGAATGCGAAGGATGGCCCTTGATGAATCCGATCCGCCGGTGTCCGAGCCCGATCAGATACCTCGTCATGTCGTAGGTGGCGCGGTGGTCGTCGATACCGACGCAGGTAAGTTCGCCGCGGAATGCCCCGGTGGCCACACCCACCGGCGAAACGCCCTGGTTTTTCAGTTCGGCGATGAGCGCGGAGGAGTCGCTGATGGGCGTTCCCAGCACCATGCCGTTGACGCCCCCCTTGATAAGGTCGCGGACGGCCGCCACCGCCGCGTCGTGATCGCTGATCCTGCACTTCGACACCACCAGCTGCACGCCGTTGCGGCCGGCGCCTTCCAGCGCGCCCATCAGGAATTCCATGAAATAGGCGACCGACGGATTGTTGTAGAGCAACCCGATCCTGGTTTCGGCCGCGCCCGCCAGGCTCCGCGCCGCCCGGTTCGGCCGGAACTGCAGTTCGCGCATCGCCTTTTGCACGCCTACACGCGTCGATTCGCGCACGTTGGCTTCGCCGTTGACCACGCGCGAAACCGTCATGGGCGATACGCCGGCGCGCTTGGCGACGTCGTAGATGGTGGCTGCGTTGGTTCGTTTCGCCTTGCGCGCGCTCTTGGTCCTGGCTTGCATGGGAATCCCTGCCCCAGGACACATATTCGGGCAGATGCCACCGATGCCGCAAGGTCGCCGTGGCGGCAAAGAGCGGACACCTCACGGTTATTTGCCGTCCGCGGACTTGCCTGCCGGCAGCGTTATGCCAGCATCCGTCCCTCGAGTCCTGAAAGGGGTTTGGCATGCGGGCGATCACGGTGGCGCTGCTTGGGGCCTTGGCGCTGGCGACGGCGGCTCTGGGGGCGGCGAGTCTGTCGAGCAGCCCGAAGGAAGTGGCGCCGACGCCCGATAAGCCCGGCTATTTCCAGCCGGAAGAGGTCCGATCGAGTTCTTCGCTCCGCGCCGGTTTCGGCGTCATCCCCTACGACGCGGTGGCGGGCACCATCGTCGTGCATCCCAAGGGCTGGGACGACGCGCCGGTGCCCGACAAGGCCAAGCCGGGAAATCCCGATGCCGAGGCCTCGATGTTCTTCGTGGCGTATTTTCGCAAGGGTGCCAACCCCGCTTCGCGGCCGATCACGTTCCTCTATAACGGCGGACCGGGTTCATCGACCGTGTGGCTGCACATGGGCGCATTCGGGCCGCGGCGCGTGGTGACGCTGGACGACAAGCACACGCCGGCCGCGCCGTACAAGGTCGTGGACAATGCCTACTCGCTGCTCGACGCCAGCGATCTCGTGTTTATCGATGCGCCCGGCACGGGCTTCAGCCGGATCGCCGGCAAGGACAAGGAGAAGTCGTTCTGGGGCGTAGACCAGGACGCCTACGCCTTCACCCAGTTCATCAAGCAGTTCCTGTCGCGCTACGGCCGCTGGAACTCGCCCAAATACCTGTTCGGCGAGAGCTACGGCACGCCGCGCTCGGCCGTCGTGGTCAACGAGCTGGAGCAGGAGGAGGACATCGATTTCAACGGCGTCATCCTGCTGTCGCAGATACTCAACTTCGATTTGAGCCCGGACGGACCGCAGAACAATCCCGGCGTCGATCTGCCCTACGAGCTGGCATTGCCGACCTATGCCGCGACCGCCTGGTACCACAACAAGCTGCCGGGCAGACGCCCCGACGACCTTATCGCCTTCGTGCAGTCGGTCGAACGCTTCGCGATGGGTCCCTATGCGCGGGCGCTGGCGAGCGGCAACAGCCTGAGCGGCAAAGAACGTCAGGCGATCGCGGGCCAGCTCCACGCCTACACCGGCCTGCCGCTGTGGTACATCCTGAAGGCAGATCTGCGCATCGACGGCGGCGAGTTCGAACAGACGCTGCAGGACCAGGCGGATCTGACGACGGGTCGCCTCGACACCCGCTTTTCGGGCCCGACGATGGACCCGCTCGGCAAGGAAGCCGAGTACGATCCGCAGGCGGCGGCGATCAGCTCGGCCTATGTCTCCGCCTTCAACGACTACGTCCGCTCCTCGCTGAAATACGGCGACGGCAAGACCTACAAGCCGGAAATCGAGTTGTGGAAGACCTGGGATTACAAGCACCAGCCGCCCGGTGCCCGCCAGGCCCTGCAGAGCAGCACCAACGTGATGCCCGACCTGGCTCAGGCTATGAAATACAATCCCGGTCTCAAGATACTGCTCACGGGAGGCTATTTCGATCTGGCCACGCCCTATTACGAGGGCTGGTTCGAGATGCACCACCTCGCCATCCCGCCCTCGCTTCAGGGCAACATCGAATACCAGTACTATCCGTCTGGTCACATGGTCTACGCGCACGAGGATTCGCTGAAGCAGCTTCACGACCGCGTCGCCGACTTCATCCGGCGCACCAGCAACGTGAGGTGATCGCTCCGGCGCAAGGGGGGTGTATGAAGACCTTGCTTGCCGCGACAGGCGTGCTGTGCCTTTGCCTCGCTGCCGCGCGCGCGGAGGTGATCCTGCGGCTGCCGACCGATGATCGCGTCGTCGCACTCACCTTCGACGGCTGCGAGCAGCGCGAACCGATGAAGCTCGACACGCGCATCTCGGATTATCTCGTCGCGCACAGGGTCCCCTTCACGCTTTTCCTGGCCGGGCGCTTCGCCGAGGACAATGCCGAGGCCGTGAAGGCGCTCGCCAGGCTGCCTTTCGTGGAGATCGAGAACCACAGCTGGGACCATCCCAACAACATGCGCGCGCTGTCCGACGACGAGGTGCGCGACGAGATCCTGAGGGCCGACGAGGCGATCGCGCGGATCACCGGGCGCGGCACGGCGTTCTTCCGGTTTCCGGCGATCGTCTACAATGCGCGCACGCTGGCCGACGCCGAGGCGCTGGGCTTCCGCGTCGTGCATTACCGCTGGGAGGTGGGCGACCCCGACCGCAGCGAGACCGCGGACAAGATCGTGCGCGAAACCCTCGAATCCACGCGGCCCGG